>Ga0164290_1001022_pt1 | contig 58440 bp, 48 predicted proteins | sample Micstemetagenome_FD_108782 | JGI IMG/M metagenome (GOLD analysis project Ga0164290, IMG submission 108782) | Contaminated culture microbial community from soil near Moab, Utah, USA - Microcoleus steenstrupii SON62 (Illumina Assembly) | ecosystem: Environmental > Terrestrial > Soil > Soil crust...
CTCGCCGACGTCCTCGGCCGCGTGCAGGATCACCCGGCGAACGCGATCGACGAGCTGCTGCCCGGCGCCTGGGCCGCCGCGGGCTGAGCCGCTGTCAGGACGCCGTCCGCCGGACGGTTACCCAGCTTCGAGAGAGACCGCGTCCGTTTTGTCGGACGACGAGGCACCGACAAACCGCCACGGCGTGGGCGGATAGATCGGATTGCCATTCTTGACGCGGTCAATGAAGTCGCCGCCTGTGTAGACCCTGGGAACTTGCGGGAAAGCCGTATATGGATTCGTTGCGCCCAGATTCAGCATGACGACTGCGAGGTCGCTTACAGGAAGATCCCCGTCCGGCGGCGCTACGCAGGCTCCCGTCTGATCGTTCCATGCCCACGCCGCGGTGAACTGAGCGGCAGTGCCGATCGTAGTCAGCCCGGGCGGGCGGTAGAAGCCGGCCACGTTATTCGTATTGTTGCCGTATAGTCCGTTTGTATAACTGCACAGGCAGTGAGCCGCCGTGAGGAGGAGGATCCGGTTTGGCAGAGTGCTCGTCGCCGGGAATCGGCTAATCACCGAGGCCGTGCAAAAGGACGACCTCGTCGGATCGCTTACGCCAGCGCTCACGAAGCCGGTCGCGCGGACGGGTAGCGTCGAATCGCTAGTTGCGATGGCCGTGTCACCACCCCAGAGGGGCTGGCGGACGCTTGTTGGTGCTTCCTCAAGATCGCGCAACTGTTCGCCAACCGAGCCTCCGCAGGAAGACACGGCGCCGAGCCCGAGTAGATGCACAACGATCGTCGCCCGATGTCCGGCTCTCATGGTGATCCTCCAGAATGTGCGCAGCCGAGCACCGCCATCGCGCGGCCGGCGCACCGGGCCTTACGAGCGGAATGCGGCGCGCCGTTCTGCGAGGCGGCTCGCGATAACGCGCTATTCCGTCGAGCGTTTGATCTGAGTGAATCTGTCGAATCGCGCCAGTAATTTCACGTTTGCGATCTCGTTTCGTATGTCGCCGGGCGAGAATTGGCGAGCCACCCGCTGAGTTGCGCCGGTTTACTCAGGTCGCACCGCCACGCCGATTCAGGGTTCCGTACCCCTAAGGGGGGTTGACGAAAGAGCGTCGAGCAGGGTGACCCCGCTGCCGGACAGCGAGACGGCGATAGCGGTGTCATGAACGCGCCGCAATGCGGGTCGGTGCGTATGGACCGGCCGAGCGTCGAAGCGCGAGTGGCGTTCGAAGTGACTGGCCAGCAGTCGCTCTCCAGCGAGCCGTCGCGGAGCACGGGTCGCGGCGCCTTCCCTGCGTGGCCAGAAGGGTGCAATAGTGAGCGCATGGCGTTAAGAAGTGCATGCGCCCTCGTCATCGCTCTTGTAGCTGTCGCCGTCACGTCTGCATCGGTGACCGCATGCGCCCCCGGCTGCACGGCTATGGCCAGTGGGTGGTCCCTAAGAGTCGTCGACGCGCGAACGAACGAGCGAATATGCGATGCGGAGTACGTGCTCGCGCGAGACGGCTTTTACATAGGTCGTCGCGTAATGAATCCAGCCCTATGCTCCGTCGGCACCGCGGAGTCGGGCACCTTCGAGATCGTGTTCGCGAAACCCGGGTACGTGACGAAGAAGGTCTCATTCGAGATCCAGGACGACGGGTGTCATGTGACCACCAACGAAGTGCCGCCCGTCTTCTTGGAGCCCGTGCAATAGAGGCATCGGTCGCGTCGTAGTCGTCGCCGTGGGAATGCGCCGGGTACGGGTTCGGGTCTAGGTTCGGATTCGGGTTGCTCGCGCGGCACGCGCCGCGCGCGCGCGGCGATTCAGCGCATGAGGCCGTGAAGGAGGCCGTACAGACGCGACGCGAGCGCGACGCAGGTTTCGGCGTTTGCTCGTGGCGCGAAGCCGGCCATGGCGGCGATTTCGACGGCGGCGGCCGCTTCCGCCGCCTCGGCGCGCGCGATGCCGAAGACGCGCGCCTTGTCTGCTGCGCTCGGGCGCGCGGCGCCTTCCGCGACGTTGCAGCACGCGCTCACCGCGGCGCGCAGAGCCTGCTCGCGAAGCCGCGCATCCGCGATCTTGCTCGCGCGAACGGCCGCGAGCAGCTCGACCGCCACGGCATACGCAACGAGCCGGTGATGAGGAAGCGCACGAGGGTTGGTTTCGTTCGTCATGCCTCCCCCTGGCGCAGGAACCGTGACGACCGTCTCCGGTCGGCGCGGTTCGTGCGCCGCAAGGCAGGACGAACGAAACCAACCCTCGTGCCCACCCGACCTGCACCGCGCCCGGACGCGTTGCCTCGCGCGGCGTCCTCCGAGGGTGATGCGGCTCCTCGACTATCGAGGACCCGCACCATCCTGAAGGCCCGCACCACCGCCCCGGTCGTGACCGGCAAATCCGACGCCTCGCAGGCCGTGCTCCAGGGGTGATGCGGCTCCTCGACTATCGAGGACCCGAACCATCCTGAAGAGCCCGCACCACCTCCGCGCCGTGGGCGGCAAATCCGACGCCTCGCGCGCCATCCTCCGAGGGGGATGCGGTTCCTCGACTATCGAGGACCCGCACCATCCTGAAGAGCCCCCACCACCCACCGCGCGGCGCTGCGGTCGAGATCCCGGAAACCCGAACCCGAACCCGAACCCGAACCCGAACCCAAACCCGAACCCGAACCCAAACTCGAAGCCGAACCTAGACCCGAACCCAAACCTCCCCTACGCCGCACCCCCGCGCCGCCGCGCGCGTCCCTCCCCCGCCGCGCGCGTCGACCCGCTCCCCCGCCGCGCCGCGCGCCCCCTCAAGGCAACGCGCAGAAGCTCCCGCCCGCCGCGCCCGCCGCGGGAATCGGCGTCACCGCCGCGTCCTCGTCGATCGAGAGCACGAACTGCACGAGCTCGCTCACCTTCGCTGCGCGCGCCGCCGGGTCGGACTCCTTCAGGAAGTTCGGTGCGAGCGTCGCGTAGTGCGCCTCGAACGTCGGCGAGAAGAGGCTCTCGAGCGTCGCCGCGCCTCCCGCGTGAAGGTACGGCGCGCCCACTTGCATGCCGAAGAGCGACGGCGGGTTGTAGCCGTTGCCGTTCGGCTGATTGCCCTGCGCCGGCGTCGTCATGTCCTGACGCCGCTCGACGACCTGCCCCATCAGCGCGTCACCGACGCCGAACGTGCCTACCGGCCGGAGGATGCACTGCAGCTGGTCGAACGCAGCCGCATTGCCGTTTCCGAACCGCATGAAGCGCTGGTCGGCGGCCGGCAGCAGCGCGGCCGGAACCCCCGCGGGCGGCTCCCACGCAGCAGCGGCGAGCGCATCCGTCGTCGCCGTCGTCGGTGAGTAGAAGCGCGTCGAGATCGTCCACTTGTCGCCGCCGTGACAACCCGTGCAGCTGCCTTCGCTCACGAAGAGCGCGCGGCCCGCCGCGATCTTCGCGCCGTCGAGATTCGAGGGACGCCGCGGAGCGCGGATCGTCTGCACGTACGCCTTGATGTCCGCCCAATCGTCGAGCGCCGAGGCCGGATCGAGCCCGAGCGGATTCGACGTGTCGGCGAGGAGCTCCGACGATCCGGCGAGCCCCGCGTGCGCCGCGTTCGTGATGCGGTGCGCGACGTCGGCAGGCGGCCCCTTCTCGGAGACGATGGCGCCGACGCCACCGGAAACGCCGCGCGTGTTGCCCTCGAAGTCGGCGACCTCGTCGAAGATCGCGGTCCAGTTGAAGATGCGCTGGTCGCTCGGATCCTTCTTGGAAAAGCTGCCATCGAGGCTCGTCGACTGGCGCGGACCGCGCGCGAAGAACCAGGTGACGTTGTCGGTGAGGCCATCCATGTGGCACGACTGGCAGCCGTTCCAACCCTGCCCCTTCAACGACCAGCGGCCGGTCGCCGTGTCGAAGAAGCGCTTGCCCTTCCGCACCTTGTCTTCGAGCGAGCCCGCGGTCGGCAGCGCCGAAGACGCGGTGACGCTCGGCTCCGCCGTCCCGCCGGCCACCGCCTGCGTGTTGAAGTCGATGACCGACACGTTGCGCGAGAACTCGTTCACCACGAACGCGAAGCGGCGGTGCGCATCGACGTTCGGCATGGCGATACCGAGCGGATTCTGCCCCGCCTTCTCCGCGGCGATTCCCGCCGGATTCAAGTTCACGAACATGTTCGAGGGTGAACCGACGGCGGCGACCTTGCTCGCCTGCGCGAGGTCGTACTGCACGCGAAAGAGCGCGTCCGCCGCGTTGGCGACGACGTACGCGACGCCGTTCCCCTTCACGAAGCCGATGTCGAGCGGCACGGCGGGGTAGCGGCGGGAGCCGTCGTCCGGCGCGGCGCGGGCCGTCAGCTCGGCATCGAACTTCTGGTGCAGGCTCGCCGTCGCGCTCGTGACCTCTTCGTCCTTGGTGAGGTCGATGACGCTCACCGCGCCGTGCGTGGTCGTCTTCACGTTGGAGACGTCCGGCGTCGGCCCGGTCGTCACCACGCCGATCGGCCCCTTCGGCGACGCGCAGATCGACGAGACGTACGCGTAGTGGTCCTGGATCGTGATCGACTGCAGCTGGTTCGGGTAGCAGCCCGCCGTTCCGCCCGTCGCGTCCTTGAAGCCCATGTCCGCGAGCGGACGGAGGCGGATCGTCGAGACCGACTTGTCCGCGAGCTTCACCTTGTAGACGAGCGCGCTCTTCGCGACGTCGGCGTTCGCGCCGCCCTCGGCCTCCGCTTCGGTCCGCTGCGCGAAGTACTCGGTCACGTAGATCGACTCGTCGTCCTCGTTCGCGTCGCCGTCGTTCGTGATCGCGAGCGCGCGCGGATGCGCCAGCGCAGGGCGCGCCGCGACGTCACCGAGGAGCTTCGTCCCGACCAGCGCCGCGTTCAGATCGATCGCGCCGGTCGCTTGCATCGTCGCCGTGTCGACGCCGGTGAGCGTGCCGTCGACCCAGTTGGCGACCCACGCGCGCGAGCCGCCGGGCGTGAGCGCCACCGCCGTCGGCTCGGAGCCGACGACCGCCGAGCCCGCCACGACGGGGGTGCCGTGGAGCCCGGTCACCTTCACGAGCTTCTGCTCCTTGCGCAAGACGACGTACGCCGCGTCGCCGTCGGGCGAGAGCACCACCTGCCACGGCTCGGCCCCGACCGGGACCTCGGCGGTGCGCGTGAGCTTCGCGGGCGCGCCGTCTTCGGGGAACGACGTCGAGAAGACGCTCAGCGTTCCCGCCGCGCGATTCACCGCGACGACGATCGAGTCGTCCGCCGCGATCGCGATCGCCGATCCGCGGCTCGGACCGGGCGCGATCGCGAGCGGACCGGCCGGCCCACCATCGGCCGCCGCCGCGTCTCCGTCGACGGGTGGCTTCGCCGACGGGTCTGCCTCGTCACCACCTCCGCAGCCGGTGAGCTTGAGGAGCATGATCGCCGTGGCCGCCATCGCCGTGGCCGCCGGCAGCATCGTCCGATATCGCGCGCTTCGCATCTTCGAGGTCCTCCCTGTCGCGTTCCGGGGAGGACTATGCGGGCGCGGATCGAGCCTCGGAACTAACGGTTCTCGATGGTGCCCATAGCGGCCGGCTATGACCGCGGTGTATCAAGCGTTTCGCGGACATGGACCTGAAGGACCTGCGCTACTTCGCGGCGATCGCCGATGCCGGATCGATGACCGCCGCGGCGAAGGCGCTGCACGTCAGCCAGCCGACGCTCACGGTCGCGATGCAGGAGCTCGAGGCGGAGCTCGGCACGCAGCTCCTCGTGCGTGACCGCAGCGGAGTCTCGCTGACCACGACGGGCGAAGCGCTCCTCGAGGACGCGCAAGAGGTCTTCCGCCTCCTCGACCGCGCCACGCAGCGCGTGAAGGGCCTCGAGCGCGAAGACCAAGGCACGTTCGTGATCGGCTCGAACGAGTCGCTGGGCGCGTACTTCCTGCCCGACTTCATGGCGCGGTTCCTTCGCGACCATCCCGGCATCGAGCTCCTTCTCGCGAACGAGTCGAGCCCGGCGGTGCGCGACAGCGTCATCGAGCGACGCACGCACTTCGGCATCGTCGTGAACCCGCATCCTCATCCCGACCTCGTGATCGTGGAGCTGTTCCACGACGCGATGGACGTGATGGTCGCGGAGGATGCGCCGCCGCCGTCACGCCCGCTCTCCGCGCTGCTCGCGATGCATGCCGTGACGACGGATCCGGACGCCGCGCCGCCGACGGAGCGCGCGCCGTGGATCGACAACGCCGACCCCGCGTTCACCGCGGCTAAGCATCGTCTCCTCGCGGGTCCGCTCATCTACGCGGGACGCGTGAAGCAGTGCCAAGACCTCTGCGATCAGCTCGCGGGTGCCGGCCTGATGTCGACGCGAAAGCTCGTGTGCGGAGACCTCGAGCTCGTGAAGAGCCTCGCGCTCGCCGGCATCGGCCCCGCGCTGATACCGCGTCGCGTCGCGGCGTACGGCAATGCAGGGCGCCTCGTCCGACTCCACGCGTCGCTGCCGTTCATCCCCGACACGATCTGCCTTCTCTATCGCGCCGACATGCACCGTACGAAGGCGGCCATGCGCGTGAAGGACGCGCTCGTTGCGTACGGGCGCTCGCTCGACTGACCCGGTGGAACGCGCGTTGCGAGGCTCGACCTCGTGCGACGGCGCCCGTTCCAGCATGCATGGAAGTTCGCTCTCGGGGCGGCCGCGGCGGTGCTCGCATCGGCATGCAGCGGCCCGAGTGAGGGCGAGCCGACGCAGACCTACATGGGCCGGTCGATCCAGGCGATCGTGCACGGCACCACGTCCGGCGCCGAGCACGACGCGGTCGTCGTCCTCGCCCGCTTCGAGGCCGGTGTGCGGCGCGGTCTCTGCACGGGAACGCTCGTCGCGCCCGACCTCGTCGTCACGGCGCGTCACTGCGTCTCGATCACGGACTCCACGGCCGCATGCGATGCCGCCGGTCAACCCGTCGCCGGAGCGATGCTCCACGGCGACCGCGCCCCCGCGCAGCTCGCCGTCTTCGTCGGCACGAGCGGCACTGCGCCGGACACGACGAACGAGGCCGGTGCCGCCGCGCGTGGCAAGGCGCTCGTCGTCGATCCCGCGACGACGATCTGCAACCGCGATCTCGCCTTCGTCGTGCTCGATCGCAAGCTCGCCGCGGGCCTCGCGCCGATCCGCCTCGGCGCGCCTTCGCCTTCCGACGTGCTCACCGCCGTAGGCTTCGGCGTCACCGAGGTGGGCTCGCTGCCGGCTTCGCGCATGCAGCGCAGCGGGCTCACGCTCCTCGGCACCGGACCGATGCTCGACCCGAACGATGCGCGGTACGGCGCGGGAGACGCCGAGTTCCTCGTCAGCGAGAGCGCATGCGCGGGGGACAGCGGCAGCCCGATCCTCTCGGAGAGCGGCGCCGTGCTCGGCGTCGCGTCCCGCGTCGGCAACGGCAAGCCGCGCGATCCTGCGAACGTCGCGAGCACGTGCGTCGGCGAATCGGCGCACGCGATCTACGCCTCGCTCGGCGCCTCGAGCGCGCTCGTGGCCCGCGCCTTTGCTGCGGTCGGCGCGAAGCCGTGGCTCGAAGGCGAGCCGGACCCGCGCACCGCGGCGCCCAGAGCGACGGTCGATGCCGGCCCCGCGATGCCTCCCGCCGCGCAAGGCAGCGGCGCACACGACGACGGCGCAGGCACGAACGCAGACGTGGGCGACGGCCCCGGCATGCGCACCGGACCGCGCGCGGAAGTTGCGGGCGGATGCAACGCGGGCGGCGAGCCGACGCGCAACGCGGTCGAGCAGGCGCTCGGCTTCATCGGTCTCGTCGCGGCCGTCGGCCGTCTCCGCCGCGCGCGCCGCCCCGACGATGCGAACGATGCGCCCCCCGCGGACGACGCGCACGACGCGAACGAAATGTGACCGGCTCAGCGCTTGGCCGCGCCCGGGCGCTTCCGCGCGCTCGCGGCCGCCGAGGCCGATGCCGCCGCCGCGGCTTCGGCGGAAGGGTCGACCGCGGGCTCGGGTGCAATCACGACGGGAACGGGCACCGCGGCCGGCCTTTGCTCCGGCGGGCTCGGCGTCGACGCAATCGCCGGCGCCGCGTCGTGCGGGGTCGCGGCGGCGGCCGCCTTCGGCGCGGGATCGCCGGAGCTCAAAATCGCAAACGCGAGCCCGCCTCCGGCGAGGACCGGGAGCACGGCCGCGAGGGCGAGGCGCTGCCCAGGCGACAGCTTCCGCACGAAGGCGAGCGGCGGAGCGGGCTCCGGCGGCGGCGCGGGCGGCACCGCGCCGAGATCCGGATGGGAGACCGGCCCCTGAGGAATCGCCGGCAACGAAGGCGCGAGCGGACGCACGCCGTCGCTCGGACGCACGAAGCCGGCCGGTCCGGAAGGTCGCGCAGGCGCCTGCCGCTTCTTCGTCGCTTCGTCTTCGACGACGAACGCGGGCTGCGGAGGCATGACCACGACCGGCCGCGCGCTCGACGGCGGCCCGACGACCGGACCCGAAAGAGCCGCGGTCGCGTCGTCCTCGAGATCGTGCCCTGACGGTCGCGTCGCCCCCACGCTCTCGACGCTCTCGTGCATCGTGCGACCGAACACGCTCTCGCTGCGCTTCACCTCTTCGCCGTACGAGGCGGAAGGATCGTCGGCGCGCTCGGCGACCGTCGTCGCAACGCCCCGCACCTTCGCCATGAGCGCGGCGAGGTCCATCGGAAACACCCGGAGCGCGCCGGGCACCGCGTCGGCGAGCGCGCGCTGCAGCGCAGCCCCGGTGGGCGGGCGCTCCGCGGGGTCGTTCGCCAGCGTCTTCAGGAGAATGTCGTCGAGCGCCTTCGGGATGCCCCGCACGAGCGTGCTCGGCGGCACGATCTGCGGATCGCGGATCTGGTTCAGGATCGCGATGTCGGTCTCCGCGTCGAACACGCGGCGCATCGTGAGCATCTCCCAGAGGACGAGGCCGACGCCGTAGAGGTCGGCGCGCCGGTCGACGGTACGCGCCGAGCGCGCCTGCTCGGGCGGCATGTAGGCGAGCTTGCCGCGCAGCGAGCCCGTCTTCGTCTGACCGCCGACCTGCCTCGCCTTCGCGATCCCGAAGTCGATGATGCGAACGGAGCCTTTGTACGAGACGAGGATGTTGTGCGGAGACACGTCGCGATGGACGATCCCGAGCGGCGTGCCGTCTTCGTCGGTCGCTTCGTGCGCGCCGTGGAGGCCGCCGGCGATCTGCATCGCGATCTGCACCGCATGCTCGACCGGGATGCCGCCGGCGTTCCGCAGCATGCCGATCGCCTGCGCGAGCGAGACGCCATGCACGTACTCCATGACGAGGTAGTAGCGGCCGTCGGCTTGGCCGAACTCCTCGACGCGCACGACGTTCGGGTCGTCGATGCGCGCGGAGAGCTTCGCCTCGTCGATGAACATGCGCGCGAAGCGCTTGTTCTGCGCGAGATGGTCGTGGATGACCTTGATCGCGACCGGGCGCGAGAAGCCGGCAGGCCCGATGCGCCGGGCGACGTACAGAACGCCCATCGCGCCGGCGCGTATGCGCGCAAGAATCCGGTATCCGCCGAGCGTGCTCCCCGCCTCGAGGGCGATCACGGGCAGGATCGTCGCACGGCGCGCGCGATCCGTGAAGCGCGCGTCCGCGTCAGCGCTTCGGTTTCAGACCGGCCTTGGCAGCCGGAGCCGCCGCCTTCGGTGCAGGCGGCGCAGGCGGCGGCGCGCTCGGCTCTTCGGCAGAGGCGCGCGCCGCGTTCGGGTCGACGGTGAACTTCCCTTTGAGGAGCTCGCTCTCGCAGTCGCTCTTCGCTTCTTCGACGCTGAGGGCGTGCTCGCCGGCGACCTTCGAGCCGTAGTAGCGCTTCACCTCGCCGTCGCTCATCGCGCACGAGCCGACCTGCGCCTCTTCGGGGCACCCCGCGCTGGCGAACTTGCCGCGATACCCCTCGCAGAGGGACTTCTCGAGGCCGAACGTCGTGCCGCTCCGGTACTCGTTGCACGTGCCGAGCTCGGTCAGCATGTTGCAGCTCGCCTTGGCCGGCACCGCGGCGGACGTGGTCGTCGTCTCGCCCGCGGCTTCCGCCGGCTTGCTCGCGGCGTCCTTCTTCCCGCACGCGGCGACGGCGGCGAGCATCAGGGTCGTGACGACGGCGAGCTTGATGGCGGTGTACATGGAGGCTCTCTTGCCCGCGCGCCGGCAGCGGCGGACGGTCTGTTCCTACGTACGGCAGCTCGATACCTTCCTTTCATGAAGATCGCGGTGCTGGGCGCGGGTCTGGTCGGCGGGCCGATGGCGAGGGATCTCGCGCAGGATGCAGGCTTCGAGGTCACGGTCGTCGATCTCCGCGAGGACGCGCTCTCCGCCGTTCGCGCCACCCCGGAAGGGGCACGCCTCCGCACTGCGCAGGTCGATCTCTCGGCAAGGAGCGAGGTGCAGCGCCTCGCGCGCGAGCACGACCTCGTTCTCTCGGCCGTGCCGGGGTTCATGGGCTTCGAGACGCTCGCCGCCGTCCTCGAGACCGGCACGAGCTGCGTCGACATCGCCTTCTTCGCGGAAGATCCGCTCGAGCTCGGCGATCTCGCCCGGCGTACTGGCGCGACCGCCATCGTCGACATGGGCGTAGCGCCCGGCATCGGGAGCGTCCTCGCGGGCCATGCCGTCGCGCAGCTCGACGATCCGAAGTCGATCCTCACGTACGTCGGAGGGCTGCCGCGCGTGCGCCGTTGGCCGTACGAGTACGCCGCGGTCTTCTCCCCCGTCGACGTCATCGAGGAGTACGTCCGCCCTGCGCGCTACGTGGAGCACGGGCGTCTCGTCGTCCGTCCGGCGCTGAGCGACCCCGAATACCTCGATTTTCCAGGCGTCGGCACGCTCGAGGCCTTCAACACCGATGGCCTACGGACGATGGCGCGGACGATGAACGTCCCGAACATGAAGGAGAAGACGCTCCGCTATCCGGGGCACATCGAGAAGATGGCGCTCCTCCGTGAGAGCGGGTTCTTCGGCACCGAGCCCATCGAGGTCGGCGGTGTGACGGTCCGGCCGGTCGACGTGACCGCGAAGCTGCTCTTCCCGATGTGGAAGCTCGGCCCCGGAGAAGCCGACGTCACCGTGCTCCGCGTGCTCGTCGAAGGGACGAAGGACGGCCGCCGCGTCCGGTACGCGTACGATCTCCTCGACGAGCGTGACGCGAAGACCAGCGTTCACTCCATGGCGCGGACGACCGGGTACACGGCGACGGCCGCCATCCGCCTCCTCGCGCGTGGGATCTACCGAGAGCCCGGCGTGGTCGCCCCCGAGCTCCTCGGCCGCCGCCCGGAGTGCGTCACCTTCCTGCGGGGCGAGCTTGCGGCCCGGAACGTGGTCTTCCACGAGACGATCACCCCGCTTTGACGCGTGTGATGGCGGGCCGGCCGGGGCTCTGTGCTATGTCCCCGCCACTTTGCCGCGGTACCTCGTCCACACCTTCGGGTGCCAGATGAACGCGCACGACTCCGACCGGATGGAGGAGGTGCTGCGCGCGCATGGCTGGACGGTCGCGCCCGCGGCCGCGGAAGCCGACCTCGTCGTCCTCAACACGTGCAGCGTGCGCGAAAAGGCCGAGCAGAAGCTGCGCAGCGAGATCGGCAAGCTCGCGCCGCTGAAGGCGAAGAACCCCGGGCTCGTCCTCGCCGTCGCGGGCTGCGTCGCCCAGCAGGAAGGCGAAAAGCTCCTCTCGCGCGTCGCTCACCTCGATCTCGTGCTCGGTCCGGACAACATCCCGGAGCTGCCCGCGCTCGCGCTCGAGCAGATGGGCGGCGCGCCGCCTCGCGCGCGCACGGTGTTCGATCTCGATTCCCCGCGGTTCCTCGCGGCGGCGCCCGTCGCCGGTGAGGCGCCGGTGAGCGCGTACGTGACCACGATGAAGGGCTGCGACGAGCGCTGCTCGTTCTGCATCGTGCCGTACACCCGCGGTCCCGAGCGGTACCGCCCCGCCGACGACATCCTCGCGGAGATCGCACGGTGGGTCGACGCGGGCGCGCGCGAGGTGACGCTGCTCGGGCAGACCGTCGACAGCTACCGCGATCCGTCGCTGCCGCCGCCCGCGTCCGACGATCCGGACGAGAGCCAGTTCCCTGCCCTGCTCCGCGCGATCGCCGAGCGCGTGCCCGGGCTCCTCCGCCTGCGTTACACGAGCCCGCACCCCCGTCACGCCACGGCCGCGCTCGCCGCCGCGCATGCCGAGCTCGACGTGCTCGCGCGCCACGTGCACATGCCCGTGCAGTCGGGCAGCGATCGCATGCTGAGGCGAATGATTCGCCGCTACACGCGGGCCGAGTACACGGCGCGCATGCAGCGCCTCCTCGCCGCGCGGTCCGGCATGACCGCGTCGACCGACGTGATCGTGGGCTTCCCCGGCGAGACCGACGCCGACTTCGAGGCGACGCTCGAGCTCGTCCGCGACATCGGCTTCGTCGGGCTCTTCGGGTTCAAGTACTCGCCGCGGCCTTTCACGCCTGCACTGAAGCTCGGCGACGACGTCCCCGAAGAGACGAAGAGCGAACGGCTCGCGCGCCTTTTCGAGATGGCCGAGTCACAGACGCGCGCGCACCTCGCCACGCTGGTCGGCACGCGCCAGAAGGTCCTCGTCGAGGGCGCGAGCAAGGCCGAGGGCAAGCTCACCGGACGCACGGAACGGAACGAGATCGTCCATCTCGAGACCGCGCCCGAGCACGACCTCGTCGGCGCGGTCGTCGAGGTGACCATCGCGCGCGCGTTCAAGCACTCGCTCGAAGGCGTGGTCGACCGAGACGCCCTCGCCGCCGTTCCGCCGCGAACGCAGGCCCGCGCACGTCCGGAGCGCCGCCGCCGTGCGCTCCCGCTCGTCGGCTGAGCGGGTGCCGCCTACGACCCCCCTACGAAGAGGAGCGACCATGGCGATCCACGTGCTCGGAGACAAGCGGCCCACGCTGGGCAAAGGCGTCTTCGTCGCCCCGAACGCCACCGTGATCGGCGACGTCGTGCTCGGTGACGGCGCGAGCCTGTGGTTCGGCACCGTGGTGCGCGGCGACGTGTTTCCGATCCGCATCGGCGCGCGCACGAACGTCCAAGACAACGCCGTCGTCCACGTCACAGGCGGCAAGTCGATGACGACCATCGGCGAGGAGGTCACGGTGGGCCACCTCGCGCTCCTCCACGGCTGCACGGTCGGGAGCCGCTGCCTCGTCGGAATGGGCAGCATCGTGCTCGACGATGCCGTCATCGAAGACGAGTGCCTCGTCGGCGCCGGCTCGCTCGTCCCGCCTCGGATGCGGATACCGTCGCGCTCGCTCGTGCTCGGACGACCGGCGAAAGTGGTGCGGCGCCTGTCGGATGCCGACCTCGAGCACATCCGCGAATCGAGCGCGCTCTACGTCGGCTACGCGCGCGACTACCTCGCGCAGCTCGCCTGACGCGCTCGTTCTCGGCAGCGCCTTCAGGAAACGCGCGGCACAGCCGTTCCACAATCATGTGCGGAGCGAGCGAAGTTAGCTCGCGATAACACCCCGCGCACTAAGGTGACCGGCGTGACACAGGACGAGCAGCAGCGCGTCCAGCGGATCAAGGAGTACGTACTCGCCCGGCTGAGGGAGGAGCTTGCGTGCGCCCCGAGGGGTGCGCAGGCGCAGCTTGCGAAGAAGCTCGGGGTCTCTGGCGCTCATTTGAGCAACATGCTTTCGCCGAGCCCGACGCGTCAGCCGGGAGAGGACTTCCGGCGCAAGGTCGCCGCGCATTGGGGAGTGACGTACGCGCAGCTGGAATCGATCGCGCTCGGCGAGGACGCGCCCGACTCGACGACGAAGCCCGTCTCGTGGCGCGCCGCCGACCTGCCCGGCAACCTTGCGGCCGCTCTGACGACCTACGCGTGGATGCCGGAGCTCCCGAGCGACCTTCGGGCCGTGGTCCGCGAGCAGGCTCGCCAGCATCTTCGCTTCGGCGGCTTCGACTACGCGGTCGAAGAATGGCAGCGCATTCTCACCGGCCTCGAGCGCGAGGCGCTCGGTCTCCTCGCCCGCCGCGCGCGCGAGTCGGGCGTGCCGCCTCCGCGCGAGCCGAAGGCACGTCGTTCGTCGAAGCCGCCGGCCTCGAAGATCGCCAAGTCGCAGAAGCTCTAGCGAGCGGGCGTCACGGCCCGTCGACGATGCGAATCTCGACGTTCGCGACGCCGTCCTTCACGAGATCGAGCTGCTCGGCGGCCTTCTTCGACACGTCGATGATGCGCCGGTCGTCCCCCCACGGTCCGCGGTCGTTGATCCGCACGCGGACCGAACGCCCGGTCTCCGGACGACGGACCTCGACCCACGTGCCGAACGGGAGCCGCCGATGCGCGGCGGTGAGCTTCGTGGGATCGAACCGCTCGCCGTTCGCCGTCTTCCTGCCGGCGAAGGCGCCGCCGTACCACGTCGCCAGGCCGACTTGATCGGGGGACGCTTTCGGCGCGGTGGCGCGCTTCGCAAAATCGAGGTCGCCCTCGCCGCTCTTCGCGTTCGCGCGCGTCGCCGACGCGTCGACCGGCGGCCGGAACCCCTTCGTGCCGCCGCCGCACCCGAGCCCGGAAGCCGCGAGAGCGGCGAAACCGGCGAGCGCAACGACGCGGCGCGGGAGGCGCGTGGACATGGCGGGCGATCTACCAAGGGCGCCGTCACACGGGAACCGCGCTGCCGGAGGAGTGTTACGCATCGGGCGTAACATCCAGCGGTCCGACGAGACTGTTACGGTCCTCGTTACGCCTGTTACGCGGGGTGACGCCGAAACCTTCCTCGCGCGTTTGTTCGCGATTTCAATCACTTACATAAAAGCCGCGCATCTCGAACCTCTGGCACGAGCCCTGCTGAAGGCCCGAGCGCCGGTCGCTGCCAAGCCCGGCCACCCGGGCTCGTTACGGCCCGGTCTTAGGAGGTCGGGTCATGACGAACGTGGATCGCGAGAGTGGTTTCTTCCCCTGCGTCGGCGCCGATCGCTTCGAGTCGGACGAGGACCTCATCGCAGGCATGCTCGCGAACGATCCGGCTGCGTGGCGCGAGTTCCAGACTCGCTACGACCGCCTCATCATGCGCTGCATCACGAAGGTGACGCGCCGCTTCGCCTCGATGGTCTCGCAGGACGACGTCCGCGAGGTCTACGCGACGCTCTACGTCGCGCTGCTCTCGAACGACAAGCACAAGCTCCGCACGTTCGATCCCGAGCGCGGCAACCGCTTCTCCTCTTGGATCGGCCTCCTCGCGATCAATGCCGCCTACGACTACCTCCGCACGTTGAAGCGCGAACCGCAGAAGGAGTGCATCACGGAGGCGATGGAGCTCGTCGCCGACCTTCCCGATCCCTTCGAGCTCACGAGCGAGCACGAGCGCGCGACGATCGCTCAGGCGACCCTCGCGGACTTCTCGGAGAAGGACCGCACGTTCGCCGCGCTCTACTTCGGCGAGGGCATGGACCCGCAGGACATCGCCACGCAGATGAACATCTCCGTGAAGACCGTCTACTCGAAGAAGCACAAGATCCAGTCGCGCCTCGAGAGCGTGCTCGCCCTCCGCACGAGCCGCGCGGCCGCCTGATTCCCGACGTCACCCGCTTACCCTCCTTTCGCTTCCCGGCTTCGCTTCCCGGCTTCGCTTCCCCGCTTCGCTTCGACTTCCCCGACCGTCCCGACCGACCGCGTCGCGGGCAGCTCCCCTCCCCGCTCCTGACCCTTTGCGCGGCGTCCGTGCCCCCGGACGCCGCGCGTCGTTTTGTGCTAAGAACCGCGCCGTGCGTGCCTCGCCCGTGTCTCCGCTGTTCGTCGTCGCCCTCTGCGCGCTGACGCCTCTCGCTGCTCTCTCGGTGTCTTGCGCCGGCGAATCGGGAGGCGACCCGCACTCGAACAACGGCGTCCCGCCCCCCGGCGGGAAAGACAAGCGCATCCGCGACCTCCGCAATCCGGAGACGCCCGACCAAAAAGCGCTCGTCGACACCATCCAGGCGGTGAGCGGCGCGCTCGTCATCGCGGTCGACAACTTCGACGAGACCGGCGACGGCCGGAGCACCGGGACGATTTACGTGCAGGACATCGGCTCGAAGGATCCGTACTCCGGCATCAGCCTCTTCTCGCCGACGTTCAGTCCCGGCAACCTCCGCGTGAGCGCCGCGGACGTTCTCGATCTACGCGGCATGTACCAGGAGAACCAGACGCGCCCGGTCACGTTCGCGCCGGGCGCCGTGCTCCCGCAGATCGCGCAGCCCGTGGCGACGTTCCGCTACGAGGCCTCCGTACCCGAGCCGATCGACATCGATCTGAACGATCTGCTCGACTACCAGAAGGGCAGCCGCTGGTTCGGCATGCTCGTGCGCGTGAAGAACGTCACGCTCGCGGAGGGCGCGGGTCGCGGCAACGAGAACAACGGCCGCCTCGCGGTGAACCTCCTGCCGCCGCTCCCGAACTCGGCCGGCAACAAATGCGATTCGCCGTTCCCGAAGGTTCCGGAGATGACGAACGACCTGTTCGACGTCTCGACCCTCGATCTGAAGGCCGGCACCACGATCAAGTCGCTCGTCGGCGTCGTCGGCTACTTCTGCAACCTCAAGATCCTCCCGCGCTCGGCGGCCGACATCCAGCTCTGAGGCATCGGTTGCGCCGCGCGTGCTCCGTCGCCGTGCTGCTCGCCGCGGCGCTCGCCGCATGCGGGCCGGCGAGCGGCGGCAGGCCAGGCGCTTCGCCCACTGCGGGCAGCGAGCTGCCCGACGTGAGGCTCGCGAAAGACCGGCCGCCGGTCGTGCTCGTCTCGCGTGAAGGCGATCCCACCGGTGCGCTCTCGCTCGCCATCGCGACGGGGGCGCTCGATCCGTCGCGCACCGACGACGATGCCGAGCCGGCCACCGCGCTCGCCGGGCTCGTGGAAGCGCGGCTCGCAGCGCGTGGCCTCCCCGCCGTCGTCGTGCCTTCGTGGTCCGGTGTCCGCGCGACGCTCCTCGTCACGGAAGGCCGCGCCGGTGCGGTCGCCGAGACGCTCCGCGACGCGCTCTCCGCGGCGGTGGACGAGAAGGACGTCGCCGCGGCGAAGCGGAAGCTCGAGGCGCTCGGCGCGCGGCCGCTCCCCGACGCGGCACTGGCGCGCTGGGCACGATGCGTCGGCGCGGCACACACGCTCCCTTCGCGCGCAGGCACCAAGGCGAGCGAGGATCTCACGGCCACGAAGCTCGAGGTTTGGCGGAGCGCAGCGATTCGGCTTGGTCGAGTCGCGATCGCGGTCGCCGGTCCGCTCGCGATGGGAGAGAGCGTCGCCGCCGCCGTCGCGCGCGCACCGGCGTGGAAGGCGGGCTCGGCGCCGTCGCCTTCGCCGCCTGCTTCGGCCGCGGCCATCGACGCGGCCGTTTACGAGGCCGGGCCCGACGCTGCGGGTCCTGCGGGCGCAGCCGTGGTGCACGCGACGCTCGACATGGGCACGGCGAGCCGCGCGGTGACGACTGCCGAAGCGCTCGGCGATCCGCACGGGCCGCTCGCCGCGCGGCTCGCTTCGCTCGACCTGCCGTTCCGCGTTCGCGAGGTGGCAGGGACGGCGGATGCGCGCGGCGGATGCGTGGGCGTCGTGCTCGAGGCGGCAGCGTCGACGGCGTCGGCTTCACCGGGCGCCGCGAGCCATGCCGCCGATCTCGCGGCGCGCGTCGCCGACGCCGTCGCGCTCGTCCACGTCGAAGCGCGCGTGCACCTCACCGAGGGCGGCGCGGCGACCGAGGGCCGCGCGCTCGCTCGGCGGGCGGGCGACGCGCGCGAGGCTGCGGAGCGGGCGGCGTGGTGGGCGCTCGCCGACGCGTGGGCGGCGCGGACCGATCCCATGCACAATGCAGCTATCGCCATGCGCGGCTCCGTCGCGCTCGGCGTTCCGTCGAAGCGCGGCTCGGCGCCCGGCGCGGCGGCTTCGATCGAGCCATCGCGCGAAGCCCTTGCGTCCGCGCTCGAGCGCGCCGCCGCTTCTTGGCAGAAGCCCGTCGCCGAAGGCCGCGTGCGCGTCGAGCCCGGTCAGGGCGAGGCTTGGGTGCTCGTCGCCTCCCCGTGCGGGACGGACGCGGAGACCGACGCGGACGCCGGGCTGACGGCGCTCGTCGCGATGACGGCGGCGGAGATGGCGCGCGGCGGACGCGAGGTGCGCGTCGAGCCATGGATCGTGCCGGATGGTGCAGGCGTGCTCGTGCACGGCGCCGCGCTTCCGGGGGAGACACCTGCGGCGCATGCACGCCGGTTGGCCGACGTCGGTGCACGTAGCTTCGCGTCCGAGCCCATCGCGCCGTCTGCCCTCGCGCGCGCGCGTGCCGAGCTCGTTCGCGGGGAGACGCGTTCACTGGTGGCGCCCGCACTTGGCGCTCTGGCCGCGGGCGTCACGCCCGGGCACGCCTCCTGGTTCGTGGCCACGGGGCGCGAAGAGATCCTCGCGCGCGCGGCCGATTCTGCCGTCGTCGCGCGCGCGCAGGCGCTCCGCGCAGGTCCCCTCCGCGTCGCCGTGCTCGCGAATGTCGACGCATCGCAGGCCGAGGCAGCCGTGCGAGCGGCCGATCGCTGGATCGACCGCCGCGCCGGTGACGCGCGCGCTTGCCGGCCGAGCGGCGCGCCGGCGAGCCCGCGCGCCGGGACGTACGCGATCGAGCCGCGCGGCGGAGCTTCACCGGAAGCGTATCTCGCGTTTCCGCTCGCACCCGACGACGAGACGGCGCGGGGGGCCGCTTCCGTCGTCGCGGCGGCGCTCGACGGAGAAGGCGGGCTCCTCGAAAAAGCGCTCGGCGCATCCGGTCTCGCGCGCGCGTGGTCGGCGCGCGTCCTCGGTGCGCCACGGGCTCCCGCGCTCGTCGTTCGCATCGCCAGCTCGCAAGCGTCGCTCGACGGCGCAGTGATGCAGACGCGCGCGCTCGTCGACCGCGTCCGCGCCGGAGGGCTCGCCCGCGCCGACTACGATCGCGCCGTGGCCAGCGGCGCACGCGAGGCGATCGCCGCGGCGCTCGACCCGCGCGCGCGCGTCGTGGCGACGTTCCGCGGCGACGCGATTCCCTCGCCTTCGCAGCCGCCGCGCCCTCGCGCGACTCCAGAGGAGGTGGCGCGCTTCGCGCAGAAGAGCCTCGGCGAAGAAGCGATGGTCGTCGTCGCCGCCCGCCCTCCGCGTACGAAGGCTCCATGACGGCGCAGGGGCCGCACGTCACGCGATGGTGGGCCGAGAGCGGCATCATCGGTCCGTGGTTCGACGTCGGCACCGATCAGGTGAGGCTCCTCCGCGACGGCGCCGAGGCGTTCCCCGCCATGCTCGACGCGATCGCGGCGGCCGAGCGCGAGATCCTCCTCGAGATGTACTGGGTCGGTGCCGATGCCGTCGGCACCCGCTTCCGCGACGCGCTCGCCGAGCGAGCGAAGGCCGGCGTCGTCGTGCGCGTCATCTTCGACGCCGTCGGGAGCCTCGCGATCACCGATGCGTTCTGGGAGCCGCTTCGGCGCGCGGGCGGCGAAGTCCGTGAGTACCATCCGCTCTCGCCGCTCCGTCCGTCGTTCGACCTCGCACGCATCGAGCAACGCGACCATCGCAAGATCCTCGTCGTCGACGAGCGCCGCGGTTTCACCGGCGGCATCAATCTCGCGCGGCCGTGGCTGCCGCTCGCGGCCGGCGGAGAGGCGTGGCGAGACGACATGATCGAGGTGCGCGGGCACGTCGCCGCCGAGCTGCGCACGCTCTTCTACAAGACGTGGCGCCGCGTCTGGTTCCGGAGGCTCCCTCACGAGATCGGGCCGATGAACGTCCCGAAGAACCTCGTTCCGCTCAGCAAAAAGCCGCACGGCCGCGTGTTCGTGCTCGCGAGCTTGCGACGGAGCCGGCGCAATTTGCTCCGCGAGTACGTCGCGCGCATCAACCGCGCGCGGAAGTCCATCTGCATCGCGAACTCGTACTTCATCCCCGACCGTGCGGTGCGCAACGCGCTGTTTCGGGCCGTCCTGCGGGGCGCGCGCGTGCGCGTTCTCGTGCCGTCGAAGAGCGACGTCGCCGTCGTGCAGTTCGCGCTCGAAGCGATGATCGACTCGCTCCTCCGACGCGGAGTCGAGATCTTCTCGTACTCGGGGCCGATGATGCACGCGAAGACGGTCGTGATGGACGACGAGTTCGCGATGATCGGCAGCTACAACCTCGACGAGCGGTCGCGCGTGAAGAACCTCGAGGTCAACGTCGCCGTCGAGGACGCCGCGTTCGCGACCTACGTTCGCAGCTGGTTCGATCGCGACGTGGCGAAGGCGGTGCGCGTGGATCTCTACGAGTGGCGCTCGCGCCCCCTCGCGCGTCGCGGGATCGAGTACATGGCGTACGCACTCCGGAAGCTGTGGTGACGATGGGACGGACGCGCGCGATCGATACGGTGACCTCTCGCGCGAGACAGGCGGCGCGGGCCGGCGGCTTCGTCGGCGTCACCGGCGCCATGCTCCCCGCGTTCCTCGCGCGCATGAGCAGGACGACGGATGCGGACCGCGACGACGTCCGTGACCGATGGGTGAAACGGTGGGCGCGCACGCTCCTCGCGCTGTTCTCGGTCGAGGTCGTCGTCGACGGCGTGGTGCCTCCTCCGACGCGCGCCGGGACGAGGGGTCGACTGGTGGTGACCAATCACCGCTCGGCCATCGACGTCGGCGTCGTCCTCGCGACGTTCGGTGGAACGATGGTGAGCCGCGCGGATCTTTCCGGCTGGCCCGTGATCGGCGCGGCCGCGCGCTCCGTCGGCACGGTGTTCGTGAACCGCTCGAATGCCGAGAGCGGCGCCGCGACGATCCGCACGATCCAGAAGCACCTCGAAGAAGGGCAGACCATCAACCTCTTTCCGGAGGGCACGACGTTCGACGGTGACGAGGTCCGCCCGTTCCACGGCGGCGCGTTCGTCTCCGCCGTTCGGGCCGAAGCCGAGATCCTGCCGGTCGGGCTTGCGTATCCGCGCGACTCGGGCGCGGCGTTCGTGAACGAGACGTTCCCGCAGCACCTCGCACGCATGGCGCGGAGTGGAGCCACCCGCATGGTCGTCACCGTCGGCGAGCCGTTCGTCGTCCGTCGCGCGGACCGCGCGACGGACATCTCGAAGCGGGCGCATCGCGAGGTGAGCGCGCTCGTTGCGCGGGCGCGCGCGCTCTGCGGACCGTGATCGAGCGCACGTGACGGCACGAGGCCGCGACGAGGTCAGCCGCCGCCGACGAAGTGGACGATCTCGATGGCGTCGCCGCTCGCGACCTTCCGCGAGACGTGCTCCGCGCGCGGGACGATCTCCCGGTTGATCTCGACCGCCACCGGCCCATCGCCGAGGCCGAGATGAACGACGAGCTCGCGGATCGTGAGCTCGTCCGGGACGTCGCGTGAGGTGCCGTTGATCGTGACGTTCATGGTCCTCTCGCTCCCTTGCTGCGCTACGTTTCCGCGCGCGTCAACGAGGACACGCTTTCATGACCGAGAAGCTCTACTGGGACGATGCGCTCGCGACCTCCTTCGCCACGACCGGCGCGGCGCTCACCACGTTCGGCGGGAAGCCGAGCATCACGCTCGCGCGCACCGCGTTTTATCCGGAGGGCGGCGGGCAGCTCGGCGACATCGGTCACCTCACGATCGGCACGTCGCTCGTCGAGGTCGTCGACACCCAGGTCGACGACGAGGGCATCATCCACCACGTTCTGGCGGGGGACGTTCCGCGCGAGCTCGCCGCCTCGTTGGGCAGCGGCGCGGAGGTGCCGGTGCAGGGCACCGTCGAAGCAAAGCGGCGGCGAGACAACATGGTCCAGCACACCGCGCAGCATGCGCTCTCGCGGGCCCTCGCCGATGCCGCACGCGCGACGACCGTCTCGGCACGGCTCGGCGCGACGGCGTGCACGATCGACGTCGACCGGCCGGGCATCTCCGATGCCGACCTCCACCGCGTCGAGGACCTCGTGAACGCCGTCGTCATGAGCGACGTGCCGGTCGTCACGTCGTTTCCGTCGGCCGACGAGCTCGCGAAGCTCGCGCTCCGGAAGCAGCCGAATCCCGCGAAGTCCGCGCGCGGCGTACGTGTCGTCTCGATCGAGGGATTCGACATTTCGCCTTGCGGCGGCACGCACTGCACGCGCACGGGGCAAATCGGCCAAGTGCGCATCGCCGCGACCGAGAAGTACAAGGGCATGCTGCGCATCACGTTCCACGCCGGCACACGCGCGCTCGTGGACGCGCGCTCCCGCGCAGACGCTCTCGCAGCGCTGGCGAAGGATCTCACGTGCGGCGCGCTCGACGTGCCCGCCGCCGTCGCCAAGCTCCGCGCCGACGGCAAGGCGCTCCGTGATCGGCTCGAGGCGGCGCGCACCGAGCTCGCGGAGCTCGTCGCGGCGCGCGCGCTCGCGGCGCTGCCCGAAGGCGCAGGTCCCCACGTCGTGTCGCTCGTCCGCACGAAGGACGACCTCGGCGCGCTTCGCGTGCTCGCCGGTGAGCTCGCCAAAGACGCCCGCGTCGCCGCGATCGTCGGCGGTGAAGATGCCGCGAGCGGCGAGGTCGTGCTCGTCGTTCAACGAGGCGCGGACGCGCGGCTCGATTGCGGCGCGTTCGTGATGGCGGAAGCACGCCTCCGCGGCGGGCGCGGAGGCGGGCGTCCCGAGCGCGCGGAAGGACGGTTCCCCCGCGGCACCTCCGTCGAGGTGCTCGCGACGGCCGCGCGCGCCGCGCTCGTCGACGTCCCGCGCTGACCGCGCGGCCACAAAAGCGGCGAAACGCTTGCCAAGCAGCGCCGGGTGGCAGACGATCGGCCGCGACGCCATGGCCGCCGAAGACGAGCTCGTCCTTCCGCAGGTACCGGAGGCCAAGGCCGACGATCCGGAGGACGTCTCGTGGGCGCTGTCGACCGCCGAGGCGATGTGGGCCCGGGGCGATCACCTCGAAGGCATCAAGTGGGTGCGTAAGGCGGCCGAGGCGGCCTCCGACGCCGAGGACGATCAACGCGCGCTCGACCTCGCGAAAGCGGCCTCGGAGCTCGCGTCCGTCGTCGCGCGGCGTTCTCTCGCGTCTGCGTCGGAGACGAACGCGCCGTCCACGTCTTCGTCGGGCTCGGCGCGGCCGCCCGTGCCTGGGGCGATCCCGCTCCCGTCGCAAGCGTCGCAGCCGCCGCCTTCGCCGCTCGCCAAGGCACCGCAGGCTCCTCGCGCAGGAGGCGCGCCTCGCCCGTTCGGCGTCGCACCGAAGCCGCCGTCTGCACCGCCGACCCCGTCGCCGCCGCGCGTGAACGCGTCCGCGAGCGCCCAGGCGTCGAGTCAGGCGTCCGGCCGCGCGTCGGCGGATGCCACGAAGAAGCCGTCGCGCCGTCGCTCGCGCGAGAACCTCGAAGGCGACGCACGCGCGGCGGGCGTGATGGATACGGCGCCGCTCTCCGCGCTCGACGGAGCTGCCGCCGAGCGCTTGCTCGGACGGGACGCGCGCGACGGACGCCACGCGCACGAGGTCGGCGAGGTCACGGCCGTGGGGATCGATCGCCCTCTGCCGCCTGCGGCATCCTCCAGCGGGCGTGCACGTCGGCGGAGCCGCCCGGAGCCCGAGCCCACGCTCGTCGCCTCGCTCGACGAGCTCCGTGCGCAGCAGCGCCGGAGCGCCGCCGAGTGGGATGCGTCACCGACGCAGAACATGAGCGGTCCGGACATGGACGCGTTCGACCCGCGCGCGAGCGACGACGGCGATCGGCAGACTGCCTTCGCCGTCGCCGTTCCGCAGATGGCCGTGCCGAAGTCGCCGTCGGTGCGGCCGCCGTCGAACACGGTGCACGATCCGGGCATCCAGACGTCGCAAGCCGTGCGCGTCGTCGTGTGGCGCGACGCGACCGGCGTGCACATCGCGCCGGCGGGCACCGTCGTGAGCGCGATCACGATCGACGCGGTGCTGGTCGCCCTCGAGCCGTCGGCGGATCTCACTGCCTGGCTCTCGCAGCGCGATCGCTGAGCTCGGCGCTCGGAGGTCATAGCAGGACGCCGCGCCAGCTCAGGCGAGGCCGGCTCCGGCGTCGTCGAGCGCGCTCACGGGGCCGTTCTGTTTCCGTCGCATTTCGCGGCAGTCGCTCGCGCATATCTCGCGGAAGTCCCCTCGACCTCCGGGAGGCATGCACCTATAAGAGAGGGATCCCAATGTTCGAGGAATTCGGGATCAACGCAGGGTTCGTCGAGGATCTCCACGCTCGCTATCAGCAGAGCCCGCAAGCCGTGGACGAGCAGTGGCGCTCGTTCTTCCAGGCTCGCGATCGCGGTGAGGCCGCGTCGCCGCCGGGCGCGAGCGACGCGAGCTACGGAGGTCACGGCGCGAGCGGCACGAACGGCGCGCGGGTGAACGGCGCGAACGGCGCGCATTCGCACGGCACGAACGGCAACGGCGCGAGCTACGCGCAGGCGCCGCTCCCGCGCGAGCTGCGTGACGTGCGCGACGTGAGCGGGGCCGCCGGAGTGAACGGCGCCGCAGGCACCCGTCGCGACGAGAGCCTTCTCGCCGCCGCGGCGCTGCAAGGCCGCGTGTACCAGCTCGTGAACGCGTACCGCGTCCGCGGTCACCTCTTCGCGAAGATCGATCCGCTCGGCACCCCGCCCGAAGCCGCGCCCGAGCTCGACCTGTCGAACTTCGGCCTCTCGGAGGCCGACTACGACGCGACGTTCCCCACGGTCGGCATCGCTGGCCTGCCGGAGCGCGCGACGCTGCGCGAGATCATCGGGCACCTGTCGGAGACGTACTGCAGCTCCATCGGCGTCGAGTACACGCACATCGAGGAGCCGGACGCGCGCGAGTGGCTGCAGAACGCGATGGAGTCGACGCGGAACCGCACGCCGCTCGACCGCGAAGAGACGATGCGCGTCCTGACGCGCCTCACCGACGCCGAGATCTTCGAGCAGTTCGTGCACAAGAACTTCGTCGGCTCGAAGCGCTTCAGCGCCGAAGGCGCCGAGAGCATGATCGCGACGCTCGATCTCCTGATCGACTACGCGGCGGGTCACGGCATCGAAGAGATCGTCATCGGCATGGCGCACCGCGGGCGCCTGAACGTGCTCGCGAACGTGATGGACAAGAACGTGCGCGAGATCTTCGCCGCGTTCCGCGACTCGAACCCGGAGCGCAATCTCGGCCGCGGCGACGTGAAGTACCATCTCGGTGCTTCGACCGATCGCGTGACGTCGACGGGCCGCAAGATCCATCTCTCCCTCGCCTTCAACCCGAGCCACCTCGAGTTCGTGAACCCGGTCGTCGAGGGCCGCGTCCGCGCGAAGCAGGATCGCCAGAAGCGCCTCGGCGTGATGCCGCTGCTCATCCATGGCGACGCCGCGTTCATGGGTCAGGGCATCATCTCCGAGACCCTCAACATGGCGGGGCTCGAGGGCTACACGACGGGCGGCACCATCCACCTCGTCGTGAACAACCAGATTGGCTTCACGACGCTCCCGCAGGACTCGCGCTCGACGCGTTACTGCACGGACATCACGCGGATGCTGAAGGTCCCCGTGTTCCACGTGAACGGCGAGGACCCGGAGGCGGTCATCCAGGTCACGCGGCTCGCGATCGAGTTCCGTCAGCGTTTCGGCAAAGACGTCATCATCGACATGCTCTGCTACCGGCGCTACGGGCACAACGAAGGCGACGAGCCCCGGTTCACGCAGCCGCTCATGTACCAGCTCATCGATCGCAAGCCGACGGTGCGCGAGATGTACGTGAACAAGCTCACGCGCAGCGGACAGACGACGCCCATTCAAGCCGAGCGGATCATGGCCGAGCGCCGCGCCGCGCTCGAGCAGGCCCTCGAAGAAGAGAAGAAGGGCGACTGGCTGAAGGCGCCGAGCGCGATGGAGGGTCTCTGGACGCCGTACTACGGCGGCAAGGACTCGCTCGTCGAAGAGGTCGACACGAGCGTGCCGGCCGACAAGCTCGTCGAGCTCGCGATGCGTCTCGCCGAGCTGCCGGAGGGCTTCCAGCCGAACGCGAAGGTCAAAGCCGTCCTCGATCTCCGCCGCGACCGCGTGAAGAACGGCGAGCCCTTCGACTGGGGCACTGCCGAGCACCTCGCGTTCGCTTCGCTCGTTGCCGAGAACCGCCGCATCCGCCTCTCCGGCCAGGACGCGCGGCGCGGAACGTTCACGCACCGGCATGCCACGCTGTTCGACGCGAAGTCGGGCGCACGTCACACGCCGCTCGCGAGCCTCGGTACGGGCAAATTCGAGGTCTACGACAGCCCGCTCTCCGAGCAGGGCGTCCTCGGCTTCGACTACGGCTACAGCCTCGACTGCCCGGATGGCCTCGTCATCTGGGAAGCGCAGTTCGGCGACTTCGTGAACGGCGCGCAGGTCATCATCGACCAGTTCATCGTCTCCGCCGAAGACAAATGGCTGCGCCTGTCCGGCCTCGTCCTCCTCCTTCCGCACGGCTACGAGGGCCAGGGACCGGAGCACTCGAGCGCGCGCATCGAGCGCTTTTTGCAGCTCTCCGCGTCGGACAACATCCAGGTCTGCAACCTCACGACGCCGGCGCAGCTCTTCCACGCGCTCCGCCGTCAGGTGCTGCGCCCGTGGCGGAAGCCGCTCGTCATCTTCACGCCGAAGAGCCTGCTCCGTCACAAAGAGGCGGTCTCGACGACGAAGGACCTCGCGGAAGGCGCGTTCCAGCGCGTCATCCCGGACAACGAGACCGACCCGACGAAGGTGAAGCGCGTGCTGCTCTGCACGGGCAAGGTCTATTACGACCTTCTCGAAGCGCGCCGCACGCTGAAGCGCGAAGACGTCGCCATCGTTCGTCTCGAGCAGCTCTATCCGCTGAACGAGGCGCTCCCGAAGGCGCTCGCGCGCTACTCGGACGGCACGCGTCTCGTCTGGGTGCAGGAAGAGCCGCGCAACATGGGCGCGTGGTACTTCCTGAACGCCAACGTGCGAAGCATCATCGGCGAGCGGCTCCCGCTGACGGCGGTGTCCCGCCCGGCCGCGGCGAGCCCGGCGACGGGAAGCCTCGCGAGCCACAAGCTCGAGCAGCAGCGGCTCATCGAAGAGGCGTTCGCCGAGTGACGTGACCGGCGTGAGTGCCCGAGCAGGCCGCTCGGGCGCTCGTCGCGAGGCGCTCAGAACAAGCGCACGAGGCCGAGGCCGGCGGTGCCCGACACCGCCGGCGCCTTCAGTACCGTCCGATTGTCGGCGATGAGCTCGTAGCCGTCGGGATGCCCGAGCACGTCGGCGGTCAGGCGCAGCGCGAAGTCCGAAGGCAGCCCGATGTGAAACGCGAGCCGCGCGCCCGCGCCCCACACGAGGAACGCGGCATCCCGCGTCGCCGTCGACGGCCACTCGCTCGAAGCCCGTCCGACGAAGACGAGCCCGCACGCCCATGCGCGGCCCGCGCGAAGGCACGGCACGACGGACGCGCCGGCGACGCTCGTGCGAATGCGTCGGCCGTCGACGCCGTCACCCGTGGCGGGGAGGTCGAAGCGCCCCTCGAGACCGAGCGACGCCCATGCGGAGACGAGCTCCGCGTTCGCGTGGACGCCCATGGCGACGGCCGGTGCGAGCCCGAACGCCGCGTGCGTGCCGAACCCGGAAACGAAGCGCAAACGCGACGCATCGGCAGAGCCGATGCGCGGGTCCACCGGTGCATCCGTCGCATTCGTCGCAGCCGCAGGCGGAGCCGCCCCGGTCGGTCCGGTGACCGCGGGGAAGGACGTCTCGGAGGGCGGATCTGCAGCGCGCGCGCGTCCGCTGGCGAGCGCCACGAGCGCGACCGCCGCCGCCGCGAACGTACGGTTGAGGAAGACCACGACCATCGCCTAGGGCCAGGCGGTGCGAAGCACATGCCACGCGCCGAGCTCCGACCGCGGCATCGCTTCACGGCGCTTGACGCGGAACGTCTCGATGGTGCTTCGTAGGTCGGCCGATGAAGACGGAGCTCGTGTGGGCGCTCGGGCTGTTCGCGGCGGTGATTCTCACCGCTTCGCTCGTGAACAAGTTCGCCGAGTCGCATCGGCCGCGGCTCCGCCGGGTCGTCATCCTCTACGTCGTCTACGTGGTCGCGCTGGGCGCGTTCTTCGCGCTCTCCGCCTTCGGATCGGAGACGTGGGCACGCCGGCTGCTCGTCGCGGCCGAGCTCCTCCAGGCGTTCACCCTCGTGAACGTCGTCTCGATGCTCGGCTTCTCCGTCGCGCTCCCGCGGTCCGGCGTGACGGTGCCGATGATCGCGACGGACCTTGCCGTCGGCCTCGGTTACATCCTGGCGACGCTCGGCGTGCTCACCGGCCATGGCCTCAATCCGGCGAGCGTGCTCGCGACGAGCGCCGTCGTCTCCGCCGTGCTCGCGATCTCGCTCCAGAGCACGCTCGGGAACATCCTCGGGGGCGTCGCGCTGCAGCTCGACGGCTCGATTCACGAAGGCGATTGGATCCAGCTCGAGAACGGCCGGCAAGGGCGCGTGCGGTCGATCCGCTGGCGACACACGGTGGTCGAGACGCGCGACTGGTCGACCATCATCGTCCCGAACGCGCAGCTCCTCGCCGGCAGCATCATGATCCTCGGCAAGCGCGAGGGGCGTTCGGTGCCGCAGCGCATGTGGGTCTGGTTCAATGTCGACTTCCGCTTCCCGCCGACGCGCGTCATCGGGGTGGTGAGCGACGCCATCAACGCCTCTCCCATCGATGGGGTCGCGCAGGAGCCGAAGCCGAACGTCGTGTGCATGGACTTCACGAAGGACCAGCGCGAGAGCTTCGCGACGTACGCCGTACGCTACTGGCTGACCGACCTCGCGGCCGACGACCCGACCAATTCACGCGTGCGCGCGCGTGTGTACACGGCACTTCATCGCGCCGGGATCCCGCTCGCCGTACCCGCGCAGACGACGTTCCTCGAGGTCAAAGACGAGCATCGCACCGCCGTTCGCATGCAGCGAAGGCTCGAGGAGCGGCTCGCCGCGCTGCGCACCGTGGCCCTCTTCCGCTCGTTGAAGGAAGAAGAGCTGAGGACGCTCGCCGACGGCATGAGCCACGTCATGTACACGGCGAACGAGGTGATCACGCGGCAGGGCGCAGTCGCGCACTGGCTGTACGTGATGACGAGCGGCACCGCCCAGGTGCGCGCCAACGTCGATCCCGACGGGGCCGGTCCCTTGCCCTCCGAAGCGAAGCTCGTGGCGACGCTCACCGCGCCGGACTTCTTCGGGGAGATGGGCCTCGTCACGGGCGAGCCGCGCGCAGCCGACGTCGTCGCGGTCACGGACGTCGACTGCTTCCGGCTCGGCAAGGAGACGTTCGAGCGCGTCCTCCTCGACCGGCCCGAGATCGCCAACGAGCTCTCGGAGAAGCTCGCGACGCGACGCATCGAGCTCATCGCCGTGCGCGACGGCCTCGACGAGGGTGCGCGGCGATCGCGTCACGCGTCGGAGCGCGACCGCATCCTCGACGGCATCAAGGGCTTCTTCGGGCTGTGATGCACGCACGGACAGAGCACGAGGCGAAGCGATGATCGGCCACGAGCTCGAAGCGACCACCGGGCGCGAGATGGTGCGCGTCGTACGCGCGCTCGGTCAGCACCGCTACGTCGCAGGACGACTGCATCTCGTCCACGCGTTCGCGATCGATGCCGCGTTCGCGGGGGGTGACGACGCGGTACGCGCGGCGCTCGGCGAGGCAAAGGCCTGGGCCGACGGCGTGCTGGCCGACGACGACGTCGACAAGGCCTCGAAGGACGAGCGCCTGCATCGCCGCGCGACGGATGCGGAGCTCGCGGCGGTGCTGAGCGCGTTCTGGGCGAACGGAGCAGAGGCGCGCGAGCGTGCGTCGCTTGCGCTGGCCGAGCGGCTCGTCGCGATCGAGGTCGAGCCGCCGGACCTCGAGGCAGCGCCGTTCGACGAGTCGCGCGAAGAAGACGTGTTCCCTCTCCTCGTCGACGCCGGATGGGAGCTCCTGCCGCTCGCGGCGCTCGAGCCCGAGCGTCACAAAGGCGCGATCGCTGCGTTCGAGGACTTCGAGGTCGCGAAGTTCGAGGAAGAGAGCGCCGCGGCGCACGAGCCGCCCATGTTCGAGCTGCCGGCGCTCGGCGCGCTCGAGCTGCTGGCGGCGACCGACGAGGAGGACCACGTGCGCGCCCCGCTCGTCGTCTGGGCGAGCGGGCACGAGGTCTACATCGACTACCTGCTTCGCGGCGTGCGACGTGCGGCGAAGCTCACGGAGGCCTGAGGCGTCACTCCTTCGTCGTCGTCGTCGTCGCCTTGGCGTCCGCTGCGTCTGCGTCAGCGGCGTCGGAGGTCGGCGTCTCGAAGGCGGCGGGCGCCGGAGCGTTCGCGTCAGGCGCGGCGTTCACGTCCGTCGCGAGCGGCTCGGCCTCGAGGGGCACGTCGGGCTTCGGGGCCTCGGGCGGCACGTCGCGCGCCCACGGCTCCTTCGCGCTCTTGAGCACGACCGCGACCCAGCCGACGAGGCCGACCACGACCGCCGCAGTGACGGAATAGAGCACGGTGGCTTCGGGCATGCGCGGGCATCGTAGTCATGCGAGGATGCCGGCGTGAAGTCCCTTTCGGACCGGCAACGGCCGGCGCGAGCAGGGCAGCGAGGCACGCGCTCCGCCTCCTCGTCAGCGTCGCCGCGTACGCCGCGGCCCGCCCTGCCGGAGCTCGGCGCCGCGCGCACGCGCATCGACGGTCTCGACGACGCGATCCTCCGCCTTCTCGAGGAGCGCGCCGAGATCGCGCGCCACGTGGCAGACATCAAGCGTGCGGCGCAGGTCGAGATCTTCCACGATCCCGAGCGCGAACGGCAGGTCCTCGATCGTCTGGTGAAGAAGGGCGGCGGCCGCTTCCCGCCGGATGCCATTCGCGCCGTCTTCCGCGAGGTCATGAGCGCGTGCCTCTCCGTCGAGGAGCCGCTCCGGGTCGCGTATCTCGGCCCGGAAGGAACGTTCTCCCAGATGGCTGCGCGCCGCCTCTTCGGTCTCCAGGCGCGCTACCGCGAATGCACCACGATCGAAGCGGTGTTCGACGTCGTGCAGAGCAAGGACACGACGTACGGCGTCGTGCCGATCGAGAACTCGACCGAGGGCGCGGTGAGCATGACCTCCGATGCGCTGCTCGACGGCAAGCTCGTCATCCGGCAGGAATTCGTGCTTCCCGTCGAGCACTGCCTCCTCTCCCGCGCGCGTTCGCTGAGCACCATAACGACCGTCTACTCGCACCCCCAGGCGCTCGCGCAGTGTCGCCTATGGATTGCGAAGCATCTCCCACGTGCGACGGTCGTGCAGACGACCTCGACCGCTGCGGCCGCCCGCGAGGCGCACGCGGACGACCGCGCGGCCGCGATCGGTGCCGAGCTCGCCGCGGAGCTCCACGACGTCCCGGTCCTTCGCGCGAAGATCCAAGACCGCCCGGAGAACGCGACGCGCTTCGTCGTGCTCGCCCACGAAGACGCGCCGCCCTCCGGGAACGACAAGACCACGCTGGCATTCGGCGTCGCTCACAAGAAGGGCGCGCTCCGGCGCGTGCTCACCGATTTCGAGAGCGCCGGGGTGAACCTCACACGCATCGAATCGCGCCCGAGCCGCCGCGAACCGTGGCAGTACGTGTTCCTCGTCGACGTCGAGGGCCACAGGCACGACGCGCCGCTCGCGCGCGCGCTCGCGGCGGTCGCGAAGAGCGCCGCCTTCGTGAAGGTCGTCGGCAGCTACCCGCGCGTCGAACGCGAGGACGCGCCACGTGCGCGGCGGAGTCGCCGATGAAATTTCTGGTCGCTCTCGTCGCGCTCCTCGCGCTGCTCTCCGCGGGGTGCATGCCTCGCGTCGCGGGCACGAACGACGTCGAGCTCACGTACGAAGCCGATCGCGTAGAGGGCGGCGACGCGCGCTTCGGCGAAGACTTGCGGGCGCTCGTGCTGCGTCGCTTGTCCGCGGCGCAGATCGGCGCCGACGTCGAGCAGGACGGCAAGCGCCTCCGCATCGTCGTCGACGAGGCGTTCGCGCCCGAGGCCGACGAGCTCGTCACCTGGCCCGGCACCGTGCTGCTCCTCGCGCCCGACCCCGCCGACAAGAGCGCGCCACGGGACGATCGCGGGCTCGTCGCGCGCACGGAGACGTGGCCGGACGGCACGGTCGAGCACTACTGGGAGGGCGCGCGTGCCGACGTCGCCCGCGCGGTCGATCACTGGATCACCGACCGCGAGCACCGCGTCCTCGCCGAGGTGGTCTGGTCGTCGGCGCAGCGGCTCAGCGAGCCGCGCTGGAGGACGCGCATCGTCAAGGCGCGCCCGCTCGGCGAGCTCGGCGACGGCATCCTGGTGGGCTGGGCCGAGGGCGGAGCGTTGCGACTGCGGGCGCCGAGCGGCAGCCCCGCCGCCGCCGAGATCGCTGCGGCGGCGGCACGCGCGCGAGACAGCGGCCGCGCCGACCTGATCGTGCGCGGGCGGACGTCGCTCGGCGCACCTCGCTTCGAAGGCGACGCGGCGCTGCTCGCCTTCGGCACGGGCATCGAGGCGTACGCGCGCGCGCAGGACGAGAAGCAACTCCTCACGACGGCGCGGCTCCCGGCGCTCCGGCGCACGGGCGCGGTAGGTCTGCCGCCGAACACGTGGCTCGCGACGGCATGTTTCGTCGTGCCGGTGATCTTGTCGTTCGCGTGGCTGCTGTTCGTACGGCGCTTCGATCGTGCGCACCCCGAGCCCATGTGGCTCGTGCTCGTGACGTTCGCGCTCGGCGCGCTGTCCACCGTTCCCGCAGGGCTCGCGGAGCTCGCGTTCGCGAGCGCGTCGCCGTGGCTCGACCCTCGGGTCGTGAGCTTCGGCGGCCGAGCCTTCGCCCTGCCGCTCGCGTTCGTCGTGTTCACCGCCGTGGTCGGAATGTCCGAGGAGGGCGCCAAGCTCCTCGGGTCTCTGTTCGCGGTGCGTCGGCGCGAGTTCGACGAGCCGGTGGACGGCATCGTCTACGGCATCGTCTCGTCGCTCGGCTTCGCCGCGGCGGAGAACGTCCGCTACTTCGCGATGACGCGGCTTGCGGCTCCCATCGTCGTCGCGCGCTGCTTCATGAGCGTCCCGGCGCACATGTTTTTCGGTGCCATCTGGGGATACGCGCTGGGCGCACGCCTCGTCGATCGACGTCCGCGCGTGCTGCTCTTCCTCGTCCTCGCCGCGTCGGGCCATGGTCTGTTCGATGCGCTGCTCTCGACCGACGGCGGCGGCATGGTCGCCATCGTGCTCAACGTGGCGCTCGCGACCGTGTTCGTCTCCCTCGTGCGTCGCGCGCTCCGGCACGGCATCGTGGACGATGCGTCACGCGCGGTCCGTGCCGACGAGCGCCGGCTCTTCCGCGTCGGACGTCCCGGGCTCTTCTTCGTGTCGTCGGTGGCAGTGCACGTGCTCGCGTTCGGCATCGTCGTGCTCGGCGGGTGGTACCAGCTCGCGCGTCATCGACCGAACGCCACGTTCGTGGTCGGCTCGAGCGTGATGCTCGCCCTGCTCGGCCTCGCGGCCTACGGCGTTTCGGCGACGTTGCCGCTCGACGTGGCCGTCGACGACTACGGCGTCACGTTCGCGGGGGCGGCGCGTTCGTGGTCGCGCATCCGCCGGTTCGACGCGTTCGTCGACCGTGTCGTGCTCGATTGCGAGGGAGGCCCGCTCGTCCTCGGGCCGGGCAGCCCGGACACCATCGAGGCGCTCGCACGCGCGCTGCGGCAGCATCTCGGGTCCCGCCCCGAGGAACGCACGACGACGCTCGAGTCACTCTGACCCGAGCGCGCCGCGGCCGACCCTCACTTCTTCGCGCCCGCGTCCTTCGCGCCCGCGTCGGCGCCCACGATCTCGATGAGCTCCACCTCGAACTTAAGCGCCGCCTTCGGCGGGATCTTGTCGCCGCTCCCCTTGTCGCCGTAGGCCATCTGCCACGGGATCGTGAGCGTGCGCTTGCCGCCGACCTTCATGCCGGGGAGCCCCTCGTCCCACCCTTTGATGACCTGACCCTGCCCAAGGGTGACCTGGAACGGGTCCTTGCCGCGGGAGCTGTCGAACTGCTTTCCGTTGAGGAGCGTGCCCGTGTAGTGGACCTTCACGGTGTCGCCCTTCTTCGCCTCGGGGCCCGAGCCGACGACGTCGTCGTTGATCTCGAGCTTGTCGGGTCCGGGCGGGAGCGGCGGCGCCTCTGCCGGCTTGAAGTCGCTCGGCGGCGGCTCGTCGATTTTCTTCGAGCATGCGGCCGTCATGGGCGCGAGCGCCGCGAGGACGAGAGCGCCGACGGCACCGCGGACGAGCATCGTTACCTGCTTGGCCATGGCGCCGCATTACCACGAGCGCGCCGGCGGGAGCGAGCAAGAGATGGCGCGCGTGGGGGCGCGGCTGACTCGCGTCAGTGAGCGCCGCCGGCCCCCGCGGGCTGCACCTGTACGCCGAGGAACGCGCCGACGCCTTGGAGCAGCGCCTCGAGCTGCTCGCGGCTGACGGAGAGCTCCGACTTGATCCGCGTACCGTCCGCCTCGACGCGCGCATTGTTCAAGAGGCCGCGCGTCGCGAGTCGAACGCCGAGCGAGTTCTGGCGGCGAATGAGCTCCGTGAGCGCGTCGGCGACTTCCGCGGCGGCCGCTTCGTCCGTGCAATCACCTTCGACATGCACGTCCGCACCGCCGTCGGCAGCGCGCGGCACGATCCAGAGGCGGAGCTCCTTCAGCGAGTTGGGGAACTTGAGGCCCGGGATCGAGATCTGCCGCCAAGGGTCCTTCACCGTCAGGCGCATCGCTTCGCCGGGCCGCACGCGCGGCGAGACGGGCGCGCGCTTCAGCACCTTCGCGAACTCCACCGCCTTGTCCTTCGGCACGACCGTGAGGACGTGCGGCTGGACGCGCATGAAGACGCGCTCGGCGTTGTCGGCGTGACCGAGCGAAGCCTTGACGCCGGGAACGCCGACGTCGAAGGGGCCGCCCTTGTCGTAGCGCTTCGCGATCTCGACGACGGCTTGATCGACGACCGCGTCGCTCGCCGAGTAGTGCACGAGCACGGCATCGCGTTCGGTGTGGATGAGCGAAGGGCCGTAGACGAGGATCCAGTCCGTGTCGCGGATGGGATCGATCATCGTCTGGGATCCCTTCATGAAGTCGTTCCACTGGGGGATGCCGTAGAGGAGCGGCCCCATGCGCGCGCCGACCGGGTTCTGGCGGATCACGGCGATGTTCACGAGCAGCGTGACGTTCACCTGCCCCGCCGCGACGAGACCGGCCATGCCGATCATTGAGCCCGGATCGCGAGGACCGTTCGCGCCGCCCGCTGCGCCTCCGTCTGCGCTCGCGACGAGGCCGCCGTCGCCGCCGCCATCCCCTTCGCCCGCATCGGTAGGCGCGCCGCCGTCGGCGAGCGGTGCTCCTCCGTCGGTATCGATCTTCACGAGGCCGGCGTCGGTCGCGAGCGGCGCCGCGTCCGGCACGGAGGCGTCGGGCTTCGGCTTCGGCGGGCCGGCATCGGGCTTCGCTTTCGTGCCGTTCGGGTCGTTCTCCGGCGGCGGCGTGGTCGGCTCGGGCTGAGGCGGCTTCTCCGGCGGCGTCTCCTCTCCGAGCAGGTCGACGGGGATCGTGAGCTCGTCGTCGACGTCTTTGCCCTTGATGCCCGAGTCGCTCGGCAGGAGCTGCCACGGCGAGACGAACCAGTGGACGACGAGCGAGAGCGCGAGCGCGAGGTTCCGGGCAAGGCGAACGCGCCGCCCGCTCCAGAAGCGCGCCGGACCGCTCGTGTCTTTGACGGTCGGGGCCGTCGCGTGCGGGGCCGTCGGCGCAATCTCGGCCGCGCCCCATCGCGGATCACCGTGAAGCTCGACCGCACGGCGGCGGCTGCCGTGGCCGAGCCCGGGCAGGCGCCCCGGCACGCCCGACGAGCGGGGCGGGCGTGTCTCTCTAGCCACGTAGGACCCCGCGCACGGACACACGGTAGGACGAAGCGGGGACCGAAACCAATGCCTCACCTCGCGAAACTCCGGCGTTCGCCGCGCGAGCGGCGGCGGCACGGCTCACCTCGACCGTGGCACGGCCGTCGCTGGTGCGGCGCTCACCTTCGATGACGCACGGGCGGTCCCCTGGTCGAAAAGTGGTTCCTTCCGAGCGGTTTTGGTATCGCCTGGACCTCCCCTCGGCCCTGGCTCGACGCCCGGCCGAGGGCATGCGAAAGGGCTGCGCGGTTCGTATGCGGTTTCGTCGGCTGTTCGCTTTCTCGTTGGTCGCGCTCGGAGCGTTTGCTTCGGTTGCTGCGTGCACCGATCCCAAGGCCGATGCACCGGCCGGGCCGCGGCACGGGAAGGAAACCCAGCCGCCGGGCTCGCCGACCCTGAACAACGCCGCCGCAGAGAAGGACGCCGGCCCCGTCGCGACCAAAGACAAGGACGCGAAGGACGCGGGTGCCGCCGCGCCCGCCGCGCCGTACGACGGGCCGTACATCGCCGCGCTCTTCATGCAGACGCCGGTGATGAGCGACATGGAGTGGCCGAAGGAAGACAAGAAGACGGGCCAGAACGTCGGCGCGGTCCGTCTCGGATACATCCGGCAGGGCTCGAAGGTTCCCGTCATCGCGCAGGCGCACCCGAAGGCGAACTGCAAAGAGGGCTGGTACGAGCTCGTGCAGGGCGGCTTCGTCTGCGGGAAGTACGCGTCGCTCGATCTGAATCACCCCCGCATCAAGGTCGCGCCGCATCCTCCCGACCCGGTGAGCTCGCTGCCGTATCAGTACGGCTACAACGTCTCCAACGGCACGCCGCTCTACCGCCAGATTCCCTCGCGTGAAGAGCGCCTCGCGATCGAGCCGTGGCTCGCGCCGAAGACGCGCAAGTCGCGCCGTGCGTCGGAAGAAGCGGCCTCGAACGAGGGCGAGGATGCGGGCGTGCCGCTCACGCTCGCCTCGCAGCGCACGCCCGCGGACCCGCTCGGCGTGGGGACCGATCTCGATGCAGGAACGCCTTGGTACCTCCGCGACTACGACGGAGGAAAGCCGCAGGTCACGCTCGACGATCTGAAGGGCGAAGGTCCCGTCGCACGTCGCATGGTGAAGGGCTTCTTCCTGGCGCTCGACAAAGACCTCACCGCCGGCGGCGCGCGCTGGTGGAAGAACACGGGCGGGCTCTTCACCCCCTTCGAGCGCGTGTTCGTCTACAACAAGGCGAGCGACTTCCGCGGCCTGTGGCTCGACAAGGACGACGCCGCGCAGAGTGCGGTCGCCTCGGCGGATGGCGCGGTCGCACCTCCGCCCAAGAAGGAGATTGCCGACCTCGCGAAGCCCGGCAGCAAGGCGCAGGTCGGCATCATCACGGCGTACAAGAGCCACAAGTACATCGTCAGCGCGAGCAAGAAGGCGGTCACGACAGGTGACACGGTCTCGCGGCACACCGTGCTCCGCCTCACCGGCGAGAGCGTCAGCATCAACGGCGCGACGTACGACGAGACGGACGAAGGCTGGTGGATGAAGACGTCCGAAGGGACGAAGACTCTGCCCGGCGAGCCGCCGAAGGGTCTGCAGCCCGGCGAGAAGTGGATCGACGTCAACGTGACGAAGAACACGCTCGTCGCGTACGAGGGTGATCGTCCGGTCTTCGCGACGGCGGTGTCCGTCGGCAAAGAGGACAAGACCGACAAGGAGAAGGATCACCACACGCCGCCGGGCACGTTCCGCATCCGCGAGAAGCACGTCGCGGCGACGATGGACGGTGACGTGGCGAGCGACGGCCCGTACTCGATCGAGGACGTGCCGTGGATCATGTACTTCAACGGCAGCTACGCGCTGCACGGCGCCTTCTGGCACAACAACTTCGGCCGCCAGCAGAGCCACGGCTGCGTCAACCTCGCGCCCGCCGACGCGAAGGCGCTGTTCGCGTGGACCGAGCCGCGCCTGCCGGAAGGCTGGCACGGCGTGATGTCGAGCGCGGAGCGCCCGGGCACACGCGTGGTGGTGCACGAGTAGGGGGTCGCGCGGCGCGGATGGTGCGCGCGGCGCCGGGGTTTGGCGCGCGGCGGGGGTCAGCGCGCGGGGGGGTAAGCGCGCGGGGGGGTCAGCGCGCGGGGGGCCGCTCGACGCGGAAGTGTGGTGGCCGCTCCGCCACCCTCGTTGACGCGGGCGGCAGCGGCGGCCGCGGGTGGCCACGCGCGTTGAGCACGGCACGCTCGTGCGGGAGCCGGCCGCCTCCCGCCTGTCTCGCGCTGAATCACAGCCATCGTCGGACCTTCGTTCGCGCGGCCGTGCGGCGCGTCGCGTCGACGGCACGCCGCGACGCCGCGCGCCCGTTACGCCGGGCGTTCGCTCGCGAGGAGCTTGGGATGATGACGTGACCAACCGGCGCGGAGCAGCCACGTCTGCGGCGATACGGGGCGCCAAGGAGGCTGGTCGGGATGCGGCGCGAAGTAGAGGCCGACGACCTCCTCAGCCCAGCCGTCGAAGCGGAGCGCGGAAGAATGCTTGTCGACGATCGCGCCATACGTGATCGCGCCGTGCTTCTTCCAGTTGTGGAAGATGTAGGCGAGCGCGTTGCGGACCTCACGCGGCGTCGCGAGCTCGTGGGCGTGGTAGCGCTCGGCCCAGACCTTCCCGGTCGCGCGCGCGAGGAGCTTGTTGAGCTGCTTCGCGAACGCGATGGCGAGCCCGCTCACGCCCGAGCGCAACGTCCCGTTCCGCGCCTCGACCATCACATGGAGATGGTTCGACTGGATAGAGAAGTGCACGACCTGGAAGTCCTCCGAATACTTCCGCGGGCGGTCACTCTCCTTCTGCTGACGAGAGAGGATGCGGGTCAACATGCGGTGGACGCGTTCCGTGCGAAACGACGGCAGCCCCCTACGCGCGCGGAACGTCACGTGAACGGGATTGCCGTCTTTGTGCGGAGGCCGGGGAACGTGCGCAATGGGCCGCCTGCCGCCCGCGCCGACCTTCTTCCGCGGCCGGCCTGCTCCCGCGCGCGCACCACCCCACGTGCGCGCGACCGGAGCGTCCGCCACACCCACGAGCTCGAGCTGCTCGCCACGCCGGCGGGCTTCGCTAGCGTGACGCGGGGCGGTGACGCCGTGCTCGAGGCCGAGCGTAGGGTCGAGGCCGTCATCGGCACGGTCCCGGGCACCGCCGGCGCGCGCAGGGCCGCTGCCGGACGGCGCGCCGGCGGTGCGGTCAGCGCCCGCACGCCCGCTGCCGGAGCGAACCTTTGCGAACCCACCCGGGAATCGATGCTCGTGAGCGCCCATTTGAATTCGGCAATAGTAATAATAGGCGTCGAAGGCGCAAGAGGCACCCGGTACCCTTTTTCGCGAAACCGCGATGACGCCACCGGCGGACGCGCTGACGGAGCGAAGACTCTGAGGTTCGGAGCGCAGCCTTCGCTACCGAGCCACGCCCCTGCCGGAGTGCATCGCGGGCGACGTCGCCGTCGCGGGGCCGGGGCGAGGCGAAGACTTCCGCAGGACGGCAGCCTTCAGCTACCCAGCCTTCAGCTACCCAGGCCAGCCACGACCCAGGCGAGCTACGGCCCAGGCGCGCCACGACCCCAGGCCAGCCACGACCCCAGGCGAGCTACGACCGTCGGGGCGCACCGTAGGCGCGACCGTTCGAGGGAACCTGCGATCGCGGCTCGTGCACCTCGCGCGGCATGTTGGACCGCCGGTAAAGCCGCTTCACCCGTGCCGCGCTGTTCGAGTCGAGCTCGCCTGCCCTCCGCGCTTCCTGGGCACATCTGCCCGGGCGACACGGCAAGTGCAGGGGCGACAGCAAGCCCGCGCCGCGCGCTCGCCGCTCCCGTCTCTCGCCCCGGTCACCTGTCCCCGGTCACCTGTCGCCTGCCACCTGTTCTCTCGCCGTACGGAGCGCCGCGAACGAACAGGGAACAGGGAACAGGCGACAGGCAATGAGCGAGCAGCACGCGCGCCGCCCTAGGCCCGCCGCCCTCCCCCTCGTCACCTCACGGGAAGATTCCCTTCGCCATCCGCCGGATCGCGCCCTCGCGCGCCTTGCTCGCCTCGCCGTCGGCCATCACCAGCGACGGCGGCGGATTGCCTTGCTGGCCCTGCTCGGCCGCTTGCAGGCGGGCCATGCGCGCCGCGGCACGCGCGCGCGCTCGTTCTGCGAAGGCGCGCCACTCGCCCCGACGCCGTTCGAGCTCGCGCTGGTACGCCTCGCGGATGCGGAGCTGCGCGGCGTCCTTCGCGAACTTTTCCTGCGCGTCGCGCACCGGCTTGTCGAGCTCCTCGTCGAGCTTCGCGCCGCGCGCGGCGAGCTCGTCGGCGCGCGTTGCGTTCTTGCCGCCGCTCACGCCGATGCCCTGACGATGCCGCGCGGCAATCGTCCGGCACGCGCCAGCGTCCATCGCATCGGTGCACGCTTTTTGATAGAGCTCGGTCGCGCGCTGCTCGTTTCGCGGAACGGATCGGAAGCCGACGTGATGGAGCTCCGCGAGCACGAGGCAAGCCGCCGCCGTGTTGTCGAGGCAGCCCTGCTCGAGGATGCGCGTCGCGCGGCTCGGGTCGTCCTTGCGGAAGCGATCCACGGCGAACGCCCAGAGGCCACAGGTCGGCTTGTCGGCCGCGCAGCCGATTCGGTAGACCTCTTCCGCCTTCACCGCGTCGGTCTCCTGCAGCGCAGCGCCGGCGACGAGGCAACGCGGCGCGTCCTGCGTCTTGCGGCACGCGCTCTCGGCTTGCGCCACCTCCGCGGCGGCGACACTCGGGCGAGGCGCCGTCGCCATCAGCTGGTCGGCGCGCTGCCGGAGCTTCGCGGCGCGCGGCGCGTCCCTCTTGGTCGCTCCGCGGAGATCCTCGATCATCGCCGCCGCGAGCAGACATCCGCGCGGCACGCCGAGCTCGCAAGCGCGCTCGTACAAGCGCTCGGCCTTTGCGAGGTCCTGCATAACGCCGTGCTCGCCTTCGTCGAGCTCGACGCCGAGCATCGTGCAGCCCGCCGCGCTCTTCAGCTCGCACGCCTTTTCGAGCACCCAGGCTCCGCGCGGCGCGCCGTCTTTCCTGCGGAACATGCGCTGGCCGTAGGAGAGCAGCGTGAAGCACTCGTCGGGGCGCTTCGTGCAAGCCGCGGTGTAGAGCTCGAGCGCCGTGTCGGGCGCCGTCGTCTCCACCGCCGCGCCTGCCGCCGCGCACGCGCCGTGGTCGCCGGTGTCTTTGCAACGCTGCGCGTTCGGATCGGCGGCCGCGGCGCCCTGGCCAGCGGCCCCGGCCGGCTGCCCGGCGGGCCCGCCGGGGGCCCCAGCGTTCTGCGCCGAAGCGCTCCCGGCGAGCGCCGACACGAAGGCGACGACGAACATCGAGGTCGTGGTGCGAATCTTCATGGCAGTCCTCACTTGGTCCCCTTCGGCGCGGACGCATTGCAGTCGCCGCATGCCCGCGCGCACGTATCCGCTTTCGCGGTGCACTCCGCCACGCAGGCGTCGAAGGGCGGGCAGCTCGTTCCCGGCGCGCAGCGAAGATGCGAGCAGCGGCCGCCCGCGAAGTCGTCGGCCGCGCAGCGCTCGAGCGATCCGCAGTTGTCGACGCACGCCTGACACTTCGACTGCGCGACGACCGCGCCTCCGGTCGCGCCCATCAGGGCGCGGTCGACGGGGCTCACGGCCGGCAGCGAAGGATCCTTGGCGAGCGCCTGCCGCTCGCTCTTCTGCACGGCGACCATGCTGCTCTGCACGCCGTTGACCCAGGCCTCGAGCGCGCCGTTCGAGAGCTCGTACTCGCGCCGCTGACGGTCCTTGTCGGCGAGCACGGCCGGATCCGGTCCGGTCTTCTTGCCGCGACGACCGAGAACGGCGGGCTCGGGCGGAGCAATCGCCGGCGCCGGCCTTCCATCTTGCTCGTGCTCGTGCCGGAAGAGAGCTTCCGTACGCAGCGTCGTCGCGAGGACCTCGAGCTTCACTGCCGCGAGCTCGTCTTTCCCGCCGCCCTGCCCGTTCGCGACCATGCGCGCGAGCGCGGCGCACGCTTCCGCCGTGCCGCGGAGATCACGGCCGGAGGTCTGCGGCGTGATGGCGGTCGAAATCCGGCAGATGTTCTGGCGCAGCGCGCGTGCCTCGCCGAAGCCGCGGTCGTCCTGCGAGAACTCCCCCGCGCGGCGGTTGCAGCTCACGATGTCGCCGCTGTTGCACGCTTCGACGAGCGCGGCCTCTCGCATCGGCCCCTTCGCCGTGGCGATCGCATCGCAGCTCTCGGCGTGTTTCAGCGCGCAGGCCTTCACCCAGAAGCGCAGCGAATCTTGCGTCGGCGCGCCGGTCGCGTCGGCCGAGAGGACTCCTGCGTAGAAACACGCCGAGGCGTCGCGCCGGGCGCACGCCTTCGAGCTCTCTCCGAGGCCCTCGCGGTTGGCGCCTTCCGGGGGCTTGCAGGAGACGACGGCCGTGGAGACGGTGAGGATCGCGAGCGCCGCCTGCCATGGCGGCGACGAGAAGTGGACGCGCATGGTGCCAGCGTATCGTGCTCGCCCTCGCGACGGGCAAGAGGACGGCAGCCGCGCGTCGCACGGCGCTAGCGAGCGTGGTGGGCGCGGGCAACGGAGCCGCGCAGCGCATGGAGCCGGGCGCCCGCACGGGCCGTGCGGGCGGCGCCTCCGCAAAGTGTCGGCGCGATACCCGCCAGGCGCGCGAACCGGCTCGCCGAGGCCGCCGTCGCCTCGCAACGCCGGAGGTCCCCGGCGAGAACGGCTTCTTGCATCGCGTCGACGGTGCCGTCGACCTCCGCCAGGACTACACCGGCGGCAGCTCGCGTCAGCGACGTCGAAGGAATCCGACCGCTACCCGGAATCGCGACGACCGCCTCGAGGATGCGCTCGCGCTGCGGCTCGAGCGGACGCGCGGCGGTCGGGAGCTTCGTCGCGAGCAGCGCGCGAGCGACGTCGGGGTCCTCCACCAGCGCGCGATCGCGCTCCACGACGTCAGCGGCGCGCTCGACGAGCTTCGCGGCCATGAGCGACGCGACCACGGAGCGGCGCTCCTCGATCCTTCGCGCGTCGTCGAGCACGCGGACCACGGCCCGCGCGGCGCCGGCGCGGTCGCCTCGCGCGACGGAGTGCGTCGCCTGATCGGCATCCGCCTCCGCGGCGCGGAACGTCGCGAACAGCGGCGCACGCGCGTCGTCGTGCGTGCACCAGGGATCGGTGGACGGGACCGCGCGCGTGGTCCCGACGTGCGCCTCGACGCGTCGCTGCTCGCGGGTGAAGCGAGCATGCGCGCGCTCACCGAAGCCACCGCGGACGAGGCTGACGGCGGTCGACGCGACGGCGACGGCGGCGAACGTGAAGAAGACGGCGGAGCTCTTCGAGAGGCGGCGGGGCGTCATGCGACGAGACGTTTCGCAAGCGCCGTGCCCCACGCGAGCGGACGAGGATCCCGCGAATTTACAGCCTCCGCACCGGCTCGGCTCCTCGCTGCGCGGACACGCCGTCAGCCCGTGCGTGCGTTCGCTGTCATTCCGTCAAACGAGAACGGTCGCGCCTCATGGGAAGTGACGCGTGACGCCGCTCGTCTCGGACGTCGAGCCGATCTGTCCCCAGCGCCCCCAGTACTTCACGAACTGCTGCCCGTTCTTCGGCGCTGCGCGCGTGCCGACGAGCACGAGCGAGGTCTCCGTCTTCCACACGTCGGCCGGCGCAGCCACCTTGGCGACGTCCTTCACGACGCCGCCCGGGATACCGTCGATCGCATACGTGCCCGGCTTCGCGTAGTTCGCGTGCGTTCCCTTCGCGACGTACGAGACCGGGTGCGTGCCGTCCATCTGCAGCGTCTTGTCGTTCGTGCCGAGGACCGTGCCGCCTTTGTGCGCGGAGAGCTTCACCTCGAGCGCCTTGCCTTGCCCGCCGTTCGCTTTCGGATCGATGGTGACGCGCACGTGCTCCCAGTCGGCCTCGTGATTGAAGCGCGAGAAGCCGTCGTTGTACGGGTAGAAGGTCCAGTACTCGACGTCGACGAGCCCGGCCGGCTTCGGTCGCCACACGACGTACGTCTTCCACTCGGCGCGTGGCGCGCCCTTGTACGTCGCGTCGTTCGCCACCTCGAGGAAGAAGAGATCGCTCGCGGTGCTCTTGCGGATGTCACCGTCGTCATGACGGCAGAGCGACTTCGCATCGGCATGGCTCTGCGCGACGAGCGCCGCCTGTGTGACCTTGCCGACCCCGAGGAGCTCGTGGTCCGGGCAGTTGTCGTGGTGGTAGCGCATCGAGACGCGCGCGAGGAACCAGTCCACGTTCGCGGGGCGGTACGGGTCGTCCGGCGCGAGGTGGAGACGCGGAGCGAAGGCCGCGGCGAGCTCCGCCTGCGTCGCGGGCGGCAGTGCGGGATCGTCCTCGGGAGAAGGCGCCGAAGAGTCGGCGTCTGCGTCGGGATCGGCATCGGTCGGGCCGTCGGCCGCGGACGAGGAGACCGGCGCGGGCGGCGGAGGGACGACGACGGCCGGCGCATCCGGAGACGCGCTCGGCTCCGTTGGGCCGTCAGACCGGTCGCTCGCCTCGGAGCCCGCGCATGCGGAAGCAAGCACGACGAAGAGCAGCGCCACGGCCGGCGCGCCCGCTCCTGCGCGCTGCTCGCGGGCCCTCCTCGTCCGCTCCTTCGAGCTCGTCGCGTCGCTCGCCATGCGTCGTTCCCTCCGGTCTGCCCCGACGGCTGCACGACCGGTGCCGCCGCGGAGCCCGAGAAATTCCCGGCGAACGCGCCGAGCCCGTCGCCCTCGTGCCGGTCGCCCGCCGATCCACGAAGGATCACGACGGCGCGGGAGGGGTCACCTTCCTGCGCGACGTGCGCGACTTGCGCAGCATGGCGCGCGTCGGCGGGCTCACCCGGCCGGCGCGCAGCCCGCGGCAACGAGCGGACGCAACATTTCGCCCGGATCGCCGTGCGGCTTCGCCTTTGCCGCGATCGGTCGGAGACGCTCGAGCGTCGCGAGGAGCCGCGGGAAATCGCCGTCGCACGCGCGGAGAAGCGCCTCCATCTCTTCGCGACCCGACCCGTACGTCTTGTACTGGATGAGCGACGCGTTCGTGATCGGCCGACGCGCCTGCGCTTCGCGGCGCAGTCGATCGACGATCTCCTTCTTCTTCGCGAGCTTCTCTTCGCGGGGCAGCTTCGACGCGTAGAGCGCCGCCAGCTCGGCATACGCCGCTTTCATCTTCTTGCCGCGTGCTTCGCCACGCGCGCGCAGCTCGAGGAAGCGATCCTTCTCGACCGAGTCCGGCCCGACCGCCTCGTCCATGTAGCGGACGGCGAGCGTGTCGCCGACGAACGAAGCCACGCTTTCGTTGAGCGTGCTCTGCCCCGGCACGTAGTACGTCGCGTGCAGCGTCTCGTGCAACACGACGTCGGCGAGATCGCCGAGCGCTTCGTCGCCCTCGGAGATCATCGTCGAGAGCACCGGGTCGTCGAACCAGCCGAGCGTCGAGTACGCCTGCGATGGCCGCACGTCGACGTCCCAACCCTGCTTCGCGAGATCGGCCGCGTACGCGCGTGCCTCCTCGCGATCGAACCACCCGGTGTACGTGATGCTGCCGACGACGGGGAAGCTCCACGTCTTCGGTCGGAATCGGAGCGGGTCGCACGCGGAGACCACCCAGACGACGGCCGGGCGATTGATCCACAAGTAGCGCTCGTAGTTCCGCGTCCGGCGGAGGCCGTGCTTCTCGCCGAACGCCTTGATGCGCGGCACGTGCGCGAGGAGCTCGCGCGTCCGGCGATCGAGCCACTCGTTTTCGACGACGTCGGCGATCGCGACGCCGCGCCCGTTCAGCTGCTCTTGGCCCGCGGCGGCCTGCGTCACGTAGCGGAGCGGCAGACACCCCACCGAGGCGAGCGCGACGAGCGCGGCAACGACAGTCAGGATGCGTCCGCCTCTCACCGCGCGAGAGTCTACCGCGGCTCGCGCGTCACTTGGGCTCGAGGATCAACGAGAACGCGCTCGCGCCGAACGACATGACGGGCTCGAACGTCGTCGGCGTCGTGTCGTAGACCCCAGGCGCGTAGCCCGGCGTCGCCTGGTCGATCCACCGGAAGCTCTCGTGCACGTTCACTTCGCAGACGAGGCGAACGTCGGTCGCATGGGCGGGATCGATCGTGATCGCGACGGGGAAGACGTAGAAGCTCTCGGCTCCCGAAGTGTCCAGCGTCATGCCACCGCTCGATGCCACGGCGGGTAGCGGAGCATTGCCGCTTTCGATCGTGCCGTACGTCGCCGCGCCGACGGCGAAGCTCGAACGGAACCAGCCCTTCTTGCGTACGGCCCCGTCGACGGTGACTCCCTCGGAGAGCGCCTGGACGTTGTCGTGCCGGCCATCGACGGCGAATCCTCCTTGATGGAGGCGCGACGCGATGCTGTAGCGGACGTAAGCGACGCCGACCTTCGCGACGGTGAAGGTGCCGGCGGGGAGCGAGCCGAGCGACACGGTGGCGACGTCGCTCGTCTCGCCGCTCACGAGATCGGTCTCGACCGAAGCTGGCCCTAGGTCGGCGACGCGGAGCGGCGACGGATCGTCCGCGGAACGAAGCAGCCACAAGCTGCGGACCGCGACGCCCTGCGCGATCGGCGTCTGCGACGCGAGGCCGTCGGCGTGCGGAACCGGGGCCGTCGAGCCCCGCACGGAGAGCGTCACGTGCGCGCCGCCCGTGGTGGTCCCTGCTCCGCCGGGTGCTCCAGGCGCAGAGCCGCCGCCAGGGCTTGGCGCTGGTGACGCTTGCCCGGAGCCCGCACCTCCTCCCGCGGAGGATCCATCGTCGATGGGGTCACCGGCCGACCCACCGCACGCGGCGGCGAGGCCGACGAGCAGAAACGAAGCAGCGCGTACGGCAATCGAAGCAAAGCAGCTCATGAAGATCCTTTCGTGAAGGGGAATCCGGAGGCGAGAGAGAGAGGTCAGCGCGAGGCGACCTCGGTGCGCGCCGTCGAGCCGTTCGCGAACCAGAGGTAGAGGCCCGCGCCGACGGCGAGAACGCCGACGGCAGCGACCGTCGCGCCGCCGATGACGACGGCATCGCGAAAGCCTTGGCTCCCAACGTCCTCGCTCGCGAGCACCGGGCTCGCGACGAGCGCGAGGCCCCCGAGCGCCGTTGCCACCGCGCCGCCTGCGATCCCGAGCGCGCCGACGACGCGCCCCGCAGACGACCCCATGCGAGCATCGACGCGCACGCGCTCGCCGGCGCGAGGGAGAACGAAGGAGTCCGACGGCACGAGCCCGTCACCCGCCACGCGATACGCGTACCGCGGATCGAGCTTCACACTGCACGGCGCGGCGCATTGGTGTTGCCACTGCCCCACCGTGAAGAGCCCCGTCTCGACGAGCGGTAGCCCGGACGGCGACGTCGTTCCGACTCGGCGCTCGATCGTGGCGCGCGCGTCGTCCGCGTCGAGCTCGACCGTCACGGGCGGTGTCGTCGCGATCGACGGCGGCGCGGCCGGTTGTGCGGGACGATGGCCCTCCTCGGGCATCGCGTCCTCGGCGTGCGCGGCGCGCGGCATTCCGACGAGCCCGACGATGCCGGGCCCCACGACGAGGAGCGCGGTGAAGGAATCGCGACGACGGCTGAAGCGGCTTCCGAGCGGGACGGTCATGGCTCTCCTTCCGAACACATCCATGACAGTGGAGGCAGCCCGCGCCGTTTATGACCCGCGCGTACGAATCCTTGACGTCGGACGTCCTTTCGACAAAACCCCGGGTTAGACTCGGAATCTCCGATGGACCAACTCTCCGCGCACCTCGATCGGGGCTGGGACCTCGCTCAGAAGGGCGACGCCGCGGGTGCGAGCGCATGCGCAAAGCGGGCCCTCGAGCTGGATGCGCAGTCGCCCGAGGTCCACAACCTGCTCGGGTACACCGCCGCTCTGACCGGCGACTCCGAAGAGGCGCTCGAGCACTATCGCCAGGCGATCGCGCTCGACGAGACGTATCTCGAGGCGATGCTGAACGCCGCGGAGGTGCTCATGCATCCTCTCGGCGAGTGGGACGAGGCCGTCGACCTGTGCGACGACGCTCTCGAGTACGCCGAGACGAAGGAGGAGATCGCCGATTGCCTTCTCCTCCGCGTCGACGCGTTGCTCGGCAAGGGCGACGTCGAGGAAGCGAAGAAGTGCATGGCACGGCTCCCCGAACCTCCCTTCGACAACGCGAGCTACGTGTTTCTCATCGGCCGCGCGTTCTACGAGCTCGGCGAGTCCGAGAAGGCGCTCCCTTACATCGAGGAGGCCGTGAAGAACGACGCGAACCACGCGGACGCGCACTACTACCTCGGTCTCCTCCGCGACGACGCGGGTGACGTCCGCGGCGCGGTCGAAGCGTTTCTCCGTGCGCGCGCGCTCGACATGGCGAAGCCCGCTCCGGCGTGGGCCCCCTCGCCGGAGGCCTTCGCGCAGCTCGTGCGGCGCGTGATGTCGGGCCTCGACACGCTGCTCGCGCGCTGGGTGCGCGATGCGGACGTCTACATCGTGGACGTTCCCGGCGCCGAGCTCGTGGTCGACGGAGTCGATCCGCGCGCGATGGTCATCGTCGATGCGCGCACGCCCGAGGACGCGGACGGCGGCGGTGCGGTGAGCGCGGCGCAGGCGCGCCTCTTCATCTACCAGCGCAACGTCGAGCGTGGCGCAGGGTCGATCGCTTCGCTCGAGGCCGAGCTCGCCGGCGCGCTCGAGCGCGAGATCACCGCCGTGTTCCTCGAGCGCGACCCGGCCGCGCCGCCCGCCGAGAAGCACTCCCTCAACTGAAGCCCGAACCGCCCACGTGAGCGAGGCGTCATGATCGTGCGTACGAGGTTCATCGCGGCCGTCGCCGCTCTCCTCGCCGCGTGCGGCTCCTCCCCTGCTCCGCCCGCTCCGGCGCGCCATGCGAGCGCCGGCGGCAAGGCGAACGCGAACGCGAACGCGAGTCAGGCGGCCGCCGACGACGAGCACGGCACGTTCTCGCGGCACGGGCCGATCGGCACGTACGTGTCGATCCCGTGGGGGTTCTCGACGAGCTCGTACGTGCTCGAAGGCCCCACGGGCCTCGTCGCGATCGACACGCAGTTCCTCCCGTCGGCCGCGGAGGAAATGATCCAGCTGGCGGAAGCGGCGACGAAGAAGAAGTTCGTCCTCGCGATCGTCCTCCACGCGAATCCTGACAAATTCAACGGCACGGCGACGTTCCAGAAGCACGGCGTGAAGGTCGTCACGTCCGCCCAGGTGAAGGCGCTCGTGCCGGCCATTCACGAGAAGCGGACGCGCGCGTTCTTCGACCGCTACAAGCCGGACTATCCGAGCGAGGTTCCCGAGCCCGACGTGTTCGGCGAGCGAACGACGGAGATCGAGGCGGCGGGCCTGAAGCTGAAGCTCCATGTCCTCGGAGCCGGCTGCAGCGAAGCGCACGTCGTCGTGGAGCACACGCCTTCCGGGGCGCAGGGGCCTTCGATCTTCGCGGGAGACCTCGTCGCGAGCGGCGCACACTCGTGGCTCGAGATCGGCAAGACCGACGAGTGGCTCGCGCGCCTCGGCGACATGCGCGCGATGAAGCCGGCGCGCGTGCACCCCGGCCGAGGGCCGAGCGGCGGCGCATCGCTCCTCGACGACGAAGAGCGGTACCTGAAGCGCGTGATGGCGATCGTCGCCGCCGAGAAGCCGACGCTCCCCGTCCGCGAAGACGCGCTCGCGCGTGCCGAGAGCGCCATCGTCGCGGCGTATCCGGACTACATGCTGCCCGTGTTCCTGAAGATCGGGCTACCGGCCGAGTGGGAGCGCCAAGCACGCGCCGCCGCGAAGCGCTGATCAGGCGTCGTTCTGCGACGGCGCCTGCCGGAGCAGGAACCGCACGAGCGGCTCGGCGTCGATCTTCGCGGTCGTGAGGAGCGTCTCGACGAGGCGTCGGCCGAGCTTCGCGAGCTCGAGGAGCTGCTTGATGCGCTCGTACTGGAGCTCCGCTCGCTCGCGCGTCTTCGGGTCTGCCGAGCCTCGCAGCTTCGCGACCTCGGCGAGCGCGTCTTCGAACGATTCGATCGCGAGGATGATCTCGGACTTCTCTCGCTCGTTGAACACGCGCGAGATCATCCGCCAGAGGTGGACCTCCGCCGTGTAGTAGTCCTTCCGCTCGCCCTGCACCCACACCTTGCGGACGACGCCCCAGCGGAGGAGATCGTTCAGCGTCATGCTGACGGCGCCGCTCGAGAGCTTCAGCGACAGGCGGAGATCTTCGGCGGAGAGCGGATCGGGCGAGAGGTAGAGCACCGCCCAGATGCGCCCCATGTTCCGCTTGAAGCCCCAGAACTCGATGAGGCGTCCGACGACGTCGCTCACGGCGGCTTCGCTCGGCCAGAGCGCCTGCTTCTCCTTGCCGGAGGGCAGCCGCGAGGAAGAAACGGGCTCGTCGGGGACGGACATGGCGCTCTCGCCCCTTCAGCTGATCCGGGCGGTGAGCCCGGCGGCCACGTCGGCGAGGACATCTCGCGCGCGGCAGGCGGGAACGACGTCGAGCAGCGCGAGCGCGCCAGAGGTCTCTTCACGCGCGAGGTCGCGCACGGCCTTGCATGCGCCGGAGGCTCGGACGCGCGCCGCGAGGGCATGCGCCGTCACGCCGGCATCGTCGCCGCCCGCGCGAACGCGCGCGACCATGGGCGGAACGAGCTCGTCGCCCGCGGCAGCGCGAATGAGCGGCAGCGTGACCTTGCCTTCGTGCAGATCGGCGAGCATCGACTTGCCCGTCGCGGCCTCGTCGCCGTCGTAGTCGAGCACGTCGTCGACGAGCTGGAACGCGACGCCGAGATGCGCGCCGAACCTTCCGAGCGCGTCGATCGCGTCCGCGGATGCGCCGCCCTCGCGTGCGCCGGCGCGGAGGGCCCACTCGAACAGCGACGCCGTCTTGCCGCGGACGATCTCGAAGTACGTCGCCTCCTCGAGCGAGACGGCGAGACGACCGCGGAGCTGCACGACCTCGCCGTCGACGAGGCGGCCGAGCGTGTCGACGAGCTCGGTCCACGTCGTCCGCGAAGCATCGCTCGCGAGCCGGAGCGCCTCGACGAGCAGGAGATCGCCGGCGAGCACGCTCACCGCGTTGCCCCAGATCCGGCGCGACGTGGGACGGCCCCTTCGCTGATCGCCATCGTCGATGACGTCGTCGTGGAGGAGCGTCGCCATGTGCACGAGCTCGGCCGCCGCCGCGAGGCTGCGCGGCGTCTCGCGGAGCGGCGAGAAGCACGCATGCGCGAGGAGGAGCGCCATCGGCCGGACGCGCTTTCCGCCGGACTCGAAGAGGTGCGTCGCCGAGTCGGTCGCGGGCGTGATGCCGTTCGCGATGCGCGCGGCGACGAGCGCCTCGACCTCGCCGAGCTCACGCGCGATGAGGGTGCGAACGTCTTCGAGGCGGCTCTGCGCGCGCTCTCCGACGCGCTCGGGGACGGCTGTGTCGTGGAGCGCTTGGATGGATGCGGCGAAGGTCACGCGGGTGCTCGGCTCAGGACGTCAATGACGTCGGAACGTTCAAAACTATTTGAACGAACTATATGAGCCGAAATTCGCAGGGGTCAAGCGACCCGGCCGGCGGTCACGTCTGGTTGTGCTCGACCTGGAGCGGCAGCCCCGCCGCCTTCACCGCAGCAACGGCCGGGGACGCCGACTTTCCTTCGATGTCGACGCCTTCGCGGAGGCGCGCGCGTGCCATCGGGTCGTCCGGCATGGCGGGCAGGAGCCGGCCCGCCATCTTCGTGAAGAACGAGACGAGGCCGGGCGCGATGCCGTTCGCGCGCGCCGCGAGCTTCGCAGACAGTGTCAGGACGATCTCGCTGTCGCCGCGCGCGATGGCGCGGACGATGCGGCGTGCGGCGCGATCGGCGCTCATCGTCGTGAGCGGCGACGTGGAGCCCGCGCCGAACCACGCGTACTCCTTCTCGGAGTCGCCCTTGAAGGCGGCGTGCACGTACGAGCCCGTCCGCATCAAGCCCGGCACGATCGTGAGGACGTGCACGCGGTCCTTCGCCGCCTCGGCCCGGAGCGCCTCGGCGAATCCGAGCTCCGCGAACTTCGCGGCGGAGTACGGCGCGAGATGCGGCACGCCGACCTTCGCGCCGATCGACGTGACGAAGGCGAGCGTGCCGCGCTTCGCCTCGCGCATCTTCGGAAGCGCCGCAAGCGCGGGATGCAGCGACGTCTTGAAGATGTCGTTCAGCGCCGTGTCGAAGTCGGCGACGGTCATCGACTCGATCGGACCGACCTCGATGGTCGCCGCGTTCGCGACGACGACGTCGAGCGACCCCAGGCGAGCGACGACGTTCGCGACGAGGTCGTCGACCTGCTCCTTGGATCGCAGATCGCACGCCTCGGCGTAGACGGTCCCGCCGGCGCGCGCGATCTCCGCGCGCACCTCCTCGAGGTCCTGCTCCGAGCGCGCGCAGATCGCGACCTTGCACCCGCGGCGCGCCAGCTCCAGCGCAACGGCGCGGCCGAGCCCGCGCGACGCGCCGCAGACGAGCGCGGTCTTGCCGCGGAGATTCATCCCACGGCCCATGCGACTCGCCATCCCCACGAGCTGCATCGCGGCGAAGACGGCGGCCGCTCCCTTGACGATCGTTCGGAGCTGCATGGCCGGCTGCCCTTCCACGTCCCGTTCCAAGCGGCGTCGGCTCGGCGGCGGACGAGCCGCCCGGCGCGGCGCGCGAGTCGGCAGCGCGCCGCATCCCGCGCGAGCGTGGCGAGCACGCACGGCGCCGGCCTGCATGTGACGAGGCGCCACGCGTGGAGGGGCGTCGGCGCTCGAGGGGAGACTCAGGCGCCGGCGAGTCGCGCGACGACGCGCTCGGCGACGACCTCGGGCTCGTGTCCGGACGGAGCGACGACGTCGCACTGGAGCGCGCCGGAAGCGCCTGCGCCCGCGGCCCCGCACGCCACCATGCGGCCGGCGCCGCGCAGGCGAGGAGCCACCGTCCGCAACGTGCATTCTGCACTCATTGCGTCGTCGTCGGCGACGATGCACGCGTCGAGACCGCCGAATACCTCGACGGCGCGATCGACGGCGGCGGCGACGGCTGCGGCATCGCGGAGGTCGCCGACGACGTGGCGAGCCTTGCCGCCGCCGTAGGCGATCTCGCCGACGGTCTCGCCGAGCGGCCGTTCTTCCGGCCCCGCGACGACGATGCGCGCCCCCCGCGCGGCGAGCGCGAGTGCGACGGCGCGGCCGACCGGCGTGCCTCCCGACGTCACGAGCACGACGCGCCCTTCCAGCGTCTCCATGACGGGCGAGATTGACGCATGAGCGATGCGGGCGCTACACCGGCGTGCGTGGCGGATGCGCTCGGGTCGGCGAAGCGGGTGAACCGCGCGGTGTACGCGGCGTTCATCACGCTCGCGGCGGCATTCGTCCTCTCGAGCACGGTGCAGATCGCGCGCGCCGTCTTCACCGAACCGGCTGCGCCCGCCGCGGCTGACGCCGTGTCCGATGCGTGCGCCGTCGGCCTCCGCGCGCTCGCCGCCGCCGTCGACCGCGGCGTCGTCGCAGCCTCTTCGGCGCACGACCGCGCCGACGCCGAGAACCGTTACCGGGCGGCGCGGAGCCCCGAATGGGACCCGCCCCGCCGCGACGACCTGGTCCGCGCCTGCGCGGCCGACCGGGCCGGCGCGGACGCCCTTGCAGCCATCACGCGGCTCGACCAAGCGGCCGAAGGCGCCGTCGGGCGGCACGTCGCCCAGCTTGGACCCGTGCGTCGCGCAGTCGACTCCTATATAAGGTGACCCCGAAATGACGCAGGCCTCCCTTCCCGGTCCGGACGAAGCGCCGCGCCCGACGTTCGACGCGCTTCCTCTCAGCCCGGACGTGCGCAAGGCGATCGACGCGCTCGGCTACCTCCACCCGACGCCCGTGCAGCTCGCCGTGTTCGAGCCGGCGACGCGCGGCAAGAGCCTCGTCGTCCAGGCGCGAACCGGCACGGGCAAGACGGCGGCGTTCGGTCTGCCGATCGTCGACGGCCTCATCCGCAAGTCGGTGGCGAAGGTCCAGGCGCTGATTCTCACGCCGACGCGCGAGCTCGCGCTCCAGGTCTCGCGCGAGCTCGAACGCATCGCGGAGGTGCGCGGCACGAAAATCGTCGCCATCTACGGCGGCGCGCCGATGGGCCGCCAGGTCAGCGCACTCGAGGAAGGTGCGCAGGTCGTCGTCGGCACGCCGGGTCGCGTGCTCGATCATCTCCGGCGCGGCACGCTCGACCCGTCGAACGTCCGCATCTTCGTGCTCGACGAAGCGGACGAGATGCTCTCGATGGGCTTCGCGAAGGAGCTCAACGCGATCATCGAGCACCTGCCTGCAGAGCGGCAAGGCCTCTACTTCAGCGCCACGATTCCGCCCGACGTCGAGCGGCTCGCGAACAAGCACCTGAAGGACCCCGAGTACGTCACGCTCTCGAGCGACCAAGTCGGCGCGCTGCAGCTCGCGCACTACGTGTACCTGGTGCGCGAGGGCGACAAGCGCTCGGCGATTCTCTCGATCATCGAGGTGGAGGATCCGCAGAGCGCGGTCATCTTCTGCAACACGAAGGACGAGACGGAGCGCGTCGCCGAGCTCCTGAAGAGCCGCGGCTTCGACGCCGACTGGCTCAACGGCGATCTCGAGCAGAAAGAACGCGAGCGCGTGATGGCGGCGACGCGCGAGGGGAAGCTCCGCTTCCTCGTGGCGACGGACGTCGCGGCGCGCGGCATCGACATCTCGCATCTCACGCACGTCATCAACGCGGACTTCCCGGAGTCGGCGGAGGCGTACGTGCATCGCACCGGCCGCACGGGCCGTGCGGGTCGGACCGGCACGGCGATTTCGGTCGTCGGGCCGAAGGACGTGGGCCACCTCTACATGCTGAGGCTCACGTACAAGATCCGGCCGATCGAGCGCATGCTGCCTACGAAGGGCGAGCTGAAGACGCGCGCGGAGACCGACCTCGTCGCATTCCTCGCCGACGCGTACGCGGCGCGCAAGCCCGACCCGCTCCACGTCGCGGTCGCGCGGCGGCTCTTCACGCACGAGCAGGCGGAGGCGATCGTCGCCGGGCTCCTCGCCGACCACCTCGGTGCGAACGCGAGCGAGGATCCCGTGCAAGAGGCGGCAGAAGCTCGGCGCGGGAAGAATCCGCCGCCGGCGCCTGCGGCTCTGCCCGCGGCAGCGGCGGCACCCGTCGCGGCTTACGCGCCTTCCGCTCCGGCGGCCGGCGGACGTGGACGCGACGAGCGCGCGCGCGACGACCGCGGACGCGGTGGTGACCGAGGACGCGGCGGCGAGCGCGGACGTGACGACCGCGGGCGCGGTGATCGCGGTGGTCGCGACGACCGCGGCGGCCCCGATCGCGGCGTAGGGAACGACCGCGGTGCACGCGGCGGACGTGACGAGCGCGGCACGCGCGGGTTCCAGGACCGCGGTGCGCGGGACACGCGCGACGATCGCGGCGTGCGTGACGAGCGCGCCACGCGGGCCGAGGGCGGTGAGCGCGGTCAACGCGGTGAGCTGGCCGTGGTGCCGGGCGGGGAGGCGTCCGAGGCGGGCGCTCGCGACGCACAGACCCCGCGTGTCGAGTCGCCTCGTACGCTGCGTGACGGTGAACGTCTCGATGCGCGCGCACCGCGCCGCGACGATGCGGCACGTCCGGCTCGCGACCGTGCGGGCCGTGAGCACGAGCGCGACCGCGGCCGCCCGCGCGGCATCCCGCAGGCGACGCTCTCGGACTGGGAGCCGCCGGCGGACGAGGACGATGACCGTCCGATCCTTCCGGGCGGCGCGCGTCGCCGCGGCGCTTCGCTCGACGAGGCGGCGACGGTGGTTCGTCTCCCCGACGAGGCGGCCACGACGAGCCGCGGCGCTGGCGCGGGCGCGCGCGCGCACATCTCCGATGCGGACGACGAGGACGCGATCGACACCGATCGCCACCCGCGCCTTCCGAAGCTCCCCGGCATCACCGAGGAAGGTGAAGTCCGGACCGAGCCGCAGCCGCGGACCGGACGCGAGGGTCGCGACGCGCGCGGCGGACGCCGCGGTGACCGCGGTGAGCGCGGCGGGGCATCCGGTGCTGGCGAGCGTGGCGAGCGCGAGGGCGGCGGCGACCGTCCTCCCGTGGACCCGAACCTGTCGAACATCTTCCTCAACGTCGGGCGGCGCGACGGGCTCACGTCGGCCGAGGTGCAGCGCCTCCTCGCGGACGGCGCCGGCATCCCGGAGTCCGAGACGTCGAACGTGCGCGTGCGCGACCGCATCACGTTCGTCACGGTGAAGAAGGAGCTTGCAGACCGCGCGATCCGCGCGCTCGCCGGCCAGGTCGTCGGCGGTCGCACCGTCGTCGCGGAGCCGGCGCGCGAACGGTGAGCGCGGAGAGGGCGGCGCGAACGGTGAGCGCGGAAGGGGGCCGCGCGAGCGGACCAGCGTGCATGCGGCGGTCCCGGCCGGGGGCGTCCTAGCGCGTGACGTGGTCAACGCGCCGACCACTCACACCGGATTTTTGCGTGACGTCTCGTGCCGCGCCGCCGCGCACGGCGGCGGCCGCCGTGCGGAGCGCACCGACGCGGGAACACTGACAAACCGTGCCGAGCGGCGGGCGCTTCCCTTGAGGGCGCTCGTGGTCCTCGGGTACGTTTTGATCCATGTCTGCAGTCGCTGCCCACGCAGCACAAGGCGCGTATCCCGGAGCCGCATCTCCGACGTTCCGGGCGATTCTCGATGCTCGTCGTGGCGAAGGCCGCCGGCTCTCGCTCGACGACGCGATCGCCGTGCTCGTCCCCGTCTGCACCGACCTCAAAGAGCGGCATGCCCGCGGCGAGGCGCTCTTCGTTCATCCGTCCGCCATCGCGGCAGGTCCGGATGGGATGTTCCGCCTGAATCCAGCGCTGGCCGGGCCTCCGACGACCCCTCACGACCGCGCCGCGCTCGAGCCGGAGCTCGTGAAGAGCAACGGGCCGGGAGGCGCGCGCGCGAGCGTCTTTGCGGTCGGCGCGATGCTGTACGAGGCCGTCACCGGCGCGCACGTCGGCCCGGGCATGCGCCGCCCGCGCGACGTCGATCCCTCGCTGCCTGAAGCGCTCGAGATGCTGCTCGGGAAGGCGCTCGTCGCGGATCCCGCGCATCGGCCGGAAGACCTCGGCGCGCTCGCGAGCGCGATGCATCATCTCGCGCCGATGAAGAGCATCCCGCCGCCGGATGCGGACGTCGGCAACCTCGACGTCGCGAATGGGCAGCCGGTCGACATCCGCATGTCACTCCTCCCTCCCGTCGAGGTGCAGTTCTCCGTGCCGCCGCCTTCCGGGCCTGCGTCGCATCAGCAGCTTCCGCACATCCAGATGCCGAACGGTGCGGGTGCGGGTGCCGCGGGTGCCGCGGGCGCGGGCGGCGCCGGCGCGGGCGGCGCGGGCGTGACGCGTGACCCGACACGTGCGCTGCTGCAGCTGAAGGCCCGCCTCGAGTCCGACACGCGACCGCGGTACGTCGTGAACAAGGACCGGATGGATCACGGCCCGTTCAGCGCGGTCGAGCTCCTGCAGCAGATCGCGTCGCACCAGTTCGTCGGCGGCGACATCCTCCGCGACGAGCTCACGGGCGTCGCGCAGACGATCGACGAATGGGAGGAGTTCGCGCCGTTCGCGCAGCACGCGCGCATGCACCGCGACATCGCGCACGAGAAGAAGGAAGTCGCGCGCGTCGAAAAGGCAGAGAAGAAGGCCGGCGTCGCCAAGTTCGTTCTCGGCGGCGTCCTCGCGGTCGCGCTGGTCGCGGGCGGCGCGCTGTTCGTCGTGAAGAAGGTCGGCGAACGCAAGGACGGCAGTGATCTGAGCGACGACCCGTCCGCGATCGATCTCTCCGGTGGCGGCTCGCTGAAGGGCGGCAAGAAGGCGACCGGCGGCGGCGGCAAGGGCGGCGTCGGTGGTGGCGGCGGCGGCTTCGTCGGCGGCGGCAGCTACGAAGCGGCCCTGGCCGCGAACAACCAGGAGATCAGCATCGGCGGCGCGAAGGGCGGCCCGGACCTCACGGACGCCCAGCTCGGCGCCCCGATGCGAAACGCTTCTTTCATCAGCGGCTGCGGCGCGCCCGACAGCATGAAGGTCACGGTGAAGGTCGCCGTGAAGAACGGCCGCGCCGTCGGCGTGAGCGTGTACCCGAACCCACCGAACGCGGGCGTCGCCGCGTGCATCGATCGCCATGTGCGCGGCCTGTCGTGGCCAGCGCATCCGAAAATGGACTTCTTCACGACGACGTACTGACCGCGCCGCGCCCGGGCCGCGCGGCGGCTGCGGCGCGCCCGGGCCGCGCGGTGGCAGCGCCGCGCCCGGGCCGCGCGGCGGCTGCGCCGCGCCCGGGCCGCGCGGCGGCTGCGCCGTCAGGGGCGCGGGCCGCCGCCCGGGGGGGGGGCCGCTCGGGCGGCCCGTGCGCGCGGCCGAGCGGCCGCTGTGCGAAGTGCGTGCGCGAGTGGCCCGTGCCAGGCCCGCGCCGGCCCGGGCCATAGGCTCACATAACGTCATCGGAGCACCGGGCGTGCTCCCCTCGTGCCCCCGTCGCGCGGCGCCGATCGTTTAGCCGGCTAAATACTCGGCGGTTCCGTGTTGCGCCTGGAGAGGGGGCCCGACCGCTGCGCGACCGATGCGAGGGCGCCCTCAGGTGGCACGCGATGTGGATCGGCGA
>Ga0164290_1001023_pt1 | contig 58364 bp, 58 predicted proteins | sample Micstemetagenome_FD_108782 | JGI IMG/M metagenome (GOLD analysis project Ga0164290, IMG submission 108782) | Contaminated culture microbial community from soil near Moab, Utah, USA - Microcoleus steenstrupii SON62 (Illumina Assembly) | ecosystem: Environmental > Terrestrial > Soil > Soil crust...
CGCGACCGCGGCGCCTGGATCCAGTCCTCGATCAAGCTGGTCCGCCTGATGCTGCAGTCGCTGGTGCTGGGCGCCGGCGCCTGGCTGGTCATCGAGCAGCAGGTCACCATCGGCGTCATGTTTGCCGGCACCATCCTGGCGACGCGGGCGCTCGCCCCGGTCGAGCAGGCCGTGGGCGTCTGGCGGGCGCTGATCGCCACCCGGCTCGCCTATCGCCGCCTCGACCGGGTGCTGGAAGCCTCCGGCCCGCCGGGCGGCGAAGCCACGGCGCTGCCGACCCCCCAGGGCGCGGTTTCCGTCGAGGGGTTGATCCTGGCCGCGCCCGGCGGCGACAAGCCGATCCTGAAGGGCGTCTCCTTCCAGGTCCGGCCCGGCGACGTGGTCGGCATCGTCGGCCCCAGCGGTTCCGGCAAATCCACCCTGGCCCGGCTGCTGGTCGGCGCGATCCGTCCCTCGGCCGGCGCGGTCCGCCTCGACGGTGCCGACGTCTATACCTGGGACCGGGCCGATTTCGGCCGCCATGTCGGCTATCTGCCGCAGGAGGTCGATCTCTTCCCCGGCAGCGTGCGAGACAACATCGCCCGCTTCGGCCCGGCCACCGACGAGGAGGTGGTGGAGGCCGCCCGGCGCGCCGACGTGCATGAGATGATCCTCCGCCTGCCCAAGGGCTACGACACCCCGCTCGGCGAGGACGGCTTCCGCCTCTCGGTCGGCCAGCGCCAGCGCGTCGCCCTGGCCCGCGCCTTCCTGGGCGAACCCCGCCTCGTCGTCCTGGACGAGCCCAATACCGGCCTCGATGCCGAAGGCGAGGTGGCGCTCGCCCGCTCGATCCAGCGCCTGAAACGCGCGGGCCGCACCGTCATCCTGGTGGCACATTGGCCGCGCCTGATGAAACTCGCCGATACGCTCTTGGTGCTGCGCGGCGGTGCGGTCGAGGCCTACGGCCCGGCCGAGGAGATACGCGCGCGCTATCTCGCCGGCGCCGCCGGGGCACAGGGGGCCCAGGCCCAGGGCGGCCAGGTGGTTCCGGCCCGCGCGGCGGGAGCGTCGGATGGCTGAGGAAATGCGCCCAGCATGCTTTTGCCTCTCCCGAAGGGAAGTAGGAGAATGACATCCACCATCCACGCCGACCCCGAAATCCGCGTCTCCTCGAACCTGCGCGGGCCCTTCGTCTTCGGGCTCTTGGTCATCGCGGTCTTCTTCGGCGGCTTCGGCACCTGGGGATACCTCGCCCCGCTCGCCAGCGCCGTGGTGGCCCAGGGCACGCTGGTGGTCGAAGGCCAGCGCAAGACGGTGCAGCATCTGGAAGGCGGCATCGTCGAGCGGATCCTGGTCAAGGAAGGCGACAAGGTCGAGGCGGGGCAGCTGCTGGTTCAGGTCGAATCCACCGCCGCCCGCTCGCTGGTCGAGGTGCTGCGCAGCCAGCTTGCCGGGCTCCTGGTTCAGGAGGCGCGTCTCACCGCCGAACGCGGGGAACGCGAGGCCTTCACCCTCCCCCCCGAGTTGGACGACCTCCGCGCGACGCCGGTGGTGATGAGCGCCATGGCGAGCGAGAGCAGCTATCTCGCCGCCCGGACCGCCTCCTATCGGGGCCAGATCGAACTGGTGAACAAGCGCATCTCCCAGCTGGAGGAGCAGATCCTGGGCTTCGGCGCGCTCCGTCAGAGCCAGAGCGAACAGAGCCGGCTGATCAAGGACGAGTTGTCCGGCCTTCGCCAGCTCCTGGAACAGGGCTACGTGTCGCGCAGCCGCGTGCTGGCGCTCGAGCGCAACGCCGCCCAGCTCGACGGGCAGGCGGCGCAATACGCCTCCGACATCTCCCGCGCCCGCCAGCAGATCACCGAATCGCAGACCCAGATCGCGCAGTTGAAGCGCCAGCGCGAGGACGACGTCAGCCGCGACCTGCGCGACGTGCAGCAGAAGATCAGCGAATTGCGCCCCCGCCTGCAATCGGCACTGGATGTGTTGGATCGCACCGAGATCCGCAGCCCCATCGGCGGCCTGGTGGTGGGATTGAGCGTCTTCACGCAGGGCGGCGTGATCGATCGCGGCCGGCGCCTCATGGATGTCGTGCCGGCCGACTCGGTCCTGGTGGTCGAGGCGGCGGTGCGCCCGGAGGACGTGAACGAGGTGAAGATCGGCGGGCGGGCCGAAATCCGTTTCACCACGGCCAATCAGCGCAACCTGCCGGTGGTGGAAGGGGAGATCCGCGGCGTCTCCGCCGACCGCCTGGTCGAGGAACGCTCCGGCCGGCCCTACTACACGGCGACCGTGACGGTCGACCCGGCGACACTCTCGCGTCTCGGCAGCCTGGTGCCGCAGCCCGGCATGCCGGTCGACGTGATGTTCCCCACCGGGAACCGCTCCGCCCTCGACTACATGCTGTCGCCGCTGCTCCAACGCTTCGACAAGGCGATGCTGGAGCCGTGACGATCCCTCCCGCCAGCGGCTGGACGCACCGATGGGCCGATGCCATAGTCCGGCAGCGCAGATTCACACCGCAAGTGGCTCAAATTCCGGCATGACCGTCCGCACCCGTTTCTTCACCTGGCGCCATGGCGAACAGGTCGGCTCCGATCCCTACGGGAACCGCTATTTCCGTCACAAGAAGGCGGGGGAGAAGCGCCGCTGGGTTCTCTACAACGGCGAGGCGGAGGCCTCCAAGGTGCCGCCCGAATGGCACGCCTGGCTGCATTACACCACGGACGAATTCCCGACCGCCGGGCAGAACCTCGCCTGGCAGATTCCTCACGAGCCGAACCTCACCGGCTCGCCGGCGGCCTACAAGCCCGCGGGCGCCGTCGACCGCGGCGGGCATCGCGCCCAGGCCACGGGCGACTACGAAGCCTGGCGGCCGGAATAGGAGCCGGCGATGTCGGGTAGCGTGGTCGAGACCATCATCGGCGCCATCGTACTGGCGGTGGCGGGATTCTTCCTGGCCTATGCCTATACCAACACCGGCGGGCGGACGGCGGCGGGCTATGCGCTGACCGCGAAGTTCGACCGCGTCGACGGGCTCACGATCGGCGGCGACGTCCGCATGAGCGGCATCAAGGTCGGCGCCATCACCAGCCAGACGCTGGACCCGGAGACCTACCGGGCCGTCATCGGTTTCACCGTCGACCGGGCGGTGAAGCTGCCCGACGACAGCTCGGCCAAGATCGCCTCCGTGGGCCTGCTCGGCGGCAACTACCTCTCGCTCGAGCCGGGCGGTTCGGACAAGCTGCTGCAGCCGGGCCAGGAGATCACCTATACCCAGGGCGCGGTCAACCTGATGGACCTGATCGGCCAGGCGATCTTCTCCGCCACCGGCGGCGGCGAGAAGAAGCAGCCCTGAGGTGAACACCTCCCTCCCGGCGGGCCAGGACTGGCACGCCGACACCTATGCACGCAATGCCCGCTTCGTCGCCGATCTCGGCATGCCGGTGGTCGAATGGCTGGCGCCCCGGCCGGGCGAGCGCATCCTCGACCTCGGCTGCGGCGACGGTGCGCTGACCGAGAAGCTGGTTGCGGCGGGCTGCACGCTCGTGGGCGTCGATCCGGCGGCCGACATGGTGGCCGCCGCCAGGGCCCGCGGCATCGACGCGCGGGTGGAAAGCGGCACCGCCCTCCCCTTCGGCCCCGAATTCAATGCCGTCTTCACCAACGCGGTGCTGCACTGGATCAAGGACGCCGATGCCGTGATCGCGGGCGTGCATCGCGCGCTCGAGCCCGGTGGCCGCTTCGTCGGCGAATTCGGCGGCTTCGGCAATGTCGCCGCCTGCCGCACGGCGCTGCATGCCGTGCTGGCCCGCCGCGGTGTCGACCCGGCCGCCTTCGATCCCTGGTACTTCCCCTCCCCCGCCTCCTATCGCGCCCGGCTCGAGGCGGGCGGCTTCACCGTCGAGCGGATCGAGCTGATCCACCGTCCCACGCCGCTTCCGACCGGCTTCACCGGCTGGGTGGAGACCTTCGGCTCGGCCTTCTTCGCGGCGCTTCCAGCCCCGGAGCGGCCGGCCGCGATGGCCGAGACGGAAGCCCTGCTGCGGCCGATGCTGCGGGACGATCAGGGCAACTGGTTCGCCGACTACGTCCGCCTGCGCTTCAAGGCGGTGCGGGGGTGAGGCTCGCGGCCGCCCTGCTGGCGGCGGGGTTCGCCTGCCCGGCCGCGGCGGAATCGCTGCAAGGGACTGCGGCGGTGCTGCAGGGCCTGGACAAGGTGACGGCTCGGGTGCGGCAGTTCGACGTCGGCATCGACCAGACCGTCGCCTTCGGCACCCTCGCGATCACCGTGCGCACCTGCCGCAAGAGCCCGCCGGAGGAACCGCCGGAGCAGGCGGCCTTCCTGCAGATCGTCGACAACCGCCCGCAGCGTCCGCCCGAACCCGTCTTCTCCGGCTGGATGTTCGCCTCCAGCCCCGGCATCTCGGCCCTGGAACACCCGGTCTACGACGTCTGGGTGATCGATTGCCGGCTGCCCGCCGCTACTCCGCCGGCTGCGCCGCCGTCGCCGCGCTCACCGCCCGCTCGCTCGGGAGGAACAGCACCGCAGCCGCGGTGAGGAGCGCCACCCCGCCGACCAGGTAGAGCAGCAGGTCGAAGCCGCCGGCCTGGCCGTGCAGATATCCCACCAGCGGCACGACGGCGGCGCTGACGGTGAGGCCGACGGTCAGGCGCAGGGCATAGACGCGCGAGCGCCAGCGGTCGTCGAAGAAGCGGGCCACCATGGTGTCGCCGAAGGGTATCTGCCCGAAGACCAGGAACATGCCGGCGGTGGCGACCACCAGCAGGGTGACGTTTTCGGCCGTGGCGGCGAGCCAGAACAGCGGCGCCTGCAGCAGCGCCCCCGGCAGGAAGATGCTGCGCAGCGGAAAGGCATCGATCATCTTGCCGGCGATCAGCTGGGCCATCGCCGCGAGCGTGAAGACGACGGCGACCCAGAACCCGACCTCCGTTCCGCTGCCGGCGATGTCGCCCAGCCGCTCGCTGAACAGCTTCGGCATCGAGATGGTCGTCATGTTGAAGATGGCGCTGCCGCAGACCGAGGTCGCGGTCAGCACCAGGAAGACCCGCAGCACCAGGGCGCGCGGCAGCGGCATCAGCTTCTGCGGCCGCTTCGCCGGTGCCATGTCCTCCTTCGGCACCAGTACCCAGAAGGCGATGCCGAGGACGATCGACAGGGCGCCCGGCGCATGGAAAGCCATGCGCCAGCCGAACTGGTCGATCAGGAAGCCGGTCACGATCGCCGCCATGGCGACGCCCAGGTTGCCGGCGACGCCGTTGACGCCGAGGGTGAAGCCCACCGCCCGCGCGTTCTGCACCAGCATGGCGATGCCGACCGGGTGATAGATGGCGGCGAAGAGCCCGACCACGGTGAGGGCCAGGGCCAGCTGCAGCGGCGAACTGGCGAGACCCGCGCCGATGGAAGCGCAGCCGATGCCGATGAAGAAGACGATCATCATCGCATGCCGCGACCACTTGTCGCCGAGCCATCCGGCCGGCAGCGATCCCACGCCGAAGGCTACGAAGGCGCCGGTCGCATAGGGCAGCATCTGCCCGTAGGTCATCCCGAATTCGGGCGCCATCGCGATGACCGCGGTGGTGTAGATCAAGAGGAAGAAGTGATCGAGCGCGTGCCCGAGGTTGAGCAGCAGGTTCCGCGCAGTCGTTTCCGGCATGGTAAGCTTTCCCTTCCACCCTGTGCCGGTAGTCTAGGTGATGGCGGTCACTGGCCGCTCTGCCGGAAAAGGCCAAAGCATACCTCCCGATGGACAAGCTCCTCTCCGCCTCCGTCCGGCGCCTGCAGCGCCTCCCCGCCCCGGTCGTGGCCTATGCCCGCGATTTCGAGGACGGCGATGCGCTGCCCTCCCATCGGCACCCGCGCGCCCAGCTGCTGCATACCCTTTCCGGCGTGATGGAGGTGGCCACCCGGAACGACACCTGGGTCGTGCCCGCCCATCGTGCATTGTGGGTGCCGCCGGGCGTCCGTCACGGCATCCGCATGATCGGCCGGGTCCGCATGCGAACCATCTACGTCAGGCCAGCCGCCGCCAGGGTCCTGGCGGAGCGCAGCCGGGCGGTGGCCGTCACCCCGCTGCTGCGCGAACTGATCCTGCGCGCCATCGAGCTGCAGGCGACCGGCGCCGAGGCGCGGCTGCGCGATCTGGTGACCGCGCTCATCCTGGAGGAGATTCGCCTCCTCCCCATCGAGCCGCTCACGCTTCCCATGCCGGCCGATCCACGGCTGCGGCACCTCGCGGAGGCCCTGGCACAACACCCGACCGACCGGCGTGGCGCCGCCGAACTGGCCCTGGCGACGGGCAGCAGCGCCCGCACCCTCGCCCGCCGCTTCTCGGCCGAGACCGGAATGACGCTCGGCAGCTGGCGCCGGCAGGCGAGACTGCTGGCCGGCCTCCGACTGCTGGCCGAGGGACGCAAGATCACGACTGTTGCCCTCGACCTCGGATATGACAATCCCAGCGCCTTCGGAGAAGCCTTCCGCCGCGCCTTCGGCACCACGCCGGGGCGCTACTTTCGTGATCCACCGACCGACTGAGGAGACACCGACCTTGATCCTGCGAATCCTTGCCGCCGGCAGCCTGACACTCCTGGCCCTGACCGGAACAGCCCTGGCCCAGGGCACCACCGTGCCGCCCTTTGCCGTAAAGATCGCGAACGTCGCCGATGACGCGGTGATCCCGGGCGTCAAGGTCGCCTACTGGTATGCGGAGTTCGACCATGTCGACAAGTTCGCCAAGCTCACCACCACCAAGCAGGGCTGGTCGCCGAAGCCGATCGCCGCCGTCAACGGCTGCGATGCCAATGGCAAGCTGTTCGACGCCGGCGTCATCGAGAACTATGGCATCAAGGGCTCGGGCTTCCTGCGCTTTCCCAAGGAAGGCGAGTGGAAGATAGCGGTGAAGTCGAACGACGGCGTCCGCCTCTGGCTCGACGGCACGGTCGCGGTCAACGACCCGGAAGTGCACGGCAGCCGGATGAGCAAGCCCGCCGTGGTGACGGTCCCGGCCGCGGGCGCGGTGCCCTTCGAGTTCCTGTACTTCCAGAAGAAGGGCCTTGCCTGCCTCGAGATGCACTGGCAGGGCCCGGGCGACGCGGCGCTGACGGCGATCCCCGCCAGCGCCTACGTGCACCAGAAGCCCTAGCCGCGGAAGTGGATGCCGCCGTCGATGTTCAGCATCACGCCCGTCGTATAGGACGACAGGTCTGACGCGAGGAAGCAGACGGCGGCGGCGATCTCGTCCGGATGGGCGGCGCGGCCGAGCGGCATGGCCTTGGTCAGTTCCTGCCAGCGCTCCGGATCGCCGAGGCTGTCGGTGGCGCGCTTCTTCATCAGGGTGACGAGGCGGTCGGTCGCCACCGGGCCGGGATTGATGCCGAGCACCCGCACGCCCTTGTCGATCGACCCGGCGCCGAGCGCCTTGGTCATCGCGATCAGCGAGGCGTTACCGGCCGTCCCGGCGATGTACTTGTGATCCAGCTTCTCGCCGGCCATGCCCACCACATTGACGATGACGCCCTTGCCCCGGGTCGTCATGCGGTCGAGAAAGGCGCGGCACATGTCGATGTAGCCGAAAACCTTCAGGTCCCAGGCTTGGCGCCAGCGATCGGCGTCGATCTCGGCGATGCTGCCGCCCGGAATGGCGCCGGCATTGTTGACCAGGATGTCGGCATCGCCGAAACGATCGACCACGCCGGCGACCCCGGCACGCGTGGAGAGATCGGCGGCCAGCGTCTGCACAGAGACATTGGCCGCACCTCGGATTTTGGCAGCGGCGCCCTCCAGCGTGGCGGCATCGCGCGCGACCAGAACGACATCGACGCCTTCCTTCGCCAGCATCAGCGCGCTGGCGGCGCCGATCCCCTTGGAACCGCCGGTGATCACGGCCTTGCGGCCTGCAAGCTTCAAGTCCATTCGTTCCCTCCCCGGAGCATTCGTTCAGCGATCCGCGATCGGCGGCGGATCGAAAGCGCGGATCGGCGGCAAGTCACCCGTCCAGGCTTCGACCTCGACCAGGCAACTCATGGCACTCGGCGCCTGGCCGAGCCGCGAGGTGCCGATGTCGCGGGTCAGCACATTCGGATTGCCGTGGACACACAGACTGTCCGGCCGCCCCGGCACCAAGGGATCGTACCAAGCGCCGGTCGGCAACTGGGCGATGCCCTCCGGCAGGCCCGGATCGACGCGAAGGCCGGCCAGGCAGGCGCCGCGATCGTTGAAGACACGCACCACCTGTCCGTCGACCAGACCGCGACGAGTCGCTTCGGCGATGCCGAGACGCAGCGGTTCACGCCCCTGGATCTTCGAATCGCGGCTATAGCTGCCGTGGTCGTACTGGCTGTGCAGCCGGGTGGAAGGCTGGCAGGAGAGCAGATGGAGCGGATAGGTCGCGGCCTTCTCGGACCCCAGCCATTCCGTCGGTTCCAGCCAGACCGGCATTCCGGGACAGTCATCGTAGCCGAAGCTGGCCACTTCCTCGGAATGGAGCTCGATCCTTCCCGAAGGCGTATCCAGAGGATTCTTCTCCGGATCCTCGCGGAACGCTTCCATGAGCACGGTCGGCCGCGACGGTGGCGGCATCTCGTAGTAGCCGTCGCGCCAGAAGCTGTCGAAATCGGGCATGTCGAGGCCGGTCTCCGCGCCACGCTGACGGGCGATGCCGAACAGGTGTCGCAACCAGCTCTCCTCGTCGCGTCCCTCGGTAAAGCTCTCCTCGAAGCCGAGCCTTTCCGCCAGTCCCGCGAAGATGGCGTGGTCGTCGCGCGCCTCGCCGACCGGTGCGATCGTCCGGCGCGCCGCGATGACGAAGGAATCGCGCGTCGCCGCGCCGAGGTCGTTGCGTTCGAAGGTCGTGGTGGCGGGCAGCACGATATCGGCGTGCTTGGCCATCGGGGTCCAGTAGTTTTCGTGCACCACGATCGTTTCCGGCACCCTGAAGGCCCGGACCAGCCGATTCAGGTCCTGGTGATGGTGGAAGGGGTTGCCGCCCACCCAATAGACCAGCCTGATCTCCGGATACGTGCGGCGCTGGCCGTCGAAGTCGTAGGGCTGGCCGGGATTGAGCAACAGATCGGAAATACGGGCGACCGGTATCGGCTCCTTCAAAGGATTCGGCTCCGCCGGCAGCTGGGGCGCCTTGAAGACGCCACTCGCGGCGCCGGTTCCGTTCACCGCGCCATAGCCGAAGCCGAAGCCGCCGCCCGGCAGGCCGATCTGCCCCAGCATCGCCGCGAGCGCGATCGCCGCCCAATAGGGCTGTTCGCCATGCTCGCCGCGCTGGATGGACCAGCTCATGGAGATCATGGTGCGGGTCGAGGCCATCCTGCGGGCGAGGCTCACGATCGCTTCCGGGGGAACACCTGTGATCGCCGCGGCCCAGGCCGGCGTCTTCGCCACCCCGTCCGCCCGGCCCGACAGGTAGTCGGCGAAGGGCGCGAATCCCACCGTGTAGCGATCCAGGAAGGCGCGGTCGTGCAGGCCTTCGGCCAGCAGGACACCCGCCAGCGCCAGAAGCAGCGCGGTATCCGTCCCTGGGCGGATGAAATGCCATTCGGCTTCCAGGAAATCGGGCGCGTCCGCGGCCACCGGCGAGATGTTGACGAAGGCAGCCCCGGCCGCCTTCGTCGCCTGCAGGTTTTCCTTCCCCGTATGCCGGCCGGCGCCGCCGGAACTGACCTGGGCGTTCCGCAACGGCATGCCGCCGAACATCACCACCAGCTTCGTGTTCTCGGCGATCGAGCGCCAGTCGGTGTGGCCGTTGAGGCAGCCTTCCGCAGAGCCGATCACATGCGGCAGCAACGCCTGCGCGGCGGCATAGGAGTAGGAATGGATCGATGCCGTGCAGCCGCCGAACAATCCGGTGAAGCGGCGAAGCTGGCTCTGGGCGTGATGGAAGCGCCCGGCAGAGGCCCAGCCGTAGGACCCGGCATAGATCGCCGAATGTCCGAAATCCCGGCTTACCCGCCGCAGCTCTCCGGCGAGGAGGTCGAGCGCCTCGTCCCACGGCACTTCGACGAAGGGTTCGGCCCCACGCCCCTCGACGTTGCGCAGCGGCCCGTGCTTCAGCCAGCCCTGGCGGATGGCGGGACGGCGGATGCGGGTCGGCCCGTCGACCGCACCCACGAAGGACTGCCCCACCGGCGAAGGATCCGGATCACGCTCGAATGGCCGGATGCCGACGAGGCGCCCGTCCCTGACTTCCGGCCGGAAGGTCCCCCAATGGGTGGCGATGATCGCTTCGGCGCCCTCGGCATCGAGACTCATGACGGTTCCCATGATCGGCTTGATATGCTGCGCGCCCAACCCTAACACGCCGGACCCCATGCCCCGCCACACTGCCGCCGACCTCGTCCTTTTCGCCAATGCCCTGCTGGAGAAGTCCGGGGTGCAGCGATCGGCCTCCCTCGCCACGGCGGAGGTCCTGGTCGAAGGGGATCTGCTCGGTCACGACACCCATGGTCTGGCGCAGCTTCCGGCCTATCTGGACGAACTGGCGAACGGGCGGATGGCGAAGTCGGGCGCGCCCGTGGTGGTCAACGATCGCGGTGCCGCCGTCACCTGGGACGGGCAGCGGCTGCCCGGCCCGTACCTGGTGCGCCTTGCGATCGATCTCGCGGCGGAGCGGGCGAGCCTGCACGGGCTCTGCGCCATCGCCATTCGCCGCTCCCATCACATCGCATGTCTCGCCGCCTACCTGAAGCGCGCGACCGACCGTGGGCTGGCCCTCCTGATCCTCTCCTCCGATCCCAACCAGGGATCGGTCGCGCCCTTCGGCGGACGCAAGGCGCTCTACACCCCGAACCCGATCGCCATCGGCTGGCCCACTACCGGCCTGCCGGTACTGGTCGATGTCTCGGCCTCGATCACCACCAACGGCATGAGCGCACGGCGGATCAAGGAGGGCAGCCGCTTTCCCGGGCCCTGGCTGCTGGACGCGGCCGGAAACGCGACCGACGACCCCACCGTGGTCTTTGCCGATCCGCCGGGCAGCATCCTGCCGCTCGGCGGCGTCGACGCCGGACACAAGGGCTATGGCCTCGCGCTATGGGTGGAAGCGATGACCAGCGGTCTCGGCGGCCAGGGCCGGGCCGACCCGCTCGACAAATGGGGCGCCAACGTCTTCCTGCTGGCGATCGACCCCGAGGCGTTCGGCGGCCTGGATGCCTTCACGGCCCAGACGGGATGGCTCGCCGATGCGGTCCGCGCGAACCCGCCCCGGCCCGGCGTCGATGCCGTGCGCCTGCCCGGCGAACGGGCCCTCGCGCACCGCACCAGGGCCTTGAAGGAGGGATTGGACCTGCACCCCTCCATCCTCCCCGCACTCGCTCCCTGGGCTGAGCGCCTGGGCATCGGCATGTTAGCCTAGCGTCTGGGGCGGGGACCTCGAGGGAACAGAAGAAATGGCCTCACCGATCACCGGCATCGACCATGTCGTCATCCTGGTCCGCGACCTGGACGCGGCGGCCGAGCGCTATCGCAAGCTCGGATTCACGCTGACGCCACGCGGCACGCACAGCCCGCACATGGGCACCGGCAACTACTGCATCATGTTCCGGACCGACTATGTGGAACTGCTGGGCGTGATTGCCCCGACCGAGCACAACGCGCCCTGGCGCGACCGGCTACAGGCCGGCGAGGGCCTGAAGTCGGCCGCGCTGGCGAGCGAGGACGCGGCTGCCTGCCAGGCGCATTTCGCCGGATTGAAGCTGTCGCCCAGCGCAGCGCTGGACTTCGGCCGGCCTGTCGAGATGCCGGACGGAAGCCGGGATGCGAAGTTCCGGATCGTACGCCTGCCGGATGACGCGGTGCCGGGCCTAGGCCTCTTCGTATGCCAGCATTTCACCCGCGACCTCGTCTGGATCCCGGCCTACCAGCGCCACGCGAATGCAGTGCTCGGCCTGGGCGCGATCGTGGTCGCCAGCACCAATCCGGCCGCCACGGCGGCCCCCTATGCCCGCATCTTCGGTACCGGCCCGCGCATGGATGAATGGGGCGACATCCATGTGGCCGCCGGGCAGGGCCGCGGCTTCCGGTTCATATCCCCCGACCGGGTGAAGGTGCTGTACCGGGGCGCGGCTGCCCCCCAGGGTGATGTCTATGTCGCCGCCGTGGAAATGTGGACGGAAGCGACAGGACGCGCCGCCGCCGCCATAGCCCGCGGCGGCCTGCCGCACGACCGGCCCGATGACGGCCGGGTGCGCGTGCGCGCGGGCAACGCCTGCGGTGTCGTCATCGACTTTGTCGAAGCGCCACGCTGAGAGAAATACAGGTTTGAGAGACTGGTCCACGCGCTTCCTGCGCACCGTCGTCGCCGTCATCGCGGATCGACCGGTCTTCGACGGACCGATGACGAGTGCAAGTGCGGACGGGAGCATTGCAGCCCGATACCTGATGCCGCTCGGTCTCATGGTCACGGTGATCCTCCTGGGTTCCGTGCTGGTGAGGATCGGCACGATCCACGATCCACTGGGCAACCCGGGCTGGCCGATGCCCCTACCCTGGATCGGCGTGGCGACGATCTTCACACTGGCCACGACCACGCTCGCCATTCCAGCACTGGCGCTCGCTCTTGCGCTCCTGGTCAGTGGCTTCGGACGGCGCCTCAGTTTCGGCGCGACATTCCGTACCTGCCTATATCACGTCGCCACCATGATGTTCGTTCAGGTCGCGTTCATGGCCGCAATTTTCGGGCTGCTCGGCCTCTTCGGCCAGCATATGCCAAGCATATGGGAAGCGGTTCTCGTCGGCGCGATATTCCTGTCTCAGATCGGCACGATTTGGCTGCTGGCGAGGCGGCTGTTTCGTCTCTACGGAGCACGCAGGTGGGTTACTTGGTCCTTGGCCCTCCTCGCCCTGATTGTCGTCGGCCTTTCTCCTCTCGGCAGCCCCAAGGAGTACGGTCTGATACCGATAGCGTCCTGGAGCATCCAAAGTGAGTCGATGGCGCCGACGATCATGACGGGAGATGTCGTGATATCGGAGAACTGGACCGGCGCCGACAAGCTGGCCCGTGGCGATCTCGTGGTGATTGCCCCACCCGGCCGGCCGCAGGCTTACGTTGTACGACTGATTGGCATCGGCGGCGACAGGGTGCGGTATCTCGGGGGCGCTCTGTGGATCAATGACCAGCAGGTGCCGCGGGAATTCCGGGAAGAGCGCTCCATTCGCACGGCTGTAGGCGGGAATGTTTCCTTCCGCGTGTTTCGAGAGGTGATCGACGGACATGCCCACATGATCGGCGAGTTGGTAGACAACTCGCCCGGCGACAATACCCGGGAATTCCTCGTGCCGGACGGTCATATCTTCGTGCTGGGCGACAATCGCGACAATTCCGCGGACAGCCGCTTTGGGGCGTCGGGGAGCTATGGCATGCCGCCAGCATCGGCAATCATCGGGCGCATTTACCATCGCGCTCACCCGAAGTCGGGCCCCGTCCAGTAGGGCCTGAAAGACTATCGTTGGAACGACCGCAATGAATGGCGCGCGCCGGTCTGACCGTGTCGCCTGCCGGCTATTTCGACAGCATGACCTCGGCACCGTTCCAATCGGCCGGTGGCGGTGACGCGAGATAGCGAGCGGCCCGTTCGTGAAAGATGCGCGCGGGCTGATCATCGGGATGGAGCGCCATGAAGGCCGCGAACGCGGCGAAAGCTTCACTCCATCGGCGCGCCTCATAGAGAGCGAATGCCGCCTCCCATCCCTGCACGAGATCGAGCAGTTCCCGGCTCGGTCCGCCATCCGGGTCATGCAGTTCGCCGACCAGCGTATAGATCCGGGAGGGAATGCTGGTGCCCTTCGGCACCACCAGATCGATCGACCGGAACAGGAACTGATCGTCAGCCGCATCCTTGACCTGCTGGCTGACCAGGATCTGCGTGCCGTAGTTCTTGTTCAGCCCCTCCAGCCGCGCGGCGAGGTTCACATTGCCGCCCAACGCGGTGTAGTTCATCCGGTCCGAGGAGCCGACATTTCCCACCACCACGTCGCCGGTATGCAGGCCGAAACGCGTGAACATCTCCGGCTCCCCGGCGCGCACGAAAGCCGTATCCAGTGCCGCCGACCGCGCTGCCGCCGCAAGCACGGCCCTGCAGGCCAGCACCACGTGGTCGGGCTGATCCTGCGGCGCATTCCAGAAGGCCATGATGGCGTCGCCGATGTACTTGTCGATCGTGCCCCCGTGCTGAATCACCGCCGCCCCCACATCGGTCAGGTAGAGCGACACCTTTGCCATCAGGTCTTCAGGGGCCATGGATTCCGCCATGGTGGTGAAGTTCTTCACATCCGAGAAGAGAAGCGTCACCGTCTTGCGCTCGCCGCCCAGCACCGGTGAAAGGCCGTGCTGGACGATGTTGCGCACGAGCTGGGCCGGCACGTAGCGCCCGAAGCCCCGCAAGGCCTCCTTCATCGCGCCGAGACCATCGGCGAGTTGGCTCACCTCGGTCACCCGGCTGTCGACCGCAACGTCTTCGGCGAGATCGAAACGACGGATGCGGTCGGTCTCGTCGGCCAGCCGGCGCAGGGGACGCGCCACGCTGCGCGCGGCGAAATAAATGATCGGCAGGACGATCAGCGCGCCCAGGGCGGAATAGAGCAGGCTCTGCCGGCGCAGACGTTCGACGTCGACGAGAAGATCGCGCCGCGGCACTGCCATCGCCACGAACTGCCCCCGACCCACATTGTCGGGAAGGTCGCGCAATCCCGCCAGATAGACCTCGCCGCCGGCCGTGAACTCGATGCGCCGACGGGTATGCCCGAGTTGCGCCAGCGCGAGAAGATGCGAGAGCGCTGGTTCGGCCAGTTCGTCGACGCGGGCGAGCCGGATGCCCTGAGCACCCGCCGAGGCTACCACCTTCCCGGGTTCGTGATAGGCGACGAGCGTCGAATCGAGGGAGAAGATCGCGATTCGCATCGAGGGCACGGTACGAACGTCGTTCAGGAAGGACGACAGGTCATCCAGGGTGAGATCCGCACCGACGACGCCGCTTCCGCCCGACAGCCGCTTGGCGAGGGTAACGCCGATCTCGCGGCTGCGGGCGAAGACATAGGGGGAAGTGGTGATGAGACCTGAATCGGCCATCGCCGACTGGAACCAGGGTCGGACCCGCGGGTCGTATTCCGATTGCTCGACCGACCGCCGGCCCAGCTCCCCCAAGGCGTCGTCGAAGAAGATCCAGCGCTCGACCCTGGCCGAAGCTTGCCCACGGATCGTCTGCAGACCAAAGGCTGAATCCGGCGGGGCGCCGAGAGAGGTGCGCAATTCGGCATCGTCACGCAAAGGCAGGACGCGGACGAAATCGCCGCTGTCGTAACCGATGAACAATGAATCGACATGGCCCCGGCGCCTCTGGGCGGCAACGAAATAGCGGAACAGCTCGAAACCGTCGTCCTGCGGCATCGCCTGCGCGCTGGGCAGATCCGCAGTCAGTTCGACCAAGGCGGACAACGGTTCGAACTTCCGGCGCAGGCGCTCCGTCACTTCCCTGCCCAAGCGGTGGAACACTTGATCAGTGGAACTGACCACGATTTCGGTCGTCTTGTACTCACTGAAGACGACGAGGCCACCGGCGGCGGCCAAGAAGATCGAAACGAAGATCGACAGAATGCTGAACTGCAAAGGCACGCGCAGCGACGACTTGTAGCGCATCCGACACCCCCTGCCCGCGCAACCAGGGTTCCCCATTCTTTCCGCCATCCTATCGCAATCGTAGCGCGAGTAACCCCAATTCCTTCTGCCCTCGGCGGACACAGCATTTCCGCTGCGCGCGCCCGCATTCCCCGCTAGGTTCCGCCCGTCAACTGGACACGAGCATCATGATTCCACGCTACTCCCGTCCGCAGATGGCCGACATCTGGGCGCCCGAAAACCGCTTCCGCATCTGGTTCGAGATCGAGGCGCATGCCTGCGATGCCCAGGCCGACCTCGGCGTCATCCCGAAGGACGCCGCCAAGGCGGTATGGGAGCGCGGCAGGTTCGAGGTGGAGCGGATCGACGCGATCGAGCGGGAGACCAAGCACGACGTCATCGCCTTCCTCACCAACCTCGCCGAATACGTGGGGCCCGAGGCGCGATTCGTGCACCAGGGCATGACATCGTCCGACGTGCTCGATACCTGCCTCGCCGTACAGCTGAAACAGGCGGCCGACCTCCTGATTGCCGACATCGACCTGCTGCTGGCGGCGCTGAAGCGGCGTGCCTTCGAGCACAAACTGACCCCCTGCATCGGGCGCAGCCACGGGATCCATGCCGAGCCGGTCACGTTCGGCCTGAAGATGGCCCAGGCCTATGCCGAGTTCGCCCGCAACCGGACACGCCTGGTTCAGGCCCGCGACGAGATCGCCACCTGTGCCATTTCCGGGGCGGTCGGCACCTTCGCCAATATCGATCCTCGCGTGGAAGAGCACGTGGCGGCCAAGCTCGGCCTGAAGCCGGAGCCGATCTCGACCCAGGTGATTCCGCGCGACCGGCACGCCGCCTTCTTCGCCGCCCTGGCGGTGACCGCCTCCTCGATCGAGCGGCTGGCGACCGAGTTCCGGCACCTGCAGCGCACCGAAGTGCTGGAGGCGGAGGAGTATTTCTCTCCGGGCCAGAAGGGCTCGTCGGCGATGCCGCACAAGCGCAACCCGGTCCTGACCGAGAACCTGACAGGGCTTGCGCGCCTCGTCCGCTCGGCCGTCGTCCCGGCGCTCGAGAACGTGGCGCTCTGGCACGAGCGCGACATCTCGCACTCCTCGGTCGAGCGCGGCATCGGCCCGGATGCGACGGTACACCTCGACTTCGCCCTCGTGCGCCTCGCCGGCGTGGTCGACAAGCTGGTGGTCTATCCGGAGAACATGCGCCGCAACCTCGACCGCCTGGGCGGCCTGGTGCATTCCCAGCGGGTGCTGCTGGCGCTGACGCAGGGCGGCGTCAGCCGGGAGGACGCCTACCGGCTGGTACAGACGCACGCGATGAAGGTGTGGCGGGGGGAAGGCGACTTCCTAGCCTTCCTGAAGGCCGATCCGGAGGTTCGCGCCGCGCTGTCCGACCAGGCGCTCGAGTCGCTGTTCGACCTCGGCTACCACTTCGCCCAGGTCGACACCATCTTCCGCCGGGTGTTCGGGGAGGCCTGAGGGCCTCCCCGCCACGACCGGCTATTTTCCGGCGATCTGCTTGCGCGCATCCTCGCGCAGCGCGTTCATCTGCTTGCGCACATCCGCCTCGCTGACGGTGGCGTGCTTCGCCTTCAGGTCGCCCATGACCTTCTCGAAGACGTCTTCCTCGCCCGGCTTGTCGAAATCGGCCGCGACCACGGTCTTGGCATAGGCTTCGGCGGCGTCGCCCGACATGCCCATCCTCTCCGCGACCCAGAGGCCGAGCAGCTTGTTGCGCCGCGCCTCGATCTTGAAACGGGTCTCCTCGTCGAAGGCGTATTTCGCTTCTTCGCCCTTTTCGCGCTCACTGAAGGTCGTCATCCCTACCTACTCCCAGGAATTCCATGGCCCTGCCGGGGCTCGCGCCTTCTATGTAGGGGGCGAGGGGCCGCTTGTCAGGCGGGTCTTGCGCCGTTGTGCGGGCGGCACCGGTTGCGGTATGGTCCGCCCTTACGGACGCCTCGGCCCTTGGGCCGTCGGCGTCCGCTAGCGTTCAGGGCCCGTGCCCGGGAAATCTGTCCCCCATCCCGGCTGCGCAAGCCGCGCGCCCCGAGAGGAATGAGATGAGCCGCCGCCGCCAGATCTACGAAGGCAAAGCCAAGATACTGTTCGAAGGGCCGGAACCCGGCACGCTCGTGCAGTATTTCAAGGACGACGCCACCGCGTTCAACAACCAGAAGCGCGGCACCATCACCGGCAAGGGCGTGTTGAACAACCGCATCTCCGAATACCTGATGATGCGCCTGAACGAGATCGGGGTTCCGACCCATTTCGTCCGCCGGTTGAACATGCGCGAGCAGCTGATCAAGGAAGTCGAGATCATCCCGATCGAGCTTGTGGTGCGAAATGTCGCAGCCGGATCGCTCGCCCAGAAGCTCGGCATCAAGGAAGGCACCGTGCTGCCGCGCTCGATCGTCGAGTTTTATTACAAGTCCGACGAGCTCGGCGATCCGATGGTCTCGGAAGAGCACATCACCTGCTTCGGCTGGGCCACGCCCCAGGAAATCGACGAGATGATGGCCCTGTCGCTCCGAGTGAACGACTTCCTGTCCGGCCTTTTCCTCGGCATCGGCATCAAGCTGGTCGATTTCAAGCTGGAATTCGGCCGGCACTGGCAGAACGAGGAGATGCGAATCCTCTTGGCCGACGAGATCAGCCCCGACAATTGCCGCCTCTGGGACAACCAGACCAACGAGAAGATGGACAAGGACCGCTTCCGCCGCGACCTCGGCAATGTGGCGGAAGCCTATCAGGAAGTGGCGCGCCGCCTCGGCATCCTGCCCGAGGGCGGCCCCCGCGATCTCAAGGGCCCGGCGGTGATGCAGTGAAGGCGAAGGTACATGTCAGCCTGAAATCGGGCGTGCTCGACCCGCAGGGCAAGGCGATCGCGAACGCGCTCCATACGCTCGGCTTCCCGAATGTTGGCGACGTCCGTCAGGGCAAGCTGATCGAATTGCAGATCGACGAAGCCGATCCCACGAAGGCGCGCGCCGCCATCGAGGAGATGTGCAGGAAGCTCCTCGCCAATCCGGTGATGGAATCCTACTCGATCGAGCTTGTCGGCTAAGGCTTCAACGCCCGCCAGCCGATATCGCGCCGGCAGAACCCCTCGGGCCAGTCGATCGCATCCACGGCCCGATAGGCCTGTGTCTGCGCCGCGGCGATATCGGCGCCGATGGCCGTGACGCCCAGCACCCGGCCGCCATTCGCGAGCACCTTGTCGCCCTTGGCGAGCGTGCCCGCGTGGAAAACGGTGACATCGGGCACATCCGCCGCCCGGTCGAGCCCCCGGATCTCGGTGCCCTTGACATAGTCGCCGGGATAACCCTTCGCGGCCATCACGACGCAGACCGCGGCTTCAGGCCGCCAGCGCAGATCGAAGTTCGCCAGCTGGCCGTCGGCGGTCGCCACCAGCGCGGTCAGGACATCCGAGCGCAGCCGCGGCATCAGCACCTGGGTTTCCGGATCGCCGAACCGGCAGTTGATCTCGATCAGCTTCGGCCCGGCTCCGGTCAGCATCAGCCCGGCATAGAGCACGCCCCGGTAGGGCCGTCCCTCAGCCGCCATCGCCGCCACGACGGGGCCCACGATCTTCTCCATCACTTCCCGCAGCACCTCGGGCGTGCCGCGCGGCGCGGGCGAGTAGGTGCCCATGCCGCCGGTATTGGGGCCCTGGTCACCGTCGAAGACGCGCTTGTGGTCCTGGGCGGTGGCGAGCGGCAGCGCTGTCTTGCCGTCGATCAGGGCATGGAAGCTCATCTCCTCGCCCTCGAGGAACTCCTCGACGACCAGCTTCGCTCCCGAAGCTCCGAATCGACCACCCAGCATCTCGGCAGCCGCCTCGATCGCCTCTTCCACCGTCATCGCCACGACGACGCCCTTGCCGGCGGCGAGACCATCGGCCTTGACCACGATCGGAGCGCCACGCTCGCGGATGAAGGCGCTGGCTTTGGCCAGATCGTCGAATTCACCATAGGCGGCCGTCGGGATTCCGTGTCGCCGGCACAAGTCCTTCATAAAGGCCTTGGAGCCTTCCAGGATGGCCGCATTGGCGGCGGGGCCGAAAACCTTGATCCCCGCGGCGTGCAGCCGGTCGGCGAGACCGGCGACCAGCGGCACTTCCGGCCCGACGACGACGAAGTCGATCTTCGTCTCCCGCGCGAAGGCGACGATCCCATCCAGATCCTCCACGCCGATATCGACGCAGCTTGCCACCTCGGCGATGCCGGCATTGCCCGGTGCGCACCACAGCCGGCCGAGCATGGCCGAACCGGAGATCGCCCAGCAGAGCGCATGTTCACGTCCGCCCGATCCGACAACCAGAACATTCATCGGCCTTCGTCCCGCCGTTCCTTCTCAAGGGCGCCTCTTGTAACATGCGCTTTCCACCCCGCAACGCCCGAGCGCATGTCCTCCCCTCCCTCGCCGATTCCCGCCGGCAACCTGCCGGAACTGACCGTCTCCGAACTGTCGAACCGCCTGAAGCGGACGGTCGAGGATGCCTTCGGCCTGGTGCGTGTGCGGGGGGAGATTTCGGGCTTCAAGCGCGCCGCCTCGGGCCACATCTACCTGACCCTGAAGGATGCCGACGCCAATCTCGACGCCGTCTGCTGGAAGGGTACGGCGGGGAGGCTGTCCTTCAAGCCGGAGGACGGGCTGGAGGTGATCTGCACCGGCAAGCTCACCACATACCCCTCGCGCTCGCGCTACCAGTTGGTGATCGAGCGCATGGAGCCGGCCGGCGTCGGCGCGCTGATGGCCCTTTTGGAGGAGCGGAAGAAGAAGCTCGCCGCCGAAGGACTGTTCGATGCCGCCCGCAAGCGCGCGATCCCGAAGCTTCCCGTCGTCATCGGCGTCGTCACCTCACCGACCGGGGCGGTGATCCGCGACATCCTGCACCGGCTGCGGGACCGCTTCCCCCGCCACGTGCTGCTGTGGCCGGTGCTGGTCCAGGGCGAGGGCGCCGCCGAGCAGGTGGCGCGCGCCATCCGCGGCTTCAACGACCTTCCCTCCGATGGTCCGATCCCACGCCCCGACGTGCTGATCGTGGCCCGAGGAGGCGGCAGCATCGAGGATCTATGGGCGTTCAACGAGGAAGTGGTGGTGCGCGCCGCCGCCGCTTCCGACATCCCGCTGATCTCGGCCGTCGGGCATGAGACCGATACGACCCTGATCGATTTCGCCTCCGACATGCGGGCGCCCACGCCGACGGCGGCCGCCGAAATCGCCGTGCCGGTGCGGGCCGAACTGGTCGCCCAGCTGGCCGACCTCGACCGCCGGCTCGCCGTCGCCGGCCTGCGCGCAGTCGAGCAGCGCCGTGAGCGTGTCGCGGCCCTGGCGCGGGGCCTTGGCGATCCGCGCCGGCTGCTCGAAACCGCTTCACAACGGCTGGACGATGCAGCCGAGCATCTCCGTCGATCGCTCGTCGTGATCTTGAAGGATCGCCGCCTGCATCTGGCAGAGACCGCCGCACCCGGCCGGATCGAGCGGGCGCTCGGCATTGCGCTCAGGCGCAAGACCGACCAGGTCGAAAGCCTGTCGGCCCGCCTGCGCCCACAGCCCATCATTTCAGAGATCGCCCGCGGCCGGCGGGAACTGGGACGATTGCGAGCGGCACTCGGCGCCGCCTTCACCCGCGGCGTTTCCGAAAGAGGGCGGCAGTTGAGTTCGGTGAGCAAGCTGCTGGACAGCCTGTCCTACCGCGCCGTGCTGGCCCGGGGCTTCGCCTATGCCCGGACCGAGGATGGAAGCGCCATTGCAAGCGCCGCCGCGGCGCGGGCGCAGGGTCGATTCCTGATCGAGTTCGGTGATGGTGCAGTGCCTGTATCGGCCGAGGGGGAGACCCCGCGCCGGGTGCCCACGAAACGCGACGGATCGCCGCCGCCAGGCCAGGGGTCGCTGCTTTGACTTTCGCGACCGCGCAAAAGGAGGCGAGGCTGCGCTACCTCGATGGTCGCTTCGAGGTGGTCGTTCCCGGCGACTACGTGCTTTGCGCCGTCACCGGCCGCCGTATCGCAATGGACGAACTCCGCTACTGGGATGTCGTCCGCCAGCGGGCCTACGCCGATGGTGATGCGGCTTCCGCCGACCTCGCGGTAATCTATCGGCCATGATCGGACACCGGCTTTTCGTCTTCCTGCTGCTTCTCATCGCGGCCACGCCGGCCCTGGCGAAGGAGTCCCTGGTCGAATTCGCCGGCGAAGTACGTCAAAGCGCGCTGATTGTCGCCCGCACGCAACCCGGCGCGAAGGTGGCGCTCGACGGCAAGCCCCTGCGGGTATCGCCCGACGGGCATTTCGTCTTCGGCTTCGGGCGCGATCATGGCGCCAGCGCGACGCTCGCCGTCGAGACGACGGACGGCCGATCCGAGACACGCCTCCTTGAAGTCGCCCGGCGCGACTATCTGATCCAGCGCATCGACAATCTGCCGCCCGCGATGGTGACGCCGCCACCCGAGACGCTGGAGCGCATCAGGCGTGAGCAGGCGCTCCTCAGTGCAACACGGAGGCTGGACACGCCCAACACCTGGTTCGCCGAGGGTTTCCGCTGGCCGGTCATCGGGCCCATCAGCGGTGTATTCGGCAGCCAGCGGATCCTGAACGGACAGCCCCGCGCACCGCACCTCGGCGTTGATGTCGCCGCCCCTACCGGCACGCCGATCGTCGCGCCCGCGACGGGGACGGTGTTGTTGGCCGAACCCGACTTCTACTACACTGGCGGAACCATCGTGCTCGATCACGGGCATGGGGTGACCAGCATTTACATGCATATGTCGAAATTGCTGGTGCGCCTGCGACAGCAAGTGCAAGCCGGCGAGGTAATAGGCGAGGTGGGCGCCACCGGCCGCGTCACCGGACCGCATCTCCATTGGGGGCTGTATTGGTTCGATCGATCGGTCGACGCCCAACCGCTGGCCGGCGAGATGCCGAAGCCCTGACTGTGTCAGGCGGCCATGCACACCGTGGCGCGCGCGCGCGGCATGGTGCATAGTCCGCCGCCGGAGGGAGCGGCCTCGGCGCGGGTGAGGAATTGATGCGAACGGGCAGCGATCAGATGAACTACAACGTGATGGTCGAGGAAGCCCTTCGGGGCGTCGTGCGTACCGCGCTCAGGCACGCGGAGGCGAACGGGCTTCCCGGCAACCACCATTTCTACATCTCGTTCCGGACGCAGGCGCCCGGAGTCGACATTCCCGATTTCCTGATCGATCGCTATCCGGAGGAAATGACGATCGTCATCCAGCACCAGTACTGGGGCCTGGAGGTCGAGGACGAACGTTTCTCCGTCACGCTGTCGTTCAACAAGTCGCAGCAGCGGCTGGTGATCCCCTATTCCGCGGTTACCGCCTTCGCCGACCCCAGCGTGCAATTCGGCTTGCAGTTCAAGGCCTCGGTGCCCGCGGTCGCAGCGCCCGTCAAGACCAGTGAGCAACAGGGCCCTGCAGCGGGCGATACGGCCGGGGCAACCGCGCAACCCGACGTCGAGGAGACCGCAGGGGAACGCAAGGGCGCCGAGGTCGTGACCCTCGACGCTTTCCGCAAGAAGTGACTCTCTCCCGCTGACCCCATCGCCTGGAGAACCGCCATGGCGGCCGAGTTCCGCTACCAAGATCTGTTTCCGCACGAGCATGACGAAACGCCCTACCGGAAGATCACCGCCGATCATGTTCGGGTGATCAATGCAGGCGGCCGCGACGTTCTGCAGGTCGCGCCGGAAGCATTGAGCGAAATCACGCGCGTTGCGATGCGCGACATCGCGCATCTGTTCCGGCCGGGTCATCTGGCTCAGCTCGCCAAGATCCTGGACGATCCCGAAGCTTCCGCGAACGACCGGTTCGTCGCGCTCGAGATGCTGAAGAACGCCAATATCTCCGCCGGCATGGTGCTGCCTTCCTGCCAGGATACCGGCACCGCGATCGTCATGGCCAAGAAAGGACAGTACGTCTGGACCGACGGCGAGGACGAGGCGGCGATCAGCCGTGGCGTGTTCCGGACCTATACCGAGACGAACCTGCGCTATTCGCAACTGGCGCCGATCTCGATGTTCCAGGAGAAGAACACCGGCTCCAACCTGCCGGCCCAGATCGACATCTACGCCACCGGCGGCGACGAGTATCATTTCCTGTTCATCGCCAAGGGTGGCGGGTCGGCCAACAAGACCTACCTGTTCCAGGAGACGCCGGCGGTTCTGCGGGGCGACAAGCTGATCGAGTTCCTGGATGCCAAGATCAAGACGCTCGGCACATCCGCCTGCCCGCCCTATCACCTGTCGATCGTCATCGGCGGCCTGTCGGCCGAGCTGAACCTGAAGACAGTGAAACTCGGCTCGACCCGCTATCTGGATGACCTGCCGACCTCCGGCAACGAGATGGGCCGCGCCTTCCGCGACATCGAGTTCGAGGAACGGATTCACAGGCTGACGCAGTCGAGCGGGATCGGCGCGCAGTTCGGCGGCAAGTATTTCTGCCATGACGTGCGCGTCATTCGGTTGCCGCGGCATGGTGCCAGTGTGCCGATCGGCATGGGTGTCTCCTGCTCGGCCGACCGGCAGATGAAGGGCAAGATCACGCGGGAGGGTATCTTCGTCGAGCAGCTCGAGACCGATCCGGCGCACTACCTGCCGGTCTCGGTCGAAGCGAACCTCTCGGGCGAGGTCGTCAAGATCGACCTCAATCAGCCCATGGCCGAGATCAGGAAGAAGCTCTCGCAGTATCCGGTGAAGACCCGCCTGTCACTGACCGGAACGCTTGTCGTCGCCCGCGACCTCGCGCATTCGAAGTTCGCGGAGCGGGTCGAGAAGGGCCAGGGTCTCCCCGACTATGTGAAGAACCACGCCATCTACTATGCCGGCCCGGCGAAGACGCCGGAGGGATACGCCTCCGGCTCCTTCGGACCGACCACCGCGGGACGGATGGATTCCTATGTCGGCCTTCTGATGGAGAACGGCGGCGGGTTCATCAGCTTGGCCAAGGGCAATCGCTCCAAGGCGGTTACCGAAGCATGCAAGGCCCATGGCGGCTTCTACCTCGGATCGATCGGCGGCCCGGCCGCCATCCTGGCCAAGAACTGCATCAAGAAGGTCGAGGTGCTGGAATACCCCGAACTCGGCATGGAAGCGGTCTGGCGGATCGAGGTCGAGGATTTTCCCGCTTTCATCATCGTCGACGACAAGGGCAATGATTTCTTCGCCGGCCTGACCTGAGCGATGCCGGCGAGCGTTCGAAAACGCTCCGTCGTGATAGAAGGTCACAAGACCAGCGTGTCGCTCGAATCTGCCTTCTGGGAGGCGCTCCAGTCGATTGCACGCGAGCGCGGCAGCACGATCAACGGCCTGGTCGCCCAGATCGACCGCGAACGCGCCGGCAACCTGTCGAGTGCCATCCGCGTCTTCGTCCTGCGCGACCTGCAGGCACGGAAGACGGAGCAGGGCTAGCGCCGTGGCGGACGGCGGGTCAACTGCGGCAGTTCGATCGTCTCCGGCAGCGCATCCCCGATCACGGGTGGCGGTTCCGCCCGGTTGAAGGCCTGGTCGTTGATGCGTTTCTGGATGTAGGCCCGCAACCCATCGGTCGTAAGCTCCTGCACCGGCGCGGCAACAGGCCCTCGCATCAGCACTCCGAGCCTGGGTTCTCCCGCCGCCGCCGTGAAGCGCAGATCGCCGCCGAGATCCACCGTCAGCGCGGTGATGTCGATCGCGCCCTTCACCTCCAGCACCGCCGTGCGCATGTCGATGCGCAGGTTCTCCGTACGCGCAACGCCTCCGGAGAGCGTCCAATCCGCCGCGAGCCGCTGAACCCGGGTCTGCCCGCCGGCTTCGGTCGCCCGCAGCAACGGCCCGATATCGCCGATGTTCTGCAACTGCCGGAGCCGTTCCCCGACCAGGTCGACATCGACCCCGACGATGCTGCCTTCGGCCCCGGTGATCTTCACGGTGCCCTCGGTTCCCTTGACGAGTTCGGCCTCACTCGCGCCGGCACCGCTCAACTCGGCATACAGGCTGCCTTGGCCCTCGAGGCCGTCGTATTCCGCGGCGGCCATCAGTAGCGACCGTAGGCCCACACCCGCGAATTCGATCCGCGCCAGGTAGCGCGGGACCGCCTCGTTCGCGTCGAGGAAGCCACGGGCGCGGATGTCGCCACCATAGCCCTTGCCTTCGAGCCACTGCACGCCGATCCGCTTCTCACGCACCCTCGCCTCGAGGCGGACATCTTCCAGCAGGTAACGATCGGCTTGCAGGCGCCCCGCCGCGGCCACGAGATCGAGGTCGAAACCGGACGCCCAGCCGAAGTCCAAGCGATCGGACGACCAGGCATGGGGAACGTTTTCCGTTCCCGGCTCGACCGCCTTCGGCAGCGGCACCGCCCAATAGTCCGCGCGGAGATCGGCCACGATCTTGGGACGGCCCGCCTCGGTTCCGGCGGAGATGGCCCCGGTGAAGGTGCTTTCGTCGAAGCGAAGCGTCATGCCCGACGCGGCGATGGTGCCGATGGTGGCATCGACATCGGCGGCGTATTCGATCCGGTGCCGCCCAAGCAGCCCGGGTCCCGGCGTGAAGCCGAGCCAGGCGGCGAGATCGGTCGGGCGCTCGTTCCCTCCCTGGATCCGGCCTAGGAAGCGCGGCGCGCCGCCCGCGACCGACAGCGTGCCCGAACCCTGCACCGCGGTATTGCCCGGCAGGGCGAAGCCGAAGCCGCGCACTTTCGCTTCCACCCCGTTCCAGAGGGCGTCGACCCGCACATCGTCGAGATTGCGGCCGGCCACCGTCAGGCGCCGAACCGTGATCTGCCCGTCCAGCGCCCGGCCCGGCCGGCTGTCGCCGCCCACCGCCCCGGCATAGGCATCGAGATCGAGGTGGTCGACATCGAGCACCACGCCGATCGGTGCCTGCCCCCGCCAGGGCATGGCGAACTTGCCGGTCACCTCGACCGCGTCGACCTTGAAGCGGAAGCCATCCAGAATCAGATGCCAGTCATCGAGCCTGAGCGCGGATTCGACCTCGGCGCGACGGAAGCGTTCCGGCGGGATGCCGCCGAGGTCCACGCCGAGCCATGTCAGGAAAGCGCGCAGGTCGTCGGCCTCGCCCTTCACCGACCCTTCGAAGACCGCCTGGCCGCCGCGCGGTGCCGCCTGGCCGTCGAAAACCACCCGGGTCCCGCCCGGCGCGACCCCTTCCGCCCGCTCGACCGTGATGGCACCGTCATGAACCCGAGCCGTCACCTTCAGGCCACGAACCGCGCTCTTCCGATAGATCGCGGCATCGACGGCGAGAGCGATGCGCCCGGCGACGCGGCTGCCACCGGAGCCCGCAGGCAGCGAGAGGACGAGATCGATCAGAGGGTCGACCGGCAGCGTGGACACGTTCAGCGTGGCATCGAAGGAGAGGCGTTCGTCCAGGGACACCTTCGCGCTGCCGCTGGCCGAGACCGAGCCCATCCGCAGCTGCAGCCCATCGAGCTGAAGAAGCGATTGCTTCAGCCCGAAAACCCCCTCGAGGGCGAGGGCCTTGAAGACCGCGGGCACGGTGACCTGCGGGGCCGCGCGGTTCACCGCCGCGGGCAGGTCGGCCGATTCGATCTTGAAGCGGCCGGCTTCGATTCCGCCATCGACCATCCGGCCCGCCGCCGTGAGCGCGAGCCGCCGGTCCATGCGAAGCGCGAAATCGAAGAGCGCGGCACCGTCGTTTCCGGGTGGTGCCAAGGCGCCGACCGCCGTGAACGGCAACCCGCCCCAGTCGAACCGGGTATCCACCCGCACCCCGTCCGGCCCCGCGCTGAAGCGCCCGCCGATACCCGTCAGCACCGCTTCCGTCCCGTCGCGCCGATCGGCGTAGAAGACGGTGCCGCGCTCGATCCCGATGACGATCGCCTGTTGGATCGGCCCGCCGCCGCCGAACTGACCGGTCAGCGCCTCCCAGTTGCCACGCCCGTCCTGCCCTCGTTCCAGGCTGACCGAGACACCGCCGAGCGCGATCTGCTCGAAAGCGACCTCGCCCCGGAACATGGGACCGATCGAGGGCACGAGGTCGATCGTGTCGACGGCGGCGATGGTGTGGCCGGCATCGGCCGTGGCGGGGGCGAGACGCACGCCGGTAATGCGCACGGCCGGCCGCGGCAGCACGCGGATATCGATGCCGCCGTCGATGGCGATCTCCAGGCCGGTGGCCGATCCCAGCCGCGCCAGCGCCGCCGCGCGCACCGCCGTCCAGTCGACCAGGAAGGCAAAGGCGGCGCCCGCTGCGGCGAGAAGACCCAGAAAAAGGCCGAGGATGATCAGGAAACGCTTCAAACCGTCCCGTCCGTATCGACGCTCACACAAGGCCGGATTGCACCCGGCCCGCCTGCGAGCCTAGCCTAAGAGCGGCAGATTAGCCCGCCGAAGGGGGCGGGAAGAAGGCCGGGGGAAATGAGCGAGATCATCAATCTCAATCGCATGCGGAAGGCGAAGGCGCGGGCCGAGAAGGCGCGCGAGGCCGCCGACAACCGCATCCGGTTCGGCCGCAGCAAGGCCGAGAAGTCCCTGGACCAGAAGCGTTCCGGCATCGACACGGCGCGCCACGAGGGCCATCGTCTGCCGGCAAAGCGGGAGGAAGAAGAATGAAGGCGTCCGATCTGGTGGTGAAATGCCTCGAGGCGGAGGGAGTCGAGCATATCTTCGGCCTGCCGGGGGAGGAGAATGCCGATGTGATGATCTCGCTGCTGGACAGCAAGATCCGCTTCGTCCTGTGCCGGCACGAGCAGGCCGCAGCCTTCATGGCGGACGCCTATGGGAGGCTGACCGGCAAGGCGGGCGTCTGCCTCGCCACGCTGGGCCCGGGCGCCACCAACCTCGTCACCGGGGTGGCCGACGCCAACATGGACCGCGCGCCGCTGGTCGCGATCATCGGCCAGGCCGATACCAAGCGCCTGCACAAGGAGAGCCACCAGGCGATGGATTCGATCGCCATGTACAAGCCGATCACCAAATGGGCCCAGTCGGTGGTGCATCCGGGCAACGTGCCGGAGGTGGTGCGCAAGGCCTTCAAGATCGCCGAGGCCGAGAAGCCCGGCGCGACCCTGATCGAGCTGCCCGAGGACCTGATGAAGGAACAGGTCGCCAAGAAGCCGATGGAGGCCCGCAGGACCCGGCGCCCGGGAGCCGACCACCGGGCGGTGCGGGCGGCGGCCGACCTGATCGCCAAGGCGAAGAACCCGATGATCCTGGCCGGCAACGGCGCGATCAGGAAGCGCGCGGCGAAGCAGCTGCGGCGCCTCGCCCGCAAGACCGGCATACCGGTGATCAACACCTTCATGGGCAAGGGCGCCATGCCGCGCACCGACCCGCACTGCCTGTTCACCATGGGGCTGCAGGCGAAGGACTGGGCCAACCACGCCATCGACGGCGCCGACCTCGTCATCGCCATCGGCTACGACCTGGTCGAATACAGCCCCGGCGCCTGGAACAAGACGGCGGGGAAGAAGATCCTGCACATCGACTTCACCCCGGCCGAGGTGGATGACGCCTATCCCGTCACGGCCGAGGTGATCGGCGACATCGCCGATGCGCTGTGGCAGGTGAACGAGGAGCTGAACCGTCGCTTCTCGGCCCAGAAGAAGCTGCCGCTGCACAAGATCGCCCGCTGGGGCAAGCTCCGCACGAAGATCCTGGACGACTTCGCGACCGAGAAGGCCGATCCGAGCTTCCCGATGAAGCCGCAGCGCGTGCTGTGGGACGTGCGCGAGGTGTTGGGGCCTTCGGACATCCTGCTTTCCGACGTCGGCGCCCACAAGATGTGGATCTCGCGCTACTACCAGTGCGACGAGCCGAACACCTGCCTGATCTCGAACGGCTTCTGCTCGATGGGCTTCGCCCTGCCGGGGTCGATCGGCGCCAAGCTCGCCATGCCCGGCGCCCGCGTGCTGTCGATCAGCGGCGATGCCGGCTTCCTGATGAACATCCAGGACCTGGAGACCGCGGCGCGCCTCGGCCTCAACATCGTCGCCATGGTCTGGGTCGACAACGAATACGGCCTGATCAAGTGGAAGCAGCAGAACCAGTTCGCCGGCAAGCATTCCGAACTCGCCTTCGGCAATCCCGACTTCGAGCTGCTGGCCAAGGCCTTCGGCGTCTGGGGCAAGACGATCAGGAAGCCCGGCGAGCTGAAGCCCGCATTGGAGCTGGCCTTCAAGCAGAAGGGGCCGGCCATCATCGCCGTGCCGGTGGACTATGCCGAGAACAGGAAGCTGACCAAGCGGCTGGGCGAGCTGCAGCTGGACGTGCAGATCTGAGCGGCGGGGCGGCCGGTCCTCACAGGGCCGGCTCGCCCGCCTCGCCGGTGCGGATGCGCACGGCCTGGGAGAGTTCGTAGACGAAGAGCTTGCCGTCGCCGATCTGGCCGGTATGGGCATGCTCGCGGATGGCCTCGACCACCCGGTCGACGATGGCGTCGGAGACGCCCAGCTCCACCTTCAGCTTGGGCAGGTAGGAAACCGCGTATTCGGCGCCGCGGTAGATCTCGGTATGGCCGCGCTGGCGCCCGAAGCCGCGCACCTCGGAGACCGTCATGCCGTGGACACCGAGGGCGAGCAGCGCCTCGCGGACATCGTCCAGCTTGTAGGGCTTGATGATGGCGACCACGTATTTCATCGCTTGTCCTCTTTCGGCTGTTCCGACAGGACCTGGGGGTCGAGGCGGAAGCGGTTGCGGTCGACGACCCGCCGGTAGGGCGTCTGGATCTTAGCCACCTCGGCATCGACCGCGGTGCAGGAGAAGGTGGCGCGCACCGGCTGGACCAGGGTGCAGTCGCCGGTGAGATCCTGGCGCAGCAGCTGGGGATCGGTGCAGGCGGACAGCACCTTTTCGCGCAGGGCCGCCTCGGTGGTGGTGTTGGAACTGTAGCAGATCGCGACCTGCGGCGGCTCGATCCGGACGCCGGTGGGCAGGATCACCTGCGGCGGGGCGGTGAAGAAGGGCTGCTCGATCCGCTCGGCGCAGGCCGCGAGCCCCACGAGCAGGCAGAAAACAGGCGCGAGCGAGCGAAACCGGAGAGCGGGCGGGAGCGGAACCATGCCGCCATCCTCGCGAGGCGGGCGCGCCGACGCAAGCACTCCACAGCGCGGCAGAATCGAGTATACAGGCGCCTTTCCGGCGGCCCGCTTCCGCCGCCGCCCCCCTTCCACACCAGCCCCGGGTGGCCGCATGCAGGACACGGTCCTCATCATCGATTTCGGATCCCAGGTCACCCAGCTGATCGCCCGGCGCATCCGCGAGACCGGCGTCTATTCCGAGATCGTCCCCTACAACAAGGCGGAAGCCGCCATCGAGCGGCTGAAGCCGAAGGCCATCATCCTGTCGGGCGGCCCGGCCTCGGTCACCGAATCCGATACGCCCAGGGCACCGCAGAAGGTGTTCGAGCTGGGCGTGCCGGTGCTCGGCATCTGCTATGGCCAGCAGACCATGTGCGCGCAGCTGGGCGGCATCGTCGAGCCCAGCACCACGCACCGGGAATTCGGCCGCGCCTTCGTCGAGATCAAGGCGCCCTCCCCGCTCTTCGAAGGCGTGTGGGAACCGGGCAGCCGCCACCAGGTGTGGATGAGCCATGGCGACCGCGTGACCCGCCTGCCCGAGGGGTTCCAGGTCTGTGGCATCAGCGAGGGTGCCCCCTTCGCCATCGCCGCCGACGAGAAGCGGCGCTTCTACAGCCTGATGTTCCACCCCGAGGTGGTGCATACGCCGGACGGGGCGAAGCTGCTCGCCAACTTCGTCCACAAGATCGCCGGCCTCTCGGGCGACTGGACGATGGCGGCCTTCCGCAAGAAGGCGATCGAGGCGATCCGCGCCCAGGTGGGCCAGGGCCGCGTGATCTGCGGCCTTTCCGGCGGGGTGGACAGTTCGGTCGTCGCCGTGCTGCTGCATGAGGCGATCGGCCCCCAGCTCACTTGCGTCTTCGTCGATCACGGGCTGCTGCGCGCCGGCGAGGCGGAGCAGGTGGTGGAGCTGTTCCGCGGCCGCTTCAACATCAGCCTGGTCCATTCGGACGCCAGCGATCTCTTCCTCGGCAAGCTCACCGGGATCAGCGACCCGGAGCAGAAGAGGAAGATCATCGGCGCCACCTTCATCGACGTGTTCGACGCCGAGGCGAAGAAGGTGGGGGGCGCGGATTTCCTGGCCCAGGGGACGCTCTATCCCGACGTGATCGAGAGCATTTCGCCCTCCGGCGGCCCCTCGGTGACCATCAAGTCGCACCACAACGTGGGCGGCCTCCCCGAGCGGATGCATATGAAGCTGGTGGAGCCGCTCCGCGAACTCTTCAAGGACGAGGTGCGGGTGTTGGGGCGCGAGCTCGGCCTGCCCGCCGACATGGTGGGCCGCCACCCCTTCCCCGGCCCGGGCCTCGCCATCCGCATTCCGGGCGACATCACCCGCGAGAAGGCCGACCTGCTCCGGAAGGTGGACGCCGTCTATCTCGACGAGATCCGCCAGGCCGGCCTCTATGACCAGATCTGGCAGGCCTTCGCCGTGCTGCTGCCGGTGCGCACGGTGGGCGTGATGGGCGACGGGCGCACCTATGACTATGCCTGCGCGCTCCGCGCCGTGACCTCGACCGACGGCATGACCGCCGACTACTACCCCTTCGAGCACAGCTTCCTCGGCCGGGTGGCCACCCGCATCATCAACGAGGTGCCGGGCGTGAACCGGGTGACCTACGACATCACCTCGAAGCCGCCGGGCACCATCGAGTGGGAGTGAGGGCGGCGGCGCCGGCCCGAGCGCCACACCGCGCGCGGACATTTCTGTCCGCCTGAGCCTCGCGGCCAAAACTGGCCGCTTCACGGGAGGGGCGCCCCGGCCAGTTCTGGCCACCACCTGAGGGCGCGGACAATTTTGTCCGCTTCCGGCCGTGAAGGCCCGCGGACGTTTCTGGCCACTAGATCGGGGCGGCGGCCAAAACTGGCCACTTCATGTTGCGGACATTCTTGTCCGCCGGCCTCACCACGGCCGTTTCTGCCGCCGGCCATTTCCGTCCGCGCTGCCCCCAAGGTGAGCCCTGGCTCGCGCGGAGCGTGGGGAGGGTTTGGCGGGAGCAAGCCGCCTGCCCTACGCCGGACTTCCGTTGATCGGAACATTTGTCATCTGGACATCCCCCCGCCGAATCGATGCCGGACATTTCTGTCCGCCTGCCACCCTCGCCGGGGCCATGACCGGACTTGCTCCGGTTATCCACAGGGTCGCCATGGCTTCCTCCAGTGGGAGTTTGATGCGGGCGGAAGGCCGTGGGTGCCTGGATTAGGCCCGGTATGGCACAAGTTATTGTTATAGATGGATAATTCTCGATTTCGCTGGACTGCTGCCCTGCCAAAGTCAGCCAATTCGCGCCAGTTCGAGCCAGATAAAGCCAGTTCGCTACCAGCTTTAGCCAGTTCGGAGCCACTTTTCGCCAGTTCGAGCCAAGTCTTTCCGTTTACGGAAGGCATCGGCCGCGAGCATTGGTCGTCATTGCTCACCGGCATCCGGTGCCATTCACATTGATAGATTCACGATGCCCAAGTGCGGCGGCGCTTTCGCGAGCGCTCAAGTGAGCATTATAAGGGAATAAACCGCATCGCACAACAGAAATTGTCTCCAAGAGACGAAGCGGCGGCTGAACTGTGACGCCGGATCCTATTTAGGATGGCGTCCGCTTATCCAACTGCGGGCAAAGCAGTGGGCGGCAGATCCAACCGCCCACTACTCCAAGCCTTATTTTACTTAGTCGAGCGATGTTTAATGAGTGCTTTCTCAAATTCGCCTACGGCAAATTCGTGACTCGCCTGATTTTTTGCTAACTTCTGCGGATCAAAGCGCGCCATATCCAAGACCAATCTATAAGCACCCGCAATATCCTTAAAGTAGAGATCGATGAACTTGAACGGATCAGTCGCCCAAATAACTCGATCGTCTTTGATTTTCATCAATCCCTTAAGCCCATATACCAATGGCATTATTAAGCCATCTGGATAGCGATAGTAGACAGGAATGTCTGTGAATGGCGTAGTTGGCTGGGTTGCTATGTATGCGCTCTTGTCTTTCGCCATTTCACGCTTTGCAGGATCATAAATTCTCACAATCGTATTTGATCCGAATCTAAAACCGTTTGAGTTGTATGCATCCGGAAACTCGGCATATATTTTATCATATAGCTTCGGAAGATCTGCCAGGATATCGAAACAGCTAGCAACAGTATCGTTAATGAGCTCATGGATCGGCCCATCTCGAGGTTCCGAAACACCAGGATTCAGCATCAGCTTGTCAAACTGCTTTGAGCATTCACCCTTGTTTCGATAGATGTTTTGCGGTGTGACCGAGATGTCGAGGGGAAGGAGTTGCGCCTCGTTTGCTTTATTTAGAGGAATCCAAGATAACGCCAGCAAATCACGAACTTTGATCGGCCGCGCCTCGCTGCTTTCCCACTCGTTACTCTTCCATTCTACGCGCTTAGCGATTGCTGGATCGAGTCGCTCGCGGATCTCGTCGTAGAATCCCAGCTTGTTAGATTTTGTCTCTTGCGTCAGCTGGGCGTTGTTATTGCGGGCCGCGCATATGTCGAGAACTGACATCTCAAATTGTTGTACAGACCGCTCGTCGTCTGCGTCGGACGGCACAAGTAACTCGACAGGAACCAAGAACTCAAATTCCTCTCGGACGCTTTTGAGTTCATCACGATACTCCTGCCACAGATCTTTCATTTCCTCCCAAAGGGATACGCGGGCTAGCTCTCGCTCTTCAACTACGGTCGATAACATATGAAGGCCAATAGCCAACATATTGTGGCCACCATCTAGAACGCCCTCCGATGCTGGGTCTTCGAAACGCAACTCAAAACGATTGCGCTGCAAAGTTTCGTAATTAGAGGTGCCCAACAAAATACCCTTCGACTTGAAAGGGAATAGCTCTGGTGTTCTTGCAAGGGATTCGAGGATTGCAGTAGTCACAGCGCCAGTCTTCGCCGCCCGAGGGTTTGCCTCAAGAGACACATGGTCAAATAAGGGATAGAGATCCCTTCCGCGAACGAAGCCGGTATATCGCTTGATACCCGCAATCGAGTTTTCGGAGGATGCGGTATGAAGCCGTTCCTCGTCGCGAGGACTCGGCTGCTCTGCGACCAAAGCAAAACGGATAATAAGTTTGGGCGACTCTGTCATTTTCCAGTCCTTCATTGTGAAGAGACTGGCCTCGGCCATTTCGTGCGCATTGTTACGCGCAAGCCATATCGGTATGCAACCGATCTGATCCCGCTGCTTTTCAGCAGCACTAACAACCGAAACCATCTCAGGCTTCTTCCTGCCTCCATCCGGAGGCAGTTGCAGGATGTATGAAAGGTTTAGTGAAGTCAATGGGCCGGATTAGGGACAGTCGTTCGCGGCCGATGCCAGGGCTGCTGCGCAGCAGGCCTGGCATCGGCATAGCCGAGGTCGGCGAGGATGTGCCCGGTGCCGCGGGTGATCGTTTCGTCCGTCATCGTTTCTGCGCTTCAGCCTCTTCGTGGGTGTCGAGCACGATCGTTCTAGACTGAGTGGTTCGCCGAATCTGATTGAGGGCTTCGATATCGGCGTTGGTGAGTCCGACCCCCCGGCTCATCTCAGCCAGCGCCGCGCCGAGACGGAGCCTCCCGGCTGGCCGCGCGGCGGCCTCCAGGATGGCGCGCATTTCCGCTTCCGCGCTGCGATTGTGTTGCGCCGTGCGGCGCTTCAGGGCGCGATGCGCTTCCTCGGACAGGCGGCGGATGGTGACGGTCGGCATGATGGCAGGATCGTTGGGCTCCATGGCGGTGGCGTCGGGTATGGCGGGCTTTGGTGTCCGCGGCGCATCCCACTTTCAGGAATGAGACAAGACATGCTACGGGACATGATTGAATCTATATTGCACGCTTAATGATACACTCCCGTAGCCGTTATTCAGGCGAGATGAGATCATGCGCCCTATCAGCATCGGCCAACTGCACCGGATGACCGGCAAGGCCATCGCAGCGCTCCCCGGTCCCGTTCCGATCAAGTCGGGTGACAGGGTGATCGCGCTATTGCTTCCGGCCAGGATGGAGAAGGCCGTCCCGGCGGAGCCCACGGCGGTTGCGGAGCCCGCGGGGTCTTAGGTCATGGACATCACCTTGCCGCTCTACGTCGTGCTCGGCCTGAGTCTGGGCTTCATCGCCGGGGTATGGTTCGTACCCGAGCGGTTGGATAGATGGTGGATCTTCCTCCTCTCGCTGGCGGGGCTCAGCCTGCTTCTCGTTTTGCCGCTGATGCCTTGGGATCATCTCACCCAGGCGCCCGTCGACGTGGCGAGGTTCCTCGGCCTCCTCGCCGGGATTCACTTCGCGGCCAGCGTCATCGGCGCGGCACCGGCGGTTGTCGTCGCCCGCTTGTGGCGCTTTTTCCGCGATCGGCAGGGGAGAGCCGGCGCGACGAAACGGTGACCGCTTTTGGGCGATGCCCCGGCTCGGGGACCGATCTGTGAGGCTGGGCGCGCGTGTCGAAAGATGGCCGAGCCGCTACGCGGTCCCTCGGGACGAAGGTTGGTGGTAGGATTTGAGTGAGCGTTTCCCTCCACGATCGAGGATGCCGCATGGGACTGCGTGAGGTCATGCGCGAGCTGCACTGGTCGCCGGCCGAGAAGAAGATCGCCCGCGAGGCCTATGATGCCGGGCGGGAGCGGGTGCTGGCCGAAACGGTGGCCGCGTTCAAGATGAGGGCCGCGGCGGTCAGCACGCCGGAAGAGATGTGGGCGATGCGGGACTTCCTGAGCGAGCGGGGACGGGATCTCGATTTCCTGCTCGACTATCGCTATTCGCAGCTTTCGCGCGTGCTGGGGCAGATGATCGGCCGGGGGCTGCTGGAGGAGAGCGCCGTCGCCGGGTTGGACGAGGAGAAGTGCCAGATCATTCGCGAGGTGGCGGCGATGGTGGCGAAGGGCGGGGATTAGCCCCCACCCTACCCTCCCCCATGGCTTGCGCCACGGGGGAGGAGAAAAAAGGGGAGCCCTCCCCATGGCTTTCGCCACGAGTAGGAGAAAAAAAGGGGCCTCCCCCATCCGCCTTCGCCGAGGCTGCGGAGGACGGGGGGAGGGAAAAGAAGAGACGCGCCTACGCCGCCGCCTTGAACCCGTCGATCTGCGCCTTGAGCGCGCGGCCGAAGGCGGGCCGCGCTTCGCAGCGGCGCTTGTAGGCGGCGAGGCCGGGATAGGCGGCGATCAGGTCCGTGTGGTCGAGGATGCGGAGCACGTCGGCCATCATCAGGTCGCCGACGGTGAAGCGGGTTTCGAGATAGTCCTTCGCGCCCAGCGCCTGTTCGAGCTGGCCGAGCCGGTCGCGCACCTGCTTTTCGAGCTGGGGCCGGTGTTCCTTGCTCCAGGCTTCCTTCGCATGGAAGAAGTCGATGCTGGCGAGCTGCTGGATCCAGATCTCCACCGAGTTCAGCGCGGCGAAGACCCAGGCGATGGCCCGCTGGCGCCCGATGGGGTCCGGCGGCAGCAGCGCCTCGCTCTTCGCCGCCACATAGAGCGCGATGGCGCCGCTTTCGAACAGCGTGAGGCCGCCCTCCTCGATCGCCGGCGCCTGGCCGAAGGGCTGGCGCGCCAGGTGTTCGGGCGAGCGCTGCTCGGGGCCGAGCGCCACGGTGCGGACGGCGTAGGGAAGGCCCGCCTCTTCCAGCGCCCAGCGCACGCGGAAGGCGCGCATGAGTGGTGCGGCGAAATCGGGAACCCAGGCATAGGTGGTGAGCGTGATCATGCGCGGCATCCTCTTCCGGCTGGCCTGCCGGCGATGGGGCCTCGGGAGAGCCTCGCCATCGCCGTATCGGGCATCTTTCATATTTAACTTATTGGTTAAATATAAGATCGCGGGCACCGCGTCAACAGGCGAGGCCCGTCGCCGTTCGCTCACCGCGGGCGGTGTTCGGTTCCGAGGCCCGCGGTGATGAAGAGCGCGGTGGCCGCGCCGGCGACATCCGCCGTGTGCCAGACCCCGCGCGGGTTGATCGCGTAGTCGCCGGGGCCGAGGGTGACGCGGGCCGTCCCCGCCGCCGTCTCCTGGATGAGCGTGATCTCGCCCGCCGTGCAGATCACCACCTCCTCGCCCTGCGGATGCCGCTCCCAGCTCGTCCAGTTCTCGCTGAAACTGAAGAGGGAGACGAGGCGGCCCTCGGCGCCGTCGGCTGCGGTGCGTTCGGCATAGGCGGCGTACCAGTCCATGCCGGTGAATTCGGGCTGCGCCTCGGCCCGGGCGCCGAGGCCGAGATGGAGCGGGAAACGCGCGAGCGGCAATGGCTTCGTCATGCGGGAACCTTCCTCTGTCGGGCGCGCCCGGCGCTCAGCGCCCGCGCGCGGCGCGCCAGGCGGCGAAATCGATGCCCGCCTGCGGATCGGTCGGCGGGTAGAGGCCGAGGATGGAGCGGCCGGCCAGGACCTGTTCGGTGACGAAGTCCTCGAAGGCGGTCATTTCCACCGCCTCGGCGGCGATCTCCGCCGCCAGATGCGCGGGGATGACCACCACGCCCTCGCCGTCGCCCACCATCACGTCGCCCGGCCAGACCGCGACGTCGCCACAGCCGATCGGCCCGTTGATCTCCACCGCCTGGTGCAGCGTGAGGTTGGTCGGCGCCGCGGGGCGGTGGTGATAGGCCGGGATGGCGAGGCGGGCGATTTCGGGCGAATCGCGGAAGCCGCCATCCGTCACCACGCCGGCGACGCCGCGCTTCATCAGCCGCGAGACCAGGATGCCGCCGGCCGAGGCGGCGCGGGCGTCCTTCCTGCTGTCGATCACCAGCACGGCGCCGGGCGGGCAGTCTTCCACCGCCTTGCGCTGGGGATGGGCGCGGTCCTGGAACACGGACAAGGGGTTCAGGTCCTCGCGGGCGGGGATGTAGCGGAGCGTGAAGGCCGGGCCCACCATGGTGGGAAGCGTGGGGTTGAGCGGGCGCACGTCCTGGATGAACTGGTTGCGCAGGCCCCGCTTGAACAGCGCCGTGCAGAGCGTGGGCGTGCTGACGCCCATCAGCTTCGCCCGGGTTTCCGCGCTCAATTCGCTCATGCTTCGCCCTCCTCCCGCCAGCGGCGGCCAAGGGAGACTAGCGTGAAAGCGGGCGGGCGCGAGAATGTTCTTGATTTGTTCTGACCGGGCGCTTATCTTGGCAGGCATGGAACAGATGCACAGCCATGCTGGCCCGCCGCTTCCCTTCCTGGGGATGCCGCGGGCGCCCGTCGCCCCGGCCCGCCACCGGCTGATCCTCGCCGTGCTGCCCGACGACGGGACGCAGCTCCGCATCGCCGCCGAGGCCTGGCGGCTGCACAACCGCTACCGGCTGCGCGGCCGGCCGCTCGAGATCGGGCGCTTCCACCTGCCGCTGTTTGCGCTCGGCGAGCATGCGCAGCTGCCCGAGCGCGGCATCGCCGCGGCGAAGCGCGCCGCCGCCGGCGTGTCGGTGCGGTCCTTCGACATCGGCCTCGACCGGGTGGCGAGCTTCGCCCGCCCCGGCCAGCCGCAGCCGGTGGTCATGCTGGGTGACGGCGGCCTCGCCGGCTTCGAGCAGCTGCAGGAGGCCTTGGGCGCGGCGCTTCGCGCCGCCGGGCTGCCGGCGCGGGCCGGCACCCCGCATGTCACGCTGCAATACGACCGCCGCGCGGTGCCGGAGGAGACGATCGAGCCGCTCGGCTGGCGGGTGCAGGATTTCGTGCTGCTGCACGAGCATCTGGGCCAGGACCGGCAGAGCCTGCTCGGCCGCTGGCCGCTCCTGGGACGCACGACGCTGACGGGCGCCGCCCCCCGGTGGCATGCTGCGGTGAAGCCGGGCGGCACCGGCGGCATCAGCGCGGGAGCGGCGGCGTGGCGAAGACAGTGAGCATCTACGGCATCAGGAACTGCGACACGATGAAGAAGGCGCGGGCCTGGCTCGACGGGCGGGGCGTCGCGCATGCCTTCCACGACTACAAGACCGCCGGCATCGATCCCGCGCGGCTGCGGGGCTGGGCCGCGGCGGCCGGCTGGGAGGCGCTCCTGAACCGCGCCGGCACCACCTTCCGCAAGCTGCCGGAAGCCGAGCGCGCGGACCTGACCGAGGCGAAGGCGATCGCGCTGATGGCGGCCCAGCCCTCGATGATCCGGCGGCCGGTGCTGGAGGTGGATGGCGGCCTCACCATCGGCTTCAAGCCCGAGACCTATGCCCGCCTGTTCGGCTGAGCCGCCGGGGTAGACCGGGGGCCCTCATCCGGGCGGCGGCACCGCCATGACGTCGAGCTCGGCCGTGCGCAGCACCTCCTCTACCACGCTGCCCAGAAGTACGGTGGCGAGAGCGCCGCGGCCGCGCGTGCCGAGCACGATCAGATCCGCCGATATCTCGTGCGCGGCGGCCTGGATGTGCCGCGCCACGGAAGTCTCGTGGCAGTGCAGGATCCGTCGGGGGGGCGGCACGTCCGATCCCTCCAGGAAACGGTCGAGCGCCTCGCCGGCGCGCGCCTCCTCCGCCGCCAGATAAGCCTCGCGCTGGTCGGCGCTCATCGCCGCGCGGGTGATCAGGCCGCTTCCCGGCGCATCGAAGACATGGACGACGGATACCTTCGCTTCGCCGAGGCCGAGCTCGCCCACCGTCTTCAGCGCCTCGCCGGAGGGCGCCGAGAGGTCGAGCGCGACCAGCAGATGCCGCCAGGGCGAGGCGGGAACCGCGTTCGCCATGACGACGGGCCGGCGGGCGGCGCGGATGACGCGCTCGGCCGTGGTGCCGGCGAATATGTCCCGCAGCGCCTGGCGCCGATGCGGGCCCAGCAGCAGCAGGTCCGGCCCGATCGCTGCCGCGGCCCGGCCGATCGCTTCGAAAGGGTCGCCCAGGACGATCCCCGGGTCGCATTGCACGCCCTCGATGGTGCCGAGCGACAGCGCCTGCTCGTTCAGGAGCGCAAGCGCCGCGCCGCGTTCCGCCTCGAGCAGCCGCGCGGGCTGGTCGTCATCGATCACATGGACGAGGGAGATCGAGGCACCGATGGCGCGGGCGAGGAGCACGGCGCGGCGGAGCGCCCGGTCCGAGCGGGTGGAAAAATCCGTCGCGACGAGAATCTTCCTCATGCCGCGCCCTTCCCGACGCGGCGATGAAGCGCGGGCGCCCGTGCCGCCGGCGCAACGAGGGTGTGTGCCCGGCCGCCTGCCGCTAGTCTATCCACGGGGGGCCACCCACCGCGGGTGGCGCAGAGGCGAGGAGAAGCGGTCGCAGTCATGGAGTTCATCGCCCAGTCCCCTTTCGGCGAGGTGGCCGCCCTTCTCGTGATGGCCGCCGTCGTCGGTTTCGTCGGCATCCTGCTCCGCCAGCCCCTGATCGTCAGCTTCATCGCCGTGGGCCTGCTGGCCGGCCCCTCCCTCCTCAACGTCGTCCGCTCGAACGAGCAGATCGACCTGCTGTCGCAGCTCGGCATCGCGGTGCTGCTGTTCCTGGTCGGCATCAAACTCGACACGAAGCTGATCCGCTCGCTCGGCGCCGTCTCCCTGATGACCGGCCTCGGCCAGGTCGCCTTCACCTCGATCGTCGGCTTCCTGATCGGGCTGCTGCTCGGCCTCGACGCGGTGACGAGCCTCTATGTCGCCGTCGCGCTCACCTTCTCCAGCACGATCATCATCGTGAAGCTGCTGTCGGACAAGCGCGAGATCGATTCGCTGCACGGGCAGATCGCGCTCGGCTTCCTGATCGTGCAGGACCTGGTGGTCGTCTTCGCGATGATCGTGCTGTCCACCATCGGCATCGGCACCGGCGAGCGCGGCGGCGCGGGCAGCATACTGTTTGCTTTCGGCTCGGGCCTCGCCATGGTGGGGCTGGTCTATTTCTTCGTGAAGCACGTCGCCGACCCGCTCACCGAGCGCTTGGCCCGGGCACCCGAACTCCTGGTCGTCTTCGCCATCGCCCAGGCCGCGATCTTCGCCGCGATCGGCGACTTCGCTGGCCTCGGAAAGGAGGTGGGCGGGCTTCTCGCCGGCGTCTCGCTCGCCTCCACCCCGTTCCGCGAGACTATCGCCGCGCGCCTCGCGCCCTTGCGCGACTTCCTGCTGCTGTTCTTCTTCATCGCGCTCGGCGCCGCCCTCGATCTGTCGCTGCTCGGCACCCATCTCACCGCCGCGGCCGTGTTCTCGGTCTTCGTCCTCGTCGGCAACCCGCTGATCGTGCTGGTGATCATGGGGGCCATGGGCTATCGCAGCCGGACCGGGTTCCTGGCCGGCCTCACTGTCGCGCAGATCAGCGAATTCTCGCTCATCTTCGTCGCCATGGGCGTCTCGCTCGGCCATGTCATGCCCGAGGCGCTCGGCCTCGTCACCATGGTGGGGCTGATCACCATCGCCGCCTCCACCTACATGATCACCTATTCGCACCGGCTCCACGCGCTGTTCGAGCCGCTGCTCGGCGTCTTCGAGCGCAAGGGCACGCCGCGCGAGACGAGCGAGGAGCCCGACCGCCGGGCGATCGTCTACGACGTCGTGATCTTCGGCCTCGGCCGGCTCGGAACCGCGATCGCCGTGCGGCTGCGAAAGAAGGGATTCCGGGTTCTCGGCGTGGATTTCAACCCGGTCACCGTGCGCAGCCGCCGCGGCCTCGGCCTGGACGTGGAATACGGCGACGCCACCGACCCGGAACTGGTTGCCGGACTGCCGCTCAAGGCGGCGCAATGGGTGGTGGCGACGATTCCCGTCCATCCCACCGGCCTCAGCCACGAGGACGCCCGGCTCACCATCCTGCAGGGCGTGCGCGCCGCCGCCTTCCGCGGGCGCATCGCGGTCACCTCCCACAGCAAGGCCGATACCGACGCGCTGATCGCGGCGGGGGCCGACAGGGTGCTGGAACCGTTCCAGGATGCCGCCGACCGCGCGGTCGAACTGCTGTCGGGCGGCGAGGTGTTCGAGCGAACGCCGATTCCCGATATCGAATCGGAGGGCCGCGAGCAGGCGCGCTGAGCGCCCCTCCGGGCCGCGCGGCCTAGCCCAGCGCGCGGATCAGCGCCTGGGCGGCGGCCGGGTTCCGGACCTTGGCCCCGGCGATGAAATAGGCGAAGACGTCGCCGCGCTTCGCCCAGGCCTTCGCCTGCTTCACATAGCCCTTGATGTCGCCGGCGGTGACGCCCTCGGGGAGGTCCTCCCGGCTCGACATCAGCCGGGCATAGGTGAAATCGGCCGTGGGCTCGTCGATCTCGGGAAAGTCCTCGTCCCTGGCATGGACGATGGCGACCTTGTGCCGGCGCGCCAGGTCGTAGAAGGCGGGGGTGGCGAAGGTCGGGCTGCGCACCTCGATCGCATGCCGGAGCTCGAGCCCGTCCTTCTCGCGCGGCAGGAGGTCGAGGAAGGCGGCGAAATCCGCCGGGTCGAACTTCTTCGTCGCCATGAACTGCCAGTTGATGGGCCCGAGCTTGGGGCCGAGTTCGGTCAGCCCCTGGTCCATGAACTTGGCGATGGAGGGGCCCGCCTCGGCCAGGACCTTCCGGTTGGTGCAGAAGCGCGAGGCCTTGACCGAGAAGACGAAGCCTTCCGGCGTCTCGTCGCGCCACTTCCGCCAGCTGTCGGGCTTGAAGGTCGAATAATAGGTGCCGTTGATCTCGATGCTGCTGAGCGCGCGCGAGGCGAATTCCAGCTCGCGCTTCTGCGCCAGGTCGGCCGGATAGAACACCCCCCGCCAGGGCTCGAAGGTCCAGCCGCCGATGCCGACCCTGATCTTTCCGCTCATGCTTCTTCCCATCCGTCGCACCGGCGAAGTCTAGGGGGCTTCGGCGGCGATGTTCCAGGTGGCGATGCCGCCCGTCGCGAGATCGAGGGAGAGGATATGGGCGTCGAGCCGCCCGCGGCCCTCCGCCGCCGGCGCCTCGCCCAGGAGCAGCAGCCGGCCCGGAAGCTCCCAGCGGTTGGTGAGTTCGGCGATCGGCAGCGGCGCCGACCACAGCGCGGCGAGGTCGCCGTCCAGCCGGGTCGCCACCAGACGCCCCTCCTCGTCGATCCGCGTGCGGTGCAGGAGCAGCCAGCCGGCCGGGCCCTCGAGCGCGAGCGCCTCGGGCCGCCCCGGGCGCTTCATCAGCCCTCCGGCGAGATGGGCCTGCCCGTCGCCGGCCGGCCGCAGCGCCGTCAGTCGGGGGTGCGACCCCTCGCTGAACTCGCGGGTGCGGCCGGTTTCCGCCCGCCACCAGCGGCGGCGCGTCGCGGCGCCCTCGTCCAGCACCGCGGCGTCGCTTCGGAACTTGTCGCCGAAGGCGTCTTTGGCCGCGTCGGCCGCCTCGCGCTCCGTGTAGAGACCGAGCCAGCGGTCGGCGGCGACGGCCCGCCGGGTGAGAAATTCCCTGGTGCGGAACCGCCCGTGCCACTGGCTCGCGCGGCCGATGGCCGAGCGATCCGCCGGCGCGTCGTAGGGGCCGAGGGACATGTCGGCCAGGGTCAGCCGCAGCGCTTCGGCATCGGCGGTCATGAAGACGAGGCCGGCATCGAAACCATAGCCGCGCGGCTCCGCCGGCAGGCGGTCGCGCAGCCGCGGGAACTGCCGCTCCAGCAGCGCGCGGCTGGCCGCGAGGCGGCCGTCGGTGACGCGGATGGCGAGCGCCTCGTCGCGCAGGAACAGCCAGAGGAATTCCCGCTCCTGGCCGATGACGCGGAGCTGGGCCTCCCGGCCGCCATCGAGATCGGAGATGATCGCCAGCGGATGGGTGGCGAGCGGCCGTGCGGTCACGGGATCATGGCAGCGGACGCTGAAATGATGGAAGGCGCGCGAGCGCAGGGTGGGAAAGCGGGAGCTGCGGTAGTCGAAGACCAGCCTCGTCTCCTCCTGGCGCAGCGGCAGGCACAGGCGGTCGACCCCCTCGTGGCGGATGAAGGCGGCGGGGCCCACCCAGGCCGGCGGGTGGAAGGTGGATCGGTTCATCAGCAGCGCCAGCGCGCCGAACCCGACCGAAACGAGCAGCACGGCGGCGGCAGTCCAGCCGATGATCGAGCGCCTCATTTCGCGCCCCCCTTCCCTTCGGCCGGTACGGCGGCCTCAGCGCAGCCGCTGGATCTGGATCGCATCGAGGAGGCCCGGATCGGTCAGCGGCCGCGCGGCGTTGCGCTGGACCACGGTGCCGCCCGCGGCGACCGCGACGGTTTCATCGGCCCCGACATCGGCGATCACCCCGCCCGACAGCGGCCGCACGGTGATGGCCCCCTCCGTCACCCAGATCGTCGTCCGCCCATCCGCCTCGACCCAGACCGAGAAATCGGTGCCGCGCACCCCGATCTCCACGCTCGGCGTCCGCACGGCGAACTGTTCCTTGCGCATGCGGCCGGTCACGAAACGCGCGATCCCCCGGCTCACCGCCAGCGTCGCCTTACCGGTTCCCGCCTTCGGATCGTAGACGTATTCATCGAGCCTGAGCGTGGCGTTGGAGCCGACCCGAAGCTCGGTCCGGTCGGCCAGGGTGAGGTGGAGCGCACCCCCTTCGGTCGTGGCGACGGTCTCCCGGGCCTCGACCGGGTTGCCGACGAACTTCGCCGCCGTGCGCCCGCCTTCCGGCGTGCCGGTGGCCCAGACCTCGACCAGGTCGACCCGGCCGATCCGTTCGGCGGCCTGGACCGGGCCGAGGACCGGCAGGGACAGCAGGGCGGCAATCACAAACGCCTGTTTCAGCTTCATTCGACACTCTTTCCACTGGGCGGGCACCGGCCCGCGTCCAGGCCAATTGCTGGCGCGGACAACATTGCGTATTTTGGCTCCGGGAGAGGCACGCCCGGGACAATGTCCGGGCCATGTCCAAGCCAGGGGAGGCAGCATTGAACACTCGCTTGTTGGCGACCGCCATGGCCTTTGCGCTCGCCGCCGTGCCGGCGGCGGCGCAGCAGAAGGTCAAGATCGGGTTCCTGAACACCGCGACGGGGCCGCAGGCCGCCATCGGCCAGGACTTCAGGCGGTCGGCCGATCTCGCCGTCGAGCATCTGGGCGGCAAGATGGGCGATCTCGCGATCGAGATGATCTACGAGGACGACGGCTTCAAGCCCGATGTCGGCAAGCAGAAGACCGAGAAGATGATCGAGTCGGACAAGGTCAATTTCCTCACCGGCTATCTGTGGTCCAACATCCTGCTCGCCTCCTACAAGCCGGCGATCGACAGCGAAACCTATATCATCAGCGCCAATGCCGGCCCCTCCCAGATCGCCGGCGAACAGTGCTCGCCCTATTTCTTCTCCACCTCCTGGCAGAACGACCAGACGCCGATGGCGATGGGCGAGGTGCTGAACCAGAAGGGCGTGAAGAAGCTCTATGTCATCGCGCCGAATTATCCGGCCGGCCGCGACATGGTCGCCGGCGTGAAGCGCACCTACAAGGGCGAGGTGATCGGCGAGGACATGACGAAATGGCCCGACCAGCTCGACTTCGCCGCCGAGCTGTCGAAGGCCAAGGCCGCCAAGGCCGACGCCATCTTCACCTTCTTCCCCGGCGCGCACGGGGTGCAGTTCATCACCCAATACGCCCAGGCCGGCCTGAAGGACACGGTTCCGCTCTACACCACCTATACGATCGACGCGCTGTCGCTGCCGCTGATCAAGGACCTGGCGCTCGGCATCCCCGGCACCCAGTTCTGGGTCAACGACCTGCCGAACGAGGCGAACAAGAAGTTCGTCGGCGACTTCAAGAAGAAGTACGGCACCTATCCGTCCTTCTACGGCGCCCAGGCCTATGACGCGATCATGCTGATCGACAGCGCCGTCCGCGCCGTGAAGGGCGACCTGAAGAACAAGGCGGGCATCGGCGCGGCGCTCAAGAAGGCCGAGTTCGCCTCGGTCCGTGGTCCCTACAAGTACGGCAACAACAATTTCCCGATCCAGAACTTCTACCTGCAGACCGTGGTGAAGGATGCCGAAGGCATGCTGACCCTCAAGAACGAGGGTGCCGTTCTGAAGGACCACCAGGACACCTATGCCGCCAAGTGCCCGATGAAGTGATGCCGGGCGAGGTGATGGAAGGAAGGGGACGCCGGCAGGGAATGCCCGGCGTCCCCGCCATCGCGGCCGGCGAAGAGCGCACATGCTTCTCCTGATCGAGCAGAGCCTGAACGGGCTGCAGTTCGGACTGCTGCTGTTCCTCCTGGCGGCGGGCCTGACCTTGGTTTTCGGGATCATGGATCTCGTCAATCTGGCGCATGGATCGCTCTACATGATGGGCGCCTATTTCGCCGCGACGTTCATCACATGGACCGACAGCTTCGTGCTGGGCGCCGTGCTGGCGCTGGGCGCCGCTTTCCTGCTCGGCGTCGTGATAGAACTGGTCGCGGTGCGCACGCTCTATGCCCGCGACCATCTCGATCACGTGCTCGCGACCTTCGGTCTGCTGCTCTTCTTCAACGAACTGGTCCGCCTGGTCTGGGGCCCGGCGGGCAAGACCATCCAGCTGCCGGGCATCCTCAACACCAGCGTCGAACTGCTGCCCGGTCTCTCCTACCCGACCTACCGGCTCGTCGTGATTCTCGTGGGCGGGCTGGTCGCCTTCGGCCTCTACTGGCTGGTTGCCCGCACCCGCACCGGCATGAGGATCAGGGCCGGCGCCTCGGACCGGGAGATGATCGGCGCGCTCGGGATCGATATCCGCAAGCTCTACACCCTGGTCTTCGGGCTGGGCGCCGTGCTGGCGGCGCTGGCCGGGATCATGGCCGCGCCGATCACCACGGTCTCGATCGGCATGGGCGAGCGCATCCTGATCGTCGCCTTCGTCGTCATCGTCATCGGCGGCATCGGTTCGATCAGGGGGGCCTTCGTCGCCGCCCTGATGGTGGGAATGATCGACACCGTCGGCCGGGCCTTCCTCCCCGAGATCCTGCGCGGATTCATGTCGGTCCCGGCCGCCAATACGCTCGCCCCCGCGCTCGCCTCCATGCTGGTCTACATCCTGATGGCGCTGATCCTCTTCCTGCGGCCCCAGGGGCTGTTCCCGGCGAGAAGCGGCTGATGCGGGTAACGCCGCGGCTGGTGGTCTACGGCCTGTTCATGCTCGCCCTGGCCATGGTTCCGACCCTGGCCCAGGTGCTGGCCGAACCCTTCCTGGTCACCCTGTTCACCCGCATGATCATCCTGGCGGTGGCGGCGGTCAGCCTGAACCTGATCCTGGGCTATGGCGGCATGGTCAGCTTCGGGCATGCCGTCTATCTGGGCATCGGCGGCTATACCGTCGGAATCCTGGCCGAGCACGGCACCACCAGCGGCTTCGTGCAATGGCCGCTCGCCATCGGCATCTCGGCGCTCTACGCGGCCGTGGTCGGTGCCATCTGCCTGCGCACGCGGGGCGTCTATTTCATCATGATCACGCTGGCCTTCGCGCAGCTGGTCTATTTCGTCGGCGTCGGCCTCTATGCCTATGGCGGCGACGACGGCCTCACCATCTATACCCGCAGCGACTTCGCGGGCCTGATCCGGATGAGCCACAAGCCCAGCTTCTACTACCTCTGCTTCGCCATTCTCTGTATCGAGATCCTCGTCATCCACCGCATCGTCCATTCCCGCTTCGGACTTGTGATCCGCGCCTCCAAGTCGAACGACCGCCGCGCCAATGCCATCGGCATCCCGACCTTTCGCTATCGCCTCGCCGCCTTCGTGATCGCGGGATCGTTCTGCGGCCTCGCCGGCGCCATGCTGGCGACGCAGGCCGACTACATCAGCCCCGCCGTCATGCACTGGACCCGCTCGGGCGACCTCATCGTCAGCGTCGTCCTCGGCGGCATGGGCAGCCTGCTCGGGCCCGTGGTCGGCACCATCGTCTTCCTGCTCCTGGAGGAGGTGCTCTCTTCGCTGACCGAATACTGGCAGCTCGTATTCGGTCCGATGCTGCTTCTGCTGGTGCTGTTCGCCAAGCGCGGCATCGACGGCCTGTTGCCGGGAGGGGATCGTGGCTGATCCGATACTGATCACGCGCGGCCTGACCAAGCGCTTCGGTGGCCTCGTCGCCACCGACCGCATCGACCTCGACGTCGCGGCCGGCAGCGTGCACGCCCTGATCGGCCCGAACGGCGCCGGCAAGACGACGCTGATCGGCCAGCTGTCGGGCGAGATCCGCCCCGACGAGGGCTCGATCCGGCTGGAAGGCAACGACATCACCGCGGCGCCGGTGCACCGGCGCTGCCGCCTCGGCCTCGCCCGGTCGTTTCAGATCACATCGATCTTTCCCGATTTCACCGCCCGCGAGAACGTCGCCATGGCGGTTCAGTCCCGCCTCGGCCATTCCTTCCGGTTCTGGCGCCGGGCGAGGACCGATCCGGCCCGGATCGGACCGGCGGAAGCGCTTCTGGCCGAGGTGGGCCTGGAAGCCCGGGGAAACGTCCAGGCCGCCGTGCTGAGCCACGGCGAGCATCGCCAGCTCGAGATCGCGATGGCACTGGCCACCGCCCCGCAGCTTCTGCTCCTGGACGAGCCGATGGCGGGGATGGGGGCGGAAGAATCGGCCCGCATGGTGGAGACGCTGCAGCGGCTGAGGGGCCGGCTGACCATCCTGCTGGTGGAACACGACATGGACGCGGTCTTCGCGCTGGCCGACCGCATCACGGTCCTGGTCTATGGCCGCGCCATCGCGACCGGAACGCCGTCGGAGATCCGCGCCAATGCGGAGGTCCGCGAGGCCTATCTCGGGGCCGATGAGGAGGAGGGCTGACCCGATGCCGGATCCCCTCCTCGTCGTCGAAGCGATCGAAACCGCCTATGGACTGAGCCAGGTGCTGCATGGCCTGTCGCTGACCGTGGACGAGGGCGAGGTCGTCACCCTGATGGGCCGCAACGGCATGGGCAAGACCACCACCATCCGCTCCATCATGGGAATGACACCCGCCGCGCGCGGTTCCATCCGCTTCCGCGGCCGGGAGATTCGCACATCGGCGGCCTACCGCACGGCCCGCCTCGGCCTCGGGCTGGTGCCGGAGGGACGCCGGGTCTTCCCCAACCTGACGGTGAGGGAGAATCTGATCGCGACGGCGGCACCGGCCGCCGCCGGGGTGCGCGATGCCTGGACGCTGGAGCGCACACTCGCCATGTTTCCGCGGCTTGCGGAGAGGGCCGACAATATGGGCAACCAGCTTTCCGGCGGCGAGCAGCAGATGCTGGCGATCGCCCGCGCGCTGATGACCAATCCGGCGCTCCTGATCCTCGACGAGGCGACGGAAGGTCTGGCGCCGCTCATTCGCCGGGAAATCTGGGACTGCCTGAAGACTCTCAAGGGCGCCGGTCAGTCCATCCTGGTGATCGACAAGGACATACGGGCACTGGGCCGGATCGCCGACCGGCATTATATCGTCGAGAAGGGCCGCATCGCCTGGTCGGGCGATGCCCGGTCGCTCGCCGCCGATCCCTTACTCCATGCGAGGTATCTCGGTGTCTGAGGCTTGCAGGAACGGTTCGTGCCGCCCTAGTGTCCGCCGCCGCTGGGCGAGGAGGTAATGGTGCTGCGGGAACACAGTCTGGCCCAGGCCCTCGAATATGCACGGGCCGCGCTTGCATTGGCGACAGAGCGAAGCGTGCCGCCCTCGCCCGAGAATTTCGCCGTCTGGTATGAGTACGCCGTTGGCGACAACCCCGACTTGAAGAAGGCGGTCGAAATACTGGAGTCCAACGGCAAGGCCTTTACCACCGAAGTCAGCCGCGAATTATACGAACGCTTCCTCGGCCTGGAGCGCCAGGACCGCACCCTCCGCAATGCCAGCGACCGGCTCGGCAGCACCATCCGCGAGGTCGCGACGCTGGTGAACGATGCCGGCGCCGGTGCCAAGACCTATGGCCGGGCCCTGGTCGACCTGACGGGTGAAGTCCAGGCCGACGCCACCGCCGACACGCTGCAGACGACCATCCGCCGACTGCTGATCGAAACCCAGTCGGCGATCCAGCGGAACACCGTGCTCGAGGGCCGCCTGAAGCAATCGGCCGAGCAGATCGACCAGCTGAAGCAGGACCTGGACGAGGTACGCAAACAGGCCAGCACCGATCCCCTCACCGGCCTCGCCAACCGGAAATCCTTCGACGACCGCCTGCTGGGGGCCGCCACAGAGGCGATGGAGACGGGAAGCGAATTCTGTCTTCTGCTGTGCGACATCGATCGGTTCAAGGCCTTCAACGACAATCACGGGCACCAGTTCGGCGACCAGGTCCTGAAACTGGTGGCCCGGTGCCTGCGTGACGGCATCAAGGGATCCGATCTCGCCGCGCGCTACGGCGGCGAGGAGTTCGCCGTCCTGCTGCCGGGCTGCACGCTTCAGAACGCGCTCGCCATCGCCGATCGTCTGCGCGAAACAATCGCCACCCGCCGGCTGGTGCGCCGGTCGACCGGCGAGGATGTCGGCGCCGTCACCATGTCGGTCGGGGTGGCGCGGTTCGAGCAGGGCGAGCCGATCACCGACCTGATCGGCCGCGCCGACAGGGCTCTCTACGCGGCGAAGCGGGAAGGGCGGAACCGCGTCGTGTCACAAACCGCCCTGGAGGAGACAGCGTGAGCTTCGAGACCATCACCTTCGATATCGCGGGACCCGTCGCCACGCTGACGCTCAACCGGCCGGAGCGGCTGAACGCCTTCACCGGCGGCATGCATGTCGAACTCCGCCAGGTGCTTGACCAGCTGGAGAAGCCCGGCGCGGCGCGCGCGCTGATCATCACCGGGGCCGGGCGCGGTTTCTGCGCCGGTGCCGATCTCTCCCAGCCCCGCGCGCCCTCCGCCGATGGCGGGCCACCCGATCTCGGCCAGTCGCTCGACGAATACTACAACCCCTTCATCAAGCGCCTGCGGGCCCTCGAGCTGCCCATCGTGGCGGCGGTGAACGGCCCCTGCGCCGGCGCCGGGATGTCGCTGGCGCTGGCCTGCGACATCGTGCTGGCGGGCAAATCGGCGAGTTTCCTGCAGGCCTTCTGCAACATCGGGCTGGTGCCGGATGCGGGCTCCACCTTCTTCCTGCCACGCCTCGCCGGGCGCCAGCGCGCCGCCGGCATGATGCTGCTGGGCGAGAAAATTTCGGCCGAGACGGCGCTCGACTGGGGTCTGGTCTGGAAGGTGGTGGAAGACGCGGCCTTGCCCGAGGAGGCGAAGGCCGTCGCGGCCAAGCTCGCCGCCGGTCCGACCAAGGGACTCAGCCTGATCCGCCAGGCGCTGGAGAAGTCCTGGGAGAACACGCTGCCGGCGCAACTCGACCTCGAGCGCGACCTGCAGCGGCAGGCCGGCCGGACCTTCGACTTCGGCGAAGGCGTGCAGGCCTTCCTGCAGAAGCGGCCGGCCCGGTTCCAGGGCCGCTAGGCCGATGGCCGACGAGGCCCGCGCCCAGCGTGTCGCCGAAGCCGTCGGGCGCGGCATGATGGAGCGCGACCGGGCGGCACTGGCGCTCGGCATCGCACTCGAGGCCGTGCGGCCGGGTTTCGCCAGGCTCGGCATGAGCGTGCGCGAGGACATGCTGAACGGCCACGACATGTGCCATGGCGGCATGATCTTCACGCTGGCCGATACCGCCTTCGCCTATGCCTGCAATTCCTACAACGCGGTGGCGGTGGCGCAGACGGCGCAGGTCACCTTCTGCCTCGCCGCCAGGAAGGGCGACCGCCTGACGGCGGAGGCGGAGATGCGCCAGCAGGGAGGCCGGACCGGCGTCTACGACGTCAAGGTCACCGACCAGGAGGGGCGCGTCGTGGCACTGTTCCGCGGCAATTCCTACCGCCTCCAGGGCGAGGTGGTGCCGGATCCGGGCTGATGGCCTACGCCTATCGCAGCCATCCCTGGAAGAGCTGCCCCGAGGCGGAGGGCAGGGCCGTTCGCCACAAGGTGCTGATCGCCGGCGGCGGGCCGGTCGGCCTCACCACCGCGCTGGAACTGGCGGCCCATGGCATTCCTTCCGTGGTGTTCGAGGACGGCGACCGGGTGAGCGAAGGCAGCCGAGGCCTGTGCTGGGCCAAGCGCAGCCTCGAGATCCTGGACCGGCACGGCGTCGCCAAGCGCCTGATCGACAAGGGATATACCTGGAATACGGGCCGGCTGTTCCACGGCGACCAGGAGATCTACCACTTCGTGCTGCAGGAGCAGGGAACCCACAAGTTCCCGGCCTTCGTCAACGTGCAGCAGTACTATGCAGAGGAGTTCCTGGTCGAGGCGGTGGAACGACAGCCGCTGATCGAGCTGCGCTGGCAAAGCAAGGTGGCCGGCGTCCGCCCCGGCCCCGGTGGGGTCGTTCTGGAGGTCGAGACGCCGCGGGGCCGCTATACCGCGGAAGGCGACTGGCTGGTCGCCGCCGACGGGACGCGGAGCGCCGCCAGGCGGGCATTGGGGCTGGAATTCCAAGGGGATAGCTACGAGGACTGTTTCCTGATCGCCGATGTGCAGGTGCATGCGCACCTGCCCAAGGCCGACCGGCGCTTCTGGTTCCACCCGAGTTTCCATGCCGGCGACACCGCGCTCTGCCACAAGCAGGCGGACGATCAGTGGCGGGTCGATTTCCAGCTGGGTCCCGAGGTCGACCGCGAGGCCGAGAAGGCGCCCGAGAAAGTCATCGCCCGCGTCCGGAAAATGCTGGGCGATCATCCGGTTAGCCTTGAATGGGCCAGCATCTACACCTTCCAGGGCCGAAGGCTGGAACGCTTCCGCCACGGCCGCGTCCTGTTCGCCGGCGACAGCGCGCACCAAGTGTCTCCGTTCGGCGCCAGGGGTGGCAATTCCGGCATCCAGGACGCCGAGAACCTGGCCTGGAAGCTCGCCTTCGTCATCCAGGGCAAGGCCTTGGAAAACCTGCTCGATTCCTACGACCTGGAGCGCGGGCAGGCGGCCGCCGAGAACATCCGGATCACCGGCCGGTCGACCCGGTTCCTGACCCCGAAATCGCCGGCCGAGCGGATCTTCCGCGACGCGGTGCTGCACCTCGCCGAAAAGCACTTGTTCGCCAGGGGGTTGGTGAACAGCGGGCGGCTTTCGGTGCCGACCGTCCATGAAGGCTCGCCGCTCAATACAGAGACGGATTTCGAAGGCGGCGTGCTGCCGGGCGAGCCCTGCCCCAACCTGTTGACGGAGAACGGCTATCTGCTGGACCGGCTGCCGCGCGACTTCGTGGGCCTCGCCTTCGGGCCGGCCCCCGCCCTGCCCTTCCCCGTCATCGCAATGCCGATGCAGGCGGCGTCCGCCTTCGCCGCCGCCGCCGGCACCTTTTACCTGATCCGGCCCGACCAGCATGTCGTCGCGCGCTGGCAAGACCCTGATCCAAAAGAGATTCTGGCGGCGCATGCGCGCGCGCTCGGAGGCTAGGATGGCGCTCGTCACCACCCCCAACCTGCGCGATCCGGACGGATTCTACGAGGCGCTGATGGCGCTGCACGAGGGCCTGTCGCCCGAGGAAAGCGCCGCGCTGAACGCCCGGCTGGTGCTGCTGCTGGCCAATCACATCGGCGACGAGGCCGTGCTCGAGGAGGCCTTCCGGGCCGCGCGCCGACCAGCACTCGTCCAGCATTCACCGTGACCACGCTCTAGACTGCGGCATGGATTCGCACGCCGCCGGCATTCCGAGCGAGCTGGTCACCTTCCTCGTCTGCGCGGGCGTGGTCGTGCCGGTGTTCCACCGGCTGCGCCTGTCGCCGGTGCTGGGCTTTCTCCTCGCCGGCATCGTGGTCGGGCCGGCGGGCGCCGCCCGGCTGTTCGAGGAAGGCGGGATCGTCGACTGGATCGTCATCCGCGACGTCGAGGAGGTGCGCGGCATCGCCGAGTTCGGGGTCGCCTTCCTGCTGTTCGTGATCGGCCTGGAACTCTCGCCGGTCAGGCTGTGGTCGATGCGCCGGCTGGTGCTGGGCCTGGGCGGGGCGCAGGTGCTGCTGACCGGCGCGGCGCTGGCGGGCATCGCCATCCTGTTCGGCAACCCGCCGGCGGCGGCCGTGGTGCTGGGCGCCTGCTTGGCACTCTCCTCGACCGCGATCGTGCTGCAGCTCCTGACCGAGGAGGGCCGTCTCGGCAGCGAGGCGGGGCGGGCCAGTTTCGCCGTGCTGCTGTTCCAGGACCTGGCGGTGATCCCGATCCTCTTCGCCGTCACCCTGATGAGTGCACATGGCGGGGAGGCGGCCGCCAGCCTGCCGGTCCTGCTGGCCAAGGCGGGGGCGGCGATCGCGCTGGTGCTGGTGGCCGGCCGGCTGCTGCTGGCGCGGCTGTTCCGGCTGGTGGGCGCGACGAAGAGCCCGGAACTGTTCATGGCGACGACGCTGCTGGTCATCCTGGGCACCGGCGCCCTGATGCAGCTGGCCGGGCTGACGCTGACACTCGGCGCCTTCCTCGCCGGGCTGCTGCTGGCCGAGACCGAATACCGCCACGAGATCGCCACCGTGATCGAGCCCTTCAAGGGCCTGCTGCTCGGGCTGTTCTTCATGTCGGTCGGCATGGGCCTCGACCCCGCCGCGATGGGCCGCGCCTGGCTGTGGCTGCTGCCTTCCATCCTGGGGCTGATCGCGGTCAAGGCGGCGATCTTCTTCGGCCTCGCCCGCGCCTTCGGCCTCGCCCTCCCGGCCGCGGCCGAATCGGCGCTGCTGTTCGGGCCGGCCGGCGAATTCGCCTTCGTGGTGATCGGCATGGCGGCGGCGGGCGGGCTGATGGAGGAAGCGACGGCCCAGTTCATGCTGACGGTCGCCGGGGCCAGCATGTTCCTGACGCCCTTCGCCTCCCTCGCCGGCAGGCGCCTGGGCAAGCACCTCGCCCGCGAGGCCGAGACCGCCCGCGGACCGGAGAGCGAGACGATCCCCGAGCTCGAGGGCCACTACGTGCTGTGCGGCTTCGGCCGCGTCGGCCGGCTGCTGCGCGAGGTGCTGCAGGGCGAGGGCCTCGACTGCCTCGCCGTCGACCGCCATACGGCGACGGTGAGCAGCGCGCGCGCGGAAGGCATCGAGATCTATTTCGGCGATGCCGCCCGCATCGAGTTCCTGAAGAAGCTCCGCCTCGAGCGCGCCCAGGCGCTCATCCTCACCATGGACGACTTCCCCGCCATCGAGCGCATCGTCAGGGCGGTCAGGAGCGACTGGCCCGACATCCCGATCTTCGCCCGCGCGCGCGACGAGGCGCATGCGCGGATGCTGCTATTGATCGGCGCGACGGGGGTGGTGCCGGAGGCGCTGGAGGCCGGACTGGAACTGGCCGAACTGGCGCTGCGCGGTGGCGGCTATCCCGACGAGGCGGCACGCCAGGCGGTGCATCGCCGCCGCTTGCGCGCCTTCGAGGCGCTGGGGGCGAAGGAGGAGCGGACGAGCGGAAGGCGACCGGAATGACATCGGCCGAAGGCGCGCCCCGATCCCCACAGGAGGTTTTGGTCCAGGCACTTGCACTCGCCGAAATAGGGACGGCTTGCCGATGCGGAGGTCCTGTTGCGCGCGGCGTTGCAGAACCGAGCGGGCCCCTTTTCCGGACCAACCTTCTCGACGTCCTGCTGCAGCGGGATGGCCGCCCGGTCGAGGCGATCGCGGTGTTCGAATCCGTCCGGCAGCGCAAAAAAATGCCAACGATTCCAACTTAGTCACCGCCGCGTCCACCATCGTTGTGCGGGTGGAGATCCCCGGCGGGACCTAATCGTATCCAGTAACCAACGTCGGTCTCTACAAGGTCCTATCGTTGAGGAACGGCATGCTGAAACGGAAGATTGTCTTCATCATTGGACCGAGCCGGCGATGATCTTCGCTGGCATTTTTCACGGCGAGGTGAGGTTGGTGAAGAGGCCATTTCACGCATACCTTGGGCAGGCGGGAGACGATGGACACAGGTCAGATGGCCCGACCGCTCGAAGGCTGCCCGGAGCGCTCGAAGTGCGTAGACAGGAATTGACGATGGAGAGGATTGAAGACTTCGTCGACGAGCGCCAAAAATCTTGGTGCATCCATTGTGTTCGTCCGCTAGTCGGTCTTGAGACGAACGAGGACCACGTTCCAACGAAGAGCATGCTCGCCAAGCCGCGTCCGCACCATCTGCCGGTCGTGACCATCTGTCGCGAATGCAACAATGGTTTCTCGCGGGACGAACAGTATGCGGTCACTTTTCTGAGTTGCGTGCTCGTAGGCTCGACCGATCCCGAGAAGCAGAGAAATAGGAGCGCAGCGCGTGCCCTGACGAAAAGCGCCGCTCTCCGCGCTATGATCGAACAGGCGAAGACCCAATATCAAACGCTTGGGGGCGGAATCCAGATCGTCTGGCAGCCGGATATGGACCGCATCAAACGCGTGATCCTGAAGAATGCACGCGGCCACGCTTACTTCGAGTGTGGCGAGCCAATGTTGGACGAGCCCGTCCACATCTGCGCTATTCCACTGCAAGCCTTGACCGGCGGCGAACGCGCCGACTTCGAGGGCTTGAGCGGGACTGGACGTCTTGCCGCTTGGCCGGAAGTCGGCAGCCGGATGATGACGCGCGTTTTTTCAGGCGAAAACATCAATAGGATGTGGGTCATCGTGCAGGAAGGGACCTACCGCTACTCGGTCCAGCAGGACGACGGCCTTCGCGTGCGATCTGTTCTGTCAGAATATCTCGCCACAGAGGTCCAGTGGGAGCACTAGCCAGAACCCTGACCGACGGCCCCGACACCGGTGCAATCTTCGCCCGACTGATGAGGCTGCGCGATGCCTTGGCCGTCGGTCGGTCGCGCGTGAGCTGTTTACGGCGATGGAGTGAGTTCATCGTAAGCGTAGCTGCGGCCCCACCTTTCACAGCGGCGCCCGGGGGTTGATTCTTGGGATTCCTGGATTGGGATCGGGGATCGGCTTGTGTCTAGACTTGACCTTACGCTTGAGCCGGAGCGGGCGGTTCGGCGGTTGGAGATCATCAACGGGACTGGAGGCCGTCGCCGTTGGTTGGCGGATGACAAGGCGCGGATGGTCGAGGAGACCCTGGTGCCGGGAGCGGTGGTTTCGGAGGTCGCTCGCCGCCGCCATGGGTCGTGTCCCCGGTGATGGTTTAGCTGGAGGGAGCGCATTCGCCCGCTCGCGCGCTATCAAAGGGCGCTGTAGCGAGCGGGCGGGTTCGCGGTGGTCATCGCCGAACCTGGGTAGGGTCGGGTTGCGAGCTCCAACCTGAACCCGAGGACCGAAGTAAGCGGTGTTTTCAGGCCGCCCTTTCGAGGCGTGGATTTTCTGCGTAGGCCCAGGGGAGGAGATCGTCGATACGGCTGTTGGGATGGCCGTTGACGATCCTGCTGATGATGTCGCTAAGGTAGGCTTGGGGATCGACGCCGCAGAGCTTGCAGGTCTCGATCAGCGAGGCGACGACAGCCCAATGCTCGGCCCCGCGATCCGATCCGGCGAAGAGCGCATTCTTCCGATTCAATGTGATCGGCCTGATGCTCCGTTCGACAGTATTGGAGTCGATCTCGATGCGGCCGTCGTCGAGGAAGCGTGTGAGCCCCTCCCAGCGCGAGAGCGCGTAGCGGATTGCCTCTGCGAGCTTTGACTTCCTGCTGATCAGGCCGAGCTTGGCCTCCAGCCAAGGCTTGAGGTCGTCGATGATCGGGCGGCTCTTCTCCCGGCGGACAGCGCGGCGTTCGTCGGCGCCACGGCCGCGGATCTCCTTCTCGATGCCATAGAGTGGGGCGATGCGCTGCAGCGCCTCGCTGGCGATCGGTGCCGGGCCGCCGGCGGCCAGTTCGAAGAACTGCCGGCGGACATGTGACCAGCAGAAGGCCAGTTGGATCTCGCCGCGGCGGGCCACGACGGGATAGGCGCCATAACCGTCGACCTGCAGCACGCCCTTGAAGCCGGCGAGATGGGCGATGGGCCGCTCGGCCTTGCGGTCGGGGGCATAGAGATA
>Ga0164290_1001024_pt1 | contig 58343 bp, 47 predicted proteins | sample Micstemetagenome_FD_108782 | JGI IMG/M metagenome (GOLD analysis project Ga0164290, IMG submission 108782) | Contaminated culture microbial community from soil near Moab, Utah, USA - Microcoleus steenstrupii SON62 (Illumina Assembly) | ecosystem: Environmental > Terrestrial > Soil > Soil crust...
CGCAGCCGGCTGCGAAGAATGGCTCAGCTTGCCGGAAACCTCGTAAATCCCGCATAGTTGAGGCCTTATGACGGACGCCGTCCGCTTTCTTCTCAATGGTGAAGCTCGTGTCGTCGAGGGCATCGACCCAACCACCACGGTGCTCGAGTATTTGCGCGGTACGGAGAGACTGTGCGGGACCAAGGAAGGCTGCGCCGAGGGTGATTGCGGCGCCTGCACCGTAGTGGTGGCAGAGCCCGACGGGCGTGGCACGCTGACTTACAAGGCGGTCAACTCCTGTATCCGTTTCCTGCCCACGCTCGACGGCAAGCAGCTCCTCACCGTTGAGGGCCTCAAGGCCGCCGACGGCACTCTGCATCCCGTCCAGCAGGCCCTAGTCGATTGTCACGCCTCGCAGTGCGGCTACTGCACGCCGGGCTTCGCGATGTCGCTGTTTGCGTTTCGACATAGCAATCCGAACCCCACGCACGAAGACTCGCTGCAGGCCTTGGCCGGCAATCTCTGCCGCTGCACCGGCTACCGCCCTATCCTCGACGCCGCCAAGCGTATGTATGACAGCGGCACCGGCGATACCTTCGACACGCAGGCCGGCGACACGGCCCGGCGACTGAAGCCGCTCGACCGGCTGGTCGGGCTGCGCTACGCTGCAAACGGGCAGGAATTCATCGCGCCGCGCAGCCTCGACGAGCTGACCGCGGTGCTCAAGCAACACCCGCAGGCCCATATCCTTGCCGGCGGCACCGATTTCGGCCTGTTTGTTACCAAGCAGCATCGAAGCTTCGAGCGGATCATCTATCTCGGCGAGATCCCCGAGCTGCGCACGGTGAGCGCGAGCGCCACCCATCTCGAGCTTGGCAGCGGCACGACCTGGAGCGTCGCCCTGCCTTTCATGGAGAAGCATTGGCCCAGCTTCGGCGAGCTGATTCGGCGCTTCGCCTCTCCACCCATCCGTAACGCGGCGACCATCGGCGGCAACATCGCCAACGCCTCGCCCATCGGCGACGGACCGCCGCCGCTGATCGCGCTCGGCGCCAGCCTCCTGCTGATCGGGCCGGATGGCGAGCGCGAGCTGCCGCTGGAGGCGTTCTTCCAGGACTACCGCCAGACCGACCGCCGCCCGGGCGAGGTCGTCGCTCTCGTCCGCATCCCCCTGCCCGTGCCGGGCAGCGAGTTCGCGGTCTACAAGCTCTCCAAGCGCCTCGATCAGGACATCTCCACGGTCTGCGCGGCTTTCGCATTGCGCCTGCAGAACGGGCTGGTCGCCGAGGCACGCCTCGCCTTCGGCGGCATGGCCGCCATCCCCAAGCGGGCCCGCCTAGCCGAGAGCGCACTCATCGGCCGGCCGTGGAACTCCGCGGCGGTCGAAGCCGCCATCGCCGCGCTGGCACGCGACTTCACGCCGCTCGACGACATGCGGGCCTCGGCCCGCTACCGGACGCTCACCGCCCGGAACCTGCTGCGCCGCTTCCATCTGGAGACCACGGGAGCCGCAAACGCGCGGATCGCCTATGGCTGAGACGCGCATCCAGGGCGGCGTGAGCGAGGCGATCCCGCACGACAGCGCCCACAAGCACGTCGCCGGCGAGGCGATCTATACCGACGACATTCCCGAGGCGCCGGGCACCCTGCACGCCTACGTCCTGATGAGCCCTCGGGCTCACGCCCGGATCAAGTCGGTTGACGTCTCCGCGGTGGCGACAGCGCCGGGTGTCGCCGCGGTCGTCACCGCCGCGGACATCCCCGGCCGGAACGACGTCGGACCGATCTTTCCCGACGAACCGATCCTCGCGGCCGGCGTGGTTGAATACATCGGGCAACCGGTGCTGGCGGTTGCCGCGACCTCGATCAAGGCCGCGCGCAAGGCGGCTAAGCGCGCACGGATCGACTACGAAGACCTGCCGGCGGTGCTGTCGATCGAGGCGGCGCTCGAGGCTAGGTCGCTGGTGGCGCCCGCGCACGAGATGAAGCGCGGCGATGCGGCACGCGGCCTCGGCCGTGCGCCCTTACGACTCAAGGGCGAGTTCCGTATCGGCGGCCAGGACCATTTTTACCTCGAGGGTCAGGTGGCAATGGCCGTGCCGCAGGAGGACGGCGACATGCTCGTCCTGTCCTCGACCCAGCACCCGAGCGAAGTGCAGAAGATGACGGCGCGGCTGCTCGACCTGCCGATCCACGCCGTCACCTGTGAGGTGCGCCGCATGGGCGGCGGCTTCGGCGGCAAGGAGACGCAGCCGGCGATCATCGCGGGTATCGCCGCCGTGCTGGCGCACAAAGCTGGGCGACCTGTGAAGCTGCGGCTCGACCGCGACGACGACATGCTGATGACCGGCAAGCGCCACGATTTCCTGACGCGCTACGACGTCGGCTACGACGAGCAGGGGCGGCTGCTGGCGCTCGACATGACCCTGGCGGCGCGGGCCGGGCACGTCGCTGACCTCTCGCCGTCGATCGTCGACCGCGCCCTGTTCCATGCTGACAACTGCTACTTCATCCCGGATATCCGGCTGACCGGCTATTCCTGCAAGACCAACACCCAGTCGAACACCGCTTTCCGCGGCTTCGGCGGGCCGCAGGGCATGCTGGCAATCGAGAACATCGTCGATGAGATCGCGCGGCGCCTGGGCAAGGACCCGCTGGAGGTGCGCAAGCGCAATTATTACGGCACCGAGACGCGCAACGTCACCCAATATCACCAGGCGATCGAGGACAACATCATCCATGAAATGACAGCCGACCTCGAAGCCTCTTCCGCCTACGTGGCGCGGCGGCGCGAGGTCGATTCGTGGAATCGCGCCGAGCCGACGCTGAAGAAGGGTCTCGCTTTCACCCCGGTGAAGTTCGGCATCTCTTTCACCACCACCTTCCTCAACCAGGCCGGCGCGCTGGTGCATGTCTATTCCGACGGCTCGGTGCAGCTCAATCACGGCGGCACGGAGATGGGCCAAGGCCTCTACATCAAGATCGCCCAGATCGTCGCCGAGGAACTTCAGATCGACGTCAGTCGGGTGAAGATCACCGCCACGACGACCGCCAAGGTACCAAACACCTCGGCCACCGCCGCCTCGTCGGGGACCGACCTCAACGGCATGGCGGCGCAGGCGGCCGCACGGGAGATCAAGAGCCGACTGATCGCTTTTGCCGCGCGCCATTTCCAGGTGCCGACGGCCTCCGTGCGCTTCATCGCCAACCGGGTCGAGGCTGGCGAGAATTCCGTGAGCTTCAGCGAGCTGGCCGGCCTCGCCTACAAGGCCCGGGTTTCCCTCTCCTCCACCGGCTTCTACCGCACGCCGCTCATCCACTACGACCGCAATACCGCCTCCGGCCGGCCGTTTCTTTACTTCGCCTACGGGGTGGCGGTGGCCGAGGTGCTGGTCGACACCCTGACCGGCGAATACAAGGTGACGCGCGCCGACCTGCTGCATGATGTCGGGCGTTCGATCAACCCGGCGATCGACATGGGCCAGATCGAAGGCGGCTTCATCCAGGGCATGGGCTGGCTGACCAGCGAGGAATTGTGGTGGGATAAGACCGGAGCCCTGAAGACTCATGCCCCGTCCACCTACAAGATCCCGGTGGCTCGCGACATGCCGCCCGATTTCCGGGTGCGCATCTGGGAGCGCAGCGAGAACCCCGCTGACAGCATTCATCGCTCCAAGGCGGTGGGAGAGCCGCCGCTGATGCTGGCCAATGCCGTCTTCTTCGCGCTCAAGGATGCGGTGCACGCGGCGGCCGGCGCCGTACCGCGGCTCGACGCGCCGGCAACGCCCGAGCGCGTGCTGCTGGCCATCGAAGACACCCGTGCGCAATCCCGGCCGCTGACGGAGAGCGCAGAATGACACCCTCCCTGCCCTGGCTCGAGGCGCTGGTGGCCTTCCAGGCTCGCGGCGAGCGCTGCGTGCTCGTCACCGTGGCCGAGCTCAAGGGCTCCGCGCCGCGCGGGGCCGGAACGAAATTCGTGGTGACGGCCGGGGAGCAGGTGGGCTCGATCGGCGGCGGGCATCTCGAGCACAAGGCAACCCAGCTCGCGCGAACGATGATCGCCGAGCGCGCGAGCGAGGCGAAGCTGGAGAGCTTTGCGCTGGGCCCGGCGCTCGGCCAGTGCTGCGGCGGCAAGGTGACCCTCCTGCTCGAGCCCTTCGCGCCCACGGATTTCGCCATCGCCGTGTTCGGCGCCGGCCATGTCGGCAAGGAGGTCGTGCAGGTGCTGGCCGGCACGGGAGCCACGATCCGCTGGATCGATTCCCGCCCCGAGCAGTTCCCGGCTTTCTCCGTCCCCGACCTCACCGCCATCGTCAGCGAGTATCCCGCCGACGAGGTGAAGGACCTGCCGCCCGGCGCCTACGCCCTGGTCATGACCCATAGCCACGATCTCGACCTGCAGATCGTTGAGGCACTGTTCCGGCGCGGCGACTGCCGCCATGTCGGCCTGATCGGTTCGGCGACCAAACGCCGCAACTTCGAGACCCGGCTGGAACGCAAGGGGTTCAGCGCCGGGCAGATCGCGTCGCTGCGCTGCCCGATCGGCGTCGACGGGATCGAGGGCAAAGAGCCGCGCACCATCGCCATCGCGGTCGCTGCGGAACTGTTGCAGCTGCGCGACGCCGCCCGGAAGGCGGCCACGACAGAGAGCGCGGGACCGGCTATAACGCCGGCATGATTACGGCGATCGCGATCTATTCGCTGGTGGTCGCGGCCCTCGCCGCGGCTGGCGCCTGGGCGATGGCCCGCAGCCGCATCCTCATGGATGAGCCCAATGAGCGCTCGTCGCACGCCGTGCCGACGGCGCGTGGCGGCGGGGTCGGCATCGTGCTCGCTTCCCTGCTCGGCCTGTTGGCGCTGAGCTATCACGGCCACCCGACGGTGATCCGCGATCCCGGTTTTCTCGGCGTTCTGCTCGGCGCCTTGATTGCCGCCGCCGGCGGGCTCGCCGACGACAGGCGCGCGCGTTCCTATTCGTTCAAGCTGGGATTCCAGGTTGCGGCCGCCGCGGTTGCCATGAGCCTCGGCCTGATGATCGAGCATGTCTACGTCCCCGGGATCGGGCCGCTGGTGCTTGGCTGGTTCGCACCGGCGCTGACCCTCGTCTGGCTGGTCGGGTTAACGAATGCCTACAACTTCATGGACGGCATCGACGGCCTCGCCGCCGGCACCTCCGTGGTCGCTGCCGGCTTCCTCACCGTGGTGCTGATCATGCTGCGCCAGATCGACGCCGGCTCGGTCTCTTCGACTCTCGCCGCAGCCAGTCTCGGTTTCCTGCTGCTCAACCTGCCCCCGGCCCGAATTTTCATGGGCGACGTCGGCAGCCAGTTCATCGGCTTCGCCTTCGCCGCCCTCGCGATCCTGATGGCCCGCGAGGACCCCACCGGCACGCTGATCTACATCGTGCCACTGCTGCTCTTCCATTTCCTCTTCGATACGCTGTTCACTGCCTATCGCCGCTGGCGTGCCGGCGAGGACGTGACCACAGCACATCGCTCACATCTCTATCAGCGCCTGACCCATGCCGGATTCGGGCATGGCCGGGCCTCGCTGGCGCTGTGCGCCATCGGTGTCGCCCAGGGATTGGGCGCGCTGTGGCTCGTCCAGAATACGCCGGCGCTGCGCCTGGCCATCTTCGTGCCGGCGCTGGCCTTGCAGATCGTCTATGCGGTGGCGGTGACGCGCTACGAACAACGAGTGACCGAGTAGAGGGAGAGAACCGTGGATCTGGGACTTAAAGGCAAAGTGGCGCTCATCACCGGCGGCAGCCGGGGCATCGGCAAGGCCGTCGCCAGGGAACTGGCGCGCGAGGGCGTGAGCGTGGCCATCGCGGCGCGCGACCCGGCGACACTGGAGGCGGCAGCCGGCGAGATCGCCAGGGAGACCGGCGCCAGGGCGAAAGGCTACCCGACCGACACCGGGGACGATGCGGCCATCAGGACGCTGGTCGCGTCCGTGGTGAAGGAGTTCGGCCGCATCGACATCCTGGTGAACTGCGCAGCCCAGCCCGGCGGCCAGTCCAAGCCGCCGACCCTGGCCGAGATCACCAACGAGGCCTTCTGGGCCGATATGAACATCAAGGTGATGGGCTATCTGCGCACGGCGCGCGAGGTAGCACCAATCATGGCCCGGCAGGGCGGCGGACGGATCATCAACGTCAGCGGTCTCGCCGCGCGCAACACCGGCTCGACCATCGGCTCGATCCGCAATGTCAGCGTCTCGGCGCTGACCAAGAACCTGGCCGACGAGCTGGCGCCACAGGGCATCCAGGTGGTCTGCGTTCACCCGGCCCTCACCCGCACCGAGAAGACCGCCGGCGTGGTCGACCGTCAGGCCAAGGCGCAAGGCATCAGCCAGGCCGAGGTCGAAAAGAAGATGGGCAGCAAGAACCTGACCGGCAAGCTGATCACCAGCGAGGAAGTGGCCGACGTCATTGTCTTCCTCGCCTCGCCACGCGCCGTGGCGATCAACGGCGATTCGATCGCGGCGGGCGGCGGTCAGCCGGGCTCGATCCACTATTGAGCCCGACTCTCGACGTCCGGCCGCTGTCGGGTGCCATCGGTGCCGAGATCCACGGCGTCGATCTCGCGCTCGAGATTGACGAGGCGACGGTGGCGGCGATCCGACGCGTCTGGCTCGACCATCTCGTCATCTTCTTCCGCGACCAGGACCTGACGCCGGCGCAGTTCCTCGCTCTCGCCGGGCGCTTCGGCCGACCGGTCGAGTATCCCTTCGTCAAAGGCATCGACGGGTTCCCCGATGTCACACCGGTCATCAAGCTCGAGCATGAGACCACGAATTTCGGCGGCGTCTGGCACAGCGACACAGCCTATCTCGAGACGCCGCCGCAGGGCACGCTGCTGATCGCCCGCGAGGTGCCGCCGGTTGGCGGCGACACGCTGTTTGCCAGCCAGTACCTCGCCTACGAGACGCTGTCCGAAGGGATGCGCCGGTTGCTCGACGACCTCATCGGCGTGAACGAATCCGCCAAGGCCGACGCCACGCGCACCCGCGAGGACAGCAAGGATGGAGCCACGGCCAAGAAACGCTTCGTGGCCGAGCACCCGGTCGTGCGCACGCATCCCGAGACCGGACGGCGCGCGCTCTATGTCAATGTCGGCCACACGACGCGCTTCGCCGGCATGACCGAGGCCGAGAGCGCGCCGCTGCTCGGGTTCCTCTTTCAGCACCAGATACGCCCCGAATTTACCTGTCGCTTCTCCTGGCGGCCGGGTTCGATCGCCTTCTGGGACAACCGCTGCGCCCAGCACAATCCGATCAACGACTACCACGGCCATCGCCGGGTCATGCATCGCGTGACGCTGGCCGGCGACAAACCGCGCTGACCACCTCCTTCGCCTGAGGAGATAGCGTCTTCAGACCGGAACGTCGCGGTTTGGCAAGCGTTTCCCTGCAGGGGGCTCCAAGGGAGACTTTCGCATGCAGCCCCGCCGGACCGCCATGGCCCTCGCCCTGCTCACTTCGGCTCTTCTCGCCGCCTGCGGCGAAGAGGCCAAGCTTCCGGTCGAGGCCGGGGTCGGGCCCAGCCCACAACTTCCCCAGCCCAACCGCACGCTGATCCCGACGGTCAATATCGCGACCGCCAAAGGCTGGGCCGATGCTTCCGGCCCGACTGCCGCAACCGGACTGCGCGCCGTGAGCTTTGCTGACAATCTCGATCACCCGCGCTGGCTCTACGTGCTGCCTAACGGCGATGTGCTAGTGGCAGAGACCAATGCCCCACCCCGGCCCGGAAATACCCGAGGGATCAAGGGCTGGTTCATGAAGCAGGCGATGAAGAAGGCCGGCGCCGGCACCCCCAGCGCCAACCGGATTACCCTGCTGCGCGACGCGGACGGTGACGGTAAGGCCGAGTTCCGCAGCGTATTCCTCGAAGGCCTGAAATCACCATTCGGCATGGCGCTGGTTGGCAATGAGCTCTTTGTCGCCAATACCGACGCCGTGATGCGGTTCCCCTATCAGCCGGGTCAGACGCGGATCATCGCACCGGGCAGCAGGCTCGCCGACCTGCCCGGCGGAGAGCGCAATCATCACTGGACCAAGAGCCTCGTGGCCAGTGCGGACGGGCGCCACCTCTATGTCGGTGTCGGCTCGAACAGCAACGTCGCCGAGCACGGTATGGAGGTTGAGGCCGAACGCGCGGCGATCCTCGAGATCGAGCGCGTCACCGGCAATCGGCGCGTCTTCGCCTCCGGCCTGCGGAACCCCGTCGGCCTTGCCTGGGAACCGTCGAGCAAGACCCTATGGGCCGCCGTCAACGAACGCGACGAGCTGGGCAGCGACCTGGTCCCCGACTACATGACATCGGTGCGTGACGGTGGATTCTACGGCTGGCCCTACAGTTATTTCGGCCAGCGGGTTGACGAGCGGGTCAAGCCGCCCCGGCCTGACTTGGTGGCGACGGCGCTGGTGCCCGACTATGCGCTGGGTCCGCACACGGCGTCTCTTGGTCTCACGTTCAGCCGATCCGGCGTCCTGACCGACCGCTTCACCAACGGGGCCTTCATCGGCCAGCACGGCTCCTGGAACCGCCAGCCGCACAGCGGCTACAAGGTGATCTTCGTGCCGTTCCGGGAAGGCAAGCCGGCCGGCGAAGCGGTGGACGTGCTGACCGGGTTCCTGACGCCGGACGGTGAAGCCCTGGGCCGGCCGGTTGGGGTCGTCATCGACCGCCGCGGACACCTGCTGGTCGCCGACGATGTCGGCAATGTGATCTGGAGCGTGATGCCGGACGAACGGACAGCGCAAGCGCCCTAGGCGCGACAGATCGGCTCAGGCCGACAACCGAACCAGCCGGTCGAGCATGGCTCGGGTGGCAACGTTGCCCTCGCCTTCGATGCGCTCGTTCCACACCATGCGCAACGCCTCGAGATAGCCCACGACTGCGTCCCTCTTCTGAAGGGCCCCCGGCGTCTCGCGGAGATAGCCGCCAAAGAGCTCGGAAATCTCGGTAATCAGGTCGAAACCGAACGTGCCGCCTTCCCCTTTCAGGTCGTGCAGCACCCGGCGCATCGACTGAACCGTGGCATCGCGGGTGGCCAGCGTTTCCCAGCCGCGGAAAAACAGCTCGCCAAGCCGATCGAGACGATCCTGCATGCCCGAAGCAAACTGCTCCTGCAGCGCGGCGACGATCCCCTCGGTCCGCGCCAGCAGCGCGTCGACGTCCTCGCCATCCTCGGTGACCACCAATTCCCTGAGAGTAACGTCGCTCATTGCAGCCTCACGCGGTTACGGCTTCGCCGAAGCCGAGCTGCCAGCGCCCGGCGGTGTTGCCCGCCGTGGTCGCGGCGAGAGGTGTATCGGTGGTCACGGCGCGAGCCAGAATGGCGCCGGCGAGGCGCGCGTTGCTGAGGCGGGCGCTGGTCAGATTAGCGCCGGTCAGATCGGCGGAGCGAAGATCGGCGCCTTCAAGGTTGGAGCGCCACAGGCGGCCGGTCGAACGACCATCGGCCTGCTTGATGTCGACAGGGCCGAGATTCGACCAGGCCAGGCTGGCATGCGGCAGGCGCGCGTCGTGCAGATCGGCGCCGCCCATATCAGCCATCGCCAGATCGGCCTGGCTGAGATCAGCGCCGGCCAGGCTGGTCATCACCAGCAGGCAGCGGCCAAGACGAGCCCCGGCCAGCTTGGCGCCATTGAGGTTGGCGCCGCTGAGATCGGCCCCCGACAGATCGATCCCGGCGAGATTGGCCTTCGAGAGATCCGCGCGCGTGCCGGCAGCACCGCCGGATCCGATCCAGCGCTCGTGCTCTTTGATCGCGGCGCGCAGCTCGCGCGGCAACCGCTCCTGATTCTTCATCATCACCGCGCCTTCGAGCTGGACGCCCGTGAGATCGGCATCCTCGAAGGCCACGCGGCGCAGAACGGCGTTGCGCAGATCGGCGCCGCGCAGGCTTGCCCCGCGCAGATTGGCGCCTGTCAGGTTGACACCCTTGAGGCGGGCCCCGGCGAGGTTGGCCTGAGACAGGTCGATGCCCGTCAGGTCAGCGCCGTTGAGCATGGCGCCGGAATAGTCGGCGCGGCCGGACCTCACTTCCAGCATGCTGGCATCGTTGAGATTGGCCTGCAGCAGGTTGGCGCCGTCGAGCTGTGCCTGGTCGAGTCGTATGCCCGTAAGGTCCGCCCGCGTCAGGCCAAGCGAGCTGCCGCTCTTGGCCGCGACTTCGAGCTGGCCCGGCCGGAGATCGACCTCGCGCAGATCGGCCTTGACGGCGCGGGCATGGCGCAGCGAAGCGCCGCGCAGGTCGGCGCGGTAGAAGCACACATTCGATACGTCCGCCCGCTCGAACTTGGCGCCGAATAGGTCGGCGTTGCAGAAATCGGAGCCGGCGAGGATGGCGGAGGAGAAATCGGCGCCCGCCAGGATGGCCGAGCGAAGGCGCAGCGGGCCAGCGCTCAGATTGGCAAGCTGGGCACTGCGCAGGTCGGCGCGCACGCCGCCACTACGTCCGTCGAGAAAATCCTGATGCCGTTTCAGCGCATCGTGAAAGGAAGCGGCAGCCATCGGGGTCCTTGTCCGGTGTTGTTTTCTCCGACAGCGACCGTGCTGTCGGGGCCAACTCGAACATCGGTGCGGGTTTGTTTCCGCGACTCGACATCGGCTGACGACCGAACTCTGCCCGAAACAACTTTCTGCTTTGTTAGCAGCGTGTTACCGCGGCCTTAACCAAAGGCCGCCAACGCGCATCACCGACTAGATCGTCGGCCAGCCTACGGGATGCGCGTCTTCCACACTCTTTGCCGCACCCAGCACGATCTCCTCGCCCCAGCGCGGCCCGACGATCTGCAATCCCACCGGCAAGCCCGCGGCGGTGAACCCGCAAGGCACGGAAATCGCCGGCAATCCGGCGAGCGTGACGCAGAAAGTCGGTGCGACCCAGTCGATATAGGTCTTCATCGGCTGGCCGTTGATGGTTTCCGGATAGTTACGTTCGACCGGAAATGGCGGCACGGCGGTGCAGGGCGTCACCAATGCATCGAATTTTTCGAAAAACTGGCGGAAGCGGTGAAAGAGTTCGGCCTGGCCGCGCTCGCCCAACGCCACATCGCGCGGACTCTGCGCCAGGCCGAGACGGATGTTGCCCGCGAGGTTCGGACCGAGCTTGTCGATCTTGCCCAAGCGATCGAGGTGGTTACCGACCATCAGCTGGCCGCGCAGCCGGATGAAGGCCTCGCGCCCGACCGAGAGGTCGAGATCGATCTCCTCGACGATCGCACCGGCGTCGGACAGGGCGAGGGCCGCCTTCCGGGTGAGCTCGGCGATCTCCGTGTCGACGCCGATCTTGGCGATGTCAGGGCAGTAGGCGACACGCAGTGCCCGCTTGATGCCGCCACGCGCGGCGGCGACGAAATCACGTCCCTCGACCGGCACGACGATGGGCGAATAGGGGCTGGGCCCCGCCATGGCCTGCAGCATCGCCGCCGTATCCGTCACGCTGCGCGCCATGGGCCCGGCGACGCTCAGGGTGGCAAACGGCAGCGCAGCGGGGTGACGGGGAATCAGGCCGGGGCTGGGCCGAAGACCGACCACGCCGCAGAAAGCCGCTGGCGTGCGCAAGCTGCCGCCAAGATCGGAGCCCTCGGCCAGCGGGAACATGCCGACGCGCAGGCCCGCGGCACCGCCACCGGTCGAGCCTGAGGCCGACAACGCCGGGTTCCAGGGATTGCGGGTCGGGCCGAAGACGGCGTTGTTGGTGTTGGCACCAGCAGCGAATTCCGGCGTGTTGGTCTTGCCAATCACGATGCAGCCGGCATCCTTCAAGCGCTGGACGACCAGCGCATCCTCGGTCGGCACGTTGTCGGCATAGAGAGCGGAACCGAAGGTCGTGCGGATACCGGCGGTCGGCGTGATGTCCTTGATGCCGACGGGCACGCCAGCCAGCGGCCCGATATAGCGACCGCGGCTGATCTCGTCTTCCTGCCGCCGCGCCGTCTCCAGCGCCTGCTCGGCCGCCAGGGTGCAGACCGCGTTCAGGGTCGGATTTGTGCGTTCGATGGCTTTCAGATGCGCCTCGACCACGGCGACCGGCGAAAGCTCCCTGCGCCGGACCTTCTCGGCGATGACCAGCGCGTCGAGGCGGACGATCTCGTCGTCCGTCAGTGGGGTGGCGGGCGCGGTTTGGGGGCTGACGGACTCGGTCATGGGGACCTCGGGCTTCTCCGCAAGGGGAGCGACAGAGAGGGTTACTGGTATTGCCACAGAAACGGGGGGTGCAGAAGGTGCCGGCTCGTCCTCGACGGTCAGGGCCGGTTCTGGGGCGGGCTCAGGCTTCGGTGCGGGCTCGTCGGCCGATACCGGCGGCAGGGATTCGGCCACAAGCGATGACGGATCGGGCTCAGCGCGCTCGGGCTCCGCCGGGGGCGCAGGCTCCGCCTGGGCTTCCACGGGCATTGCCGGCAGCGACGGCGCCACGGCTGCCGGTTCCGGGGCCGGTTTGGGGCTCAGCCAGGAGAACAATCCGGACAGCGAGCGGCTGAAGAACTGGAAGACCTTGCTGATCAACGAGGGGCGTTCGCTTAACCGGAATAAGGACGACTCGCGGGGACACCCGCAAAGAGCGGCGGAGATTGCCACAGACCGCCCCGCCCCTCTAGTCTGATCGCTGGGAGACCTCTCGTGCCCGACACCGGTACCGTAAAACCCGAGCGCCATCACTCGGCCTGCCCCCATGATTGCCCGAGCACCTGTGCGCTCGCCGTTGAGCGCATCGATGCGCGCACCATCGGCCGCGTCTACGGTGACCCCGACAACGCCTATACGGCCGGCGTCATCTGCGCCAAGGTGGCGCGTTACGCCGAACGCACCCACCACCCAGACCGCCTCAAGGTCCCGCTACGGCGGACTGGCGCCAAGGGCTCCGGCCGGTTCGAACCGATCTCCTGGGAACAGGCCCTCGACGAGGTAGCAGAGGCTTTCCTGCGCGCCGAGCAGAAGCACGGCAGCGAGGCGGTGTGGCCATACTACTACGCAGGGACCATGGGCCTGGTGCAGCGCGACGGCATCAACCGGCTGCGCCACGCCAAGAAGTACTCAGGCTTCTTCCAAACGATCTGCGTCAACCTCGCCTGGCCTGGCTTCATCGTCGGCACCGGGGCGCTGCGCGGCAGCGACCCGCGCGAGATGGCGGAGAGTGACCTTGTGGTCATCTGGGGAACCAATGCCGTCGCCACCCAGGTCAACGTCATGCATCACGCGACGCGCGCCCGAAAAGAGCGCGGCGCGAAGATCGCGGTCATCGACCCCTATCGCAATGCCACTGCCGAAACGGCCGATATGCACCTGATGCTGCGGCCCGGCACCGACGGGGCGCTGGCCTGCGGCGTCATGCACGTCCTGTTCAAGGAAGGCTTCGCCGACCGGGCCTATCTCGCCAAATACACCGACGTACCCGACGAGCTCGAGGCGCACCTCGCCAGCCGCACGCCCGAATGGGCGGCGACGATCACCGGCTTGCCGGTCGAGCAGATCCTCGACTTTGCCCGGCTCTACGGCCGCACCCAACGCAGCTTCCTGCGCCTGGGCTACGGCTTCTCGCGCAGCCGCAACGGCTCGGTGAACATGCACGCCGCGACCTCCCTCGCCGCCGTGACGGGATCGTGGCAGTACCGCGGCGGCGGCGCCTTCCACAACAACGGCGGCATCTATCACTGGAACAAGACGATGATCGAAGGCCTCGACGTCGTTGATCCCAAAATCCGCATGCTCGACCAGAGCCGCATTGGCGCGGTTCTGACCGGCGACCGCCGCGATCTTGGCGACGGGCCGCCGGTGACGGCGATGATCATCCAGAACACCAACCCGATGGTCGTCTGCCCGGACCAGAATGTGGTGCGCGCCGGCTTCAGCCGCGAGGATCTGTTCGTCTGCGTGCACGAGCAGTTCCTCACCGAGACAGCGCAAATGGCCGACATCGTGCTGCCGGCCACCACCTTCCTCGAGCATGACGACGTCTATCAGGGTGGTGGGCACCAATACATCCAGATCGGCCGCAAGCTCATCGAGCCGGTCGGCGAGGCACGTGAGAACCATTACGTCATCCGCGAGCTGGCGAAACGCGTCGGCGCCGAGCATCCCGGCTTTGGCATGAGCGCCTGGGAGCTGGTCGACTGGACTCTCAAGGCTTCGGGCTGGCCCGACGCCGAGACCGTCGCCGGCAAGTGGCACGACTGCCAGCCCGACTTCGAGCACGCCCATTTCATCAACGGGTTCAAGTATCCCGACGGCAAGTTCCGCTTTGCGCCGGACTGGTCGCGGGTCGGCAAGCAGGTCGACGGCATGCCGCGACTGCCCGACCATTGGGAAGTGATCGAGGCGGCTACCGACGAGCACCCGTTCCGCCTGGTCACCGCACCGGCCCGCAACTACCTGAATTCGAGCTTCACCGAGACGCCGACCTCCATCGCCCGGGAGGGGAAGCCGACGGTGATGATCCATCCCGAGGACGCGCGCACGCTCGGCATCGCCGAAGGAAGTCTCGTCCGCCTGGGCAACCGGCGCGGCAGCGTGCTGCTGCACGCGAAGATTTTCGACGGCGTTCAGCGCGGTGTCATCGTCTCGGAGAGTGTGTGGCCCAACCGCGCCTTCATCGAGGGCAAGGGCATCAACACCCTGACCGGCGCTGATTCTCCGTCGCCCAACGGGGGCGCCGCCTTCCACGACATCGCTGTCTGGCTGCGGGGCGAAACTGTGGCCGCCACCCGCTCCCGCACCGAAGAGGTTCCCGCGTGACCGACACCTTCACCCAGCGCCGCCTGACCCTGGCCGGCGCCCTCAAGGCGCTCAACGCCTGCATCGCCAAGGCCGAGGCGATGAAGGTGCCGCAGTGCATCGCCGTCACCGACGATGCCGGTCATCTCCTCGCCTTCGCCCGCATGGAAGGCTCGAAGGTCCTGAGCATCGAGTCCTCGACCGCCAAGGCACGGACCGCCGCCTCGTCGCGCGTGCCGACAGGCAACGTCCACGCCGATGTCGAGATCAAGCTGGCTGTGGCCACCGGCGGGAAGCTCACCAATCTCAAGGGCGGTATTCCGATCGTGATTGACGGCCAGGTGGTCGGCGCCATCGGTGTCGGCTCGGGCACCGGCGAGCAGGACCGCGAGGTAGCGCTGGCGGGTGTTGCCGCCATCGGCGGCGCGACAGCGGGGTGACAAGCCGGATTCCGCTGCTACACTCCTCCTAACGACTGAGGGAGGAGACCATGAGCCTGTTCAAGCGCGCGGCGCTGGCCGCGGCTGTTACTTTCATTGCCTTCGCAGCCTTGCCGGCTTCGGCCCAGCAATGGCCGACCAAGCCGGTCAAGTTCATCGTCCCCTTCCCGCCCGGCGGCTCGGTCGATCCGCTGGCCCGCCTGCTCGGCGCCAAGCTCTCCGAATCGCTCGGCCAGCAATTCGTGGTCGAGAACCGCGCCGGCGCTTCGGGCTCCCTGGGAGCGGGCGTGGCGGCGCGCTCCCCGGCCGACGGCTACACTTTCCTCTTCGTGTTCGACACCCACGCGGTCAACCCGGCCCTGATTCCGGATCTGCCGTTCAACACGGAGAAGGACCTGGCGCCGGTGATGCTCGTGGGCACCGCTCCGATGGCCATCGCCACCAACCCTAACAAGCCCTACAAGAATTTCGCCGACGTCGTGTCTGCCGCGAAAGCCAAGCCCGATGCCATCACCTATGGCTCGGTCGGCAGCGGCAGCCTCGGCCATCTGGCCGTGACGCTGGCGCAGCAGCCGCTGGGCATCAAGCTGGTCCACGTGCCTTATCGCGGCGGCGGGCCGATGACCCAGGATGCGCTGGGCGGCCATGTCGAGCTGGCCATCGGCTCCGTCGCAGTGCTTTCCAGCCACATCAAGTCGGGTGCCTTGCGCGCGGTCGTGCAGACCGGCGACAAGCGCTCCCACGTGATCCCTGACGTGCCGACCCTGGCCGAGAGCGGCATCCCCGGCTTCTCGGCCGTGGCCTGGTGGGGCATCTTCGCGCCCACCGGCACGCCCGAGCCGATCATGCAGAAAATTCATGCCGAGTTGATCAAGGCGATCAACCTGCCGGACGTCAAGAAGACGCTGACCGAGACCCTGGGCATGGACGTCCAGGCCTCGTCGCCAGCCGACCTTCAGAAATTCCTGGTCAGCGAGATGGCGCGCTGGGCCAAGGTGGTGAAGGACAACAACATCAAGGCCGAGTAAGCGGGCGATCAATCCTTGCGGCGGGCGATGACGGCATCGGTCATCGCCGCCGCGGCGCCGAGATAGTTGGCGGGATCGCAGAGCCGCTTGAGAGCGGCTGAATCGAGCGCCTGTTTCACCGCCGGGAGCCGATCGAGAACGTCAAACAGGGTGGTCTTCTTGCTCAGCGCCTCGCGGCAGGCGTCGTAGACCACATCATGAGCCTGCTGCCGGCCCATATGCGGGGCCAAGCCCATCATCACCGCCTCGGCCACAATCAGGCCGCCAGTTGCCTCGAGGTTGAGGCGCATACGCTGGGGATCGACCACCAGGCCTTCAAGCATGAACTTCGCCTGGGCCAGCGCCCCGGCGGTCAGGATGAAACTCTCCGGCAGGGCGATCCACTCGATGTGCCAGGGACCGGTGGCGCGCTCGAAGTCCTGGATCATGGCATCGAGCATCAGCCCGGCCTGCTGGCGCACGGCCTTGGCGTTGGCCACCAGGATCTCGGACGAGATGGGATTGCGCTTCTGCGGCATGGTGCTGGAAGCGCCACGATGCGAGGCGAAAGGCTCAAAGACCTCGCCCAGCTCGGTCGCCATCATCAGCATGACGTCGAAGCCGATCTTGCCCAGCGACCCGGTGATCAGACCGAGGAGCTGCACCGTCTCGACCAGCCCGTCGCGCGCCACATGCCAGGTGATATCGGGCTCGGCCAGGCTCAGCTCCTCGGCGTAGGCGCGGCGGACGTCCAATGCCTTGTCGCCGAGCGACGCCAGCGTCCCGGCAGCCCCGCCGAGCTGGGCTACCAGCACACGCGGGCGGAGCTGTCGCAGCCGCTCCCGGTGGCGGTCGATCATCGACAGCCAGATCGCCGCTTTCTGCCCGAAGGTGATGGGCAGCGCCTGCTGCAGGTGAGTGCGCCCGGCCATCGGTGTGTCGCGATAGCGCTGAGCCAGCGTCGCCAGCGCCGCACCAACCGCGGCAAGGTCCCGCTCCACCAGGTTCAGCGCCTCGCGGACCTGTAGTACGACGGCCGTGTCCATGATGTCCTGGGTCGTGGCGCCCCAATGGACATAGCGGCCGGCCTCGCCAAGCTTCGCGGAAAGCTGCTTCACCAGCCCGACGATCGGATAGCCGACATTTTCTGCGTCGCTTTTGAGCTGGTCGCGGTCGAGCGCCACTTCGCCGGCTTTGGCAGCGATGGCCGCCGCGGCATTGGCCGGGATCACGCCGACGCGCCCCTGCGCGACCGCCAGCGCCACCTCCGCCCGCACATAAGCCTGGAGCGTGCTGTCGTCCGAAAAGACAGCCCGCATCTCGGCGGTGCCGAAGACGTCCTTGAAGATATCGCTGTCGAAGACCGTCGAGGCCATCAGGAGGGAGCGATGCCGCGTTCAACGCCCAGCGGCCTCGGAATGAGCCTCTGGGAGGCAACCACGACGACCAGCAGGCCGAGCCCCGCAAGATCCGTCGCCCAGTGCGGGTTCACCAGCAGCAGCGCCGCCGCCAGCAGCAGGCCACGCTCCCACATCGTCGCCCAGCGCAGCAGATAGCCGTGGAAGCCGGCGGCAAGCAGGATGCAGCCAACACTCGCCGTAATCGTGGCCTGTATGATCTCCGACCAGTCGCCGATCATCAGCAGCGCCGGCTGGTAGACGAACATGAACGGCACGATGAAGCCGGCTGCGCCGATCTTCAGTGCGGCCCAACCCGACTTCCACATATCGGCCTTGGCCAGACTGGCCGCCGCGAAGACGGCCAGCGCTACCGGCGGGGTGATCGCCGAGAGGACAGCGAAGTAGAACGCAAACATATGAGCCGCCGGCAGAATGACGCCCATCTTGACCAACGCCGGAATGAGCAGGGCCACGGTCAGGATGTAGGCCGGCGTGGTCGGCAGGGCGAGGCCAAGGACCAGCCCAGCCAGCGCCGTCACCATGAGGGCAATGAGCAGGCTCGTTTCGGCAAGGCCGAGCACGAGCTGGGTGAAGGTGATGCCCAACCCCGTGAGCGCGATCGTGCCAATCATGATGCCGGCTGCCGCACAGGCCATGGCGACGGCGAGGCAGTTCCTGGCGCTGTCGACCAGGGCGCCGTAGATGTTCTCCCAGGTCACGGTGTGGCGCGTGGTCTTGCGCATATAGGCGACGGGGAAGCAGGCAAGCACACCGACCAGCGCGGCGAGCGGCGCGCTGTAGTCGTTGAACATGCCGACCAGGACGATCAGCACCGGGATGAACTGGTGCCCGCGATCACGGAAGACGTCGCGCATCTTCGGGCATTCCTCCGGCCGCAGGCCGTGAAGGCCCAGGCGCTTGGCCTCGAAATGCACCGCCCCGAAGCAGGCCACGTAATAGAGGACCGAGGGGATGATGGCCCACATGCAGATCTGGAAGTAGCTGACCCCCATGAACTCGGCCATGACGAAGGCCGCCGCTCCCATCACCGGCGGCATGATCTGACCGCCGGTCGAGGCGGTGGACTCGACACCCGCCGCGAAATGCGGCGTGAAGCCGCTGCGCTTCATCAGCGGCAGGGTAATCGGACCGTCGACCATAACGTTGGCCACGGCACTGCCCGAGATCGTGCCAAACAGGCTGGAGCTGACGACGCTGCACTTGCCGGGGCCGCCGGTCTGCCGCCCGGTGATGGCGAGCGCGAAATCCATGAAGAGCTGGCCGGTGCCCGTGCGCTCCATGAACGAGCCGAACATGACGAAGATGAGCACGAAGGCCGCCGAGACACCCAGGGTCGAGCCGAAGATGCCCTCGGTGGTCAGGTACATCTGGTCGAGGAAGTTCGGCAGGTCGATGCCGGTCCAGAAGAACGCATGCGCTACAAAGGCCAGCGCCGTGACCGGCAGCATCCAGTCGACGGCACGGCGCGAGGCTTCGAGCACCAGCACGGTGCATAACGCCGCCATCACCATGTCGAGCGTAGTCGGATCGTCGATATAGGGAATTCGGTTAACGATGTATTTGTAGTTGGCGAAAATGTAGATGACGGTCGCCACCGAGAGCACGAGCAGGCCGATATCAAGCCACGAGGGGTTGCCAAGCCCACGCTTTGCGTCCGTCGGATAGATCAGAAAGACGAGGACGATGGCGAAGAGCAGGTGCCAGCCGCGGAAGATCATCGCCTCGGGCGGGGCGATGGCGATCGCGTACATATGGTAGAGGGACATCAGCACGCCGATCGCGCCGATCGTATAGGCGATGATCTGTTTGTAGGTCAGATTCCCCGGCATCCCCGCTTCCCCGCCCTGATTCTTGTCTTCTATACAAGAACGCCCGCGAGTTCCCTGTCTCGCGGGCGTTCCCTTCTCTTCAGCAGATCGCGATTTACATCATCGCGCCGGCTTCGCGATAGAACTTCCGCGCACCCGGATGCACAGGCACGCCGATGTCCTCGGCCATCATCTTCGGCGTCACGTTCTCCATCGGCTTGTTGACCGCGGAGAGGTCCTTCATGTTGGCCGCGATCAGCTTGGTCATCTGGTAGACGTGATCTTCCTTCATCTTGCACGAGACGATGAGGTGCGCGGCGTAGCCGATCTTGGTGACAGCAGCCGACTGCTTGGCATAGGTGTTCGGCGGCAGATCGAGTCCGACATAGCCGGGGTTGATCTTCTTCATCTCCGGGATCTCGGCCTTGAGATCGATGAGCTTGATATCGCGCGACGAGGCGAGATCCATGACCGTCGCGGCCGGGATGGTGGTGCCCAGCGTGAAGGCCTGGGCGTGGCCGTCCTTCATCAGCGAGATGGCGTCGGTGTAGGAGGCCATGAAGTTGACCTTCATGTCCTCGTACTTGAGGCCGTTCACCTGCAGGACGTGGCGGGTGATGATCTCGGCAGTGTTGCCGCGGGTCTGCACGGCGATCGACTTGCCCTTGAGGTCCTTGATCGAATTTATGCGAGCATCAGCCAGCACCACGACCTGGAAATACTGCGGGTAGAGGGTCGCGAGGTTGCAGACATTGGCCGTCTTGCGCGGATACGGCTCGGCGCCGTTGACGCCGTCTACCGTGGTCGTGCTGTTGCCGAAGCCGATCTCGGCCTTGTCCTCGTCGATGCCGCGCACGTTGGCGATGCCGGCACCCGGCAGGGTCTGCACGGTCACCCCCGCAATCGACTTCTCGAAGAGGTTCTTGAGAGCGCCGCCCAGCGGCACCCAGACGCCGCCCTGCGGGCCGGTCATCAGACGGTAGTTTTCGGCCGAAGCCGGCTGGCTCACCGCCACGCTCAGGGCGACGACCGCCGCGCTCACGGACAGAATGGTCTTGTAGGTCATTTCTGCTCCTCCCTAAAAAAGTTGCCCGAACCGAGGGTTAACCCCTGTTGGCCGGGGCTCCAGCGGATTAAACCACAAACCGTTGGAGGGCCGGAAGGGCGATGTAACCGGCCGGTGAATCCGCTATACGCAGCCAACCCCGCGAGGACAGCCCCGAATGACGCTCTACGCCTATGTGTCCAACTCCGACAGCATGGACGTCACCGTCCTGCGCCTGGATGCCCGGACGGGCGGCATTACGCCCCTCGAGACGGTGCCTGTTACGACGAGCGGGGCAACGCCGGGCGGCAGCATGCCCTTGGCCGTCAGCCCCGATCGGCGCTTCCTTTACGCAGCCCTGCGCTTCGAGCCGTTCGCGGCAGCCACGTTCAGCCTCGACCCGGCAACCGGCGGGCTGCGGCCGATCGGGACGGCACCTCTGCCCGACAGCCTCGCCTACATCGCCACCGACCGGACCGGCCGCCGTCTGCTGGGCTCGTCTTACGGCGGCAACAAACTGACGGTCAGCCCGATCGACGCCCAGGGCCGGGTCGCCGCCGACGCCACGGTCATCCCGACCGGCAAGCATGCGCATATGGTGCTGACCGATCCGGGCAATCGCTTCGTATTCGCCACCAATCTCGGTAGCGATGCCGTGGTGCGCGGCCGTTTCGATGCGGCGACGGGTGCCGTGTCGGAGCTGGCCCTGACTGCCGTGAGCACGAAACCCGGGGCCGGACCGCGCCACTTCCGCTTCCATCCCAATGGCCGCTTTCTCTATCTGATTAACGAGCTCGACGCCTCGCTCAACGCCTATCGCTTCGACGGCGCGACAGGATCGCTGAGCGAGATCCAGTCGGTCAGCACCCTTCCCGTCGGCTTCGCCGGCAAGCCTTGGGCGGCCGACCTGCACATCACGCCGGACGGCCGCTTCCTATACGGCAGCGAGCGGACCTCCAGCACCATTGCCGGCTTCGCTGTCGATGCGGGCTCCGGGATGCTCGCGTCGATCGGGAGCGTCGAGACGGAAACGCAGCCGCGCGGCTTCGCCATCGATCCCGGCGGTCGCTACCTGCTGGCCGTGGGGCAGACATCGAACGCTTTGAGCGTCCACGCCATCGACCCGCAGAACGGCGCGCTGCGCCGACTCGGGCAGTATCCTGTGGGCCGGAACCCGAACTGGGTCGAGATCGTCGAGCTGCCCTAACGGCTCAATGGATCTCGGGCTCCGGGATCGGCGCCCGTCCCTCGAGGAAGTCGTAGTCGCAGCCCTTGTCAGCCTGGGTCACGTGCTGGCTGTGGATCAGGCCGAAACCGCGCGGGTATTTGGGCGCGGGCTTCTTCCACGCCGCCTTGCGCCTGGCCAATTCCTCGTCGCTGATCTTGAGGTTGAGCTTCCGCGCCGCGACGTCGAGCTCGATGACGTCGCCGTCCTTCACCAGGGCCAAAGGCCCGCCGACGAACGATTCCGGTGCCACGTGCAGGACGCAGGCGCCATAGCTCGTGCCGCTCATGCGCCCGTCGGAAATGCGCACCATGTCGCGCACACCCTGCTTCAGCAGCTTCTGCGGGATCGGCAGCTGACCCCATTCGGGGAAGCCGGGCCCACCGAGCGGTCCGGCATTCTGCAGGACCAGAACGGAATCCTTGGTGACCGCGAGATTCGGATCGTCGAGCCGCGCGTTCATGTCATTGTAGTCCTTGAACACGACGGCGGGGCCGGCGTGCTTGAGGAGATGCGGCTCCACCGCCGGCGGCTTGATCACCGCACCGTTGGGCGCGAGGTTGCCGCGCAGCACGGCGACACCGCCCTCCGGAGCGAGCGGCTTGTTGCGCGGCAGGATGACATCCTCGTTGTAGATCTTGGCATCCTTGATGTTGTCCCCCACGGTCTGGCCGTTGGCGGTGACGCAGTCGAGATGCAGCAGGTCCTGCAGGCGTGTCATCAGGCCGCGGAGACCGCCGGCGTAATAGAAATCCTCCATCAGGTACTTGCCCGAGGGACGGACGTTGCACAGAAACGGCGTGGCGCGCGACAGCGCGTCGAACTTGTCGAGATCGAGCTCGGCGCCGGCTCGACCCGCCATGGCGATCAGATGGACGATGCAGTTGGTCGAGCCGCCCATCGACATGGCGACTTTCACCGCGTTCTCGAAGGCCCTGGTGGTCATCACGTCCGTGGGCTTCAGATCCTCCCAGACCATCTCGACGATGCGCCGGCCCGAGAGCGAAGCCATGCGCGGATGGTTTGAGTCGGGCGCCGGGATCGACGAGGCGCCTGGCAGGGTCATGCCCAGAGATTCGGCGATGGCCGCCATGGTCGAGGCCGTGCCCATGGTCATGCAGGTGCCGAAGGAGCGGGCGATGCCGTCCTCGATCTCGCCCCACTCCCGGTCATTGATGTTGCCGGCGCGCTTCTCGGCCCAGTACTTCCACACGTCCGAGCCCGAGCCCAGCGTCTTGTCCTGCCAGTAGCCGCGCAGCATCGGCCCGGCCGGCACGACAATGGCGGGGATGTTCATGCTGGCCGCACCCATCAGCATGCCGGGGATCGACTTGTCGCAGCCGCCGAGCAGCACAGCGCCGTCGATCGGGTTAGAGCGCAGCAGCTCCTCGGTCTCCATCGCCAGGAAGTTGCGATAGAGCATGGTGGTCGGCTTCATCAGCGTCTCGCCGGGAGACAGCGCCGGCATCTCCATGGGGAAGCCGCCGGCCTGCCAGATGCCGCGCTTCACCTCCTCGGCGCGGGTGCGCAGATGGGTGTGGCAGGGGTTGGCCTCGCTCCACAGATTGACGATGCCAATGATCGGCTTGCCGGCGTAATCCTGGGCGGCATAGCCCTGCTGCTTGGTGCGCGAACGGTGCCCGAAGGACCGCATGTCCTCGGCGCCGTACCAGCGGTGGCTGCGCAATTCCTCCGGCTTTTTCTTCTTCGCCATGGCTCCCAAACCCCTACGAAAGGATAAGGGACGCAATTAGCCCATCGTGCGGGGCAGCACCAGCGAAATCCATGGAAAGGCGCAGAGGATGATCAGGCGCAGGATGTCAGCCACGATAAAGGGCGAGACGCCCCGATAGATGGCGACTAGGCTGACGTCCCGGGCGATCGAATTGATCACGAAGACGTTCATGCCCACCGGTGGGCAGATCAGACCCAGTGTCACCGTCATCACGATGATCACGCCGAACCAGATCGGGTCGAAGCCGAGGCCCATCATCACCGGGAAGACGATCGGCACGGTAAGCAGGACCATGGCGAGCTCGTCCATCACCGCACCCAGGATGAAGTAGCCGATCAGGATCAGTGTGAGCACGCCGTAGGGGCCGATCGGCAGCTCGACCAGGAACTGGGTGACGTTCTGGGTTGTCTGGGTGATGGTCAGAAAGTAGCCGAACAAGAACGCGCCGATCACGATGGTGAAAATCGCCGCGGTGGTGCGCAGCGAGTCGACCAGGCTCGCCATGATCTGCGAGGCGTTGAGACGCCCGCGCGCGACGCCGATGATGAGGGCGCCCACGGCACCCATGCCGGCAGCTTCGGTGATGGTGAACATCCCGGCATACATGCCGCCGATGACGAAGACGAAGAGCAGAGCCGTCGCCCAGATGTCACGCATGGACGCCCAGCGTTCGGACCAACTATGCCTCTCTCCCCGCGGCATGCTCTCCGGCCGGCGCCAGCCGATGATCTGCACCGTCGCTACGTAGAGCGCGATGGCCAGCACGCCCGGCAGGATGCCGGACATGAACAGACGCGTGATGTCCTGCTCGGTGAGGATCCCGTAGAGGACGAAGATCGTCGACGGCGGGATCATGATTCCGAGCGTGCCGCCGGCGGCAATCACGCCGGTGGCGAAGCCCGGGTGGTATCCGGCCTGACGCATCTCCGGCAGGGCGACATTGGTCATGGTCGCCGCGGTGGCTACCGAGGAGCCGTTGATCGCGGCGAAGCCGCCGCAGGCGAAGATCGTTGCCAATGCGAGCCCGCCGCGGAAATGCCCGAGCCAGGCGTTCGAAGCGCGGAAGAGCTCGCGGCTCATGCCCGAGGAGGAGGCAAAGGCCCCCATCAGCACGAACATCGGAATGACCGACCAGTTGTAGTCAGTGACCGTGCGCAGCGGTGAATGCATGAGGAGCCGCAGCCCGGGCCCCCAATCGGTCAGCAGCGCGAAGCCCCCTGCCCCAACGATGCCCATGGCGATACCGATCGGCACCCTTATCGCCATCAGGGCGAAGAGGACGATGAAACCGCCGATCGCGATAGCGGTCTTATCCATTCATACGGTCCGGCCTATAGCCAGGCGCCAGAGACGGATCAGCGAGAGGATCGCCGCACAGGCGATACCGAGCGAGGCCAGCGCGTAGTAGGGCCAGATCTCGAACCCTACCTCGCTGGAAATCTGGTTGCCCTGATAGGTGCTGATCACCTTGGCGTAAAGCATCCAGGTGAAGACAAGGAGGAACGCGGCGGTAATGAGCGTCGCGACGACGTCGATGGCACGCTTCCAGGCCGGACCACTCATCTCCCAGAAAATGTCGACGACGATGTGCTTGCCTTCATAGGTGGTCGAGGCAATGCCCCAGAAGATGGCAATGCCCTGAAACATGCAGGCGAAGAAAAAACCGTCGGGAATGCCGGTCGAGAAAACGTACCGCAGGACGGCGGAAAAGAAGGTGATCGCCGCCACGATGCCGAGAAACGCTCCCGCGGTCTTCTCGACAATCAGGATGAAGCGATCCAAGCCTGCCCCCAAAAGACAGCGGCGGGCCTTTCGGCCCGCCGCCCTGCTTAACCGATCAGTATTCGGCGTCGTGCTTCTTGAGCACTGCCTGCAGTTCGTTCATCACCACGGTCGGATCGAGTCCGGCCTTCCTGACGTTGTCGTTCCAGCGGTCACGCAGCGGCTCGGCCGCCTTCTTCCAGGCGGCCATCTCGGACGCGCTGATCGTGTAGACGTCGTGGTCGGGCAGCGCCTTCATGCGGGCGCGGCCGTCCCGCTCGGCCTTGGCCCAGGGATCGGCCGTCTTGCCGGCCCATTCGTTGGTGCAGTGATCGTCCATCACCTTCTTCTGGTTCGCCGACAGCTTGTTGTAGGCCGCCGGGCTGATCAGGTAGGCGAAGGTCGTGGCGTAGAACGGCACGTCCATGTGGAATTTCACGGCGTTCTCGAACTTGAACAGGAACACCGAGCCCCAGGGGAAGGTGACGCCGTCGGCCACACCGCGCTCCAGCACCTGCTGCACTTCCGGCGCCGAGGCCTGGACGGTGGTGGCACCGAGCGAGGTGACGAAGGCCGAGATCGTGGCATGCGCCGGACGGATCTTCAGGCCCTTGAGCTGATCAGGATGCGTAACCTTCTTCTTGAGGTGGAGGGCGCCCGGATCGTGGAGGAAGGCAAAGCAGAACTTCACATCCTTCATCTCGCGCGCCGCGTATTTGCGGTACCACTCGTCGACGGCGCGCGAGCCGCCGGTCGCGTTGGCGACCAGGAAGGGCAGCTCGCCGGCACCGATCACCGGGAAGCGGCCGGGCTGATAGCCGGGGTTGATGTAGACGATGTCGGCGATGCCATCGCGCGCCATGTCGTAGTGATCGAAGGCCTTGCCGAGCTGCTCCGAGGGGAACATCGACACCTTGATCGTGCCGTTGGAGGCCTTCTCGATCGACGGGCCCCAGTCCTTCTGCGCCGTCTGGACCAGCGAATGGGCCGGGGGCACCCAGAAGCTCATCTTGAGCTCGACCGGGCGGTCCTGGGCGATGCCGGTCGAGGCGCCGAGGCAGGCGAACGCGGCACTGACAGCAAGGGCACTGCGCTTCATGAGGTCTCCTCCCTGTGAACGCCGTTTCGCCGGCGCGGTTGGTCGTGATTTAAGCTACTCCCGCCAAACACGCCGTGGCAAGATTGTTTAGATATCAAACAATTCCGGCGGACCGGGACGTGACAGCATGGCGCCGATAGCTTCCGACAGCTTCGCCCCCTACGACGATCGCACCCAGCCCAGCCGGCGGGTCACCGGCTATCCCAACACGCAGGTCCGTAGCCCGCTGCAGCCGCCGATCCGGCGCCTGATCACGGCCGGGGAGCTCACTGGACCCACGTTTGGGCCTGTGGCCGCCGCGGAAGCGGACCTGACGGTGACCGGCCCGGGAAGGCCGCGGGCCATGGGTCAGCTCATCCACCTGACCGGCCGCGTGCTCGACGAGTACGGTCAGCCAATGCCCGGCGTGCTGCTGGAGGTCTGGCACTGCAACGCCGCCGGCAAATACATCCATCACAACGACCCCTCCCCCGTCCCAGTCGACCCCAATTTCGTTGGCGTCGGCCGGGTGATGACGGATGGAGAAGGGCGCTACCGGCTGCGCACCATCAAGCCCGGCGGCTACGCCGTGCCCGAGCATTCCTTCCCCGGCACGCAGAAGAACTGGTGGCGGCCGCCGCATATCCACTTCTCGCTCCTCGGCCCGGCGACAATCAGCCGGCTGATTACCCAGATGTTCTTCCCCGGCGAGCCGCTCAACCCGTTGGACCTCATCCTCAACGCGATTCCCGATGAATCGGCGCGGAACCGCCTGGTCGCGCGCTTCACGCCGGAGCTCAACACCGACGACGGCGCTCTCGGCTTCGTCCACGATTTCGTGCTGCGCGGCAGGCTCGCGACCCCGACGGCATGAGCAAACGCACACCGCCCACCGCCCACATCACCACCGGGCCGTTTTTTCCTGCGCCGTTCATCTGGCCGGAGGATGCCGACCTGACGCGCGGCGGCACCGTGAGTGGTCAGGCGCTGACCTTGAGCGGAACGCTGACCGATGCGCGGGGCATCCCGTGCATCTGCGTCATCCTGGAGATCTGGCAGGCCGACGCGACCGGCCGCTACGGACTCTGGGGCCGCACCTGGACCGACAATGACGGCCTCTATAGCTTCCGCACGATCCGACCGGGCGCCGCCGATGGGCGCGCGCCCTGCATCCATGTGACGATCCATGCGTCGGGCCTTATGCGGCCGCTGGTCACGTGGATGTTCTTTCCGGGCGAGGCGTTGAACGAAACTGATCCTCAGTTGGCGCTGGTCCCAGCGGATCGCCGCCCACTGTTGATCGCGCGCGCGGAAAGCGATGACATTTTGCGCTTCGACATCGCTCTCGCCGGCCCGAACGAAACTCCGTTCCTCGAGGACTGACACGACAGCCATGGACGTCGAGCTCGGCCTGATCGAAGGATTCTACGGGAAGCCCTGGAGCTGGGCCGAGCGGGCCCATGCCGTTTCCTTCCTGGCGCCGCACGGCTACCGCTTCTTCCACTACGCCCCGAAGGACGACGAATTCCTCCGCAAGCGCTGGCGCGAATTCCATCCGGACGAAGATCTGGCTGCCCTCGCCGCCTTCGGCGTGACCTGCCGCAGGCATGGCGTACGCCTGGGCCTGGGCCTGTCTCCCTACGAGCTCTATCGCAACTTCGATGCGGCGGCCCGAGAGACGCTTGCCACGAAGCTCCGTAGCCTCGACCAGACGGGAGCGGAGGATCTCGCGATCCTGTTCGACGACATGCGCGGCGACCGCGCCGGCCTCGCGCGGGAGCAGGCGGAGATCGTCGACTTCATCGCGTCGCGCACGCGCGCCAGCCGCCTCATCGTCTGCCCTACCTATTACACGGACGATCCGAGCCTCGACCGCTTCTTCGGAGAGCGCCCTGCAGGCTATCTCCGCGAGCTTGGCGCGCTGCTCGACAAGGCCATCGCTATCCAATGGACCGGCCCCAAGGTCTGCTCACGCGAATTCCCACCCGACCATCTGGAGCGCGTCGCGGAGGAAATGGGGCGCAATCCTTTCCTGTGGGACAACTACCCGGTCAATGACGGCGCGCGCATGTCGAAGTTTCTTCACCTGCGCGCCTTCACCGGCCGCCCCTCGGTGATCGGCTCGCACATCAAGGCGCACGGTGTGAATCCCGCTTCCCAGCCGGTACTCAGCCTGATTCCGGCGGTAACCCTCTCGCTTAACTACGCCCAGGGCTCCGCCTATGACGACCGGGCCGCGTTCCGGCAGGCGGCCCGGGCCGTGCTGGGCGTGGCCCTGGCCGACGCGGTCGAGCAGGACCTTCCGGCCTTCCAGGATCAGGGGCTCGACAAGCTCGGCGGGGACCGTTCCGCCCTGCGCGCGCGCTACGCCGGCTTCGATCACCCCGGCGCGCGCGAGATCGTCGCCTGGCTCGACGGCGCATATGCCGTCGGGAGCGAAACCGTGCCGACGCAATGAACGCCCCGACCGGGGTTCTTTGCCACCAATGACAGTGCTAGTGTCTGCCCGCCAAACCACCGCCAGCGAGATTTGCCATGACCGACGCCTTCATCTGCGATGCTGTCCGCACCCCTATCGGCCGCTTCGGCGGCGCGCTGTCCTCGGTGCGGCCGGACAACCTGCTGGCGCTCACCATCAAGGCGCTGATCGAGCGCAATCCCAAGGTGAACTGGGCGGCCGTCGATGACGTGATCATGGGCTGCGCCAACGGGGCCGGCGAAGACAACCGCAATGTCGCGCGCATGTCGTCGCTGCTCGCCGGCCTGCCCGATACGGTGACAGGCGCCACGATCAACCGTCTCTGCGGCTCGGGCATGGATGCGGTCGGCACGGTCGCCCGCGCCATCAAGGCCGGCGAGTACGAGTTCGGCATCGCCGGCGGCGTCGAGAGCATGAGCCGCGCTCCCTTCGTTATGCCGAAAGCTGATGCAGCTTTCTCGAGGAACGCAGAGATTTATGACACGACGATCGGCTGGCGCTTCATCAACAAGCTGATGCAGGAGAAATACGGCACGGATTCCATGCCCGAGACGGCGGAGAACGTTGCCGAGGAATTCCAGGTCAGCCGCCCCGACCAGGACGCCTTCGCGCTGCGCAGCCAGCAGCGGGCACTGGCTGCCATCAAGTCCGGCCGTTTCAAGGACGAGATCGTTCCAGTGACCATCCCGTCACGCAAGGGCGAGCCGACCATCGTCGACCGCGACGAGCACCCGCGCGAAACCACGATCGAGGCGCTGAACAAGCTGCCAGCCCCCTTCCGCAAGGGCGGCACGGTGACGGCCGGCAATGCCTCGGGCGTCAACGACGGCGCCTGCGCGCTCATCGTCGCTTCGGAAGCCGCGGCGAAGAAACACGGTCTGACGCCACGCGCCCGCGTCGTGGCCGTGGCCACGGCCGGCGTGGCGCCGCGCATCATGGGCATTGGCCCGGCACCGGCGACCAAGAAGCTGCTGGAGCGGGCGGGCGTCGCCATCAAGGATGTCGACGTCATCGAGCTCAACGAGGCCTTCGCGGCACAGGGGCTCGCCACGCTGCGCATGCTGGGCGTACCCGACGACGCGGAGCACGTGAACCCCAATGGTGGTGCCATCGCGCTGGGTCATCCGCTGGGCATGAGCGGCGCGCGGCTGGTGACCACCGCCACGCGCGAGCTCGAGAAGCGCAAGGGCCGCTACGCCGTCACCACGATGTGCATCGGCGTGGGCCAGGGCATCTCGATGCTGCTGGAGCGGGTCTAGCCGGCTTCTGGACCAGCGACGATCTTCTGGTCGTGCAGTTCGCCGATCTGGCGTGAGCTGAGGCCGAGCACACTGGCGAGCACCTCGTCGGTGTGCTGACCCAACAACGGTGCCGGTGCGGGCGGCAGGCGCTCAACGCCCGAGAAATCGAGTGGCGAACCCGGCATCAGGTAGCGCCCGATCCCGGGCTGGTCGACGAGCCGGAACATCGGATTGGCCGGCGAACAGCGCGGATCGTTGGCGACGAGATCGCCGAAATCCCGATAAAGGCCCCAACAGACAGCCAGCCGGTCGAATGCCGTCGCGACGTCGTCCAGATCGTGAGCGCCGATCCAGCGCTCGAACAGCGGGAACAGCCCATCGCGGGCGATGAACCGGTCGCCCTCGCGCCGGAAGTCGAGGCCGCGCTGTGACTCGACCGCAGCGATCTCGGCGGCCAGTCCGGTGACTTCGATCAGCGACTGCCACTGCTTGGGCGTGATGGCGATGACCATGATCCGCTTGCCGTCGCGGGTGGCGAAGTCACGGCCGAAGGCACCATAGAGGGCATTGCCGTGGCGGGGGCGCACCTCGCCGTTCACCTGGGCCTCGGCGATGTGACCGAGCGTGCCGACCATGGCGAAAGCGACGTCGGAGAGCGGCAGCCTGATCAGCTGGCCCTCGCCGGTGCGGCCGCGATGACGCTCCGCCGCAAGCAGACCGACGGCGGCCGTGACCCCGGTGATCGCATCCCAGGCGGGCAGCAGATGGTTGATCGGTTCTTCATGGCCTACAGGCCCGGTTGCCAACGGAAACCCCGCTGCGCAGTTCACGGTGTAGTCGACCGCCGAACTGCCATCCGGATTACCGGTGATATTGACCATGATCAGATCGCTGCGCTGCTTGCGCAGAGTCTCGTAGGCGAGCCAGCCGCGGGCGGGAAAGTTGGTGGTGAACAGGCCCGCTCCCGGCCCGGATGCCGTGGCCAGCGCCGTGACGATCTCGCGGCCGCGCGGGATTGCGGTGTCGACAGCAATCGAGCGCTTACCTTTGTTGAGGCCGGCCCAGTAGAGGCTGCGGCCGCCGCGGGTCACCGGCCAGCGATTGTGGTCGAGGCCACCGCCCGGTGGATCGCAGCGGATCACGTCGGCGCCAAGCTGGGCTAAAGTCATGCCGCCCAAGGGGGCGGCAATGAACGCCGCGCACTCGACGATGCGCAGGCCCTCGAGAATGCCAGCCATCAGGCTTCCGGGGTCAGCAGCGAGACGCCCAGCATCGCCCGGCGCTTGAGCCAGGGGCTCGGCCGGTAGCGCGGGTCACCATAAAAGTCGTGCAGCCGCTCGAGGATCGTCAGCACGGTCTGCGGCCCGATCTTGTCGCCCAGGGCCAGCGGGCCTTCGGGATAGCCGAGGCCGAGCTTCACGCCGGTATCGATGTCGGCCGGCGCGGCCACCCGCTGCTGGGCGATGTCGCAGCCGAGATTGACGATCATCGCCACCACGCGCTGGGTGACGAAGCCGGGACTGTCGTGGATCAGGCTCACCGGCACGCCGTCGACGGCCAGCAGGGCGTGCGCCGCGTCACAATGCTCCGGCTCAGTGACTGGCGTGGTCATCAGCGTGCGCCGGCCCTTCAGGCCGTTGATCGCATCGACCGCGACGGTGCGCTTGGGATCGAGCCCCAGCTCCAGCGCCGTGGTTGTCGCGTCGTCGCCATGCGGCAGGATGATGCACAGCGAGCCCGAATCGGCGCTGCCGCGATCGATCCGTGCGCCCGCCCGCTCGGCCAGCTCGGCGATGGCGGCGCGGATCTCCTTGGCGCCCGGTCCGATCCAGACCGACGCCGGCTTCGCCGCCGGTACCGGCTTGTCCGCCGGCCGCTGGATGGCGCCGTCCCTGTACTCGTACCAGCCGCGGCCGACCTTGCGGCCGTAGAGGCCCGCGGTGTAGCGCCGCTCGATCAGCGGCGAGGGCCGGTAGCGCGGCTCCTGATAGTACTGGCCGTAGATCGCCACCATCGCCGGGTAGGAGACGTCGAGCGCCGTCAGGTCCATGAGCTCGAACGGGCCCATGCGGAACTGCGCCGCCTCGCGCAGGATGTTGTCGACCGTTGCCGTGTCGGCGATGCCCTCCTGGACGATACGCAGCGCCTCGGTGCCAAAGGCCCGGCCGGCGTGGTTGACCAGGAAGCCCGGCGTGTCCTGGCAGCGCACGCAGGCAAAGCCGATGCGCTTGGCCACCGCGACCAGCGTGTCCACCACGGCAGGATCGGTGCGCACCGCCGCGATGGCCTCGACGACCTTCATCAGAGGCACAGGGTTGAAGAAATGGAATCCCGCCACGCGTTCCGGCCGCTTGGTGCCGGCGGCGATCTGGGTGATCGACAGCGACGAGGTGTTGGAGGCGAGAATGGCGTCCGGAGCGAGGATGGCCTCGAGCGCCTGAAAGAGCTTCTGCTTCGGCTCGACCGCCTCGATGATCGCCTCGATCACCAGCTTGCAGCCGGCAAAGCCGCTGAGGTCGTCGACGCCCCGGATCCGCGCCACGGCCTCGTCGGCCAGCGGCTTCTGGATCGTGCCCTTTTCCGCCAGGCGGGCGATCATCTTGCCCACGAAATCGCGCGCCTCGGCGACCGCGCCAGGCTTGGCGTCGTGCAGCAGCACCGGGAAGCCGGCGAGAGCCGCCACCTGGGCGATGCCTCGCCCCATCACGCCGGAGCCGATGATGCCGATGGGAAACTCGGCCGGTTTGAGGTCCATTCAGTTCCGTCCTTCGAGCAGGCCGCGGGCCACGACCTGAGCCTGAATCTCGGCCGCGCCCTCGAAAATATTAAGGATACGGGCGTCGCACAACACGCGGCTGATCGGATACTCGATGGCGTAGCCGTTGCCGCCATGGATCTGCACGCCGTTGTCGGCGTTGGCCCAGGCCACACGCGCCGCCAGGAGCTTCGCCATGCCCGCCTCGATGTCGCAGCGCCGGTCGAGATCCTTCTGCCGGGCGGCGTAGTAGGTGAGCTGGCGCGCCGCCATGGTCTCCACCACCATCCAGCCGATCTTACCGGCGACGCGCGGGAAGCCAAGGATCGCCTGGTCGAACTGCCGGCGCTCGCCGGCATAACCCAGGGCCAGCTCCAGCGCGTTCTGCGCCACGCCGACGGCGCGCGAGGCGGTCTGAATCCGGGCTGACTCGAAAGTCGCCATCAGTTGCTTGAAACCCTGCCCCGGCACGCCGCCGAGCACAGCCGAGACCGGCACCTCGAACCCGTCGAAGCCGATCTCGTATTCCTTCATGCCGCGATAGCCGAGCACGGGGATCTCGCTACCAGTCATGCCGGCGGCGGGAAACGGATCGCTGTCCGTGCCGCGTGGCTTCTCGGCCAGCAGCATGGAGAGGCCACGATAGCCCGGTGCGGTCTCGGTGCGCACCAGCAGGGTCATCAGGTCGCTGCGTGCCGCGTGGGTGATCCAGGTCTTCGCGCCCGTGACGCGATAGACCTCGCCGTCGCAGACGCCGCGGGTTCTTATCGAGGCGAGGTCTGATCCCGCCCCGGGCTCGGTGAACACGGCGGTCGGCAGGATGGCGCCGCTGGCAATCAGCGGCAGATACTTCTCCTTCTGCGCCGGCGTGCCGGACTGGCGGATCAGCTCGGCGGCGATCTCCGAGCGCGTACCCAGCGAGCCGACACCGATATAGCCGCGCGAAAGCTCCTCCGAGACAACGCACATGGCGAGCTTGCCGAGTCCGAGCCCGCCCTGCGCCTCCGGCACCGTCAGGCCGAAGACGCCGAGCTCCGCCATCTGCTCGACGATGCCGATCGGGATCAGCGTGTCCTGGCGATGCCAGTCATGCGCGTGAGGAGCGACCTTCGTGTCGACAAAGCGGCGGATCTGCTCGCGGAAGAGCTCCAGCGCCTCGTCATCGATGGCAGCGGCGCCGAAATTCCCGTCGGCGGCCAGCCGGGCGATGCTTTCGCGCACGGCGATGCTGTTGCCGCGTGCCATCAGCTCCGCGGCAGGAGCGAGAGTCTTGCGGACCTCGGCTTCGTCGAGGCCGAGATCGGCGGGCCGGGCGATCTCGCCCTGCGAGAGCGCGATGCCACCCTGCAGCTGGGCCAGGTATTCACCAAAGGCGGCCTGCAGGATCAGACGCTCGATCTCGCCGAGCCGGCCGGCGGATTCCAGCCGCCGCGTCCAATCGAGCAGGCGGCGCAGCGCTTCGACATAGGTGGCGGTCCAGGCAAGGGCGTGCGCGGCGAACTGGTGCTCGTCGAGCCGACCGCCGTTGATCTTCCCGTCGACGACGACAGCCTCGCCGACCGTGCCACGGACCAGAACCAGATAGGCTTCGGCCGCCGCCAGGCCCTCGGCGCAACGGTTCAGCAGATCGGGCAGCTCGACGGATTTTCCGGCCATCGGCCGCACACTAGGACAGCTGAGGCGTCGAGGCGAGCGCCGTCAGGCGCCGGCCAGGCGAAGCCGCAGGCTTTCGCGCAGCCCCGGCGACACGCACCAGGCGAGCGCCGTCAGTGCCGCGCCCCCCAGCGGGCCGTAATAGTGCGGCACGAAGAAGGCGAGGCCGGCGAGGAAGAGCAGCGCCCGCGCCGGCCGCTCCAGCGGGCGCCGGTAGTGGCCCTCGACCGCGGCCGCCATCAGCAGCACGCCGATCGCGGCCATCACCGTCGAGAACAGAATGCCCGTCCACGGTCCCTCGAGCAGCAGCCCTTCGCCGTAGGCGAAGGAGAACGGCACGACGAAAGCGACCACGCACAGCCGGCAGGCGCTGAGCGCGATGTAGAGCGGGTTGGCCTGGGCGATGGCCGAGGCGGCATAGGCGGCGACCGCCACAGGTGGCGTCACGTTGGAGAGCACCGCGTAGTAGAGGATGAACATGTGGGCCGCGAGCAGTGACAGCCCGAGCTTGGTCAGCACCGGCGCGATCAGTACGGCCGTCAGGATGTAGGAGGCCGAGGTCGGCAGACCGAGTCCGAAGAGGATAGTGACCACCGCGGTCACCACCAGCGACAGAAAAAGGTCCGAGGCGGTGAGCAGCAGAACGAGATGGCCAAACTTGGTGGCGAGGCCGGTCATGGTCAACGCACCGACCACAAGGCCCGCCGCCGCGCAGGCTCCGGTGACACCGGCCATGCGCGCAGCCGTCTCGCCCAGCGCATCAAAGACCAGGCGCAGGGGAAAGGGACCATGCCCGGCGAAGGGCGTGGTGAGCAGGCAGGCAGCGATCGAGAGCAGCGCCGTCAGCGTCGCGGAAAACTCCATCACGATGCCGAAGCACAGCACGAGGATGGGGAAGACGAAAAACCAGCCCTTGAGCAGGCTGTCACGCACGCTCGGGATGTCACCGCTGTCGAGCCCGCTCAGGCCGAGACTGAGCGCCCGGATATGCACCTGGGCGTAAATGCTGACGTAGTAGAGCAGCGCCGGGATGGTCGCGGCGATGGCGATCTCGGCGTAGGGGATGCCGGTGAACTCGGCCATGATGAAGGCCGCCGCGCCCAGCACCGGCGGCGCCAGGCTGCCGCCGGTCGACGCCGCGACCTCGATGCCGCCGGCGAGGGCTGCCGGATAGCCGAGCTTCTTCATCATGGGAATGGTGACCGAGCCCGTGGTCACCACGTCGGCCACCGGGTTGCCGGAGATCGTGCCGAACAGGCCTGACGACACCACGCCGATCTTGGCGGGGCCGCCGGCCGTGCGGCCGGTGAAGGCCGCCGCGAGGTTAAAGAAGAAAGTGCCGGCCCCTGTGGCGTTGAGCAGGGCGCCGAACAGCACGAAGAGGAAGGCGAAGGTTGCGGCCACGCGCAAGGGAGCGCCGAAGATGCCCTCGGTGGTGAAGACCATCAGATCGAGGAAGTGCTGGTGATCGATCGGACCGTGCCCCAGCGCGCCGGGCAGACCGTCGCCGAACAGGTTGTAGACCAGAATCAGGGTGACGAAGCCGGTCAAGCCGATCCCGGTGGTGCGCCGCGAGGCTTCCAGGGTCAGGAGCAGGAACGAAGCGCCGAAGAAGATGTCGGCCGGCGAGAGCAGGTCGAGCAGCGAGATGCGGTTGCTGACATAGTCGGCGTTGAGCCAGAAATAGATGCCGCAGGCGACGCTAAGCGCCGCAAGCACGAGGTCGTAGACCGGCACCCGCGTCTCGGCCTTCTCGACCGAGGTGCCGATGGTGATGAAAACCAGCACCAGCATGGCACCGAGGAAGATCGCCGTCAGGACGTAGAGGCCCGGCTTGCCGAGGATGGCCGCGATCACCACGCCGATGGTGATCAGCGCGCCATAGGCGACCACGAAGCTGTTCCAGGCGGGCGACAGCTCGCGCGACAGGCCGGTGGCAAAAATCTTCTCGACCGGCGACATGGAACCCGCTTGTACCTTCAGAGCCGCAGCTTGCCGCGATCGAGCGCGTCGCCGGCCTCGGCGATGCCCGTCAGGTAGTGGTTCCAGACGATGAGATTGACCCGGCAGGCCTCGACCACGGCGTCCTCCATGGCGAGACGCGTGGCGTTCTCGGCGACGGCGTTCCAGCCGAGATTGGAATGCTCGATATCGGCCGCCTCGTGCAGTTCGAAGAATTCCAGCTGCTCATCGCTCAGGCCGAAGAGCTTGCCCCAGCGGTGGCGCTCGAGCCCGAACCAGCCGTGTTTGCGCCGGATGCCCGTGCCATAGCCCGGGATGTTGACCCGCTCGGCGCAGGTGTTGGCCACCAGCCCCTCGAGCCAGTGCCGATTGCTCATCAGCGCCTCCCAGGCCAGCCAGCACATGCGGGTGCTGGGCAGCGGTTGCGCTTTTCGCATCTGCGCGCGCTTGAGGCCGATACGCGTGCCAAGATCCTCAAGAATCGCCCAGTGCGGCCGGCCGCCGCCGTGCTCGTGGTCGGCGATGATCTCCTCGGCGCAGGCGCCGATGATGCGCAGCCGCAGATCCCAATCCGGCGTGTTGGTGGCCACGCGCAGCTTGAGCACCGAGTTGCGCTGGCGCGTGTTCAGGCGATGCTGCATCGCAAACATCTTCGCCCGGCCCTTGGTGATCGGCTCGTTGAAGAAGCGGCAGTTCGACGAGAATTCGTCGACGACTCTGTCGAGCCTGGCGAGCACGCTGCGCCGCGACATGATGACCCCCTCCCCGGCTGGTCGTCGAGCATGCGGAGCGCGGCTGCGGAAGTCAAATGCACCGTCTACGGAGGAAATTTCCGGGACTCGTCACCCGGCGTGTTGCTATGATCCGTTTCTACTTTCGTAGGGAGGGATGCCGCTCATGAGGAAGTTCTCTGTCGCGCTTGCCGGTCTTCTCCTGGGTCTGACCGTTTCCGGTCCGCTCGCGGCGCAGCCGTACAATTACAATCTCGCGGGTGCCAGCGCCGGCGGGTTGTGGACCACGGTCGGCACCGGCTTCGACAAGGCGATTCGGGCGGCCTATCCAGGCTCCAGCATCACCTACCAGACCTCGGGCGGCGGCTTCGCCAATGTCGGGCTCGTCAGCACCGGCAAGGCGGATCTCGCCATCGTCCACGACGCCGAGCTACGTCTCGCGGTCAACGGCGAGGAGCCCTTCCGCGCCCCGTCGCGCAACCTGCGCGCCATCGCCGTCATGTACAATTTCGCCCCGGCGCAGTTCGTCATGACCAAGGCGTTCTCGGATCGCTACGGCGTCACCACGCTTGAGGAGATCGCCCAGAAGAAGCCGCCGCTGCGCGTCGTCTTCAACCGCCGCGGCAACATCGTCTACGACATGACCAAGGTGGCGTTCGAGGCGTCCGGCATCACCATGGACGACATCAAGAAGTGGGGCGGCGAGGTCATCCTCGCAGCCTCGCAGGAAGGCTCCGACCTGATGCGCGACCGGCGCGCCGACATGTCGACCAATGGCGTCTTCATCGGCAACTCGGCGATCGTCGAAACCGGCAAGGCCGTGCCCTCGCTCATGGTCCCGCTCTCGGCCAACGCCATCAAGAACGTCAACGAGCGGCTCGGAACGCAGGCCTTCACCATCAAGGCGGGCTCCTACGACTGGGTGACACGCGACGTGCCCACGGTGACCTTGAGCGCCCTGATCGTCGTCGACGAGAAGTTCAACGAAGCCTCCGCCTACGGCCTGACCAAGGGTCTGCTTGCCCAGCTCGACGAGTATCGCAGCATCCACAAGGCCATGGAGGCCGTCACCCCCGCGATGCTGACCAGCAGCAACGTGGTGCCCTATCACCCGGGCGCGCTCAGGGCGTTCCGCGAAGCCAAGCTGCTCAACTAGCGCAGCACACTCTGCTTTCAACCGGCCTGCCGGATTCCCCGGCGGGCCGGTTTCGTCTGTACCCATACCCATCGGCCCATGAGCGAGCGGCGCACCGCCATCGACCTGCCTGCGGCCACACTCATGGTGACGCTCTGCGGCGTCTGGGGGCTCAACCAGGTGGCCGCCAAGGTGGTGAACTCCGGCATCTCGCCGGTGCTACAGGCGGGCCTGCGCTCGATCGGCGCCGTGCTGCTGCTCTGGGCCTGGTCCAGCTGGCGTGGCGTCCGCCTGTTTGAACGAGACGGCTCGCTGCCTATGGGCACCCTGATAGGCCTGTTCTTCGCCGCCGAGTTCGCCGTGATGTTCTGGGGGTTGGAATACACCACGGCCTCGCGCGCGGTCGTGTTCCTCTACACCGCGCCGTTTTGGGTCGCGCTCGGCGTCCATCTGCTGGTGCCGGGCGAGCGCCTGCGCCGCGTACAGGTCGCCGGCCTGCTGGCAGCCTTCACCGGCATTGTCATTGCCTTCGGTGACGGGCTGACCCTGTCGAGCGGTTCGCAGCTGATCGGCGATTTCATGCTTCTGACGGCCGGATTTTTCTGGGGCGCGGTCACCGTGGCGGTCAAGGCGACGCGGCTGCAGAACGTCAGCGCCAACAAGACGCTGTTCTACCAGCTGGGTGTCTCGGCGCTCGTGCTGCCGGTCGTCTCCCTGCTGCTCGGCGAGCCCGGCGTTATCGAACTCACGCCTCTCGTGCTCGGCGCGCTGGCCTTCCAGACCGTGGGCGTCGCCTTCATCACCTATCTTGCGTGGTTCTGGCTGGTGGCGCACTACCCGGCCGGCCGCCTGTCGGCCTTCACGTTTCTGACGCCCCTCTTCGGCGTCGTCGCCGGCGCCGGGCTGCTTGGCGAACCGATCTCGGCCGGGCTGCTTGTATCGCTGGTCCTGGTCGGGCTCGGCATCTGGCTGGTCAACCGGCCGCCGCCCTCTACCACCTGAGATGGCCCGATGGCGGAAAAATGTCCAAGAAAAGGGTAATCTGGTCCCTTCCCCGCAGGGGGGCAAGGTCCTAGCCTGCACAGCAAAATCCGTAGGGAGTAGAACGCCATGAAGCTCGTTCCGACCCGTCGTGCGGTCCTCAAGGGCAGTGCCGCCGCCTTCGCTCTCGCCACGCCCGCGATCCGCCGGGCCGAGGCGCAGGCCGCTTTCCCCTCGCGCAACATGAAGGTCGTGATCCCGACCAACCAGGGCGGCGGCGCCGACCGGCTGGCGCGCACCTTCGACGATCACTGGGCCAAGATGATCGGCAAACCCTTCGAATACGATTTCTATCCGGGTGCGGCCGGCCAGGTCGGCTACGAGCTGTTCGTCAACCGCCGCGACCGCGACGGCCACAACCTGCTCTTCGGCAACATGGGGCCGGAGATGATCATGTACGCGCTGCAGAACCCGAAATACAAATTCCCCGAGGACTTCCAGTATTTCTGCCGGCTCGACGTCGACGACAGCGTGCTCTTCGTGCGCGCCCAGAGCCCGTTCAAGCGCATCGAGGACGTGGTCGCCGAAGCCAAGAAGCGCTCGGTCAACGTCGCCACAAGCCGCATTCCCCATCCGGCGTCCATCGGCGTGCTGGCGCTGGGCAGCGGCACCCAGTCGAAGTTCAACCTGGTTCCCTATGCCGGCGGCAACCCGACGATGGTCGCCGTGCTCAACGGCGAGGTCGATGTCGGCGTGCTCCCCGGCGCCAACCCGATCGCCATGGGCGACCGCATCCGCATCCTCACGGTGTTCAACGACAACAACGCGCTGGCCGCGAAGATGGGCAATGCGCCGTCGGTCAACAAAGTGTTCGGCACCAAGATCCCCGATCTCTACTCCTCGCGGGCCTGGGCTATTCACACCGAGGTGATCAACAAGTATCCTGACCGCTTCAAGCTGCTCAACGAGACGGCGCCGAAGGTCTTCGGCATCGCCGAATTCAAGGCCGAGTACGAGAAGACCGGCGCCCCGCTCGAGAGCGTGCAGTATGGCGACCGCGACGTCTGCACCAGGTACGCCCTCGCCATGGTCGAGCTGGCCAAGGAATATCGCAGCCTGCTGACCGGCAAGGGCTGATCGTCACTACACCTCCAGGGGGTGGGCGGGCGCCTTCGGTGTCCGCCCGGAGCAGGTACACATGTCCGACTCAACTTCGCGGCGCGGCGGCAAGCCGGGCCTCGGCGCCGATCTGATCATTCCCGGCCTCGGCATCCTGCTCACCGTCTATTTCTTCACGACCATTCACGAGCTGCCCTGGGAAGCCAAGGCCAATGCCTATGCCATCGGCACGGCCCTGCTGCTGCTGGTGGCGATCTTCGGCGTGCGCATCGCCATAAGGGTGGCGCGCGGCGAGGCGACTCTCGGGTTCGACAAGTTGTTCGACCAGCCCTCCGCCCAATGGAAGCGCCTCTGGCTGCTGATCTCGCTCGCCGCCTTCATCGCGCTCCTTCCCTGGCTCGGCTTCACGCTCAGCCTGTTCCTCGGCATGCTGGCCAGCATGCTCGTCATGGGGGTGCGCGAACCCAAGCCGCTGCTCGGCACGGCCCTCGGCGTGGCCGTCTGCTGCTATCTGATGTTCATCGCCCTGCTCGACACCAACTTCCCGCGCGGGCCGGTTGAGACCCTCCTGGCGCCGCTGTTCGGGGGTTGAGCCATGGCCTGGGACTGGCACCTGCTACTCGACCTCACCCTCCAGTCGTTCGGCTACTGGTGGGTGATCATCCCCGCGACGATCCTGGGGATCGTCGTCGGCGCGCTACCCGGCTTCAACGCCCAGAACACCCTGATCATCCTGCTGCCGCTGACCCTCACCATGGATGTGAGCCTGGCGCTCACCTTCATGATCGCCGTCTATTGCGCCTCGCATCTGGGCGGCGGCATCCCCTCGATCCTGCTCAACATTCCCGGCAACGGCGGCGCCGCCGCGACCTGCATCGACGGCTATCCGATGACCAAGAAGGGCCTCGGCCAGCAGGCCCTGGTCCTGTCTTTCGTTGCCTCGGTGTTCGGCGGCCTGATCGCCACTCTTCTGACCATCGCGGCCCTGCCGATCCTGGCACAGATCGGCCTCTACATGCGCAGCGTCGAGATGGTCGTCGTGATCCTCTTCGGCCTGACCCTGATCGCGGTGATCGCAGCGCGGGACATGCTCAAGGGTCTGATCGCCGGCGCCTTCGGCCTGCTCATCGGCATCATCGGCACCGACCACATCTACTCGACGCCGCGCGCCACCTTCGGCTTTCTCGAGCTTTACGACGGCATGCCGCTCGTTCCCGTCTTGATCGGCCTCTTCGCCATCTCCGAGGCGCTGATCATGATCGAGGAGGAGATGATCGTCGGCGAGGGCGGTCGCGAGCACAGCCATGCGGTGCGCTGGGAAGATACGGTCGACGGCCTGAAGATGTCGCTGGAGCGCTGGTGGCAGATCACGTGGACCGGCCTGATCGGCCTGGTGATCGGCATCATCCCGGGGGCGGGTGCCAGCATCGCCTCATTCGTTGCCTACCAGCAGTCGCGGCTGTTCTCCAAGACGCCGCATCTCTACGGCAAAGGTCACCCCGAGGGCGTCATCGCGCCGGAATCGGCCAATAACGGTGTGACGTCCGGCACGCTGGTGCCGATGATGGCCATCGGCGTGCCAGGCGGCAGCACGGCCGCCGTCATGATGATCGTCGTGCAGTATCACGGCATCGTGCTGGGACCGCGCCTGTTTGCCGAGCGCCCGGACCTCGCCTATGGCGTCTTCGTCGCCATGGCGGTCTGCTACATCCTGATGATCCTCACCATCCTGCCGCTAGCCCGCTACATGTCGCGCGTGGTGCTGATCCCGGTGAAGTACCTTGTCCCGCTCATCACCATGCTGACCATCGTCGCCGCCTTCGCCGAGCGCGAGTACGTCTTCGACATGGGACTGGCGCTGGCCTTCGGCATCATCGGCTATATCGCCCACAAGACGCAGTTCCACGTCACCTCGATTCTGATCGGCGTGATCCTCGGGCCGCTGTTCGAGCAGTATCTGCTGCGCGCATTGCGCCTGTCGCAGGGCGATCCGGCGATCCTGTTCTCCTCGACCATCGGCAATATCCTGTGGGTGCTGCTGGTCGTCTCGCTGCTCCTGCCGCTGTGGCGCGAGTGGCAGCTGAGCAAGAAGGAGGCCGACGCCAAATTCGGCGGCGAGGCCTAGGAGGCTCTCTCGACCGCAATGTCGGCCTGGAGATTCTCGAAGTCACCGGCTAACGCCAGCGTTCGATCAGCCGGCCCGACGGCACCACGTCGCCGAACAGGAATCCTGCGGCCTTGAGGGTGGCCGCGTGCAGGTCCGGCATGTGTGAAGCGACGCAATCCTCCGCCACGGCGATGTAGAAGCCGCGCACGAAGCCCTCGCGGATGGCGTAGTCGACGCAGGCGTTGGTCTGCACGCCGGTCACCACCAGCGTCTCGACGCCGCGCCGCCGCAGCTCGTCCTCCAGCCCCGTGCCGTGGAAGCTGCTGAAGCTGTGCTTGGTGATCACCGTCTCGCCCGCCTCCGGACGAGGGCCGGCGAACTCCGCGCCCCAGCTTCCCGGCGCGCCGCACACGCCGCTCCAGCCGCGCTCGGCCAGCCGCACGCGGGCCGGTTCGGGAATCCGGTCGTGCGAGTAATCGGCGACGACCCAGATCACCGGCACCTTCGCTCGGCGCGCGGAGTCGATCAGTGTTGCCACCGCCGGCAGGATGGCCCGGCAGGCCGCAGCACTGCGGCCGACCACCGTCTCGATATAGCCGCCCTCGGCCACGAAATCATTCTGCAGGTCGATGACCAGCAGTGCCGTATGATCGGGCGCGACGCGGTCCTCGAAGCTCGTGCGCAGGGTCATGCCGCGGCGCGGGCCACGTCCCAGACCACGCCGCCCATGCCGCAACGCAGCTCCACCGCCGCCTCGTAGCACAGGGTGCGTGCGGGCCGTCTTCCCGCCGCTCCCAGCGCCACGATCCAGGAGAGCAGCTCGGTCGTGCCGCCATCGCCCGCCGCTGCCATGGCCTCGAGGGTGATCTCCTGGAGCACACGCTCGGGATCGCCGGCTTCCAGCAGGCCGAGGAAATGCCGGTCGAATTTCTCGTCGACGGCGAAGTAGCGCGGGCCGCCGGGATCGTGCGACAGCCCGCCGGTGGCCATGATCGCCACGCGCTCGCCGGCGGGGCGCTTCGTGCGCACGATCTCGGCAATCGCCTGGCCGACCTCGTAGCAGCGGCGCGGCGACGGCAGCGGCGGCACGATGCAGTTCATGTGGATCGGCACCAGCGCCACGTCGTAGTCCGGCGTCAGGAACTTGAGCGGCACCGACCAGTTGTCGTCGAACAGCAGGCTGTCGCTGCCGCGAAACCCGAGTTCATTGGCAAGCGCCTCGGCCAGCGCCTTGTGACCGCGTACCTTGTAGGGTGGCACGTTCAGCCAGTCGCTGAACCACGGGGCGGGCCCGTGCCAATTCTCCGCCGTGCCGATCAAGAAGTCGGCCGTGTCGTCGACCGGCATGTTGAGCAGATGGTCGTTGGCGATGCCGATGACCACGTCCGGCCGCGCCGCCTGGAACGCCTCGCGCAGCCTCTCATAGCCATCGAGCAGCCGCCGCTGCTGGTCTTCAGGCGCCTGGTCGAGCCAGCCGGTGAGGCCGGGCGCGTGCGAGAGCGCCAGCACGGAGACGATCTCGGCCATCAGTCCTTCTCACCCAGCACCGTCGCGGCGTAGAGCTTGGCGGCCGCACTGCGGTTGTGGTTGTAGGCCCCGCCGCGGAACAGGCGGGCGATCTGCGGCAGGAAATAGGGATGCACGCCGAGCGTGCCGAGCGCGCCGATGTCGCGTTCGCGCCACGCCGTCTTCTCGGCCTCGCTGAGCCCGTAGGCCGACAGCGTGCCCTCGAAATCGGCGCGGAACCGCTCGAGCGCCGCCGCGTCGCGGCGCAGCTCGAACACCATACGATTGGTGGCCAGACTCTTGTTGACGTCGGCGATGCCCATCTCAGGAAAACTGATACAGCCGCGCCGGGTTGGCGGCGAGAATTTTTTCGCGCAATGCCGCCTCGGGCACGGCCTCACCGAAGACGTTCAGCAGCAGGCCCGCGTCCAGCTCCCGGTACGGCAGGACACCGCCGTGGCCGATAGCGGCCCCGGAATGGAAGCCGATATTCGGCCAGTCGCTGCCCCAGATCAGCCGGTCGGGATTGGCGGCCACCAGCTCCCGGATGAACGGGATGGCATCGCGCAGATCGCCGGTGGCACGTGTCACACGATCGGCCCCCGCGAGCTTCACCCAGATCCGGCCCGTGGCAAGCAGGCGCAGCAGCGCCTGAAACCCGGGCTGGGCGAACCCGTGGCGCGAATCCGGCAGGCCCATATGGTCGATGACCACATCGACCGGGCTCAGCGCCAGAGCCGGCTCGAGCGCGGCAATCAGGTGGTTCTCGCCGAAGACCTGCAGATGCCAGCCACGCGGCGTCAGACGGCCGGCGAGCTCGCCGATCAGGCGCGCCGGATCGCTATAGCGGCTGCCCAGCGACACGAGATTGAGCCGCAACGCCCGCACGCCCAGGCGATGCATCGCGTCGAGTTCGCTGTCCGGCACGTCCGGATCGACAACGGCGACACCGCGACCGCGCGATCCCAGCACGCGCAAGCCCTCCAGCATGGCGCGGTTGTCGGTGCCGTAGCCGCTGGGCTGCACCAGGACGGTGCGCTCGAGCCCCGTCACCCGCGTCATCGCCTCGTGCGCCGTCAGCGTCGCCTCGGGCACGTTGTAGGCCCGCTGTGCCGCGAGCGGAAAACGCTCGAACGGCCCGAAGACATGCATGTGGCAATCGGCCGCGTTCGGCGGCAACGCGAAATCCGGCCGGGTGTGATGGCGGAGCATGCCTTTAGATAGGCGCTCACAGACATTACGTCCAGAGGTGCCGGGCTGCCTTATTGATTAATAGACATACTGGACATTATTAGACAAACTGGACATGAACGGAATCAATGGCTTGCAAGGGCGGATTCAAAACGCCTTCTTTTTGACAAAAGAGTTGATGGACACGATTGCGGCAGCGGCGTGCCGAAACGATGGCACACCCGGCAGAACGTTGCGCTCTGCTAGCCGACGCTGACGGGCTCGGAAGCGTGCGCCTCGAAGGCTCTAGGGGCTGTGACGCCGCTCAACCCGGCCGCTTTCTCGGCGTGGCGCAGCCGGGTGACGACGAACTGCTCGGGGTGGGCGCCAGCGGCATGACAGCAGAAGAGCCGCAGGCCGCCGCCCTGTGGCGACAACGCATCCGCGTCGAAAACCCGCAGACCCCGGCGGGCCAGCAGGGCTTCGAGAGTCCTCAACGAGAATGACGGCAGCGCCTCGTGGTCGATATCGTTCGGCCCCCTGCCCCCGCTCAGGCCGAGGGCATGCCGGATTTCGAGGATCAGGATACCGGCGGGTTTGAGAATCGCGGCGAACCCCGCCGCGACGTCATCCCTATCCGGAGCGTGCGTCAGCACGTGACCGGCGATTACGAGGTCGGCAGCCTTGCCCTGTGCTGCAAGATCGAGCGCAGCCTCGTGGCTGAAGAATTCCCGCCCGGAGACTCCTGCAGGCTCCTGCCCGCTCCCGGCGAGTTTGAGGACAACGCTGCCCGCACCGAGATTGAACCGGCGCACGGCGTGATGCCCATAGTGGCGCGCATGGGCCAGCCAGGCCTCGGAGAAGGACGAGAACGACGTGTATTCGCCGAGAACCCGACAGTCCCGACGCGGTTCGTGCAAGGCGCAGGCGCACGCCAGCGCGTCCGTCCCGCTGTCATTCCCGGGCCGTGTCAGGGTCTCGCTGGCCAGATCCATGGCTTCACTCCAGGCGTTCGGCTCGACCCCGTGAATATGTGGCCGGTCTGGCCGATCCCGAAGGCGACACCCGGCTAAAGGCGCTGCCCAGCCGGGGTAATAGCCAAAAGAAAAAGCCCGCCAGGAGGGCGGGCTTTTAAGGATCGATGATTGTTATTCCTGCTAAGGAGCAACCCTCAGCGCGTCGGCACCGCCGAACGGATGGGCACGAAGATGATCTTGTTGGTGCTGCTCTGGTGGATAAGCAGGTCGCCGCCGTCGCGCGTGGTGCGCATATGCCGGACGATACCGGCATGGACGCCACCCGAGGGGATCGGCCAGCTCTGGAAGGTCTCGGTCTTCGGGTCGAAGCGCACCAGCATGTCCGGCCGGACGCCTGATTCGTTGTACCAGACGATGCCGTCGACCACGGCGATGGCGTAGGGATGCGACTGCGGACCGCTGGGCGAATCCCATTCCTTGATGGCGCCGGACCTGGGGTCGTAACGGCCGAGTTTGCCCGCCGTCGAATTGACGTACCAGATGATGCCGTCCTCAGCGATGTCGAGACGGCGCACGGTGGTCGTCGGGATCGGCAGCTTGACCTCCGTCAGCTCCATGGTGTCCGGATTGATCTTCACCAGACAGTTGCTGCCGTTGCAGGCGAACCAGGGCGTGTCGTTGGCGTCGATCTTGATGCCGTAGGGCTTGCCTGCAGAGCCGGTCTTCACCACTTTGACCTCGCCGGTCGCCGGATCGAGGCGCCCCAGCATGTTGCTCTGCTGCAGGGTGAACCACAGCCGGCCCTTGCGGTCGAACTCCGCCGTGTGCGGATCGCGCGCCGCGGCATCGGGCATCTTGTAGACGGTAACCTCGCCGGTCCTGGGATCGAGCTTGCCGACCGTGCCGTTGCCGTTGCCCGTGTACCAGGGCGTCCCGTCCTTATCGAGCGACACGGAGTGCGGCAGCGCCTTGGTCGGCAGCGGGTACTCCTTCATTTCGCCGGTCTTGGGATTCAGCCGGCCCATGAGGTTGCCGAACTGCCCGACCCACCAGATCGAGCCGTCCGGCGCCTCGACCGGATCGCGCGCGCGCTGCCCCAGCGTGGGTGCCGTCCACTCCTTGAACTGCGGCTGCGGAAATGTTCCAGACACCTGCTTCGCCGGCCGCGGATTCTTGCCGGCCGGGAAATTCGCCGCCAGGTATTTGAGGATCTCGTCGCGCGTTTCCGGGCTCGCCGACAGATCGATCATCGTGCCGACCAGCTCGTCCCAGTTCTTGTGCGAGTAGCCCGAGCTGTTGCTGATCATGTTGGTCTGGTGGCAGCCGGTGCAGACGCCCTCGACCAGCGCCCTTCCGGCCCCCTCGGGCAGCTGCTGGGCCGCGGCGTCGCCGATCCCCAGACTGAACAACGAAGCCGCTGCCAGCAATGCAATCCTCGACATGAGCCACCTGCCTGTTGGGGAAGTTCGTTCGGAACATAATCCTGCCCGGATGCCGGCCAAGTCAAGCCGGCGACCGGGCCGCCCGCTTCATGGCCCCCCGACCGCGCTAGCCGTATAGGGCTTTTTTGGTGCCTATTTCGGGGGATACCTCCCGCCAGAGGCGCGGGAAAGACGCTACGGTAGCTCACCTCGACAAGCACGCGGAACGCAGGCTCACCATGGCGGACAGCAACGAATCCTCCTTCCTCGGAGGCGGCGGCGAGATGGGTGAGCGTATGCGGGCCTTCGACTGGTCCCGGCATCCGCTCGGCCCCGTCGAGTCCTGGCCGCAAAGCCTCAAGACCGCGGTCCGCATCATGCTGACCTCCCGCTACGCGATGTTCGTCTGGTGGGGCAAGGATCGTATCAATTTCTACAACGATGCCTACAGATCGGTGCTCGGCCCTCGTCACCCGGCAGCGCTCGGACGTCCTGCCCGGGAGGTCTGGGCCGAGATCTGGGACATGGTCGGACCGCGCAGCGACGCCGTGCTGCAGCGGGGCGAAGCGACCTACGACGAGCGGCTCCTGCTGATGATGGAGCGCCACGGCTATCGGGAAGAGACTTATTTCACCTTTTCCTACAGCCCCGTTCCGGGCGACAGCGGTCAGACCGAGGGCATGTTCTGCGCCTGCACGGAGGACACGCAGGCGGTGATCGGGGAGCGCCGGCTGCGGACGCTGCGCGATGTCGCGACGGCGGCAGCCGGCAGCAAGAGCCGGGACGACCTTCTTGCCGCGGCGAGTCAGGCACTGGCGGCGGCCGACCGCGACCTGCCCTTTGCCTGTCTCTATACCCTCGACAGGAACTCCGATCGGGCGGTATTGACCAGCCGCTCGCCGGAAGCCGCCCATGCGGCATTCCCGATGACCATCGATCTTGGTGATGCGGGCGCCGACTGGCCGGTAGCCGAAGCCCTGCGCACGAAGGCAGCGGTGGAGCTGGTGCTCGACGGTCCGCTGGCCTCACTGCCACCCGGCGCCTGGGACCGCTCGCCGACCAAGGCGATCCTTCTGCCTTTCGGTCCATCGGGCGCGGCCGAGCCCGATACGGTGCTGGTCGCCGGCCTCAACCCCTACCTGCGTCCTGACGATTCCTATCGTAGCTTTCTCGACCTGCTGGTCGGTCAGATCGCCGCAGGTCTCGCGAGCGCCGAAGCCTACGAGCAGGAACGGCGCCGCGCCGAGGCCCTGGCCGAGCTCGACCGGGCAAAGACCGCCTTCTTTTCCAACATCAGCCACGAGTTCCGCACGCCGCTCACCCTGATGCTCGGGCCACTGGAAGATGCGCTGGCCGATGCCAGCGGCCGTCCGCCTGCCGAGTTCGAGCGCCTCGAGCTGGCGCACCGCAACTCGCTCCGCCTGCTCAAGCTGGTCAACTCGCTGCTCGACTTCTCACGCATCGAGGCCGGGCGTATCGACGCGTCATACGAGCCACTCGACCTGGCATCGCTCACGCGGGATCTCGCGGGCGTTTTCCGTGCCGGCATCGAGCGCGCCGGCCTGAAGCTGATTGTCGACTGCCCGCCCCTGCCCGAGCCGGTCTATGTCGACCGCGAAATGTGGGAGAAGGTGGTCTTCAACCTGCTCTCCAACGCCTTCAAGTTCACCTTTGAAGGCGAGATCGAGGTCTCGCTGCGCCCTGATGGGGCGGCGGTCGAGCTGACGGTTCGCGACACCGGAACGGGCATCCCGCAGCACGACATTCCCCATCTTTTCGAACGCTTCTACCGGGTCAAGGAGGCGCGCGGCCGCTCTCACGAGGGCAGCGGCATCGGCCTCGCCCTCGTTCAGGAGCTGGTCCGGCTGCACGGCGGCAGCGTGCGGGCGGAAAGCGAAATCGAACGGGGCAGCCGCTTCATCGTCTCCCTGCCGCTCGGCAAAATGCACCTGCCGGCGGAGCGAATCCGCGCCGCACGGACCCTCGTTTCCACGGCCGTGGGCGGCGACGCCTATGTCCAGGAGGCGCTGCGCTGGCTTCCCGACAGTTCGCCTGCCGGTGCGCCAGCCGAGAATCCGCCCTCAGGCAAGCGCATCCTGCTGGCCGACGACAACGCCGACATGCGCGACTACGTGCGCCGCCTTCTCGCGCAGCGCGGCCATACCGTCGAAGCCGTGCCCGACGGCGCCGCAGCGCTGCGCGCCGCACGACAGCATAGGCCCGACCTGATCCTGGCCGACGTCATGATGCCGGTGATGGACGGGATTGGCCTGCTGCAGGCGCTGCGGGCCGACCGGTCCCTGGCAGCGCTACCGGTCATCCTGCTTTCCGCACGGGCCGGCGAGGACGCCCGCATCGAGGGCATGAAAGCCGGTGCCGACGACTACCTGACCAAGCCCTTTGCCGCACGCGAGCTGCTGATCCGCGTCGAATCGCGGCTGAGCATGGCCGTCTCGCGGAACGAGGTTACAGAGGTGCAGCAGCGGCTCGCCTCGATTGTCGAATCTTCCGATGACGCCATCATCAGCAAGGATCTCAACGGCACCCTTGTCAGCTGGAACCAGGGCGCCGAGCGTCTTTTCGGCTACACGGCAGGCGAGGCGATCGGCAAGCCGGTGCTGATGCTCATCCCGGAGGACCGCCAGAACGAGGAGCCGGGTATCCTCGAGCGCATCCGGCGCGGCGAGCGCATCGATCACTACGAGACGATCCGGCGGCGCAAGGACGGCAGCCTCGTCGACATCTCGCTCACCGTCTCGCCGATACGCGACGCCCGCGGCAAGATCGTCGGCGCCTCCAAGATCGCCCGCGACATCAGCCAGCGCCGGCAGGCCGAGAAGACCCGCCAACTGCTGCTGAACGAGCTCAATCACCGGGTCAAGAACACCCTGGCGACGGTGCAGGCCATCGTCCAGCAGACCCTGCGCAGCACGCGCGACCCCGCCGATTTCGCGGCGCGCTTCTCCGGCCGCATCCAGTCTCTCGCCCGCGTCCACGCGCTGCTCACCGACAGCACCTGGCAGGGCGCCGATTTGCGCGAGCTGATCCGCGACCAGCTTCTGCAGGGACCGGTCGACGATACGCGGCTGACAGCCTGGGGCCCGGCGATCCGCCTGGGCCCGGAAACGACGCTGCACACGGCGCTGATGCTGCACGAGCTCGGCACCAACTCCGCCAAGTACGGCGCGCTCTCGGTCAGCACCGGCTGGGTGGCCGTCAACTGGTCGGTCAAGGGCGGAAGGCTCCACCTGCAATGGGTGGAACGCGGCGGCCCGCCTGTGCGCCTTCCCGTGTCGCGCGGCTTCGGCACTACCCTGATCGAGCAGAGCGCCAAGAGCGAGGGCGGCAGCGCCCGGATGCTCTGCGAGGCCGAAGGGATTACCTGGCAGATCGAGCTCGCCTTGTCGGAGAGTGCAGGCGCCCACGCCCCGGCGTCGGAGCTCGTCAGCCAGGCGCCGCCGCCGGAGGCGGTTCTATCCGCGAAGCCGCGACCGATTCTCGCCGGACTGCGCTTCCTGGTGGTCGAAGACGAGCCGCTCATCGCCCTTAGCCTCGTCGACACGCTGGAGAACGCGGGCGCGCAGGTTTCCGAGCCCGTGGGCACCGAGAAGGAGGCCCTTCAGGCCATCGAGCAGGGCGAGCTCGACGGCGCGCTGCTCGACGCCAACCTGCACGGACGGCCGGTGCAGGAGATCGCCGCAGCCCTGACCCGGCGTGGCGTGCCCTTCGTCTTCGTCACGGGCTACGGGCGTGAGGGAGCACCGGGCGGCTTCAGGCATGTCCCGGTCGTGACCAAGCCTTTCACCGACCGGCAGCTCCTGGACGCGGTGACCGGCCTGGTGATCAAGAGCGGCAGCGTGGTGAAGCTGAAACCCTGACGGGGGTCAGGCCAAGACTGCCAGCGCGCAAAGCCGCGCCTCGGTCCGCGACAGCACCCAGCCATGGACCTGGACGGTCTGGCCCTCGGCGAAATCGCGGCGGCAGCACGCGGAGAAGGACTCGCGCCGGGTGCTTTCGCCGGCATGGGCTCCGCCCGGCTCGAGACGCGGGAAGAGCTCGGCCAGCAGGCGATCGCGATCGGCCTCCGCCGGTTCCGCCGACAGATAGGCCTGCCCGATGCGCCGGGCACCCTCGAGATCGGCCAGCATGGTCTGGAGCCAGCGCGCCAGCTTCCCCTCCTCGCCTGACGGAACGAGCTGCGGCGCCAGGGCCAGCGTGACCCCGGCGGCCCCCAGGGTCTTGAAGGCGCTGCGACGGTCGATGGGGTGGGTCATGCCTCGTCCTCGTGCTGCTGTGCCTGCTTATCTTGTCCCGCCGCCGCGGCCGGAAAACGACCCGATCGGATAAGAGGCCTTACCCCGAACGGGCAGAGCGGTTGCCCGCCTCTGCGGTGGCTCCCATCTCCGGTGAACGCGGCCTTTCCCGCGCGGGTTCCCCCGGGCCGCCCTCAAGACTCTTCAGGGCTTACGCATGATCGTCGACTCCCGCTCGCTGCCGGCCGGCCACGACATCTCGACCCAGATCTGCATCATCGGCGCCGGCGCCGCGGGAATCACCATCGCCCGCGAGCTGGCGGGCAGCGCCATCCCGGTCTGCCTGCTGGAAAGCGGCGGCTTCGAGCCCGACGCCGAGACGCAGGACCTCTACGCCGGCGAACTCATCGGCGACCACTACCAGACGCTGGACACCACGCGCCTGCGCTTCTTCGGCGGCACGACCAACCATTGGGCGGGCTACTGCCGGCCGATGGACGAGGTCGATTTCGCGGCGCGCGACTGGCTGCCCGGCACCGGCTGGCCGATCACCCGCGCCTCGCTCGATCCCTATTACCGGCGCGCGCAGCCGATCTGCGAGCTCGGGCGTTACGACTACGAGCCCGAGAACTGGCGCGACGGCTCCTACGGCCCGTTTGCCTTCGATGCGAGGAAGCTGATCTCCGGTGTCATCCAGGTCGGGCCGCCGACGCGCTTCGGCGAGGTCTATCGCGAGGAGTTGCACCGCTCGAAGAGCGTCACCGTCTATCTCAACGCCAACGTCACCGACATCCGGCTCGCGGATTCCCGCGCGACCGAGGTGAAGGTCGCCTGTCTCGACGGCAAGACGTTCACGGTGAAGGCCAGGACCTTCATCCTCGCGACCGGGTCGATCGAGAACGCGCGCATCCTGCTCTACTCCAACAGCCAGCGGCCCAAGGGGATCGGCAACGGTCATGACGTCGTCGGCCGCTATTTCTCCGACCACATGGTGATCTGGGAATCGGGTCAGTTCGTCACCGACAAGCGCTATCGGGAAGTGATGCTCTACGGCAGCGAGCAGCGCTACGACAACGCCAAGATCATCGGCTTCGTAGCACCCTCGGCCGAGTTCCAGCGCGAGCACCGCATCCCCAACTGCGCCATGTGCCTCGACCCGATCAACCTGTCGGTGCGCTCGCAGTCCATCGCCTCGGCCAAGCACGTGCTGCGCGAGGTCGGCAAGGGCCAGGTGCCCGACCAGCTCGCCACGCATATCGGGCGGATGATCAGCGATTTCGACGACCTGATCGACGCCGCCTACCGCAAGGCCGTGAACCCGCCGCCCAAGCTGTTCACCACCCGCTTCTGGATGGAATGCCCGCCCGACCCGGAAAGCCGCGTGACCCTGGGCGAGCAGCGCGACGCATTGGGCCTGCCGCGGGTGAAGCTGGACCTGCGCCTGCCCTCCGACCTGCCGCGCATCTTCCGCCTCATGCACGAACTGTTCGCGGCGGAGACCGGCCGGCTGGGCATCGGCCGCACCCAGATCGGTCTCAAGGGCTCGGTCGAGGCGGCGCTGGCCGACATGGAAGGCAGCTTCCACCAGATGGGCACCACGCGCATGAGCGAGGACCCGCGCACGGGCGTGGTCGACGCCAACTGCCGCGTGCACGAGGTGCACAACCTGTTCGTGGCCGGCAGCTCGGTCTTCCCCGCCTACGGCCACATCAACCCCACGCTCACCATCGTGGCGCTGGCGACGCGGCTGGCGGACCACGTCAAGGCGCTGGTCTGATTCTCGTGCTCCGGCGCGGCCAGACGGCGATCGTTACGGGGGCGAGCAGCGGCATTGGACGCGCGATCGCGATCGCCCTGGCGAACGCCGGACTGGCGGTGCGGCTCGTCGGCCGGGACCGCGAGCGGCTCGAGCAGGTCGCCGGGCAGGCCGGCGGCGACGCACGCATCGCCGTGGTCGATATCACCAAGGGACCGGCCGTGGCCGGGCTGGCCCGCGCCGCGCTGCCGACGCTGGATGTGCTGGTGCACAGCGCCGGCGCCTATCGTCAGGAAGCCCTCCACGAGCTCGATGCCGACAGCCTGGCAGCACTGGACGCCATCAACCTGCACGCTCCGATCCTGCTGACCCAGGCCTGCCTGCCGGCGCTGCGCGCGGCATCGGGCCAGGTCGTTTTCGTCAACTCCCAGGCCGGCCTGAGTGCGGGCGCCGCAACGCTGGCCTATTCCGCGGGCAAGCACGGGCTGCGCGCGGCCGCCGATGCCCTGCGCCAGCTTCTCAACCCCCAGGGCGTCCGCGTGCTCAGCATCTTCCCCGGGCGCACCGACACGCCGATGCAGCAGGCGATCCTCGCCCGGGAGAAACGGGTAGCCGATGCCGGCATGCTGATGCAGCCCGAGGATGTCGCGGCCATGGTGCTGGCTGCGCTGACGCTGCCGCGCAGCGCCGAAGTCACCGAGATCATGATGCGGCCGATGCGGCCGCTGGCGTCAGCCTGACTCGGAAAGCAGGCCGGCTTCGGCGAGAGCGGCGGCGGCGGCGGCAAGCGAGGTGAATGGCTTGCCCGAGCGCTCGGCCATGTCGAGCAGCGAATGCTGGCCGTCGGCGAGGTTGAGCACCCAGAGCAGGCTCATCGGGTCGAGGCCGTTCTGCCCGGCGGGGCCGGAGGGCAGGCCGCCGATCTTGCCGTAGAGGCCGCGTCGGCCGAGCTGCGGCTCGCCGTGCGGCGACAGGTTCCGCCAGACGCGGTCCTCCTCGATGAGGTCGACCAGGCGTTCGAGCAGACGAAGCGAATCGGCCAGGGTCGCCGGCTGTACGAAGTCGAGATTGTCGGCCGAGGTGTGATACTCGGGGAAAGTGCCGCTGGGCGAACGCATCAGGCAGCCGACCGGCAGGTTGAAGCCCGGCGAGCAGTACTGCCGCTCGTCGTAGCCGTAGGGCACGAAGGGCAGGATGCGGTCGCCGTGGCCCTCGCCACGCAGGATATGGGCGGCGTAGCGGTCGATGAGCGCGTCACCGCGGCGCGACTGCTTGTAGGTCGGCGCGGCGGCGTCGCCGAGATTGCTCAGCACCAGGCCGTGGCGGATGCGCGAGGCCGCGTCGCGGTTGAAATGCAGCCAGGTGATGGCGCCGATCGTGCCGGGGGCGAAGAGGAACCGGTAGGTGAAACGCCGCCGCGGACGGGCGGCCAAGAGGCGCGCCAGCTCGATGGCCACGGCGATGCCGGAGAGGTTGTCGTTGGCCAGCGACGGGTGGCAGCAATGGATCGAGAACAGCACCTCCCCCGGACCGTGACCGGGGATCAGGCACTGGCCGTATGAAAGGCTGCCGGGCTCGAGCGTCGTGTCGACCGTGACGCGGTAGGCCTCGTCGGTCAGCGCCCGGCGGTCGCGGTCGGCGAGGCAGAAGCCCCAATCGTCGGCGTAGTAGCCGGTGCGATAGGGAATGAGGTCCGGCTGCGCCGGCAGGCTGTAAAGATGGCGCTCGAGCTCGGCGCGCGGCACCACGCGGTCGACCGGCGCGCTGTACTGCACGAGATGCAGGTTGTGACGGGCAAAATCGACCACCGTCCGGCCATCGAGAGTACGGATGGCGGCACCGCGCACGGTCCATTCGCGCGGCACCTCCCAGTCGAGCACCTTGGTCCCGCTGGCAACCTCGCGGATCTCGAGCGGAACGCAGCTGCCGATATAGCCCAGCGTCTCCCTCAGCCCCGGACCGGTCAGGCTGCGGCAGAGCGGAAACAGCGCCTCGACATGGGCGTAGAGCGTCTGCGCCGGATCGGGCGCGGCTGTAGCTGACGGCCGTTCAGCGGTAAGGGCATGCACCCCGGGGATATGCCCCTTTCGGGACGCATTTTCACCCGTCCGCCGGGGTACCGGAGATGTTCAGGAGGGGTAGTCGGTCACGCTGGGCCGGCCGCCCTTGCGGCTTAGTACTGAGCCCCCAGGCGCAGCATTACGATGTTGCGGCTGTAGTCGCCCCCGGCAGCATCGGACTCGCGGTTCTTGTAGCGGTACTCAGGGCCGACATAGAAGTTGCGGTTGAGCGAATAGCGCGCATCCGCCTTCAGCTCGATTGAGGTGTCCGTCCGCTCCACGGCGTTGCCTGTCGCCTTCTCGTAGTCGTTGCGCACCCATTCAACGATGCCGCGCAGGCGGAAATTCGGGAACAGCTGATAGCGCGCCTCGGCGCCAACCAGGGTCGAGGTGTAGCCGGTGTAGAGCGCGTTCGTCGTTTCTTCGATCGTGCGGTTGAGGTAGCCGCGCAGCTGCCACTCGCGCGCCGGGCTCCAGTTCAGCAGGCCGCCGAAGGTGGGGCCGCTGTTCTCGCCGAAACGGGCGTCGTCGTAGTTCTGCTGCATCCAGCCGGCGAAGGCCTCAAAGTCGGTGATGCGGCTAAGCTCTATTTTGGCGCCGCCGACGATGGAGTAGCCGTCAGACGAACGCTTGAAGCCTGAATCGTCGACTGTCTTGTCGTATTCGCGCTGGTTGAGTTCGCCGCGCACGAACGCTTCGTAGTTCTGGATGATCTCGTAGCCGACACGCAGCGACTCACGATACTCGGTGCGGTTACGATCCTGGTTGGTCAGCGTGCCGCTGGCCGTCTTGGTGTCGTCGTAATCGAAATCCGCAATGCGGCCCTCGAGGCGAGCGCTCAGCCGGTTGAAACGGTGGAAGTAGCCGGCATTCGCCGTACCCAGGCGATAGATGGTCGGCTCGACACCGGAGGTGTTTTCCACCGAACCGCGGTCTTCGTGCTGCCGCTGATGACCGAGGCCGCCATAGACGTTGACCGCACGCAGGATGTCGAGACGGCCGTCAACGCCGACCTCGTAGTCCTCGTAATCGTTGTTGTCGTTCTTCTGATAGCGCCCGATCTCGGCCAATGCCTTCAGATTCAGCGCGTGATTGTTCCAGTCGGAACGCACATCGAGCTTGGGAACTACCGTATAGATCTGATCCGACGTCTTGCCGGTCTGCGACGTGAAGATGTTGTCGTTGTGCATCACGCCCAGCTCGATGGCGGGCAGCATCCTGAAGGAGCCGAGACGAATCCCCAGCGGCTCGTAGTCCTCGCCGCCGCGGCTGGGCAGCGCGGGAAGCGGCTCGCGCGGACGCGTGGGCTCGCTGGCTCCCGGCGGCAGCTGCGCCGCAGCGTCGCCAGCGATTGCGAGGAACGCAGTGCCGGCCAGCAGGACCGCAAGCCAGAGGCGGGACGGGCGCTTGATGGTGCGGTCACCGGCTAGCTCGGCTCTGTTCTGGTCTGCACCGAGGGTCATCGTCGTGTTGTGCATCATCCCCGCCCTAGTATTGAGGCCCTTGCCTATGGACCGACCCGGTGACCTCGAGTCATCCGATACTGCCTTGGTTTCTATCGCAAGTTCGCCGCAACACTCCAGCGTCAGCATCGCCTCCCGTCTGGCTGTTGGCCATCGAACAGAAGGCGCGGCCCGCTAAAGCCCCAAGTCAACCCATTGGAAAATATTGATAAAAATTCAGACGGCGGCGCGACCATGGCTCTCTCTTTGGTTTTGCTTACCAGGGTCCGCCAAGTCCTATTCATTTTTGCGCTAATTGTGGCATTGCTACCACAGGGTCATAGTCACGGATTACCCCTATCGAGGTAAGCGCAAGGCGTGGACCCGGATCCGCGGCCCGAGCGTGAGCCCGTCCCCTGAGCCCGATCGTGCGCGAGCAGGAGGCGAGTGCGAAGACGCCGGACGTAAGCCGCAAGCATGGGAGCATTGGAGTTCAGGTCAATCCAGATGCATCGGACCCTGCCTTTGCGGAGACAACATTCGCGCAGAAACGACTTAGCCCCGACCGTGAGGTCGGGGCTAAGTCATCGCTCATCTTGGATGCGGGGACAGGATTTGAACCTGTGACCTTCAGGTTATGAGCCTGACGAGCTACCGGGCTGCTCCACCCCGCGATAAACCGGAATTTGTGCGAAGCGCATGGCGTCGAGGGTATGAGAACCGCGTGAATCCGCTTGGAAGACCTGGCAACGACCTACTCTCCCGCGTCTTAAGACGAAGTACCATGGGCGCTGGAGGCTTTCACGGCCGAGTTCGGAATGGGATCGGGTGTTGGGACCTCCGCTAAAGTCACCAGGTCGTCCAAGCGGATTCCCGCAAGCGAGAAACTCGCCGGCGAAAATCGGTTCAGGGTTTTGTGCGTATCGCGATTGGAAATTCTGCAGCCAATCCTCATCAGAGGTTTGGCACTGCGCGCGGACAAGAGAAAGATCAAGCCAATCGAGCTATTAGGACCAGTCAGCTGAACGCGTTACCGCGCTTTCACACCTGGCCTATCAACGTGGTCGTCTTCCACGGCTCTTCAGGGAGACCTGGTTTTGAGGTGGGTTTCCCGCTTAGATGCATTCAGCGGTTATCCCGTCCGTACATAGCTACCCGGCGATGCGGCTGGCGCCACAACCGGTCCACCAGAGGTACGTTCATCCCGGTCCTCTCGTACTAGGGACAAATCCTCTCAAGTCTCCAACACCCACGGCAGATAGGGACCGAACTGTCTCACGACGTTCTGAACCCAGCTCACGTACCACTTTAATCGGCGAACAGCCGAACCCTTGGGACCTGCTCCAGCCCCAGGATGTGATGAGCCGA
>Ga0164290_1001025_pt1 | contig 58320 bp, 59 predicted proteins | sample Micstemetagenome_FD_108782 | JGI IMG/M metagenome (GOLD analysis project Ga0164290, IMG submission 108782) | Contaminated culture microbial community from soil near Moab, Utah, USA - Microcoleus steenstrupii SON62 (Illumina Assembly) | ecosystem: Environmental > Terrestrial > Soil > Soil crust...
CCGCCGTAGTTGAAGGCGACCTGCAGACGGAAGCGGGTGTTGTGCTCGGTGCGGCGCTCGGCGCGCTCGATGATCTCGAGAATATCGGGCTTCAGGCCGGTGCGGCGCCCCAGGATGCTCACTCTCACCCCCTCGCGGGCCAGGCGGTCGAGATCGCTTTCCACATAGGCCTTGAGCAGGTTCATCAGCTCGCTGACCTCGGTCATGGGCCGGCGCCAGTTCTCGGTCGAGAAGCCGAACACAGTCAGCGTCGAGACGCCGATATCCGGGGCCCCTTCGACAGTGCGCCTGAGCGCCTTGACGCCCTCGCGGTGGCCCAGCGTCCGCGGCAGACCGCGACGCTTCGCCCAGCGGCCGTTGCCGTCCATGATGATGGCGACATGCAAGCCCTCGGCCGGATCCCCGGCGGAAGCCTTCACGCGGTCCTGTACGCCATCCTTCGGGGGCATTCGCCTCACGATCCCTGTCTCATCCGGTCTGCCTGTCCTGAGCCCGGACGATCAAACCTGCATGATCTCTTGTTCCTTGATTTTCAAGGCTTCGTCGATCTTGGCGACGTGCTCGTCGGTGGCCTTCTGGAGGGCGGCTTCGAGCTTCTTCTGCTCGTCCTCGGTGATCACCGCGTCCTTCTGGGCCTTCTTGACGTCGTCCATGCCGTCGCGGCGCACGTTGCTCACGGCAATCTTCTGCTGTTCGGAGTATTTGCCGGCGATCTTGGCAAGGTCCTTGCGCCGCTCTTCAGTCAGCGGCGGGATCGGAATACGCAGGTTCGTGCCCTCGACCACCGGGTTGAGGCCGAGGCCCGCTGAGCGGATGGCCTTCTCGACCGAGACGACGACGCCCTTGTCCCAGATGCTGACGCTGATCGAGCGCGGTTCGGGGACGCTGACCGACGCGACGGTATTGAGCGGCACGGTGTTGCCGTAGGCCTCAACCATCACCTGGTCGAGCAGACCGGCCGAGGCGCGGCCGGTGCGCAGGGAACTGAACTCTTCCTTCAGGGAGGCGACCGCCTTGTCCATCCGGCTGGCATAGGTCGCTACAACAGGCTTTTCGCCACTGGCCATGGTCTTCACTTCCTCTTTTCGCCGGCGACGATAGCCGACAGGTCTTCAAAACCCGTCAAGCTGTCGCGCGGTTCTCGCGTGAGTTGGTTTGTATATCAGGAGTCTTCGGTGATCACGGTGTGCACGCCTTCGCCGTGCAGGACCTTCAGCAGATTGCCGCGTTCGCGGATGGAGAACACCACGATCGGGATCTTGTTCTCGCGCATCAGGCTGATGGCCGAGGCGTCCATGACCTTCAGGTCCTGGGCCAGAACCTCGTGATAGGTCAGGCGGTCATAGCGGGTGGCCGTCTTGTCCTTTTTGGGATCGGCCGTGTAGACGCCGTCGACACTGGTGCCCTTGAACAGGGCGTCGGTGTTCATTTCGGCCGCGCGGAGCGCCGCGCCCGAGTCGGTGGTGAAGAACGGGTTGCCGGTGCCGGCGGCGAAGATCACCACCCTGCCCTTTTCCAGGTGACGCTGGGCGCGGCGGCGGATCAGCGGTTCGCAGACGGTCGGCATCGGAATGGCCGACTGCACCCGGGTCTCGACCCCGATGCGCTCCAGCGCGTCCTGCATGGCCAGAGCATTCATCACCGTGGCCAGCATGCCCATGTAGTCGGCGCTGGCCCGTTCCATCCCCTTGGCGGCTCCCGCCATGCCGCGGAAGATGTTGCCGCCGCCGATCACGAGGCTGAGCTCGACGCCCGCCTCCACCACCTGCTTGATGTCTTCAGCCACGGCCTCGACCGTGGGCATGTCGATGCCGAAGGCGGTCTCGCCCATCAGCACCTCTCCCGAAACCTTCAGAAGCACCTTCTTGTAAAGCAGCTTGGTCATGCCAAAGGTCCTCTTCGATTCACGGGAACTACATAAACCAAGGGCGCCCCCAGCGTGAACCGGGGACGCCCTCTTTAGTCTAAAGACTGACGGATCAGTTTCCGCCGGTCATCGAAGCCACTTCAGCGGCGAAGTCAGGCGCATCGGCCTTTTCAACGCCTTCACCCAGGCCGAGACGGACGAAACCCTTGATGGTCGCGCCGGCTTCGGCGACCAGCGCCTTGATGGTCTGGTCGGGGTTCATGACGAAGGGCTGCTCGAGCAGCACGACTTCACGCTGGAACTTGGAGATCTGGCCGTCCACGATCTTGGCGATCATGTTTTCCGGACGACCTTCTTCCTTGGCCTTCTCGGTCAGCACGGCGCGTTCACGCTCCACGGCCGCCGGGTCGAGATCTTCCGACGACAGCGACAGCGGGTTGGTGGCGGCCACGTGCATGGCGATCTTGCGGCCGAGCTCTTGCAGCGTGGCTTGATCGCCATCGCCTTCCAGAGCGACCAGCACGCCGATCTTGCCCAGTTCCGGGGCGACTGCGTTGTGGACGTAGGCCGAGACCGAACCCTTGGCGACGGTGAACTTGGCCGAACGACGCACGGCCATGTTCTCGCCGATGGTGGCGATCAGGTTGGTGACCATGTCCGAGACGACTTCGCCGTCGGCGGTCTTGGCGGCGCGCACGGCTTCGACGTCGCCGTCGGTGCCGAGGGCGACAGCCGCGACCTTGCGGGCAGCAGCCTGGAACAGGTCGTTGCGGGCCACGAAGTCGGTTTCGGCGTTCAGCTCGATGACCGCACCGGACATGCCGGCGCCTTCGGCCTTCAGGGCCACGGCGACCAGACCTTCAGCGGCGGCGCGGTCGGCCTTCTTGGCGGCCTTGGAGAGGCCCTTGGAGCGCAGCCAGTCGGTGGCCTGTTCCAGGTTGCCGTCGTTTTCGACGAGCGCCTTCTTGCAGTCCATCATGCCGGCGCCGGACTTTTCGCGCAGTTCCTTGACGAGGGCAGCGGTGACTTCCGCCATGTTCAGTCCTCCAGTTCGAGGTCGTAATAGGGATGCAGCCGGGCCTTTGAGGGCCCGGCTGCGGAAGGAAAAAATCAGATCCCTCCCGGAGCGCCGGGAGGGCTCCGAAATCAGTTGGCTTCTTCGGCCGGGGCTTCTTCGGCAGCGGCTTCGGAGGCGGGAGCCTCCTCGGCGACGGCTTCGGGAGCAGCGGCTTCTTCAGCCACCGGTTCCGGGGTCAGTTCACGGGCCAGGGTCGGCTCCATCGGCGCGATCTGGGCGCCGAGGTCGACGCCCGAGGCGGCTTGACCGGCGGCCATGCCGTCGAGGACGGCGTCGGCGATGAGGTCGACGTACAGCTGGATGGCGCGGGCGGCGTCATCGTTGCCCGGGATCGGGAAGGTGATGCCGTCCGGATCGCAGTTGGTATCCAGGATCGCGATGACCGGGATGTTCAGCTTGCGGGCTTCCTGGATCGCGATCGCTTCCTTGTTGGTGTCGATCACGAACATGATGTCAGGAATGCCGCCCATGGCCTTGATGCCGCCGAGCGACAGTTCAAGCTTGTCCATTTCGCGCTGCAGGCTGAGGCGTTCCTTCTTGCCACGGCCCTGGCCTTCGCCGCCGAGCAGGCCTTCCAGCTCGCGCAGACGGGCGATCGAGCCCGAGATGGTGCGCCAGTTGGTCAGGGTGCCGCCGAGCCAGCGGTGGTTGACATAGTACTGGGCGCAGCGCTTGGCGGCTTCGGCCACCGGGTCGGACGCCTGGCGCTTGGTGCCGACGAACAGCACGCGGCCGCCGGCGGCGGCGACTTCACGCACCTTCACCAGGGCCTGGTGCAGGAGCGGGATCGACTGCGACAGGTCGATGATGTGGATGTTCGAGCGCGAGCCGAAGATGAAGCGGTCCATCTTCGGGTTCCAGCGGTGGGTCTGGTGGCCGAAGTGGGCGCCGGCTTCGAGGAGCTGGCGCATGGAGAATTCAGGCAGAGCCATGTCTGTATCGGATCCTTTTTCCGGTTGTCGCCTCCGCGGGCAATTCCCGACCGATTGGTCAGGACCGGAACGGATCGGTCGGGATGTCTCCCCGGCCAGCCCGAACGCCCGCGTGCGTGATGGGCGGGGGAGATAGTCGGGATTGTCCGGAAATGCAAGGGCGGGAGCAGAAGCCGCTCTATCAGGGTCGCGCCGAAGGCCTCAGCCTCGCTGGACAACGAAAGCGGTTGCGAAGGCTGACCCACCGACTGGCGACAAATCCCCGACAGTTGCACATCCGGCGAGCGACAATACGACGCCCGCCAGAGCACAACGACTAGACATCTTCCAGATACGCCACGCCCGGCGCCGTCTTGAGCGCCCCACGCAGGGAAGCATCGAGCGAATAGAACCCCGGCAGCTTCATCTCGATCTCGCGGCCGCCGCCGATGCCGGCGACCAGGATGACCTCGCCGCCGCGTTGCGCCGCCGCCCGGGTCAGGCGCTGCTTCAGGCTGTCGATCTCCGCCGAGCCCGAGGAGATGTGGACGCGCAGGCCCGCAGCCACAGCTTCCAGGGACTGGTCGACCGGCTCGGCGTCGTCGCCGAAGAAGCGGACCTCGCCGTCCTTGGACTTGGCCCTCACCCGAATAACCACCGCCTTGCCGGGCTCCAGCACGTCGCGGCACTTGCGCAGGGATTCCGGCGGGAACAGCACCTCGTACTCCCCGGTGGGATCCGACATCGAGACGAAGGCGAACTTGTCGCCGCTCTGGCTGGCCCGTTCCTGGCGACGGCGGACGATGCCGGCCATCTTGAAGGCGTCGCGGCCGGCTTCGGCCTCGGGCAGGGCGTCCTGCAGCAGGGTGACGCGACGGCGCTGCAGCACCTTGACCATGTCTTCGAGCGGGTGGCCGGTCAGGTAGAAGCCGACGGCGGCCAGTTCCTCGTCGAGGCGGCGGATCTGGTCCCAGGGCTCGACCTTGGGCAGGCGCGGCCGCGAGGCCTCGGACTGGTCGCCGCCGAACAGGCTGACCTGTGAGGAGGCGCGGTCGGCGGCCAGGCTCTGGCCATGAGCGATCAGCACATCGGCGGCGGCGACGATCTGGCCGCGGCTGGGATGAATGCTGTCGAAGGCCCCGGCCCGCGCCAGACCCTCGAGCGCCCGCTTGTTGACCTGCCTGGGATCGAGCCGCTCGACGACGTCGAAGATGTCCTTGAACGGCCCGCCCTCGTTGCGCACCTCGACCAGGTGCTCCATGGCCGACAGGCCGACGTTGCGCACCGCGCCCAGGGCATAGAGCACCTCGCCGTCCTCGACCTCGAAGTCGGCGCCCGAGCGGTTCACGTCGGGAGCCCGCACCGGCACGCCCGAACGGCGGGCGTCCTGGTAGAAGACCGCCAGCTTGTCGGTGTTGGAGATGTCGAGGCTCATGGAGGCGGCCATGAACTCGACGGGCGCGTTGGCCTTCAACCAGGCGGTCTGGTAGCTGATCAGCGCGTAGGCGGCGGCGTGGGACTTGTTGAAGCCGTAGCCGGCGAACTTCTCCACCAGATCGAAGATCGATTTCGCCTGGTTCGGATCGACCCCCTTGGTCTCCGCCCCGGCCACAAAGCGGACCTTCTGGGCGGCCATCTCCTCGGGCTTCTTCTTGCCCATGGCGCGGCGCAGAAGGTCGGCGTCGCCCAGGCTGTAGCCGGCCAGGATCTGGGCGATCTGCATCACCTGTTCCTGGTAGACGACGATGCCGTAGGTCTCCTTCAGCACCGCCTCGAGGGTCGGGTGAAGGTAGTCGATCGGCTTGCGGCCAAACTTGCAGTCGACGAAGCTGTCGATGTTGTCCATCGGCCCCGGCCGATAGAGCGAGATGATGGCGGTGACCTCTTCCAGGCTGCCCGGCCGCAGCTTGCGCAGGGTGTCGCGCATGCCCTGGCTTTCCAGCTGGAACACCCCGACCGTCTGGCCCGAGCTCATCAGCTCGTAGGAGGCGGCGTCATCGAGGGTCAGGGCCTCGATATCGATCGCCGCCCCGCGCTTGGCCATGTGCTTGAGGGCCCGGTCGATGACCGTCAGGGTCTTCAGGCCCAGGAAGTCGAACTTCACCAGACCGGCGCTTTCGACCCACTTCATGTTGAACTGGGTGGCCGGCAGATCCGAGCGCGGATCCTTGTAGAGCGGCGTCAGCTCGACCAGCGGCCGGTCGCCGATGCCCACCCCGGCGGCGTGGGTCGAGGCGTTGCGATACAGCCCCTCCAGCCGCAGGGCCACGTTCAGGCACATCCGCACCTGCTCGTCCTCGTCACGGGCCTGCTTCAGGCGCGGTTCGATCTCGATCGCCTGGGCCAGGGTCGTGGGATTGGCCGGGTTGTTGGGGATCATCTTGGCCAGACGATCGACCAGACCCAGCGACAGCTGCATCACCCGACCGACGTCGCGGACCACGGCGCGAGCCTGCAGGGTGCCGAAAGTGATGATCTGGGCGACCTTGTCGTCCCCGTACTTCTGCTGGACGTAGGTGATCACCTCGCCGCGCCGTTCCTGGCAGAAGTCGATATCGAAGTCGGGCATCGAGACCCGCTCCGGATTGAGGAAGCGCTCGAACAGCAGGCCGAACCGCAGGGGATCAAGGCCGGTGATGGTCAGAGACCAGGCGACCAGCGAGCCCGCGCCCGACCCCCGCCCGGGACCCACGGGAATCCCGTGCGCCTTGGCCCATTTGATGAAGTCCGACACGATCAGGAAGTAGCCGGAGAACCCCATCTGCTGGATGATCCTCACCTCGAACTCGAGGCGGGCCCAGTAGTCTTCCTCCGGCGCGGCCAGTTCGACGGTCGCCAGACGGGCCTTCAGCCCCTCGCGCGCCTGGTGGGCCAGTTCGTCAGGTTCGGTCCGTCCAGCGCCGGTGTCGAAGCGCGGCAGGATAGGATCGCGCTTCTGAACCATGAAGGCGCAGCGCCGGGCGATCTCGAGCGTCTGGTCACAGGCCTCCGGAAGGTCGCTGAACAGCGCCCGCATCTCGGCGGCGGTCTTGAAGTAATGTTCGGCGGTCACCCGCCGCCGCTCGTCCTGGCCGACAAAGGCGCCGTCGGAGATGCACAGCAGGGCGTCGTGCGCCTCATACATCGACTTGTCGGGATAGTAGACGTCGTTGGTGGCGACCAGGGGCACGTCATGGGCGTAGGCCCAGGCGACCAGCCCCGGCTCGGCCGCCGCCTGCTGCGGCAGGCCATGACGTTGCAGTTCGACATAGAAGCGGTCGCCGAACACAGACCGCATGGCGGCCAGCGTCGCCTCGCCCTCGGCGGTCTTGCCGGCGGCGAACAGCGGATCGATGGGGCCGTCCGTGCCGCCGGACAGCAGGATCAGTCCCTCGCTGTGGGCGGCGATCTTGCTCCAGGGCACCGAAGGCTCGGACACCGCATCGATGTCGAGGTAGGCCGAGGAGCTGAGTTCGGAGAGATTGAGATAGCCCCGCTCGTTCTGAGCGATCAGGGTCAGGGTCGGGGTCCGCGCCCAGCGTTCCGGCGGTCCCTCGCCGATGCCGGTCACCGGCAGGGCGCAGGCCACCAGCGGCTGAACACCCGCCTCCTTGGCGGCGACGGAAAATTCGAGAGCGCCGAAGAGGTTGGCCCGGTCGGCGATGCCGATGGCCGGCATGCCCTCGGCGGCAGCCAGCTTGGGCGTCTTGTCAGCCTTGATGGCCCCTTCCAGCAGGCTGTAGGCCGAGCGCACCCGCAAATGGACAAAGCCGTTCGCCAGATCCGCCATTTGCCTACGTCACCTCCGCCTTCTGCGGTTCATCCTTAAGGCCGACTCAGGCGGCCAGATAGGCCACCGAACACATCATCCACACAAAGCTGACGACCGAAGCCAGAGCCAGCGTTTCACGAGCAATCTTGGCCATTCGAGCCTCCCGGTTCCAAGTTCCGGGTTTGTTCCTATTCCCGTTTTGTTCCACAGGCAAGTGGAAAGTGGAACAGCGTGTTGGGAAGCTGTGGAGCGGTGGGGGAGAGCCTGCGCCCTCCCCTTCGTCCCTTAAAGGAACCAGCCGTCCTTGGGCCCGTCCACCGGCATCGAAACAGGTAGCCCGATGAAGTCGGCGGCGTTCAGCGAGGCGGCCTGCACCCCGGTAAGGGTGACGGAACAGCCGTCGGCGAAGATCACCTTGGCCCCGGCCGCCAACTGCACGATCGACGCATAGCCGCCGTAGGCGCTGACATCGAGACGATCCACGCCGTCCTGGAAGTCGGCGATGGTGTTGGTCGCCCCGTCGCCCGGGGCCAGCACGAAGACGTCCGCACCGGCGCCGCCGGTCAGGGTGTCCTGACCCGCGCCGCCGATAAGGATGTCGTCCCCGTCGCCGCCGAACAGCCTGTCGTTGCCCAGACCGCCCTCCAGTCGATCGGCGCCGCCCAGGCCGTAGAGGGTGTCATTGCCATCCAGACCCTGCAGGGTGTCGAACCGCTCGTCGCCGTTCAGGGTGTTGGCCCCGGCCGTCCCGACCAGGGTCCGCTCCGAACCGGCCGCCGCCGGAGGGGGCGGGTGTGGCGGCGGCGGCGGTGGCGGTGAAGCCAGGCCGTAGAAGCTGGCGGCGGTGATGCTGGCGGCGCTGATCCCCACCAGGCGGAAACCGACGCCGGTAGCGGCGTCGACCATCACGACCGTGTCGGCGCCGCTCTGCGTGACGCTGTCGTAGTCGCCGAAGTCGGTGACCATCAGCCGGTCGATCCCGACCTCGAAGTCGGAGACGATATCGATGCCGCCGCCGGCCTCGGCGACGAAATAGTCCGGTCCCGCGCCGCCGATCAGGAAGTCGACGCCGGCCCCGCCATGCAGCACGTCGCTGGCCGCGCCGCCGTTCAGCAGATCGTCGCTCGCTCCACCCTGCAGGACGTCGTTGTTGCCGCCGCCGTTGATGTAGTCGCGGCCGGCCGTGCCGCTGAAGAACTCGGCGTTCGCATCGCCGATCGTGACGGCATAGGGGTCGGGCTGGGTGACCGCGAAGCCGAGGTAGCTGGGATCGCCCAGGGTCGACAGTCCGAGGCCCACGAGGCGAAGGCTGTGCCCGGGGCCCAGCAGGATCACGGTGTCCGAGCCGTCGAGGTAGGACCCGATGAAGGTCGCCGGGTCGACGGCGATGCGGTCCTGGCCGACCGTGAAATCGGTGACGACGTCATGGCCATCGCCGGTCCCGACGACGAAGAGGGCGTTCCCCGCGCCGCCGGTCAGCCGATCAACGCCCGCGCCGCCGGCGAGAACATCGGCGCCGTCGCCGCCCTGCAGCAGGTCGTCTCCGCCGTGACCGTTCAGCGTGTCGCCGCCGCCCAGCCCCTGGATCTGATCAGCCGCAGCGGTGCCGGCGATGACTTCTCCGGAGACCGTTCCGACGATCAGGTTGTAGCCCGGCTCGGCCGGCGGACCCGGAGGCGGCGGCGGCGGCGGAGGGGGCGGTGGCGGCGGGCTGACGCCGGTGATGAAGTCGGCGGCGCTCAGTTGCGAGGCGTTGATCCCCGTCAGGGTGACGTAGCCCCCGTCGGCAAAGGTGATCTTCGCCCCGGCGGCCATCTGGCTGATGGCGCTGTAGACGCCGCCGTAGCCCCGGATGTCGATCCTGTCCGTTCCGTCCTGGAAGTCGGTGATGGTGTTGGCCCCGTCGCCGGTCGCCAGCACGAACACATCCGCGCCCGCGCCGCCCGTCAGGGTGTCCTGGCCCGCGCCGCCGATGAGGACGTCATCACCCTCACCGCCGTTGAGCCTGTCGGCGCCGGCTCCGCCCTCAAGGCGATCAGAGCCACCCAGGCCGCCCAGCGTGTCGTTGCCGTCAAGCCCGAGGATGGTCTCCCAGAGGTCGGCGCCGTTGATGATGTTGGCAGACGCGTTGCCGGTCAGCGTCGTCTGGTCGCCCAGCACGACCTGCACGGGCGGAGGGGGCGGCGGCGGCGGCGGCGGTGGCGGTGGCGGCGGAGGCGGAGGCGGAGGCGGAGGCGGAGGCGGAGGCGGAGGCGGAGGCGGAGGCGGAGCGTTCAAGCCAATGAAGTCGCCGTCGGTCAGGGCAGAAGCCTGCACGCCGGTCAGGGTGACGTAGCTGCCATCCGAAAAGACCACCTTGGCTCCACTGGCCAATTGCGCCCTGGAGGTGACGGCGCCGAAGGCCGAGACGTCGATTTTGTCCACGCCCAGCTGGAAATCGGCGATGGTGTTGACCCCGTCGCCCAGCCCGATGACGAACGTGTCGGCGCCCGCGCCGCCGGTCAGGGTATCCTGGCCCGCGCCGCCGACCAGCACGTCGTCGCCGTCGCCGCCGTTCAGCCTGTCGGCCCCGGCGCCGCCGTCCAGGCGGTCAGAGCCACCCAGGCCGTTCAGGGTGTCGTTGCCGTCCAGACCCTGGATCGTCTCCCAGCGGTCGTCGCCGGTCAGGGTGTTGGCCGCAGCGGTGCCGGTCAGGGTGCGCTCGGAGCCGACCGTCAGCGGCGGCGGCGCGGGCAGGCCGATGAAGCTGGCCCCCGTGATCGTCGAGGCGGTCACGCCGGTCAGGCGGAAGCTGACGCCCGTGCCAACGCCCACCGCGATCACTGTGTCGGCGCCGTCCTGGCTGGCGCTCCAGGCCCCGAAGCCGGTGAGGTCGATCTTGTCGACGCCGACCTCGAAGTCGGAAACGGTGTCGGCGCCGCCACCGGTGGTGGCCACGAAGATGTCGGTCCCGGCCCCGTCGACCAGCAGGTCCGAGCCCAGGCCGCCGGACAGGATGTCGGCGCTGTCGCCGCCCTCCAGCCAGTCGTCGCCTTCCTTGCCCTGCAGATTGTCGGCGCCGCCCAGGCCCTGGCCGTGGTCGCGCGAGATCGAGCCGGTGAAGACGTCGTCCCCGGCCGTGCCCGAGACCTCGTAGAAGACCGGCGGCGGGGGTGGCGGCGGCGGTGGCGGCGGCGGCGGAGGCGCGCCGGTGATGAAGTGCGCCGGGGTCAGCTCATGGGTCCAGACGTTGGTCAGCAGCACATAGCCGCCGTCCGAGAAGACCACCCGTGTCCCGGCGGCGGTCTGCAGCAGCGAGCTGTAGCCGCCGTAGGCCGAGACATCGAGCCGGTCCTGGGTGATCAAAAAGTCGGTGATGGTGGCGGTCTGGTCGCCAGGCGCGAAGACGAAGACGTCGTAGCCGGCGTTGCCGGTCAGGGTGTCGGTTCCCGCTCCGCCGATAATGACGTCGTCGCCATTGCCGCCGTCCAGCTTGTCGCTGCCAGCGCCGCCCTCGAGACGGTCGTTGCCGTTGTCGCCGCCCAGGGTGTCGTTGCCGTCCAGCCCGAGGATGATCTCGTTGCGCGCGTCGCCGGTCAGGGTGTTGGCCGCGGCCGTGCCGGTCAGGGTGCGGTCATAGTAGCTGATTGGCGGAATCGGCGGCAGGACCGGCGGCGGCGGGGGTGGGGGTGGCGGCGGAGGCGGCGGCGCGGGCAGGCCCAGGAAGCTGGCCGAGGTGACGCTGGAAGCCTGGACGTTGAGCAGGCGGGCGGTGACCCCGACGGCAACCTGGACAATGGTGTCCGCGCCGCTCTGGGTGATCGACTGGAAACCGCCGAAGGCGCTGACGTCCAGCTTGTCGACCCCGACCTCGAAGTCGGTGATGGTGTCGGCCCCGCCGTTCACCTCGAAGAAGAAGGTGTCGGCTTCCGAGCCGCCGGTCAGGGTGTCGGCCCCCAGGCCGCCATGGATCAGGTCGGCGCCGATGCCGCCGTTGATGATGTCGGCATCCTCATGGCCCCAGAGGTTGTCGTCGCCCTGGGCGCCGGACAGGTTGTCGAGGCCTTCGCGCCCGTAGAGGGTATCGTTGCCGTCCTCGCCGAACATCTGGTCATTGCCCTGACCGCCGTCCGCGCCGTCGGCGCCATAGCCGCCGTGCAGGACGTCGTCGCCGCCCTCGCCCTGCAGCCCATCATTGCCGGCATCGCCGTACAGCTGGTCAGCGCCGTCGCCGCCTTTCAGGAAATCGACCCCGTCTCCGGCGTTCATGACGTCGTCACCGCCGAAGCCCCACATCTCGTCGCGGTTGGCGCTGCCGGTGAAACCGTTGTTGAGGCCGTTGCCGTAGAGGCTCTGCTGGCTGCCGCCGGCGACGACGTTCTCGACGTTGGCGGCCATGTCGTAGAAATTGAACCTGGCGATGACGGTATCGATGCCGCCGCCCTCGGCTTCGACGACGATGTCGCCCTCGCCGACGATGTAGGTGTCGTCGCCCGCGCCGCCGACCATGGTGTCGACGCCCTCGCCCAGGGCCCAGCCGTCGATGGTGTCGTTTCCGTCGCCGCCGTTCAGGGTGTCGGCCCCCAGGCCGCCGAACAGCTGGTCGTCGCCGTCGCCGCCATTCAGGATGTCGAGCCCTTCAAGGCCATAGAGGGTGTCGTTTCCGCCCAGACCGTTGATGGTGTCGTCGCCGTCGCCGCCGCTCAGGGTGTCGGCGCCGGCCGTGCCGACGACGGCTTCGGGAACCGGAACGTAGCCGATGAAGCTGGCCGGGGTGACGGCCGAGGCGAGGATGTTCAACAGTCGGATCGAGACGTCGCCGGCGAAGGTGATCAGGGTGTCCGCGCCGTCCTGGACCAGGGTCAACCAGTGGCCGAAGCCACGGATTCCCAGCATGTCCTGGCCGACCGTGAAGTCGGTGATGATGTCAGCGCCACCGCCGATGTCGACGATGAAGGTGTCGCTGCCCGCCCCGCCGGTCAGGCGGTTGGCGGCGCTGTTGCCGCGCATCAGGTCGGCGCCGAAGCCGCCGATGGCGTTCTCGATGACAACGCCCATGGCGACGGCGACGTTGCCCCGCAGGCCGCCGACATTGGAGAAGGCGCCCTGGCCCAGGTTGATCAACTGATCCTGGCTGTAGCCGGAGAAATCGAAGGTATCGACGCCGCCGGCGTCCCAGACGGCAAAGACCAGCGTCGGATTGCCGGCGGCGCTGAACCAGCTGCGGCCGGCGTTCGAGTTGAACCCGTATGTGGTGTCGCCGGTGCGGGTGGTCAGGTTGGCGCCGTACAGGCGCTGCGCGGCGGCGATGTCGTCCAGCAGGACGGTGGCGGCGTAGCCGGTGGGTCCGAAGTCGGCCCCCGTGGCGTACTCCGAGAAGTAGCTCATCACCGTGTACTGGTTGCTGTCCTCGTAGTACTCGGCCGAGCCGGTGTAGGTGACGCTGCCGCCGTTGTAGGCGCCGGGGTGATCCAGGCCGATGGCGTGGCCGATCTCGTGGATCAGCGTCAGCATGCCATAGCCGCCGGCGCTCAGGTCGTGGTTGTCGAGCGAATCCCGGTTGACCCAGACGTCGCCGGACATCTCGTCGGTGGTCGGCGACACACCCACGAACCCGGAGTCGGGCATGTAGGCGAAGGCAGCCGCGCCATCCGCATCGTCGTTGTAGTTGCCGAAGCGGATGCTGCCGAGGTTTGAATACTGGGCCGCGCCGTCGGCGTCGACGAAGGTGATGCCGGCCACGTCGGACCAGGCGGCCAGCGCCTTGAGGGTGGCGGCGATCTGGGCGGCGTCAAATTTGGTGAAGTTGAGGATGCCCTGGCCGGCCATGTAGCCGGGCGCGGAGTTCAGGAAGCTGAAAGTCACCTGGGCGGCCTGGCCGAGCACGCCCTGGCCGTTCCAGCTCAACCCGTCGCGGGTGATATGGGCGCCGGCCTGCTCCACAGTCTTGGAGGGCTTGCCGTTTTCGTAGTGACCGCCACGCTCGACGGCGTCGAGATATCTGCGGCCATAGACGGGGCTCAGCAGCGGCGCCTGAAAATCGACTGCGGGCCGGGCGACCTCCACGATCCCGGCGTTGTCGGCCTGGACCTGAGATTGGGGATCCGCGAGCTGGCCGCGATAGCTGCGCGCGGCCTGCTCAGCCTCGGGACGCAGGTCCGCCGGCTCGTTGGACATCCAGTCGAACGACAGCTGATCTTCAAAGGCCACGGAACAATCCCCCCTACGCAACTAGGGCGGGACCCTACGAAGCCGCTATCGTGAAGGCAACCAGAACCGGCGCTACTCTTCGTCGCCATTCATCGGCGGATTGTGCAGGGCGACGATGTCTTGCAGTTCGGCCTGGCGGATGGCGCGGGTGACGTTCAGGCGGACCAGGATGGTGTTGGCCCCGAACGTCTTCCTGGCCTTGTCCCAGCCGGAGTGGACGCCCTTGTGCAGGCACTCGGTCTCGCCGGCGTAGACCACCGTGCGCTCCCCGGCCTTCATCCTGACGAACAGGTAGTTGGCCCCGGTCGGCGAGATCGGGCCCTCACCCTCCAGTGGCTGGTAGCGATAGCCGTGGCCCGACTGACCTTCGAACTCATATTGATGGGCCATACGCGCCTCCCGACTGCAGAACCGTTTCTATGGCCTTGTTTGCATGGCCAAATCTGGGCGGACAGGCGTCGGTCAGAGGGCGCCGACAAACCGCGTTCGTGACGATTGACGGCTATGCGTTACATATGTAGCGTATCCGTGACGTTAGCCGAGAGTCGACCATGACCCAGCCGCCTTCCGACACCGAACTCGAGATCCTCAAGGTCTTCTGGCGCGACGGCGCGGCCAGCGCCCGCGAGATCCAGGCGGGGCTTCCCGAAGCCCTCGACTGGACCGCCTCGACCACCCGCACGGTGCTGGAGCGGCTGCGGGCCAAGGGGCTGCTGGTGCGGCGGTCGGTCCACGGCCTGGCGGTCTATGAGGCGGCCCAGGCCAAGGCGGACATTCTGGGCGGCGTGCTGCGCCGGGTGATGCGGGTTCTGGAGGTCGAGGGGCCCCTGCCCGCCTCCGCCTTCGCCGGCAGCGCCATCCTTTCGCCGGACGAGCTTCGCGATCTGGAGGCCCTTCTCAACGCCGAGGAGGAGAAGTGATGGACGGCGTCACACTCTCCCTGCTGATCCTGGGGTCGACGATCCCGATGGCCGCCTGCGGGTTCGCCGCCGGCCTTCTTGCCGAACGGATCACCGGCGCGCCGGGCCTGCGGGAACGGGTCTGGGGTCTGGCCCTGCTGGCGCCGGTGCTGGCGGTGGTCGCGGTGGTGCTGGTTTCGCCGCACCTGTCGCGTCCCGCTCCTGTCGGTCCGCCGGCTACGGACCCCGGCGCCGTCATCATCGACCCGGTTGTCACCGCGCCTCCCGCGACCTCGCCGTTCCAGACCTGGTTCGATGTCGCTGAGGTGCTGGCGCCGACCCTGCTGCTCAGCCTCATGTTGCTGGGCATGATCGTTGGCGGCGTCCTGCTGCTGCGTCGTCACGCGCGGCTATTGCAGTTGCTGCGCCAGGCCAGGCCGCTCGACGACGAGGCGCTGTCCGCCGACATCGCCCGGCAGGCCGCCGCGCTCAAGGTCCGCGCGCCTGGGCTGAAAGCGTCTGACCGCCTCGGCAGTCCGCTGCTTGCCGGTCTGATCCGGCCGTCCATCGTCATCCCCAGGGCGCTCACCGGCCTGCCGACCCCGCGCCTCGCGCTGATCTGCGGTCACGAGCTGGCCCACCTCAAGCGCGGCGACAATCCCCGCGCCTGGGCCGAAGGCGCCCTGCTGGCGGTCATGTGGTTCAACCCCTTCATGGCCATGATCCACGCCCGGCTGAACGCCGCGCGGGAGGAGCATTGCGACGCCATCGCCCTCGCCCAGGCCGACGGCGCCGCCCGCCGCGCCTATGCCGAAACCCTTCTCGAAACGCTCCGCCTCAGCGCCGGTCCGGAGCCGCAGTCCGCATTCATCGGCGCCGGAAGGAAGACCGCCATGCGCCTGAAAGCCATCCTGAAGCCCCACGCCCCTGCCTCCCTGCGCGCCAGGGCCGGCGTCATCGCCATCGGCGCCGTCCTGGCCCTGGCCGTCGGGGGCGCTACTATCGCCCTGGCCATGCAGGCCGCGCCCGAACGCGCCATCGCCGGCCGCGCCTCGCATTGGAAGCAGTCGGTGCAGGACGATGTCCGGGGGCCCAAGGGGGTGATCCAGGTCGCCGGCGACCAGATGCAGGTCAAGGACGGCGTCGCCTACTGGAGCGGCCGGCCGGTCATCGTGCTGACCCCGGCGACGGGCGATCCGCGCCGCGACGCGCAGCTCGCCCGCGTGACCTTCCTGGTCAACGGCAAGGCCGCCCCCGCCGCCTTCACGCCCAACAGCCTCGACGCCAGGGACATCGGCGTGATCAAGGTGCGGCAGCGGGCCGACGACGAGGACGGCCCGACCGTCATCGACATCGTCATGGCCCCGGACGCGCCGCCCGCGCCTCCGGCTCCGCCTGCCCTGGTTGCCCCCGAGGCCCCGCCGGAACCTCCGACGCCGCCCTCGCCCGTGTCAGCGCCGACGCCGCCGACGCCGCCCCTCGCGCCCCTGGTCCGCCTCCAAGCCCCGCCGCCGGCTCCACCGGCGCCGCCGGCGCCGCCGGCCCCGCCGAAGCCCGTCGTCGCCCAGCCGGTCTGGGAAGCCCGCCCGACCGGCGCGGATGTCGCCGCCGTCTATCCGCGCGACGCCTTGAACGCGGGCTTGTCCGGCCGGGTCATACTGATGTGCAAGACCACCGAAGCCGGCCTGCTGGCGGAGTGTTCGACCCGCGGCGAGACCCCGGCCGGCAATGGCTTCGCCGAAGCCGCCCTGAAGCTGGCGCCGAAGTTCAAGATCCGGCCGACCACCGCTGAGGGCCTGTCGGTCCGCACCGGCCAGGTCAACATTCCGATTGTGTTCAATTCGCCGTTGGCCGCGCCGTCGCCCCGGCCCGTCCCGACGACCCGCTAGAACCGCCGCTCTTCCAGCAGGCCGTCCTTCAACGCAAAAACCCGGTCCATGTAGCGGGCCAGTTCCAGGTTATGCGTGGCGATCAGGGCGGCGACGCCCTGGTCGCGGACCGCGTCGTGCAGGGTCTTGAAGACGGCGGCGGCGGTGTCGGGGTCGAGGTTGCCGGTCGGCTCGTCGGCGAGAAGCAGCGTCGGCTCGTTGGTCAGGGCCCGGGCGATGGCCACCCGTTGCTGCTCACCACCCGACAGCTGGGCCGGCTGGTGGTCGAGCCGTTCGGACAGGCCCATGCCGGACAGCAGACCTTCCGCCCGCGCCTGGGCCCAGGCCTTGTCGCGGCCCTGGATCAGGGCCGGCAGGGCGACGTTTTCCAGCGCGGTGAATTCCGGCAGCAGATGGTGGAACTGATAGACGAAGCCGATGCTGGACAGCCGCAGCAGGGTGCGCGGCCGGTCGCCGAGGTTGGTGCAGTCCTGGCCGGCGATGAACACCTGGCCTTCGGTGGGACGTTCCAGCAGGCCGGCGGCATGCAACAGCGAAGACTTGCCCGAGCCGGACGGCCCGATCAGGCCGACGATCTCGCCCGGCATGACGTCCAGATCGACGCCCTTCAGCACCTCCAGCGGACCGGAGCCGGCGTTGTAGGTGCGCTTGACGCCCCTGAGTGAAAGGGTCGGGCTACTCATAGCGAAGGGCCTCGACCGGATCGAGACTGGCTGCCCGCAGGGCCGGCGGCAGGGTGGCGATGAAGCTGACCAGCAGCGACACACCGACGATCAGCGCCACCGCGCCCCATTCGATGCGGGCCGGGATGTGGGTCAGGAAATAGACGTCGGCGTTGAACACGCTGGTCCCTGTCACCCACTCCACGAAATGCTGGATGGACTGGATGTTCAGGCAGAACAGCACCCCAAGGATCAGCCCGGCCAGGGTGCCGGCCACGCCGATGCTGGCCCCGGCCATGAAGAAGATGCGCAGGATGGAATTCTTGGTCGCCCCCATGGTGCGCAGGATGCCGATGTCGCGGCTCTTGTTCTTCACCAGCATGATGAGGCCCGAGACGATGTTGATCGCCGCGATGACCACGATGCAGAACAGGATGAAGCGCATCACCGTGCGTTCCACCTGCAGGGCATTGAAGAAGCTCTGGTTCTTCTCGGTCCAGTCGCTGACGCTGGCGTCCTGCCCCGCCGCCTGGCGGATGGCCGGCTTGAGCCCGGCGGCGGCGTCGGGGTCATCGAGCTTGACCTCCAGCACATCGACCGTGCCCTCCTTGCCGAAGAACAGCTGGGCCTGTTCCAGCGGCATGTAGGCGAAGGCCTGGTCGTATTCGCTCATGCCGACGCTGAAGACGCCGCCGACGGTGTAGTCCTTCTGGTTGGCCGACATGCCGAAGGCCGAAGGCGAGCTGGAGGCGGCCACCAGGGTCACAGCGTCGCCCGGGCCGACGCCAAGCTGCATGGCCAGGCGGTCGCCGAGCAGGATGAGGTCGCCGCCGTATTCGCCCTGGCCGTAGCCATCGATCGAGCCGCCGGGCTTGATGGTCTTCGAGACCAGCGGGGTCGCTTCGAGGTCCTTGCGGCTGACACCGCGCACGATGGCGCCGCCGGCCTGGCCTCGACCGACGATCATGACCTGGCCCTCGATCATCGGGGTGACCTGGGCGACGCCGGGCAGGTTGCGGATGCGCTGAACCACGCCGTCCCGCTGGCCATCGGACAGGGGCAGCTGGCCGACCACATAGGCGTGGCCGCTGAAACCGAGGATCTTGTCGAGCAGTTCGGTGCGGAAGCCGTTCATGACGCTCATCACCACGATGAGCACCAGCACGGCGGCCCCGATGCCGAGGAAGGCGAGGATGGAGATCAGGGCGACCCCTGCATCCTGACGCCGGGCGCGCAGGTAGCGGCCGGCGACGGCGCGCTCCCACATCCCGAACGGCGCGGCCTTGGCCCCGGCTTTGCTCACCTTAAGCGAGCTCCGCCAGCACGGCGTCGAGGGAGGCGACCGACCGTTCGCCGGTGGCGCGCACCTTCACTTCCACATTGCCCTCCGCGATGGACTTCGGCCCCACGACGATCTGCCGGGGGATGCCGATGAGGTCCATCGTTGCAAATTTCGCGCCTGCCCGCTCGTCGCGGTCGTCATAGAGCACGGCCTTGCCGGCGGCCTTGGCGGCGGCGTAGGCCTTCTCGCAGGCGGCGTCGCAGGACGCGTCGCCGGACTTCAGGTTGATGATGCCCAGATCATAGGGGGCGACGGCGTCCGGCCAGATGATGCCGTTGTCGTCGTGGCTGGCCTCGATGATGGCGCCCAGCAGGCGCGAGACGCCGACGCCGTAGCTGCCCATGTGGACCGGGGCGCTGACGCCATCCGGGCCGGCGACGTTGGCCTTCATCGGCTTCGAATACTTCTCGCCGAAATAGAAGATGTGGCCGACCTCGATGCCGCGGGCCGACAGCTGCTTGTCGGCGGGGACGGCGCCAAAGGCCGCCTCGTCGTGCATCTCCTCGGTGGCCGCATAGAGGGCCGTGCGCTGATCGACCAGCGGCTGCAGGTCGCCGTCGAAATCGACGTCCGGGCCGGGGGCGCCCATCTCGACCAGGTCCTTGTGGCAGAAGACCTGGCTCTCGCCGGTCTCGGCCAGGACGATGAACTCGTGGGACAGATCGCCACCGATCGGGCCGGTGTCGGCCTTCATCGGAACAGCCTTCAGCCCCATGCGGGCGAAGGTGTTGAGGTAGGCGATGAACATGCGGTTGTAGCTGCGACGGGCATCGGCCTCGTTGAGGTCGAAGCTGTAGGCGTCCTTCATCAGGAACTCGCGGCCGCGCATGACGCCGAAGCGCGGGCGGCGCTCGTCGCGGAACTTCCACTGGATGTTGTAGAGGTTGAGCGGCAGGTCCTTGTAGCTCTTCACCGAGGCGCGGAAGATGTCGGTGACCACCTCTTCGGCCGTGGGCCCGTACAGCAGCTGGCGGTCATGGCGGTCGGTGATGCGCAGCATCTCGTCGCCGTAAGCCTCGTAGCGGCCGCTTTCCTTCCAGAGGTCAGCAAGTTGCAGGGTCGGCATCAGCAGTTCGATGGCGCCGGCGCGGTCCATCTCCTCGCGGACGATCTGTTCGATCTTCTTCAGCACCCGCAGGCCCAGCGGCAGCCAGGCGTAGATGCCGGCCGCCTCCTGGCGGATCATGCCGGCGCGCAGCATGAGTTGGTGGGAGACGATCTGGACGTCGGCGGGCACTTCCTTGAGCACCGGCAGGAAAAAGCGCGACAGGCGCATGGCAACCCCGTTGTGAATTCGGCGCTGACTTAGCCGGTGGGGGTGTTGATTGGCAACGACAGCAGGCGAAAAGAAGGCCGCCGGGTCAAACCCAGGCGGCCTCCAAGTCAATCGTCGGGGAACATACGCCACGGAAACACCAGCGGGCGAGGCCCGCTCTCCGAGCCTTAAGAATGCACGGGACTCGGCGCGGGTCGCAGTTAAGACGGGCGATGGGCTCGGCAATCGGCGATGTGACTGCGGATTGTGCAGCTTGGGCCAGATAAGGCGCCCATTTTTTTGGCGCAGCCCCGGACCGAACCAATCAGCCTAGGCCTCCGGCAGCTGGGAGAGGATGGTCGGCGCGTCGAAGTAGTCGCGCCAGTAGGTGATCAGCCCGTTGTGGACCTCGAAAACACCGGTCACCGGCAGTTCGACCCATTTGTCGCCGAACAGGTGCCGGTCGAGGCGCTCCAGGAAGCCCACCGGCCCGTCGACCGCGGCCCGCAGAACCCGGAACTCGTTCTCGCGGGTCGGGCCGAAGAAGGGCTCGAGGACCGCCCGGACCGCGGCCGGACCGCGCACCGCGCCGAGGGGCGGCGGGTTGATGTAGTCGCAATCGTCGGACACGAGCTTCAGGGCCGCATCGTAGTCCAGCGGCTCCATGAGTTTCATGAACTGGCGGACGACGTCGATGGGGGAACTGGCGACTGCGGACATAGGGGCCTCCCGGGGTTTGGATCTGGTCCAATCCTGGGAGCCCGGCCTGCTGTCCGCAGTTACCCGGGGGGTTATCGCCCACCGGCGTTGCGGAACAGGGCTTCGGTCTCCGGGTCGGCCGGGAAGAGGGTCTCGATCCGAAGTTCGTCGGCGGTGACGTCCTGGGCGGTGCCGAAGGTGGCGACGATCGCGAACATCGACATCTTCAGGTCCCCCACCTGCATCTCGAACGGCATGACCGGCAGAAGCGCGGTGTCAGCGGCGGACCACAGGATGGTGTCGGGTTGCAGTGGCGCAAGGTCGTCCAGCACCGCTTTCATCTCCAGGCCTCCCAGCGCCTCCGCTTCCCGCTGCGCGCGGCTCCACATGAGGGGACCGACCGCCGACCAGTTGGTGACGAAGGGGCGTATGCCGAGAGGATGGAAAAACAGACGCATCAGGTTGCGCTGCTCGCCGCCGACCCTGGTCCAGATATCGTCGCCCAGCATGGCGCCCATCTGGTCGAACGACTTGTTCGACATCCGCACGTTCCAGGCCCGGTCGAGGGCCAGGGCCGGGAAAGGCTCGTGCGCGGTCAGCATCATGCGCACCGCGCTCATCACCTGGCCCATCTGGGGATCATCGAGGGCGCGGGTGCGGAATAGCGGAGCGAACCCGGCCGCGGTCAGCCAGGCATTGCGGTCGCGCAGGGGGACGTCCAGCGTTTCGCTGAGCTGCAGGATCATGTTGCGGCTGGGATTGGCCCGGCCCGACTCCAGGAAGCTGACATGCCGTTGCGAGACCCCGGAGGTGAGCGCCAGGTCCAGTTGCGACAGCCGGCGCTTCTGGCGCCACTCGCGCAGCAGGCGCGGAAAGCCGGTGTCAGCTTCGGGGCGGGTCTGCGGAATCGTCGTGATCACCTCGGGGCTCCCCTGCGCTGGAGCGCGACTGTCATCCGTCCCGCGCGCCAGTTCAACGACCCTGGAGGTAATTGACCGCCTGCCGCCCGCCGCGTGAAGGATGGACGCAAGCGATAGGGATGAGAGGGAAACTCGACATGACTGGCTTCTGGCGCGGGTGGTGTCTGGTCTGGTGCGTTTTCATCGGCCTGTTCGGAGCGGTGCTGTGCGGGGGCGCTTTCGAGGCCACCAGCGGCCCCATCCGCCTGTTGCTGACCACCTTCAACAGCGCCGCCGATCCCCGGTTCGATGCGACCTTGCGCTTCAGCCTGGCCGTGATGGGCGCGGTGACGATCGGCTGGGCGGTGACCCTCGCCTTCATCGTCCGGGCCGCCATTGCGATGGAAGACCGGGCCCGCCCCCTTTGGAACGCCATCAACGCCGGCATGATCAGCTGGTTCGTGATCGACTGCACCCTGTCGATCACGACCGGCTTTTGGCTGAACGTCCTGCCCAACCTCGTCCTGGCGGGCATGTATGTGGTCGGCCTGATCGGCAGCGGCGCGCTCAAGCGCAGCCGCTGAGGGGCAGAACCTCCGCTACTCCCAGTGCGCCAGGGACGGCATCGGGATCCAGTTGAAGTGCAGGGCCAGCATCAGCACGATCCAGACGATGGCCGAGACCCAGGTTGTGGTGATGAACTTCTTCTTGAGGTTGGGATTTACCGGCGCGCCGGGGTCGCCGCCGTCGGTCACGTTGATCCCGGACTCGTGGTAGCTGCGGCTGCCCAGAGGCAGGACCACGAACAGGGTCGTCCACCAGATGGTCAGGTAGACGGCGAACATCGTCAGCGGGCCCATCAGTGGTGATCTCCCTTGGGCGTTTCCATCAGCTCGACCAGCATCCCGCCCATGTCCTTGGGGTGGATGAAGATGACGGGCGTGCCGTGAGCCCCGATCCGGGGTTCGCCCAGCACGGTGGCGCCCTTGGCCTTCATGTCATCGCGGGCGGCGATGATGTCCTCGACCTCGAAGCAGATGTGGTGCTGGCCACCCTTGGGGTTCTTGGCCAGGAAGCCGTGGATCGGCGAGGCCTCGCCGTAGGGCTCGATCAGCTCGATCTGGCTGTTGGGCAGGTTGACGAAACAGACCCAGACGCCCTGCTCCGGCATGGCCCATTTTTCGGTGATCGAGGTCGCGCCGAGGACGTCGCGATACATTTTCACCGCCTCGTCGATGGACGGGGTGGCGACGCCGACGTGGTTGAGTTTGCCGATCATGGGAATCCTGCCTGGATGATGCGCCGCTGTCCTACACCGGTTGGCGCGTGGTCTCTAGCGTGACGGAAGGTCAGAGGTCGATCGGCCGGGCCCGGAACACCGGCAGGCCGATCAGCAGCAGGCCGGCGAGGTAGCCGCCCAGGTGCGCCTCCCAGGCGATGCCGCCCATGCCGAACTGGCCCGACAACAGGGCCGGCAGCAGGACGATGGCCATGATCACCAGGTTGCTGACGACGGCCGACCGCGTCTCGCGGCCGACCTGGCGGGAAAAGATGGGCACGAGACTGCCGTTGGGGCCGAGCCTGGCCATGGCGCCCCACAGGCCGAAGATGGCCCCCGAGGCGCCGATCATCGGCACGGCGCTGGTCGGATGGATGGCGAGGTAGACGGCGTCGCCGATCAGGCCGCAGAGCAGATAGAAGGCCAGGTAGGTGGCCAGCGCCCGGCCGTCGCGGCCGAAACGCAGGGCGACGATGGGGCCCATCTGCGCCAGGGCGATCATGTTGAAGATCAGGTGGGCGATGCCGGCATGCATGAACATGCTGGTGATGGGGGTCCACCAGCGCCCCTGAGCGAGGGCCGCAGCAGACAGACCACCCCAGTCGATGCCGATATTACCGTCGCCTGACAAGAAGCGCCCGATCTGCCAGACGGCGACCAGCAGGATGGCGACGGTGACCACGGCGTTGGGCCAGGCCAGCTTCCACAGCTCGCCCGGGGTAAGCCGGCGCGGCGGCGGCTCCTCCGACCAGGGTCCGGGCGCGTCGGTCATCAGATGCGCAACACCACCGCCTCGACGACCGGCTTGCGTTCCCAGATGCGGTAGGCGGCCTTCTTGACCACCCGGCAGATGGCCTGTTCGACGATCTCGTCGAAGGCGCGGTCCTCGCCGGGGATCTTGCGGATCGCCTGTTCAGCCTCGTCGGCCAGGTCATCGAGGGAGTCGTCGAGGGGATACTCCTCGTCGCCGGGCAGGCCCAGCGAGCGGACTTGCGGCCCCGACACCAGCTTGCCCTTGGCGTCGAGGACGACCGAGACGGTCAGCGCGCCGTTGAAGGCCGCATGACGGCGCTCCTTGAGGGCGTTGCCGTTCTCGGGGGTCAGGGCCCCGGCGTCGACGTACAGGCGGCCGGCGGGGACTTCATCGATGATCGAGGGGTGGCCGGGGGCCAGGCGGACCATGTCGCCGTTGCGGGGCGTGACGGTCATCGGGACCTGCAGGTCCTTGGCCAGGGCCGCGTGCTCGATCAGGTGGCGGCGCTCGCCGTGGGTCGGCACGGCGATCTGCGGCCGGGCCCACTGGTACATCTGCTTGAGCTCGTCGCGGCAGGGGTGGCCGCTGACGTGGATGCCGGGATGGTCGCGCTCGGTGTAGAGGCGCACGCCACGGTCAGAGAGGCCGTTCTGCAAGGCCCGGATCGGCACCTCGTTGCCGGGGATCACCCGGCTGGAGAAGATGACATGGTCACCCTTGCCGAGGCTGATGTGCGGATGGGTTCCGGAAGCGATGCGCGACAGGGCGGCGCGCGCCTCGCCCTGGCTGCCGGTGCAGAGGTAGAGGATGGTGCTTTCGGGGAAGTAGCCGGCTTCCTTCTCGCTGACGAACTCGGCCGTTCCCTTCATCAGCCCGACCGACTTGGCGGCGGCGGCCATGCGGTGCATCGAGCGGCCGACCAGGCAGACGCGGCGCCCGGCGGCCTCGGCGGCGCGGATGACGGTGTCCATGCGGGCGACGTTGGAGGCGAAGCAGCCGACGGCGATCTTGCCCTTCAGCGAGCCGATCAGCCTGGTCATGGCGACGCGGACCTCGCCTTCCGAACCGGCGACGCCGTCCACGAAGACGTTGGTGCTGTCGCAGACCATGGCCAGAACGCCCTCGTCGCCCAGGCGGCGAATGGCCTCTGCATCGGTGACGGCGCCGAGCAGCGGGTCAGGGTCGATCTTCCAGTCGCCGGTATGCAGGATCGTCCCCAGCGGCGTGCGAATGGCCAGGCCGTTGGGCTCAGGGATCGAGTGGGTCAGGGTGATCAGTTCAAGCTCGAAGGGGCCAAGCTCGATATTGCCGCCCAGGGCGACCTCGGTGATATGGACGTCGTCGAGAATGCCCTTCTCGCGCAGCTTTTCACGCAGCAGGAAGGCGGTGAACGGCGTGGCGTAGACGGGGGCCTGCAGCCGCGGCCACAGCCAGGCGACGGCGCCGATGTGGTCCTCATGGGCGTGGGTCAGGACGATGCCGAGAATGTCCTTGGCATAGGCCTCGATATAGGTGGGATCGGGCAGGATGACCTCGACGCCGGGCGTCGTCTGGTCGCCGAAGGTGATGCCGAGGTCGACAACGATCCATTTGCGCGCCTCTTCCGGCCCGTAGCCGTAGAGGTTGAAGTTCATGCCGATTTCGTTGGAGCCCCCCAGCGGCAGGAAGATGAGTTCATCGCTGGGGTGGGGCTTAAGCATATCGGTCAAGTGGTGTTCCTGCGGTGGATTTCCAGCAGACCCCGAATGGTGAGGTCGCCGTCGAAATGGTCGATGGCGTCTGTCGCGCCTTCGAAGAGGGAGAAGACGCCGCCGGTGGCGACAACTGTCAGGTGACCGCCGCGTTCATCCTTGATGCGTTTGATCAGGCCCTCGATGAGGCCGATGTAGCCCCAGAAGACGCCAGACTGCATGGCGGTGACGGTGTCGGTGCCGACCACGCGGTTGCGTTCCGGCCGCTGGATGGCGATGCGGGGCAGCTTGGCCGCCGCCTCGTGCAGGGCCTGCATGGAGAGGTTGATGCCGGGGGCGATGACGCCGCCCTCGAAACCGCCGTCGGCCCCGATGACGTCAAAGGTGGTGGCGGTGCCGCTGTCGATGACGATGAGCGGGCCCGGATAGACGATGTGAGCCCCGATGGCGTTGACCAGGCGGTCGGCGCCGGCCTCGCTGGGCTTGTCGATGCGAACGGGGATCTGCAGGTCGGCGTTCTCGCCGATGACCAGGGGTTCAACCTTCAGATAGCGGCGCGAGAGATTGCGCAGGTTGAACAACGACTGGGGCACGACGCTGGAAATGATGCAGGCGGTCAGGGCGCCGAGACTCATGCCCGACATGGCCAGCAGCTGGGCCAGCCACACGGCGTACTCGTCGGCCGTGCGGGTGCTCTCCGTGGCCGTGCGCCACTGGGCGATCCAGTCCTTGCCGTCATGGACGGCGAAGAGGGTGTTGGTGTTGCCCTGCTCGATGGCCAGCAGCATTCAGCGGTCTCCGAAAAACACGTCGCCCGCCGTGATGCGGCGCAGCATGCCGTCTGGCAAGCGCAGTCTGAGTGATCCGTCCGGATCGAGGCCCTCTGCAATGCCTTCGACGGTTTCGTTGCCCAGACGGGCGATGCAGGGCTCACCGATGCCGTGCGCCCGGCGCGTCCAGGCGTCGGCGATGGCCGGAAAGCCCAGCCTGTCCCAGACGTCCTGCCAGCGGGCGAAGGCGGCGGCCAGCACGGCCAGGGCGTCAAGAGGTTTGGGCGGCGGCGCCGCCATGTGGGCGGCAAAGGTGGTGGCGGGCCGTTCGGGGTTCTCGGGCGCTTCGGCCAGGTTGACGCCGATACCGACCGCCAGCCACAGGCCGCCGATCGGCGAGGGACCGGACTCGATCAGGACGCCGCTGGTCTTCCTGCCCCCGATCAGCGGGTCGTTCGGCCATTTCAGCGTCACCAGCCCGGCGGGAACGTAGGCGTCGGCCAGGTCGGCAACGGCCAGGGCCGCGACGAAGCTGATCTGCGCCGCCTCGCCGGGCGGGCGTTGGGTGGTCAGCAGCAGGGTGGCGGCGAGGTTGCTCCCCTGCCCTGTTTCCCAGACCCGGCCCCGGCGGCCGCGGCCCGCCGTCTGGCGGCCGGCGGTCAGCCAGACGGGGCCCATCTCTCCGGCCTCGGCCCGGCGACGGGCTTCGGCGTTGGTGGAGTCGAGCTCCTCGAAGGCGACGATGGGGGGGATCATCAATCCTTGTCCCTCCTGGGGGAGAAGGTGGCCTCGAAGGAGTCGGATGAGCGGGCGCGCCAGCCGTTCAGGAAGGGCCGCGAGGCAGACAGCACACTCGCCTGGCTCCGGTGCGCCCCCTTGTCCGTCGGCTTTGCCGACACCTTCTCCCCCACGGGGAGAAGGAAATCGGGTGCGGGCATGCTCAGCCCAGCGCGGCCGCGGCGGCCTTGGCCAGCGGGTCCAGCCAGATCAGCGCCAGGATGCAGAGCGGGAAGCTGAACAGGGCCCCGATGATGCCGATGGTGCGAGCCTCGATCGGCGGCTTCTCGGTCGCTCCGGGGGACGCGTCCATCCACATCACCTTGATCAGGCGCAGATAGTAGAAGGCGGCCACGACACTGCCGACCAGGCCGAGCACGGCGGCCCAGGCCATGTAACCATTGGCCCCGGCGTCGATGAACGGGATCCCGCCCGAGGCGCCGATGGCGGCCTTGAAGACGTAGATCTTGGCCCAGAAGCCGGCGAAGGGCGGCAGGCCGAGCGCCGACAGCGAGAAGACCGTGATGGCCAGGGCCATGCCCGGGCGTTCCTTCACCAGGCCCGCCATGTCGTCGATGGTCTCCATCGGCCGCCCGTCGCGCTGCAGGGCGCAAAGGATGGCGAAGAAGCCGGTCACGTCGACCATGTAGAGGACCATGAACAGCAGCATGGCCTGGGTGCCCGCCTCACCGCCCGCGGCCAGACCCAGCAGGGCGTAGCCGATGTTGGCGATGGAGCTGTAGGCCCAGAGGCGTTTCAGGTTGCGCTGGACCAGGCCGGCGAAGGCGCCGACGAAGATCGAGATCATGGCCAGGGCGACGATCACCTGCCGCCACTCGTCCACCGCGCTGCCAAAGGCGTCGTTGAGCACGCGGGCGAGCAGGACCATGGCGGCCAGCTTCGGCGCCGCCGAGAAGAAGGCGACGATGGGGGTCGGGGCGCCTTCGTAGACGTCCGGCGTCCACATGTGGAACGGCGCGGCAGAGACCTTGAAGGCGATGCCGCAGATCAGGAAGACCAGGCCGAACAGCACGCCCGCGCCCGCGCCGCCCGCCTTCACCGCCTCGGCGATGACCGGGAACTGGGTCGAGCCGGCGAAGCCGTAGATCAGCGAGGCGCCGTAGAGCAGCAGGCCGGAGCTGAGGGCGCCGAGCACGAAGTACTTGAGGCCGGCTTCCGAGCCCTTGGCGTCGTCGCGGCGGAAGGCGGCGAGGACGTAGAGCGCCAGGCTGTGCAGCTCGATGCCCATGTAGAGGCTGATCAGGTCGCCGGCCGAGGCCATGACGCCCATGCCGAGGGCGGCCAGCAGCATCAGGACCGTCATCTCGAACTTGGCCTCGCCGCGCCGGGCCAGCCAGCGGTCGGTGAGCAGGATCGCGACGGCGGTGAAGCCGTAGATGAAGACCTTGGCGAAAGCCGAGATCGGATCGGCGATCAGGCCGCCGGCGAAGGCGGTCCCGTGCGGTCCGACCACGGCGAGAGCCGCCGCGCCGATCAGCGACAGGATGGCGACGCCGTTGAACAGGGCGGTGGCCTTGCCCTGGAAGGCGCCCCAGACCAGCAGCACGCAGGCTGCGATCGCGAGGAGCACTTCCGGCCAGGCGAGAGAGAGGGAACTCATGAACATGGCGTGACCCCTACCCGCCCGTCGCGGCGCGATAGGCGCCGACCAGCGCGTCGACCGAAGCGCCGGTGTATTGGAAGATGCTGTGCGGATAGACGCCCAGGAAGAGCGTTCCGATGATCAGCGGAATGAAGATGGAGACCTCCCGCCAGTCCAGATCGGTGATGTTGGCCAGCTGCGGATTGGTGATCTCGCCGAACATCACGCGCCGGTACAGCGACAGGGCGTAGACGGCCGACAGGATGACGCCGGTGGCGGCCAGCAGGGCCGTCCAGGTCGAGGCCTGATAGACACCGGTCAGGGTCATGATCTCGCCGACGAAACCGCTAGTGCCCGGCAGGCCGACGTTGCCCATGGTGAACAGCAGGAAGACGGCCGCGTACCAGGGCATGCGCTGGGTCAGGCCGCCGTAGAAGGCGATCTCGCGGGTGTGCATGCGGTCATAGACGACGCCGACACAGAGGAAGAGCGCGCCGGAGATCACCCCGTGGCTGATCATCTGGTAGATGGCGCCCTGAACCCCGACATCGTTGCCGCTGAAGATGCCCATGGTCACGAAGCCCATGTGGGCGACCGAGCTGTAGGCGATCAGCTTCTTGATGTCGGTCTGCCGGAAGGCGACCAGCGAGGTGTAGATGATGGCGATGGCCGAGAGGCCGAAGACCAGCGGGGCCCAGACCTCGGACGCCTGCGGGAACATCGGCAGGCTGAAGCGCAGGAAGCCGTAGCCGCCGAGCTTCAGCAGGATGCCGGCCAGGATGACCGAGCCGGCCGTCGGCGCCTCGACGTGGGCGTCGGGCAGCCAGGTGTGGACCGGCCACATCGGCATCTTCACCGCGAAGGAGGCGAAGAAGGCCAGCCACAGCCAGGTCTGCAGCATCGGATCGAACTTGTACTGCATCAGCTCGGGGATCGAGCTGGTGCCCGAAATCCCGATCATGGCCAGCACCGCGGCCAGCATCAGCACCCCGCCCAGCAGGGTGTAGAGGAAGAACTTGAAGGCCGCGTAGATCCGCCGCTTGCCGCCCAAGATGCCGATGATCAGGAACATCGGCACCAGGCCGAACTCGAAGAACATGTAGAACAGGATCAGGTCGAGCGCGGTGAAGACGCCGATGACCAGCACTTCCAGGATCAGGAAGGCGATCATGTACTCCGGGACGCGGTTCTCGACCGACTTCCAGGAGGCGGCGATGCAGAGCGGCATCAGGAAGGTGGTCAGCACCACGAACAGGATGGAGATGCCGTCGACGCCCATCCGGTAGTGCAGGCCCGCGAACAGCGGGAACTCTTCGAGGAACTGGAAGCCCGGGTCGCCGGCCTTGAACTGGGCCAGCATCAGCAGGCTCAGGGCGAAGGTCACCACGGTGGTCGTCAGGGTGATCCAGCGGGCGGCGTTGTCCGCCGCCTGGCCGGTGCGGCCGGACAGCTTGATGGCCAGGATGGCGAGAACGCCGACCAGCGGAGAGAAGGTGATGAGGGAGAGAATGCCGGTCATGGTCCTGGCCTACCCTCGGAACTGGAACAGGGCGTAGGTCAGCAGACCCGCGATGCCCAGCAGCATGACGAAGGCGTAGTGATAGACGTAGCCGGTCTGCAGCCGGCCCGTGCCCTTGCCGACCAGCATCGAGGCGGCGGAGACGCCGTCCGGACCCAGGCCGTCGATGATCTTCTGGTCGCCGCCCTTCCAGAACAGGTCGCCGAGGAACCTGGCGCCGCGCACGAAGGTGGCCTCATACAGCTCGTCGAAGAACCACTTGTTGTAGAGGAAGCGCCAGAGCGGACCTTCCTGCGCCGCGATCCGCGCGCCCATGCCTTCCTTCAGGATGTAGACGTAGACGGCGACCAGGAAGCCGATGACGGTGACCACCAGAGGCGCCCACAGCACCCAGGCCGGCGCATTGTGCATCTCGTGCAGGATGTGGTTGGTCGCGGCGTTGAAGATCGAGCCGCTCCAGAACTCTTCCTGGTGATGGCCGACGAAGTTCTCGACGAAGAAGTAGCCGGCGGCGATGGCGCCGATGGCCAGCAGCCCGAGCGGGATCAGCATCGGCAACGGCGACTCGTGCGGCTTGTGATCATGGCCGTGGCCATGGTCGTCGTGCGCGTGCGCGTCGGCCGGCGGCTCGTCATGGGTCTCGAGCTGGGCGTGGCTGGCGTGGTCGTCATGGGCATGGGCGTCGGCATGGCCGTGATCGGCGTGCGCCCACTTGGGCGTGCCGTGGAAGGTCATGAAGGCCAGGCGCCAGCTGTAGAAGCTGGTCAGGCAGGCGGCCAGCAGGCTGACGACGAAGGCGAACTGTGCGGCCGGGTTGTGCAGACCGGCGGCCCAGCTGGCCTCGATGATGCTGTCCTTGGAGTAGAAGCCGGCGAAGCCCAGGTGCAGGTTCGGCAGGCCAACGCCGGTGATGGCCAGGGTGCCGATGGTCATCACCGCATAGGTGAAGGGCAGATACTTCCACAGGCCGCCCATCTTCCGCATGTCCTGCTCGTGGTGCATCCCGTGGATGACCGAACCGGCGCCGAGGAACAGCAGGGCCTTGAAGAAGGCGTGGGTGAACAGGTGGAACATCGCCGCCTGGTAGGCGCCGACCCCGGCCGCGAAGAACATGTAGCCGAGCTGCGAACAGGTCGAATAGGCGATGACCCGCTTGATGTCGTTCTGGGCGAGACCCACCGTGGCGGCGAACAGGGCGGTGACCGCGCCGACCACCGTGACCACGGTGCGGGCGCCGTCGGCGTACTCGAACATCGGCGACAGCAGGCAGACCATGTAGACGCCGGCGGTGACCATGGTCGCCGCGTGGATCAGGGCCGAGACCGGGGTCGGGCCCTCCATGGCGTCGGGCAGCCAGGTGTGCAGGAAGAACTGGGCCGACTTGCCCATGGCGCCGATGAACAGCAGGAAGCAGGCCAGGTCCATGGCGCTGAAATCGATGTTCAGGAACACCCAGCTCTTGCCGGTCCAGCTGCCGGCTTCCGGGAAGATTTCGGCGAACTCGATCGAGCCGAACATCCAGAAGCAGGTCATGATGCCGAGCGCAAAACCGAAGTCGCCGACCCGGTTGACCACGAAGGCCTTGATGGCGGCGGCGCTGGCGGTGGGCTTCTTGTACCAGAAGCCGATCAGCAGGTAGCTGGCCAGGCCCACGCCTTCCCAGCCGAAGAACAGCTGCATGAAGTCGGCGGCGGTGACCAGCGCCAGCATGGCGAAGGTGAACAGCGACAGATAGGCGAAGAACCGCGGACGGCTGTCGTCCTCGGCCATGTAGCCCCAGCTGTAGAGGTGGACGAGGCTGGAGACGCTGGTCACCACGATCAGCATGACCGCGCTCAGCGTGTCGATGCGAATCGACCAGGCAGACTGGAAATCGCCGATGTTGATGAAGGGCAGCAGCTTGACGGTGAAGTCAGGCCAGTCGCCCAGCGCCACGCCGAAAAAGGTGATCCAGGCCAGGGCGCAGGACAGGAACAGCAGGCCGGTGGTGATGGCCTGGCTGGGGATGTTGCCGATGCGACGGCCGAACAGGCCGGCGATCGCCGCGCCGAGGAGCGGGGCGAACAGCAGGATGGTGACGAGAAGCTCGTGAGACATGGGTGCGATCAGCCCTTCATCACCGAGACGTCGTCGACCGCGATGTCACCGCGGTTACGGAAGAAGGTCACCAGGATGGCCAGGCCGACAGCGGCTTCGGCCGCGGCGACGGTCAGCACGAACATGGCGAAGATCTGCCCCGTCACGTCGTGCAGATAGACCGAGAAGGCCACCAGGTTGATGTTCACGGCCAGCAGGATCAGCTCGATCGACATCAGGATGACGATGATGTTCTTGCGGTTCACGAAGATGCCGAACACCCCGATGGTGAACAGGATCGCGGCCAGCGTGAGATAGTGCGTCAGGCCGATCATTCGCCTTCTCCCACGCCCGGTTTGATATCGACGATGGTCATCCCGCTCTTCGGCCCACGGGCCGTCTGGGCGGCGATGTTCTGGCGCTTGACGCCCGGCTTGTGGCGCAGGGTCAGGACGATGGCCCCGATCATGGCGACCAGCAGCACCAGGCCCGCGGCCTGGAAGAAGTAGACGTAGGTCGTATAGAGCACCCGGCCGATGGTCTCGGCGTTTGAGACATCCGGCAGGCTGGCCATCGGGCCGGTCACCTTGGAGGCGGCGCCCTTGGTGGCGATGCTGATCGCCACGACGATCATCTCGAGGGTGAGGATACCGGCCACGATCAGGCCGAAGGGCAGATACTGGGCAAAGCCCTGACGCAGCGACTTGAAGTCGACGTCGAGCATCATGACCACGAACAGGAACAGCACCGCGACGGCGCCGACGTAGACGACCACCAGCAGCATGGCCAGGAACTCGGCTCCGATGAGCACGAACAATCCCGCCGCGCTGAAGAAGGCGGTGATCAGGAAGAGCACGGAGTGCACGGGGTTGCGCGCCGACACCACGGCAAACGCCGCCAGCACCGTCACTGTCGCCATCAGATAGAAGGCTATCGCCTGCAGGCCCATGTGGCCCTTACCCCTTCTTCAAACTCACAAAACCGCCGTTGGAATCGAGACGCCGCCTCTTAACGATAGGCTGCGTCCAACTCCAGATTCTTGGCGATCTCGCGCTCCCAACGGTCGCCGTTATCGAGCAGCCGTTCCTTGTCGTAGTAGAGTTCCTCACGGGTTTCCGTGGCGAACTCGGTGTTGGGTCCCTCGACGATGGCGTCCACCGGGCAGGCCTCCTGGCACAGGCCGCAGTAGATGCATTTCACCATGTCGATGTCGTAGCGGGTCGTGCGCCGGCTGCCGTCCTCGCGGGGCTCGGCCCCGATGTAGATGGCCTGGGCCGGGCAGATGGCCTCGCACAGCTTGCAGGCGATGCAGCGTTCTTCGCCGGAAGGATAGCGGCGCAGGGCGTGCTCACCCCGGAAGCGCGGCGATTGCGGGCCGCGCTCGTTGGGATAGATCACCGTCTTCTTCGGCGCGAGCATGTACTTCATGGCCAGCCCGAAGGCGCCGATGAAGTCCATGAGGGCCGCGCCCTTGATGGCCTGAGCGATGCGGCTCATTGAGCCTTCTCCTTGAGAGCGATGACGCACTGGTAGTTGGACAGCTGGTACTGGTCGCCGCCGCTGGAATAGGGGCGGACCACGCCGCCGGCCTCGACGCACTTGTCCTTGGCCCGCTTCAGCTCGTCATAGGTCACCAGCCCGCGGCCCAGCGAGTAGCTGCCCGGGTTGGCGTCCGGCTGGGTCGCGCAGGCGCCCAGGAGAACCAGAGGGAGAAGGACGGCGACGCGCATCAGCCGGGGTGCCCCGTGTAGACGCGGTAGGCGGCGACGGCCACGACCGCCACCAGCGAGGTCGGCAGGAAGATCTACCAGCCCAGACGCATCAGCTGGTCATAGCGGTAGCGGGGGACGATCGCCTTCACCATGGCGAACAGGAAGAACATGAAGATGGTCTTGGCGAAGAAGACCAGGAACAGCAGGAAGCTCTGCAGGGTCTCCGGCCAGGTCGACATGAAATCGACCGGGAAGCCGGGCTGCCACCCGCCGAAGAACAGGATGGTGAACAGCGAACACATCAGGACGATGTTGGCGTACTCGCCGATCATGAACAGCAGGTAGGGCGTCGAGCTGTATTCGACCTGATAGCCGGCCACCAGTTCCGACTCGGCTTCCGGCAGATCGAAGGGCGGGCGGTTGGTCTCGGCCAGGGCCGAGATGAAGAAGATGACCGCCATCGGGATCATGACCAGCGCCAGGGGCAGGTTCTTCAGACCCCCGCCGAAGACATTCCAGTTCCAGATCCAGCCACCCTGCTGCTCGGTGATCTCCACCAGGCTCATGGTGTTGGACAGCAGGATGACGGTGATGATCACGAAGCCGATCGAGACCTCGTAGGACACCATCTGCGCCGCCGACCGCAGGCCGCCGAGGAAGGGGTACTTCGAGTTGGAGGCCCAGCCGCCCATGATGATGCCGTACACCCCCATCGAGCTGATGGCGAAGATGTAGAGGATGGCCGGGTTGACGTCGCTGATCACCCAGCCCGGCGCCAGCGGCACCACGGCCCAGGCCGCGAAGGCGAGGACGAAGGTCAGGATCGGGGCCAGCAGGAAGACCGTCTTGTCGGCCCCGGCCGGAATGACGATTTCCTTCAGCAGGAACTTCAGGAAGTCGGCGAACGACTGGAAAAGGCCGAAGGGACCAACGACGTTGGGCCCTTTGCGCATCTGAACGCCGGCCCAGACCTTGCGGTCGCCCCACAGCAGGAAGGCGAGGCTGAGCAGGATCCAGACCAGCACGGCCAGGATCTGGCCGGTGTGCAGGAGGAACCAGCCGAGCGGAGTGGTCCAGAAGTCGGGGGTCGTCGGCACGGGCTACTCCGCCGCCATCTTGGCCGCGCCGCTGGCCAGGGCCGCGCATTCGGCCATGGTCACGCTGGCGCGCGCGATCGGGTTGGTCAGGTGGAAGGCCTCGACGGCGCTCGCGAGCGGCGCGTCCGAGACATCCCCGGCGGCGCCGAGGCCGCTCAGGTCAAAGCTCGTGGCGACCGAGCCCGGCGCATAGTCGATCTGGCCGAAGGTCGGGTGATCGACGAACAGTTTGGCGCGAAGCTGGTCCAGGCTGTCGTACGGCAGGGTCTTGCCGACCCGGTCCGACAGCGCCCGGAGGATCGCCCAGTCCTCGCGGGCCTCGCCCTTCGGGAACACGGCGCGTTCGCCCATCTGCACCCGGCCCTCGGTGTTGACGTAGAGGCCGTTCTTTTCGGTGTAGGCGGCGCCCGGCAGGATGACGTCGGCCTTGTGGGCCCCGCGATCGCCGTGGCTGCCCAGATAGACGGTGAAGGCGCCGCTGGCCGAAGCCTCGCACTCGTCGGCGCCGAGCAGGAACAGGACATCCAGGGCGCCGGGCTTCAGCATCTCACGGGTCGACAGACCGCCCTCACCGGGCACGAAGCCCATGTCGAGCCCGCCGACGCGGGCGGCGGCGCTGTGCAGCACGTTCCAGCCGTTCCAGCCTTCACGCACCACGTTGAAGCTCTTGGCCACACCCGCCAGCGCCTTCAGCACGGCGGCGCTGTCCTCACGGGCGAAGGCCCCTGCCCCGACGATGATCGCCGGACGCTCGGCGGCCTTGAAGGCCTGCACGAAATCGGACTTCGACTTGCTCAGACCCGAGACCGACGAGACGCCGGCGCCCAGGTAGTCGTAGTCGTAGGTCAGGTCGACCTGCTGGCCGATCAGGCCGATGCGGGTCTTGCCGGCCACCCACTGCTTGCGCAGGCGGGGGTTGAAGACGGCCGCTTCGGTGCGCGGGTTGGCCCCGACGATCAGCACCACGTCGGCGTTCTCGACACCGGCGAGCGTCGAATTGAACAGCCAGCTTTCGCGCGGGCCGGTCCCGAGGGCCGAGCCGTCCTGACGGCAGTCGAGGCTCTTCACGCCGAGCGACGTGAACAGGTCCAGCGCCGCGTTCATCGATTCGGCGTCCTGCAGGTCGCCGGCGATGACCCCGACCTTTTCAGGCGCGGTGGTCGAAAGCTTGTCGGCGATCGCCGCGAAGGCCTGCGGCCAAGTCGCGGGGGCCAGCTTGCCGCCGGTCCGCACATACGGCCGGTCGAGGCGCTGACGACCGAGGCCGTCGACGGCGTAGCGGCTCTTGTCGCTCAGCCACTCCTCGTTGATGTCCTCGTTGACCCGCGGCAGCACGCGCAGCACGGCGGCGCCGCGGCTGTCGACGCGGATGGCGCTGCCCAGCGCGTCCATGACGTCAATGCTCTGGGTCTTCTTCAGTTCCCAGGGCCGGTAGTTGAACGCCCAGGGCCGGTGCGTCAGGGCGCCGACGGGGCACAGGTCATTGACGTTGCCCGACAGCTCGCTGGTCACCGCGGCGCCCAGATAGGTCGTGATTTCAACGTCTTCGCCGCGCGAGATCAGGCCGATCTCCGGCACGCCGGCGACTTCGGTGATGAACCGCACGCAGCGGGTGCACTGGATGCAGCGCGTCATCACCGTCTTGATGAGCGGACCCATCTCTTTTTCTTCGACGGCGCGCTTGTTCTCTTCGTAGCGGGTTTCGTCCCGCCCGTAGCCCATCGCCTGGTCCTGCAGGTCGCACTCGCCGCCCTGGTCGCAGATCGGGCAATCCAGCGGGTGGTTGATGAGCAGGAACTCCATCACCCCTTCGCGGGCCTTCTTGACCATCGGCGTGCGGGTGAAGATTTCCTGACCCTCGGCGGCGGGCAGGGCACAGCTCGCCTGCGGCTTGGGCGGGCCAGGTTTGACCTCGACCAGACACATGCGGCAGTTGCCGGCGATGCTGAGGCGCTCGTGGTAGCAGAACCGGGGGATTTCCTCCCCCGCGATCTCGGCCACCTGGAGCACCGTCATGCCGGGCTCGAATTCGACCTCGACGCCGTTGACCTTGGCTTTGGGCATAGTTCGTCCGGGACTAACAATTGGGCGGCTGAGTGCACCGGTTTCCCCTGAGGTTCAAGGGGTGCAGACGCATTGAGAACGGGTCTTAACTAGCCGAATTTCGCCGGTATGGTTGGCGGGGGGAAAATGGAGTAAAATCAGGCATGGTCATCGCCGAGCGTATCACCGCTGAGCCCGGAAAACTGGGCGGGAAACCCTGCATTCGCGGGCTTCGCTTCCCCGTGGCCGATCTGCTGGGGCTGTTGGCCGCCGGAATGACGGCGGAAGAGATCGTTGCCGACTATCCGGACCTTGAACTGGACGACATTCCGGCCGCGCTGAACTATGCCGCCGCCCTGAGCGGCAAGCCCATTCTCGCGGCAGAGTGAAGTTCATCGTCGACGAACAGATGCCGCCAGCAGCCGCCGTCTGGCTGGCGGAACTGGGCCACGACGCGATTCATGTCCGCGACATCGGTATGCGCAGCGCCCCCGACGCGGATATCTGGGCGGAAGCCAATCGCACCGGCGCGACGATCGTCACCAAGGACCGTGATTTCGTCCTTCGGCGCAGCCTTGTCGACGGCCCTCCCGTCATCTGGGTGAGGCTCGGAAACTACCGGACCGGCGAGTTCATGCGTCAGTTTCGGCGTGGATGGCAGGCAACGGCCCCGAGACTCGAAGAGCCGTTCGCCATTCTGGAACTGACTTAGCGATTGTCGAGCCGCCCCACTGACAGGCGCCCCGAAGGGGATGCGCCTCAGAACCAGCTCTTCTCACCCACGACATAGTCCTCGTGGAACTGCTGGTCCGACTTCACCAGATAGATGATGAACTCGACGAAGGCGATGATGCCGACGATCAGCGGCGGCAGGGCGAACAGCACCCAGCCGATGGTGCCGCACAGCAGCATGATGACCCCGGCGTTGGTCTTGCCGAGATAGAACTTGTGGATGCCCAGCCAGCCCAGGAAAAAGGCCAGCAGGGCGGCGACGATCTTGTTCTTGTCGCCGGACAGCCCGCCGTAGGCCGGGGTGGTGACGTAGATGTTGCGGGCCGCGCCGTCCTCGACCTCGAAGTCGACCTCGGTGCCGGGGACGACACTGCGCACGCCGCCACCCAGATCGCCGCGCGTGAACGCATAGCGCTGACCGTCATCGCCGCTGATCAGCCCCGTGCCTTCCAGATCGGTGTACGAAAGTACCTTGCCGCGCATGGCTTGCCGCTCCCCTGCAGGCGCTGAAGCAGCGCCATCCCTGGGGAGTATTCGTTGCATCGCTCTCGGGCCGCAACCCTAGTTTCGACCTACGGAACCCGGTCTTGGCGCCTTTGGGCCAACGATCGTCAGGGCAATGAGATACAGGGTCAGGGAAAACCAGGCGCCGATCAGAACCGCCCCGAGGATCGTGATCGCCATTTCGTCCGCACCAATCCTGCCGGCGCTGTGGAACATCTGCAGGCACAGCAACCACAGCCCCGCCAGCAAGATCCACGGCCCTGCCAGCCACCAGCCTTTTCGCCCGGATCGATAGGCGATCACTGTCACAGCCACCAGCGGGGCGCAGGCCATCAGCACGATCAGGGCGAGCAGAGCCCAGTCGGTGAGAGAATTGTCGCCCATGGTCAGAACACCGCCTCGACGTCGAGGCTCGGCAGCTTCGGGCCGGCAATCGCGAGGGCGATCAGAAAAACGCACAGGGAGGCCCAGGCGCCCAGCAGGAAGGCCAGCACCAGCAGAGGCGGCACGCCCGTCTCCCTGAACTGGCCTGTTTGCGCGAACAGGAAGATGATCGCGGGGGTGACGCTCAGGAAGAGAAGAGCCGGGATCGCCAGCCACCAGCCCCGGCGATAGCTGCGCCAGGAGAGAACGGTCGAGGCGACAAGCGGAATCGCGGCTAGCCCCGCGAAGAAGGCTATTACCCACAGCTCGCGGTAGCTTGCAGTAGCCTCGGACAATGCCAGCGCCCCCTCAACGATCCCGGCCTGGATATTCGCGTGCGTCGACCAACGCTGCAACCCTGACGTCAGGCGGGCCAGGCTTCAAATTGCAGGGGGTTAGAACACATCCGCTGAATCGGCCGACCTGGCCGGAAGGCGGCGGGCCGAAAGGACGACAAGGTAGACAAGGATCGTCAAGTAGCCCGACAGCAACAGGCCCGCGGCCCAGCTGGAGGCAGCGTTCGCCGGCGCACCGCCCGACTGCCCTGCAGGCTCGAACTGGAGCTGGATCTGCCCGAGACCGAGGCCGATCAGCAGGCCGAAGCCCAGCGCCACGATCCAGGGCGCGATCAGCCCGATTCCCCGATAGCCCATGCGACGGCCGACAAAGGTCGCGGCGATCAGCGGCGCGATCGCAATGATGGCGAGAATAGTGAGCGAGATCAGGCTGCCGTCCGACCCCACCACCCGCTGCTACTCAGCCGCGACCAGCGTCGCGCCCTGCACATGCGGCTTGTTTGCCCGATAGCTGGTGATCCGGTCCTCGACCTCATGGCGGAAGTGGCGGAACAGGCCCTGGATCGGCCAGGCGGCGGCGTCGCCGAGGGCGCAGATGGTGTGGCCTTCGACCTGGGTCGTCACGTCCAGCAGGGTGTCGATTTCCTTCATGTCGGCCTCGCCGGTCGCCATGCGCTCCATCACCCGCCACATCCAGCCGGTGCCCTCGCGGCAGGGCGTGCACTGACCGCAGCTCTCATGCTTGTAGAAGTAGCTCAGCCGGGCGATGGCGCGGACGAGGTCGGTGTCCTTGTCCATGACCATGACCGCCGCCGTGCCGAGGCCCGACTTCAGTTCGCGCAGGGCGTCGAAGTCCATGAACAGGTCTTCGCACTGCTCGGCCGGGATCATCGGCACCGAGGCGCCGCCCGGGATGACGGCCTTCAGGTTGCCCCAGCCGCCCCGGATGCCGCCGCAGTGATCCTCGATCAGCGTCCGGAACTTGATGCTCATCGATTCCTCGACGTTGCACGGCAGGTTCACGTGGCCGGAGATGCAGAACAGCTTGGTGCCGGTGTTGTTCGGACGACCAAAGCCGGCGAACCACTCGGCGCCCCGGCGCAGGATGGTGCCGACCACCGCGATCGATTCGACGTTGTTCACCGTCGTCGGGCAGCCATAGAGGCCGGCGCCGGCCGGGAACGGGGGCTTCAGGCGCGGCTGGCCCTTCTTGCCTTCCAGCGATTCCAGCAGGGCGGTCTCTTCGCCGCAGATATAGGCCCCGCCCCCGTGGTGCATGTAGAGGTCGAAGTCCCAGCCGTGGACGTTGTCCTTGCCGATCAGCCTGGCCTCGTAGGCCTGCTTGATGGCGGCTTCCATGATCTCGCGCTCACGCACGTATTCGCCGCGGATATAGATGTAGCAGGCGTGGGCCTGCATCGCGAAGGAGGCGATCAGGCAGCCTTCGATCAGCAGGTGGGGATCATGGCGCATGATCTCCCGGTCCTTGCAGGTGCCGGGCTCCGACTCGTCGGCGTTGACGACCAGATAGTGGGGACGGCCGTCCTTCACTTCCTTGGGCATGAACGACCACTTCAGGCCGGTGCCGAAACCGGCCCCGCCCCGGCCGCGCAGGCCGCTGTTCTTGATGTTGTCGATGATCCAGGGCGCGCCGGCGTCCAGCATGTCCTTGGTGGCGTTCCAGCAGCCACGCTTCTTCGCGCCTTCCAGGCCCCAGTCATGGAGCCCGTACAGGTTGGTGAAGATGCGGTCCTTGTCTTCGAGGATGCCGACCATCGCTAGTCTCGTCTCTTTCTCGCGGGAACGCCCCGCCCTATCAGCAATTGACCGCCCGGGGAAACGCCCCCGCTCACGGATTCCAGGTTTCGAAGGGGTTGGCCTTTCGCCAGGCCGTCCGCTTCAGGATGACATAGAAGAACACCACCCAGCCCGCCGCCAGCATGGCATAGGCGAACAGGACCGCCATCTTGGGCAGCGGCGTGTAGGTCGAGGTCACAACGATGGCGACCCCGATCAGGATGATGATCAACCCGACCAGCCGCTCGAACCGGTGAAGGCCGCGCAGATGGTCGATGTAGGCGATGCGCCGCTTGAGGACCTCGGCTTCCTGGGCGTGCTCGTCGCTCATTCAACGATGCTCCCGCCCCTGGCGTCAGGTTCGCCGCGCCGGTGAGCGCGCAGGAACGTCACCAGCACCACCGCGAAAGGCAGCGCCCCGGCCAGCACCAGGCCGAACATGGCCCAGACATTGTCGTTCAGCGCGCCGAACCAGATTGCGCCGCCAACGCACAGCATTTCCCAGACCCAGGCGTAGACCAGGGGCCGGTGAGCGATCATCTCGCGCAAGGTGACCTGCTGCGCCACGCTGGTGCCTTACGCCGGCGCCTTGTCGGCCTTGGCCTTCTTGGCCTTTTCCGGGGCGTTGGGCAGCTTCATCTTCTTGGCGTAGCTGCCGTCGTACAGCTTGGGATCGGTCAGGGTGTGGATCGCGCCCTTGGGCTCCGACGCGCCGCGGCCGTCGTAGGACCCGGGCTTGGGCGACTTGCCGGCGGCGAAGTCGTCGAGGATTTGTCCAAGGCTCTCGGGCGTCAGGTCCTCGTAATAATAGTCGTTGATCGCCGCCATCGGGGCGTTGCAGCAGGCGCCGAGGCACTCGACCTCTTCCCAGCTGAACTTGCCATCGGCCGAGACATGGTTCTTCGGCCCGATCTTCTTCTTCAGCACGTCGATCAGAGAACCGGCCCCGCGGATCATGCAGGGGGTGGTGCCGCACAGCTGCACGAACGCGACCTTACCGACCGGCTCCAGCTGGAACATGGTGTAGAAGGTGGCCACCTCCAGCACGCGGATAACCGGCATCTCCAGCATCCGGGCGATCAGCTCGATGGCCGGCTTGCTGACCCAGCCTTCCTGCTTCTGGGCCAGCCACAGCAGCGGGATGGAGGCCGACTGCTTGCGGGCGGCCGGGTACTTGCCGAGCCAGAAATCGACGTCCTTCATCGACTCTTTCGAGAAGGCGAAGCTGTCGGGCTGGTCTTTGGCGAGGCGGCGGACGGACATGAACGTATCTTCCAGCGATACGGCGACGGCTGAGAAGACTCTCCGGCCGGGCCAGGCAATTCGCGCCGATGTAGCCTGACCGCTTCGGCGCGACAATGGCCGTCATAAGACCGGCGGCTTTTCCGGTCCGGGCGCCGGTTCGCCGGGCGTCGGTTCCGGCCTGGGATCGGCGAAAAGGTCAGGCCGCATCAGCACCGAGACATGCCGCGCCGCCGCCGCCGGACCGTCCGGCTGGATGTAGTCGCGCACGGTGCGGCCGTGCTCGTCCTTCAGCACCTCGCCCCGCGCCTTGGCCTCCTTGCGCGCCCTTGCCCGTTCCCGCTCGCGCTCGCCGAACCGGGCCATGCCCTCGCGCGCGTTCCGCTCGATGGCGCCCATCGGGGTGTGGCGCATGACAAGGTGATAGGCCGCCCCGGTCAGCAGGACGAAGGCGCCGGTCCATATCCCCGAGACGAGGACGTCGGCGGTGACACGATGCACGGCCCGGCTCGTGGCGATCAGGCCGAACCACAGGGTGAGGCTGTTGGTCGCCCGGACCAGGCAGAGGATGTTGATGTTGCGACCATCCAGGCCGGCCGCGCCGTACATGGTCTTGTACCAGCTGGCGGCCAGCACGAAGAACAGCGGCCAGACCCAGAGGTCGCTGGTCGCGAACTGCGGATGGATGAGGAAGGCGTCAAACTGTGGCAGATCAATTTGTTGCGGCGTCACGCTCACATCCCCCCGGACTGACGCACTCCAGGCCGTTGCCGGCCTAGTTGCTGAAGTGCATCTCGACGATGCAGCCCTTGGAGACCCGATAAGCGCTCAGTGTGTCTTCCTGCAGGTCGGAGGCCGGATAGCGCTCCACCTGAGCGACCATGTCGCCGGCGGCGACGCGGCTGACCACTTCGAAACGCACCTCGGATCCCCTCCCGAAGATGTTCTTGTCGATGGCGGTGACAACGGCCTTGCCGGTGAGGGGCTCACCGTCGCCGCTCAACACCACGGCCTTGGCGCTCATCACCCGCGCCATGCCTCGTGCGTCATGGGCGTTGTAGGCGGCGATATAGGCATCGACCACGACCTCGGCCGAAGGCGGGTCAGTCATCGGCAGACAGAAGGCCAGAACGGCGCCGAGCGGCTCCACTAGCGGCTCTTGCGGGCCCGGACGCGAACCGGCCTGGCCTGCTGCTCATGGGCGCGGGCGGCGGCGATGGCGGCCGCCAGGGCGGCAAGGGCGGCGACGGTGAGGCCGATGATCATGACGCGGAAACTCCTGACCCGTTAACAGGAGGATACATAAGGCCCCGACCCCGGTCCATCCACCCGGAGAGGCGGATTGTCACGGTGATCACAGCTGGATCCTGTCCGCGGTTTCGATGGCCATCCGGGCCGCGACAAGCCGCCCGCCCCTTTGCAGACTGGCGGCAGATGGCAGGGAAGCATCGTCAGCGCGCCGCCAACGATGGTCGCAGACCAAACGCTCCAGATCGGCCACTGCGGCGCACCATTGAAGGTGGCGTCAGCAGCTAGCGGATGAAGTCCACCCGGGAGATCAGGCCGTCCTCGAAACTGTAGATGGCCACGACCTCGAAGGGTTCGGCGTCCGGCGACCGGAAGACCCGTTCATGGTCCAGAACCCTGCCCGCGACCACGGTCCGGGAAAGAAGCTCTGCCCGGTTGCCCGGAAACTGGGCCCACAGACCGATGTGCCGTTCGCGGTAAGCCTCAATCCCGGTGAGGTTCGGAGCCTCGTTCAGGTTCGCCACCTGAACGCCGTCGGAAAAACAGCGGCACATCGCGTCGAGGTCCTGGGCATTGTAGGCGTCCAGCTGGGCGCCCACGACCTCTGTCGGACTCACCGGTCGATTTCCCCGAACACGATGTCGAGGCTGCCGAGGATGGCCGAAACGTCAGCCAGCATGTGGCCACGGTTCATCCAGTCCATCGCCGCCAGGTGGGGGAAGCCCGGCGCGCGGATCTTGCAGCGGTAGGGTTTGTTGCTGCCGTCGCTGACCAGATAGACGCCGAACTCGCCCTTGGGCGCTTCGACCTGGGCGTAGACCTCGCCTTCCGGGGTGCGGAAGCCTTCGGTGTAGAGCTTGAAGTGGTGGATCAGCGCTTCCATCGACCGCTTCATCTCGGCGCGGCGCGGCGGGGTGATCTTGTTGTCTTCGGTCATCACCGGACCGCGCACTGTGCGCAGCTTTTCACAGGCCTGGCGGATGATCTTCGTCGACTCGCGCATCTCCTGCATGCGGCAGAGGTAACGGTCGTAGCAGTCGCCGTTCTTGCCCAGCGGGATCTGGAAGTCGAAGTCGTTGTAGCACTCGTAAGGCTGGTTGCGGCGCAGGTCCCAGGCGATGCCTGAGCCGCGCACCATGACGCCGGAGAAGCCCCAGGCCAGCGCCTCTTCCCTGGTCACCACGCCGATGTCGACGTTGCGCTGCTTGAAGATGCGATTCTCGGTGATCAGGCCTTCGATGTCGTCGCAGACCTTCGGGAAGGCGATGGCCCACTTGTCGATGTCTTCAACGAGCTGATCAGGCAGGTCCTGGTGGACGCCGCCGGGGCGGAAGTAGTTGCTGTGCAGACGAGCGCCGCAGGCGCGCTCGTAGAAGACCATCAGCTTCTCGCGCTCCTCGAAGCCCCACAGCGGCGGGGTCAGGGCGCCGACGTCCATGGCCTGGGTCGTCACGTTCAGCAGGTGGTTCAGGACGCGGCCGATTTCCGAATACAGCACCCGGATGATGCTGCCCCGGATCGGCACCTCGACGCCCAGCAGCTTCTCGATGGCCAGGCAGAAGGCATGCTCCTGGTTCATCGGCGCCACGTAGTCGAGGCGGTCGAAATAGGGGATGTTCTGGAGGTAGGTGCGGGCCTCCATCAGCTTCTCGGTGCCGCGGTGCAGCAGGCCGATGTGCGGATCGACGCGCTCGACGACTTCCCCGTCCAGCTCCAGCACCAGGCGCAGCACGCCGTGCGCGGCCGGGTGTTGCGGGCCGAAGTTGAGGTTGAACTTGCGGACCGGGGTTTCCGGGATCGCCGGAATGATCGAGGCGTCGTCGGCCGTTACTTGCTCTCCGCCTTGTCGTCGCCGGGCAGGGCGTATTGCGCGCCTTCCCAGGGGCTGAGGAAATCGAAGTTGCGGAACTCGGCGATCTTCACCGGCTCGTAGACCACCCGCTTCAGCTCGTCGTCGTAGCGAACCTCGACGTAGCCGGTCATCGGGAAGTCCTTGCGCAGCGGATGCCCGTGGAACCCGTAATCGGTCAGGATGCGGCGCAGGTCGGGGTGGTTGTCGAAGAAGATGCCGTACATGTCGAACGCCTCGCGCTCGAACCAGTCGGCGACCGGATAGACCCCGGTGATCGACGGCACGGCGGTGTCCTCGTCGGTCGACACCTTCACCCGGATGCGGTGGTTCTTCACCATCGACAGCAGGTGATAGACGACTTCGAACCGCTGGGGCCGCTCGGGATAGTCGACGCCGGCCAGGTCGATCAGCTGGTGGAACCGGGTGTCCGGATGATCGCGCAGCAAGGTCAGGGCCTCGACGATGCGGTTCATCTGGGCGCTGACCGTCAGCTCCCCGAACTCGACCTTCCAGGCGACGATCGAACCGGCGCTGTTGGCGACGATGGACTGGCCGAGCGCTTCTAGGCCGGCGTCCAGTTCTGCGTGGGTCAGGCTCATCGCTCGATGGTCCCCGTCCGGCGGATCTTCTTCTGCAGTTGCAGCACGCCGTAGACCAGCGCCTCGGCGGTCGGCGGGCAGCCCGGGACATAGATGTCGACCGGCACAATCCGGTCGCAACCGCGCACGACGCTGTAGCTGTAATAATAATAGCCGCCGCCGTTGGCGCAGCTGCCCATGGAGATGACGTAGCGGGGCTCCGGCATCTGGTCGTAGACCTTGCGCAGGGCCGGGGCCATCTTGTTGGTCAGGGTGCCGGCGACGATCATCACGTCGGACTGGCGCGGGCTGGCGCGGGGCGCGAAGCCGTAGCGCTCCAGGTCATAGCGCGGCATGGCCGAGTGCATCATCTCGACGGCGCAGCAGGCCAGGCCGAACGTCATCCACATCAGGCTGCCGGTGCGGGCCCAGGTGATCAGATCGTCGGCCGCCGCGACCACGAAGCCCTTGTCGGCCAGGCGGTCGGAGATGGCGTCGAAATAGGGGTCGTGGACCTTGGGGTCATAGGCCGGAACGGTGGAACGGGCGCCGCTCAGGGCGGGCACGGCAGCCGGGCTGCCCGGAACGATTATTCCCATTCCAGGGCTCCCTTTTTCCATTCGTAGATGAAGCCGACCGTCAGCACGCCCAGGAAGGTCATCATCGACCAGAAGGCGAAGATCGAGGCGTCCTTGGGCAGGTTCATCAGGCTGACCGCCCAGGGGAAGAGGAAGGCCACTTCCAGGTCGAAGATGATGAACAGGATCGACACCAGATAGAACCGCACGTCGAACTTCATCCGCGCGTCGTCGAAGGCGTTGAACCCGCACTCATAGGCCGAGACCTTTTCCGGGTCCGGCGCGGACGGCGCGAGGATGGCGGCGCCGAAGATGAAGACGAGGCCGATGACCAGCGCGATCCCGATGAATATCACGATCGGCAGGTAGTTGAGCAGGAAGGCGTCCATGGTTTCCCCGAGGAGGAGTCGCGCGCGTTGTAGACGAAGGTATGCGGGGGTTCAAAGGGAATGCGCAGTTGCGATTCCTTCTCCCGCTTGTCGGGAGAAGGTGGCCCCCGAAGGGGGTCGGATGAGGGCGGCGCCGATGGTCGGTGATGAGGGCCTGTGCATACGCAAACCATCATAAGCTGGTGCTGCCCTCATCCGGCCGCTACGCGGCCACCTTCTCCCGACAAGCGGGAGAAGGATTGCCCTGTCGCGCGACCCATGCCGATATCGCTGGTATGAGCAAACGCCCGCTGGCCCTCCGATTCCTCGATGGCGTTGAGCGCATCGGCGACAAGCTTCCCGATCCGGTCTTCATCTTCGTCTGGCTGATCGGCGCCCTGATCGTCGCCAGCGTGATCTGCGCCAGCCTCGGCCTGTCGGTGGTCAATCCGGGCACCGGCGAGACCATGGTCGCCCAGAGCCTGCTCAATACCGAGAATCTGCGCCGGCTCTGGGTCGAAATGCCCAGGACCCTGACCAGCTTCCCGCCGCTGGGCATGGTTCTGCTGGTCATGCTGGGCGCCGGTGTCGCCGAGCGGGTCGGCCTGCTCAGCGCCGCCATCCGGGGCCTGGTCCGCCACACGCCCAAACGCCTGCTGGCCCCCGTCATCATCCTGCTGGGCCTGCTCAGCAACCAGGCCGCCGACAGCGGCTTTGTCGTGCTCATCCCGCTGGCGGGCGTCGCCTTAGCCGCCGCCGGCCGGCACCCCCTGGCCGGCATGGCCGCCGCCTTCTCCGCCTGTGTCGGCGCCTTCGCCGGCAATCCGACTCCCAGCCAGTTCGACGCCCTGATCCTCGGCTTCACCGAACCGGCGGTGCATATCCTCGATGCCGGCTGGCGGGTGAACCTGGTCGGCAACTGGTGGTTCACCGCCGCCGCCGCCGCCTTCTTCGTGCCCATCGGCTGGTGGGTCACCGAGGCCATCGTCGAGCCGCGCCTCGGCCCCTGGATCCCGCCGGAGGATCACCGCCCCTCCGACATGCCCCTGGCCCCGGAAGAGCGCAAAGGCCTGATCCTGGCCGGGCTCGCCGTGCTTGGCGTCGTCGGCCTGTGGACCCTGATGACCCTGCTGCCGACCGGCCCCCTGCTCGACCGTACGGTCGCCGGCATGGGCCAGTGGACGCCCTTCTTCCGCTCGCTGGTCGCCGGCTTCTTCGTTCTTTTCCTGCTGGCCGGCGTCGCCTTCGGGGCCAGCGTCGGGGTCATCAAGAGCCACCGCGACGTCGTACGGCTGGCCGGCGAGTCGATGATCTCGATGGCGCCCTACATCGTGCTGGCCTTCGCCGCCGCCCACTTCATCGCCATGTTCACCTGGTCAAATCTCGGGGCCATCGTCGCCATCAACGGGGCAGAGGCGCTGAAGGGCACAGGCGTGCCGCTGGTCTTCATGCTGCTGGGCGTCGTCGTCCTGACCGCCTTCCTCGACCTCTTCATCGGCTCGGCCTCAGCCAAGTGGGCGGCGCTGGCGCCGGTGCTGGTGCCGATGTTCATGCTGCTGGGCGTCAGCCCTGAGATGACCACCGCCGCCTACCGCATGGGCGATTCGACCGTGAACATGGCCAGCCCCTTGATGCCCTACTTCCCGCTGGTCCTGGCCTTCGCCCAGCGCTGGGTCCCGACCCTGGGAGTCGGCGGGTTGATGAGTTCGGTCCTGCCCTACAGCATGGCCTTCATGGTCGTGGCCCTGGGCGTCACAGGGCTGTGGGGCGCGATGAAATGGCCCACGGGACCCGCCGCGCCCTTCCACTACACGGCCCCGGCCGCAGCGGCGCCGGGGGCCCCGATGGTCCCCTACAAGCCGCCCGGGCACTGAATTTCAGGACCGCCCCCAAAAAGCTTTCGGCCTTCGCTTGACACCGCTGGAGCATCCCCCTATTCCGCCCTCCTCGCGCTGCTGCGAAGCGATGCGGATGTAGCTCAGTTGGTTAGAGCGCCGGCCTGTCACGCCGGAGGTCGCGGGTTCGAGTCCCGTCATTCGCGCCACTCTTCTTCCTCAAAATCTAGAAGCCCGATCGTCCAGACAAACGTCAGGACCAACCGGATGCGGCGACACGTGGCCCGACTGCCCTGACGTCGCCAGGTGGGTCGGGGGACTCTATCAGTCCTTGGTGTCCGCCTTCTTCAACCGTCCGCGCTTCGCCAACCCTTCCCGGATCAGCACCTCCAGCTGGGCGTTCACACTGCGCAGCTCATCGGCCGCGAGGCGCTCGACCGCGTCGAGCACCTCGGGCTTTACCCTCAGCAGGTAGGAGCGTTTGCCGGGGCTGGCCATGGCCCTAGTAGAGGCTACCGGTGTTGAGCACGGGCTGGGCCTCGCGGTCGGCGCAGAGCACGACCAGCAGGTTGGAGACCATCGCGGCCTTGCGCTCCTCGTCCAGCTCGACGACACCGCGCTCGCTCAACTGCTGCAGGGCGCTCTCGACCATGGTCACCGCGCCGGTGACGATCATCGCCCGGGCCGCCAGCACCGCATGAGCCTGCTGGCGCTTCAGCATCGCCCCGGCGATTTCCGGCGCATAGGCCAGGTGCATCAGGTGGGTCTCGTCGATGACGATCCCGGCCACCGCCACCCGCTCCTGTAGGTCGCCCTTCAGCCGCTCACCGACGATCTCGGCATCGGCCCGCAAGGTCGGCTCGCCGTCCTCGGCGTGATCATAGGCATAGTGGCGGGCCACCTCGCGCAGGGCGGTCTCGATCTGGATGTTGATGAAGGCCTGGTAGTCGTCGACGTCGAACAGGGCCTGGGCCGAGTCGGCCACCCGCCAGACCACGTTGGCGGCGATCTCGATCGGGTTGCCGCCCTTGTCGTTGACCTTCAGCATCTCGCTGGTGACGTTGCGCACCCGCATGCTGATCTTCTTGCGCCCGTACCAGGGCAGCACCCAGCGCAGGCCGGTGTTGCGGTCGGTGCCCTTGTACTCGCCGAACAGGGTGATGGCCGAGGCCTCGTTCGGCTGCAGCATGTAGAAGCCGGCCATGGCGATGGAGGCGACGACGAGGGCGCCGATGCCCAGAAGCCCCTGGAGCGGATGGTCCTCGAAATGGATGATCTGCGATGCGCCCGCCACCAGCAGGATCAGCGAAACCAACAGGATCAGGAGCCCGTTGACGCCGCCGCCGGCCCGCTCGTTGGTTCGGTTGATAGCCTTGTGCTCAGTCATGACAGCCCTCCAGATTTGATATGAAAGTGATATCACTTTCGGGGCGGGCGCCAACTTAAATCGCTGTCATGAAAAAAGGGGACACGCTGATCCAGCGTGCCCCCCTCCTCGTCCTTGAGGCGGTGTCGCCTAGAGCCCGAGAACCAGCTTGGCCATGATGTTGCGCTGGATCTCGTTGGACCCGGCGTAGATCGAGGCCTTGCGGTAGTTGAAGTAGGCCCCCGCCGCCGGCGCCGCATAGTCCGGGCCGGGGAAGTAGTCGTTGCCACCCGCGAAGGCCGGCGCATAGGGCGCGCAATAGTGGCCGACCGCCTCCAGCACCAGCTCGGTGATCGCCTGCTGTGCTTCAGAGCCCGCACACTTCAGCATCGACGACGCCGGCCCGACCGGCTCTCCGCCCTCCATGGCCGAGAAGATGCGCAGCGCGGTAGCGTTCAGCGTCTCCACCTTGATCTCCAGCTCGGCAATCTTGCGGCGGAAGTCATGGTCGAGGATCAGCGGCTGGCCGTCATCGCCCAGTTCGGCCGAGGCGATCTTGCGCACCTTCTTGAGGCTGTTCATCAGCCCCGGCGCGTAGGCATTGCCCCGCTCGAACTCGAGCAGGTACTTGGCATAGGTCCAGCCCTTGCCTCTTCGCCGATCCGGTTCGAGACCGGCACGCGGACGTCGGTGAAGAAGACCTGGTTGATCTCCTGCTGACCGTCGACCGGCTGGTCGAGCGTCGGCAGCGCCTTGATCTGGATCCCGGGCGTATCCATCCGCAGCAGCAGGAAGCTGATCCCGTTCTGCGTCTTGGCTTCCTGGCTGGTCCGCACCAGGCAGAACATCCAGTCGGCCCATTGGGCGTGCGTCGTCCAGATCTTCGAGCCGTTGAGGACATAATCGTCCCCGTCGCGCTCGGCCTTCATCTGCAGGGATGCGAGGTCAGACCCCGAGCCCGGCTCCGAATAGCCCTGGCACCACCAGATATCGGAGCTCAGAATCGGCGGCAGGTGCTGCGCCTTCTGCTCGTCCGAGCCGAAGGCCATAATCACCGGGGCCACCATTTTCAGCCCCATGGGCGAGGATTGCGGAACACCGGCCAGGCTCATCTCCATGTTGAAGATGTAGCGCTGAGAGGCGCTGAACCCCGGCCCGCCCAGTTCCACCGGCCAGTCCGGCGCCGCCCAGCCTCTGGCCGCCAGCTTCTTCTGCCAGGCGACCTGGCCGGCCTTGTCGAGATAGCCGTTCTTCGACTGGCCGAGCTGTGCTTTCAGCCCGTCGTCGTAGTTGGCGGCGATCCAGTCGCGGACCTCCTTCTGGAAGGCCCGGTCGGCGTCGGAAAAGGCCAGATCCATGGCGACCTACTCCACGCCGTCGAGGTATTCGATCTCGGGGCGGCCGGCCATCGTCGGGCCCATGGCCGCGCCGGCCGCCTTGAAGTAGTCGGTGCCGCCGTGGTGCTTCAGGGCGTCCTCGTTGGCATAGAGCTCCAGCACCTTGTAGACGCCCGGCTCCGTGCGGCTCTTGGTCAGCTGATAGGCGATGCAGCCCGGCTCATTGGCCTTCACCTTGGCCGCCAGATCCAGAAACACCCCTTCAAACTCCGCCGCCTTGGCTTCCTGCACGAACAGCTTGGCCACAACACCGATCATCGTCTCTCTCCCAAACACGTGTTTGACCGACCATGGCGCGGCGCGCGGCCTTGAGCAAGCGTGACGTTGAGGGAAGGCCGGCGCCCGCCAACGTCCACGGTCCAGGCGGCCTATTCTCCAAAGTAAGCCGTCGTTAGCGAATTCAGCGCTTCATATATCGGCAGTCTGTCAATAATGGGGACGACAGTGATAAAAATAATCAACGGAAAGTTGTCTTTGCGCGCGCGCCTAGCTTTTCTCACGCTGTTGTTCATCGCTCCACTCGTCTCCATGACGTTTCTCTTCGTAGCCACCAGTTCAAAGGCCATCGCCTTTGCTGATCGTGAAACCAAGGGCTCGACCTATCTGCAGGCCGTCTGGCCGGCCATGGTCGCCGCCTCCAGCGATACCGCCGCCCCGGTCGACAAGATCGTGCGCGCCCGGTTCGACAGCCTGTTCGGCAGCGCCGGCGCCGCCGACGCCTTCGAGGCGGCCAGCGGCGAAGCCCGGATGCAGGCCGGCGCCGCGCTGATGATTGCAGTCGGCGACGCCTCCAACCTGACCCTCGATCCCGACCTCGACAGCTTCTACGCGATGGACGCCGCCACCGTGCGCCTGCCGGCCATGCTGGTCGCCGCCGATGCGCTTGCCCTGGCCCGCACCGCCCCGGCCGAGGATCCGCAGACAGCCGTCAGGATCGCCGTCGCCGCCGACCGCTTCCAGGCGGCCACCGCTGCCGCCAAGGGCTCGATGGCCTCGGCCATCGCCAAGAACGCTGGCGGCGAGACAAAGGCCGCCCTCGCCGCCCCCCTCGCTGACCTGACCGCCGGGGCCGACGCCTTCTTGGCCGGCGGCGACGAGGGCGCCTTGGACGGCAGCATCGACAAGGCCTGGACCGCCACCAATGGCGAGCTTGGCCGCCTGCTGCAGGCCCGCATCGCCCGCCTGACCGGCGAGATGATCACCGATCTTCTGCTCGTCGGCCTGGCCACTCTGATGGCAGTGGCCCTCGCGGCGGTGATCGCCATCGGCCTGTCGGGCCGCATCGATCGGCTGATGGCGGTGATGAAGCGGCTGATCACCGGCGACACCGACGTCACCATCCCCTTCACTGAAGCCCGCAACGAAACCGGCCAGATCGCCGCCGCCCTGCAGCAGTTCCGCAAGAGCCTGGTCGACGGCGAGCTGCTCAAGGCCGAAAGCGCCGGCCTCGAGGCCGAAGCCGCCAGCCAGCGCCGCGAGCGCGAAGCCCTGGCCAAGGCAACGGCTGACGAACAGGCCGCCGTCGTCAGCCTGCTGGCCAGCGGCCTGGCCGCCCTGTCGAAGGGCGACCTGACCCACCGGGTGCACGCGCCGATGGCCCCGCAGTACGAACAGCTGCGCGCCGACTTCAACGCCGCCGCAACCACCCTGCAATCGGCCATGCGCAAGGTCGACGAGAACACCCACTCCATCCGCAACGGAGCCGGCGAGATCGCCAGGGCGGCCGACGACCTGTCGCGTCGCACCGAGCAGCAGGCCGCCAGCCTGGAGGAGACCGCCGCCGCCCTCGACGAGATTACCGCCACCGTCAAAAAGACGGCCAGCGGCGCCATCGCGGCCGGCCAAATGGTTGCCGCCGCCCGCACCCAGGCTGAAAGCTCCAGATGCGTGGTCGGCCAGACCACCGAGGCCATGACCCGCATCGAGCAGTCCTCGCGCGAGATCGGCCAGATTATCGGCGTCATCGACGAGATCGCCTTCCAGACCAATCTGCTGGCCCTGAACGCCGGCGTCGAGGCCGCCCGGGCCGGAGATTCCGGCCGGGGCTTCGCCGTCGTCGCCCAGGAGGTCCGGGCCCTGGCCAAGCGCTCGGCCGACGCGGCCCGCGAAATCAAGGCGCTGATCTCGGCCTCGTCCGGCCAGGTCGACCAGGGCGTCCAGCTTGTCGCCCGGACCGGAACGGCCCTGCAGGAGATCATCGAGCGGGTGGTCAAGGTCGATGCCGTGGTCGCCGAAATCTCGGCCTCCGTGCACGAACAGGCCTCGGCCCTCAACGAGGTCAACACCGCCGTCAATCACATGGACCAGGTGACCCAGCAGAACGCCGCCATGGTCGAGGAATCGACCGCCGCCGGCCACGCGCTGAACGCCGAAGCGACTGAACTGTCCCGCCTGGTGGCGCAGTTCACCATTGAGGATGGTGTGTCCTGGGAGCGTCGGGCGGCCTGACCGGTTCCTCCCCCTCTCGGGGGAGGGGGACCATCGCGTAGCGATGGCGGAGGGGGTCACCGCCCAAGCCGGCGGGCAAACCTGTTCGAAATGGAACCGCCGGTGGGGACCCTGTCCACCACGCGCGTACCGCGCGCGGTCCCCCTCTCCCGAAGGGACAGGAACTGGCCCCTAGCCCTTCGCCCCCTTCGCCGCCATGGCCTCGGCGTAGCGCCGCAGGACGGTGCTGTACTGGTCGCCGGTCTCGACCATGACGATGTCGGTGAACGGGTAGTCCAGTGGCTCGTCGATCCACTTGCCGCCGCCGTCGATCAGCTTCAGCCGCACCCGATCGTCGAACACGGCCAGCACCTTGCCGACCTCCACCTCGTCCTCGTCATGGACACAGACCGTGGCGTCCACCGACAGCACGGAGGCGAACAGGGCCCGGAACCCCGACAGGTTCAGCCAGTCGTAGGATTCGGTCGGCGTGGCGCCGTTCCAGACCAGGATCGCCTGGCGGTCCTGGTGAATCTCCTCGCGCATGACCTCGTCGATATGGGCCAGGGGGATGATCCGCACCCCGTCGCCGGTCCAGGCTTCGAAGCTCTCGATCATGACAAAGGTGTCGGTCAGGCCAACGATGAAGCCTTCATGCTCCTCGCCACCAGCCGAGTCCTTCAAGGCAATGTCGATGTAGTCGCCGGCCACCAGATGGGGCCGCAGCCGCGACGCGAGGGTCAGGGTCAGCGCCGTTCGTTCCAGCCGTAGGCGACCCAGTGGTGGCCGCCGACCTTGTGGGCCTCGATGACGCCGTCGTCGGCGGCGCGGGCCCGGGCCTTGCTCTTGGCGCGCCCCGCCAGGGCGACAAACGCCAGGGTGACGCTGGTCATGATGGCCAGGACGACAACGGTGGTGACGGCGAACACGGTGAGGACCGAGCCGATGATCACGGCGGCCACGGTGGCCAGCAGGCCGCCGATCCAGGCCAGGGCCTTCATTCCGGTCGCGCCCCCGCGGGTCGTCTGGTTCATCACCACTCCTTCGGATGCTTTGTGAGCATCCCTGACCACATACTTTGACCGTCCGGCCTGTACGTCAACCTAATGCGCTGTTCAGGCGGCAATTTTAGGGCCTGTGCCGATTTCCGGGTCGGAAGCCTCAAGCCGCCCCCATCATCCCCAACTGACGGCGCTCGGCCATGGCCGTGTCGAAGGCCGCATTGATCGAGGCCGCCTTGGATTCGGCCACGGCGATGAACTCTTCGGGCAGGCCGCGGGCCCGCGCACGGTCCGGGTGCGCGGCCGACAGCTGACGCTTCCACTCGGCCCGCAGTTCCTCGTCCGAAGCATCCGGCAGCACGCCCAGGATGACATAGGGGTCGTCCTTGCCGGCCCCCAGATGCGTCGCCGTCAAACGCCGCAGGGTCAGCCGCGACAGGCCGAACAGGTACGACACACGCTGCAGGTAGTCCATCTCGTCCGAGGTCACCCGGCCGTCAGAACCGGCGATGTGGAACAGGCCGTCGAGAACGTCTTCCAGCAGCTGCGGGCAGCCGCGGTAACGCTTGGCCAGCCGCCGCGCATAGCTTTCGAAGCCGAGGGGCGTCTGCCGCGCCAGCTCGTAGAGCCGCCGCACATTGCGCTCGGAGCCCTCGTCCGGCTGGAAGACGGTGGCGAAGGCCGCATACTCGGAATGGTCGGCCCGCCCGTCGCTCTTGGCCAGCTTGGCGCCCAACGCCGTCACCGCCGTCGAGAACGCAGGGTCCTCGCCAGGCAGTCCCGCCGGGCAGTCGGGACATTCGGCTTCGTCCACGCGGTTCGCGGCGAGCCTTGCAATGTTGCGCCAAAAGGTCATGGGAAGGTGTTCGCAGGATACGATGATGGCGGCCACATGACAATGACGGCGAGATCGGCGGTGGGTGAAGCTTTGGTCATGGTTGGGCGGAAATGACCGAAGCCGGCCTGACGCATCCGGGAATCAGGCACGAGTTGGTCGCGTTCCTTGAGGAGCTTGGCTCGCCCGACCCACGCGTGGTCTGGAGAGCCGAGACTGCGAAAGGCCTGATCTCCAACCTGGACCAGGTGTTTCACTTCTTCTTCGACGATCACGAGTTCGACGAGAGCGAAATCGGGCGCGTGTTGAACAACCTGGCCGAAGTCGAAGCCATCGCCACTTTGAAGGCCGCCCTTGAAACGATCCTCCAGGTGTTGCCCAAGGGGTCTGACGAACGGTTTGTGGAACATGCCCTCTGGCCGGAGGTCACTCGGACCGCCCGCCGGGCCTTGAACATTCTGGAGGGGCAAGTGAGTGAACCCGTGACAAGGTGGTCTTTCTGGATCGACCGCGGCGGCACTTTCACTGACGTCGTCGCCCGTGACCCCGATGGCGCGGAACACACCCTCAAGCTCCTGTCCCAGTCCCCCGCCTATGCCGATGCCGCCGTCGAGGCCATGCGTCGCCTCCTCGGCGCGCTGCCCGGCCAGCCCTTCCCTGCCGATCGCGTCGACGCCATCAAGATGGGCACCACCGTCGCCACCAACGCGCTGCTGGAGCGCAAGGGCGCCCGCACGCTGCTCGTCACCACCAGGGGATTCGCCGACGCCCTGGTCATCGGTGACCAGTCGCGGCCCGAACTCTTCGCCCTCGACCTCGTCCGGCCAGACCCGCTCTACAGCGCCGTCCTCGAAGCCGACGAACGCCTGGCCAGCGATGGCGCCGTCGTCAGCCCGCTGGACGAGCCCGCCCTCGCCGCCGCCCTCGCCCGCGCCAAGGCCGACGGCGCCACGTCCGTCGCCATCGCCTTCCTGCACAGCGACCTCAACCCCGCCCACGAGATCGCCGCCGGCCGCCTCGCCCAGGCCGCCGGCTTTGACTATGTCGCCCTGTCCAGCGAGGTCTCCCCCCTCCCCCGCTTCGTGCCCCGCGCGGAGACCGCCGTCGCCGACGCCTATCTGACCCCCATCCTGCGCGCCTACGTCGATCAGGTCGCAGACGCCGTGAACGGCGCGCCCCTGTGGTTCATGACCAGCGCCGGCGCCCTGGTCCGCGCCGACGCCTTCCGGGGCAAGGACGCTGTCGTCTCCGGCCCGGCCGGGGGCGTCGTCGGCGTCGCCGAAACCGCCCGCTCCTCCAACGCCCCCGCTGTCCTCGGGTTCGACATGGGCGGCACCTCGACCGACGTCTGCCGCTTCGCCGGCGTCCTGGAACGGCGCGACAAGGCCAATGTCGCCGGCGCCAGACTGCGCAGCCCCATGCTCGACGTCGAGACCGTCGCCGCCGGCGGCGGCTCCATCCTGGCCTTCGACGGCATGCGCGCCCGCGTCGGCCCGGGCAGCGCCGGCGCCAACCCCGGCCCCGCCGCCTACGGTCGCGGCGGCCCCGCCACCGTCACCGACGCCAACCTCGTGCTCGGCCGCCTCGATCCGGCGTATTTCCCCAGCATCTTCGGCCCCACCGCCGACGCCCCCCTCAACGTCGCCGCAGCTCGCGTAGCCCTGACCGATCTCGCCGCCGCCATGGGCCTGCCTTCAACTGAGTCCGCCGCCGAAGGCTTCATCGCCGTCGCCGTCGAACACACCGCCCAGGCCATCCGCAAGATTTCCACAGAACGCGGCTTCGACCCCCGCGACCACGCCCTCGTCGCCTTCGGCGGCGCGGCGGGCCAGATCGCCTGCGACGTCGCCGACGCCCTCGGCATGACGACGGTCCTCAGCCCGCTCCATGCCTCCCTGCTCAGCGCCTTGGGCATCGGCCAGGCCCGCGTCCGCGCCCTGCGCCAGGCCGGCCTCGAAGCCGCCCTCTCCCCGGAAGGCCTGGCCGCCGCCCAGGAACTCTCCGTCCGCCTGACCGCCGATGCGCAACAGGCCCTCGCCGCCCAGGGCTCCGAACCCGGCGACCGGACGATCCGCCTGATGCTCCGCTATGACGGAGCGGACGCCGTGCTGCCCGTCGAACCTGGCGAAGAGCTGACCGTGAAATCGGCTTTCGAAGCCGCCCACCAACGCCTGTTCGGCTTCATCGAACCGACCCGGACGATCCTCATCGCCTCCGTCGAGGTCGAGGCCGAGGAAGTCGCGCATCCGATTCCTTCTCCCCTTGTGGGAGAAGGTGGCCCGCTGGGCCGGATGAGGGGTCGCACCAGCCCGTCAGCTACGGACGATCCCACGACACCCCCCGCCTCCGGTGCGACCCCTCATCCGTCGGCTTCGCCGCCATCTTCTCCCACAAGGGGAGAAGGAATTTCAGCGACTCATCAGGCGTCCAGCCTCACGCATCCCCTCCCCGGCCCCGCCCTCATCGTCCGCGGCGACACCCAGATCGCCGTCGCCGCCGGCTGGACCGCCGCCCGCGAGGACGACGGCCTCATCCGCCTCACCCGCACCACCGCCCGCGCGGTCGCCGAATCCGACACCGACCGCCCCGACCCGGTCACCCTCGAACTCTTCAACCGCCGCTTCATGGGCGTCGCCGAGGCCATGGGCGCGGCCCTCGAACGCACCGCCCATTCGGTCAACATCAAGGAGCGGCTCGACTTCTCCTGCGCCCTGTTCGACACCGATGGCGGCCTGGTCGCCAACGCCCCCCACATGCCGGTCCACCTGGGCAGCATGGGCGCCTCCGTCCGCGCCGTTCAGGCCCGCCACGCGTCCTTCGCCCCCGGCGACGCCTTCGTCCTCAACAATCCCTACTTCGGCGGCACCCACCTGCCCGACATCACCGTGGTGATGCCCGTCTTCATGGATGCGGGTGACGAGCAGCCATCCTTCTATGTCGCCGCCCGGGGCCACCACGCCGACGTCGGCGGCGTCCAGCCCGGCTCCATGCCGCCCTTCTCGAAGACCATCGACGAGGAGGGCGTCATGCTCGACGCCCTGCCGATGATGCGAAAAGGCGTCTTCCTCGAGGCCGAGAC
>Ga0164290_1001026_pt1 | contig 58073 bp, 39 predicted proteins | sample Micstemetagenome_FD_108782 | JGI IMG/M metagenome (GOLD analysis project Ga0164290, IMG submission 108782) | Contaminated culture microbial community from soil near Moab, Utah, USA - Microcoleus steenstrupii SON62 (Illumina Assembly) | ecosystem: Environmental > Terrestrial > Soil > Soil crust...
CCAAAGGCACAGGACGGCCCGGCTCGGAGATCCGGGCCACCAAAGGCACAGACGGCCCGGCTCGGAGATCCGGGCCACCAAAGGCACAGACGGCCCGGCTCGGAGATCCGGGCCACCAAAGGCGGGCCCTCGTTTTGTTTGTGAGCAGCGTCAAACCATTTGGCGCGGCTTGACGGGCTTGGCGGGGTTGCCGATGCAGACTGTCCACGCGGGGAGGTCTTTGAACGCGCTGGAGCGAGCACCGAGGACCGCGCCGCGGTGGACGGTGACGTTGGGACCAACGTACGCGTCGGCGGCGATCCAGACATCATCTTGGAGCGTGATGGGCGTGCGGAGGAGCGGCAGGGCGGCTTTGTTGTGGTCGTGCGTGCCGCCGCAGAGGTGTGCGTACTGGCTGATCATGACGCGATCGCCGATGGTGATCTGTCCGAGGCTGTAGAGGATGGAGTGGTCGCCGATGAGGCAGTCCCGTCCGATGCGGATGTGCCAGGGAATCTCGACGTGGCAGGTGGGGCGGATGCAGGTGCCTTCGCCGACGGTGGCACCGAAGAGTCGCAGGAGGCGGCGGCGATAGGCGTACCAGTTGTGGAAGGAGCAGCGAAAGAGCGGGCGGCCGAGGATCATCCAGACGGCGCGGCCGATCTTTTCCTTCTTGCTCCATGACGAGACATGCGAGACGGCGAAGGGGTCCTGCACGATGTGGGCGCCCATGGGATTAGCGGGCGGGTTGGCGGGCGGGTTTGTGTCGGCGGCGGGGCCGGGGGTGGAGTTGGGCGTGTTCGTCTGGCTCAAAGTCGATACGCTCCGAGAAGGGCGGAGAACCGCCTGCCAATCGTATCGGCACAAGGAAGTGGCGGAGTGGCAAAGTGACGCGGTGGCAAAGTGAAAACTGCCGATGAAGATCGGTTGCCTTCTCATTGGCCGCCGCGCACAGTTCTGAGCCCCTCGCGACTTTGCCCATGTCCAGCACGCCGCCATTTCCGGTTTCGGTCATCATCCTGACGAAGGACGAGGAGATCAACATCGCCTCGTGCCTGGATCATCTGTCGTTTTCTGATGACATCGTCGTGTACGACAGTTTGAGCACGGACAAGACGACGGAGATTGCGCAGAGGCATCCGAGGGTGGGCGGCAGTGTGCGGATTGTGAGCCGCAAGTTCGACAACTGGTCGGCGCATCAGAACTGGGCGGTGCAGAACATCTCGTTCAAGCACCCGTGGGTGCTGTATGTGGACGCGGATGAGCATGTGACGCCGGAACTGGCGGCGGAGTTGCGGCGGCTGGCCGACCCGTCGTCGGGCGTGAGCGCGTATCGCCTGCGGCGCAAGGATCACTTGATGGGGCGATGGCTGCGCCACGCGCAGTTGTATCCGTCGTGGTTCGTGCGGTTTTTCCGTCCGGCGAAGATCAGATGGGAGCGGCTGGTGAACCCGGTCGCGGTGGTGGAGGGCCCGCTGGAACAACTCGACGGGCACTTGATGCACTATCCGTTCAGCAAGGGCATCACGCAGTGGCTGGAGCGGCACAACTCGTACTCGTCGTTTGAGGCTCAGGAACTGCTCAAGGTGCTGGGGGGGACGAAGCGCGAGCCTCTGAGTGGGCTGTTGAGCGGGGATCCGACGGTGCGTCGGGCGGTACTGAAGAACATTTTCTTTCGGCTGCCGCTGCGGCCGCAGGTGAAGTGGGTGTATTACGTGTTCTGGCGGATGGCGTGGCTGGACGGCGCGCCGGGGCTGACGTATGCGCGGCTGACGTACTTGTATGAGTACATGATCTCGATCAAGGCCAAGGAACTGCTGGCGAAGCAGGAAAAGCGGTAGACGGCGTTGGTCAGGATCGGCGGAGCAGTGCGAGGAGCATCAACACGCAGACGGCGGCGGTCGCGCCGATCATGTTCGCGGTGGCGTCGTCCCACGCGCAGTGGCGTTGCACGATGGGGATGCCTTGCAGCCCCTCATCGAGCAATGCGTTGGCGAGACCGATGAGCCAGCAGAGACCGAGGTTGCGCGGCCCGAGGCGCGGACCGAAGAACCCGGCGAGGCAGAGGAACGCGGTCCAGCCGCCGAAGGCCATGAGGTGGACCCAGAGATCGGTGCGCGGGACGGGGCCGGGCACTTTCAGGTTGGGCCAGTGGGTCATGGTGAAGTGGAACGCGGCCCAGCAGAAGAAGGCGACGCGGATGCTCTGTGCGGCCCGGATGCTCACGCGGTCTGTCCCGCGGCGTCGGGGCTTGGCGCGCCGGCACGGACGACGATTTCGGGCGCGGCGTTGTGGCTGGCTTCTTTGGGGCTGTCAACGCCGTTTTTCGCGAGCATCTCGTCCCACTCGGCGAGAAGGGACTGGGCGAGTGCGGCGTAGTCCTCCGCGCCGCTGGCCTGCGGCGCGTACTGGAAGATGGTCTGGCCGAAACTGGGGCACTCGGCGAGTTTGATGTTGCGGCGGATGGCGGGGCGGAAGACGCGGGCGAACTTCCAGGGCACGTCCTGCTGGCGCGCGGTCTCGAAGAAGGATTCGAGGTCGGCGACGACTTCGCGGGTGTGGGTGGAACTGGTGTCGTGCATGCAGAGCACGACGCCGCCGACGCGGAGGCGCGGGTTGAAGGAGCGACGCACCAGCGTGATCGTCTCGAGCAGCTTGCCGACGCCTTGGAGGGCGAGGAAGTGGGCCTGCATGGGGATCATGACTTCGCGTGCGGCGCCGAGGCCGTTGAGCGTGAGGAGGCCCAGCGAGGGCGGGCAATCCATCAAGACGAACTCGAAGCGGGCGTTGAGGCGATTGAGGAAGGTCTCCAGCCGCTTCTGACGCTCGGGGGCGTTGGCGAGTTCGCCCTCGGCGGCGGCGAGATCGGTGGTGCTGGGAAGCACCCAGAGATTCTCGCTGACTTCACGAAGCACGCGCGAGGGTTCGATCTGGGGGTCGAGAAGTGCGTCGTACACGGATGCATCGCTGTCACCGACCGACACGCCCAGGTGCAGACTGGCGTGGGCCTGGGGATCGAGATCGACGACGAGCGTCGGGCGTCCGGCCTTTGCAAAGCCCGCGGCAAGGTTCACGGTGGTCGTCGTCTTGCCGACGCCACCCTTTTGGTTCATGAGCGCGATGAGTCGCGTGGGTCGCTGTGGAACAGACATGGGTCGAGTATAGAGCGGGGCTCCGAGGGCGAAAAACTCACACCCCGCTGGCCTGCTTGGCCGCGGCGGCTTGTGGCGACATGCCGTTGGGCGTCGAGTTTTCGGGCTCGGCGGCGAGGCTCCCCGCGATCTTGGCGGCGGCGATGGCGTGGGCCTTGGCGTCGTAGGCGGCGGCCTGTTCCTCGATCTGCTTCTTGCGGGCGATCTTGATCGCCGTGACCGCGATGTAGGACACGAAGATGAGCGTGAGGGCGTAGGTGACGCGGGCGCGGCCCATGGAGATGGCGACGCCGAGGGCGGCGAACGCGAGGCCGATGCCGTAGAGCACAAGGACCGCGCCCTTGACGCCCAGGGCCCGCTTGAGCATGTGGTGCAGGTGGTCGCTGTCGGCGGAACTGATGCTCTTGCCGGCCATCTTGCGGCGGACGATGGCGAGTGCGGTGTCGATAAGAGGGATGGCGTAGATGATGAGCCCGGCGAGGACGAGTTGGGTCTTGCCGGTGTCGCCGAGCGTGAGGACGATGACGATGGTCATGAAGCCCATGAGGAGCGAGCCGGCGTCGCCGAGGAAGATGGTGGCGGGGTTGAAGTTGTGGGGCAGGAAGCCGAGGCAAGCGCCGAGGAGGGCCATGCACAGGACGATGCGCTGGGCGTCGCGCGGGCCGTCGTCGACGAGGGCGAGGCCGAGTGCGACGATGAGCAGGCCGGCGGTGCAGATGGTGGTGGTGCCGGTGAGCAGGCCGTCGAGCCCGTCGATGAGGTTAGAGGCGTTGCAGGCGCCGAGGACGAAGAGGGCGATGAGTGCGGTGCCGGTCCAGTAGATGAGGTCGAGGTGAACGACGCCGGTGTTGAGCACGGGGATGGTGAAGGGCAGCGGAATCTGCCAGGTGAGAGCTTCATTGCCGAAGAACTTGCCGATGGGGCCCATGACGCCGCGTGCGACGTTGACGCCGACATCGTCGATGGCGAGGGCGGCGGCGGCGAAGAGTTGCCCGCCGAGTTTGACGCGAGGGCTGATGCCTGTGACATCGTCGATGAGGCCGACGACGACGATCGCCATCATGCCGAGCACGATGGAGGGGCGGACCATGCGCGGGTCGAGACCTTCGAAGGCGGCGGTCTCGGTGACGTTGTTGATGTGGTGGAACTCGACCATCCCCGGGACGAAGATGGCGATGTAACTCCAGAAGATGCCGGCCATCAGGCCGAGGAAGACAGCGGCCCCGCCGAGGTAGGCGATGGGCATGCGATGGACCTTGCGGGCCTCGCTGGGGCGATCGATGACGCCGTTGGCGACGGCGAGTTTGCGCATGATGGGTGTGGCGATGAGCGTGGTGAAAAACGCGACGACGAGCACCCAGACGTAGCCCTGGAAGATGGAGATGCGAGAGGGGGCGTCGGGCTCGGCGCCGGTGAGCGATGGCGAAACGGGAGCGAGCGAACTGAACCAGTCCGCCGAACTCGCCAAGATGGTCGTGCCCCACACGCTCACGTCGAGTTCCCCATCGATGCCGCCACGTCGCGGATCGTCTGTTCCAAACCGATCCGCGGCTGATACCCGATCGCGGCATTGACGCGCGTCAGGTCGGGCGCTCGTGCCCGCAGGTCTTCAAAGCCGCTTCCAAACGCCTGAGTGTACGGCACAAGCCGAATCTCCGAGCGCGAAGATAGCGTGTGGACGACACGCTTGGCCAACTCCAGGATAGATATCGGCTGATCTGAGCCGACGTTGAAGACGCGACCGTGACAAGCCGGATTCGCGAGCAGTGGCGGGAGGGCGGCCACCACATCCCGAACGTCGCAGAAACACCGGGACTGGCGGCCGTCGCCGTGGACTTCGATTGTGTCGCCAGCGAGCGCGGCGCGGACGAATCGCGGGAGGACCATGCCGTAGTCCCCGACTTGTCGCGGGCCGACGGTGTTGAAGAACCGGGCGATGACGACGGGCACGGCGTGTTTGGTGTGGTACGCAAGGCCGAGATGCTCATCGAGCGCCTTGGTCATGGCATAGGACCAGCGCCCGACAGTGGTGGGGCCGTAGAGGACATCGTCGTCCTCGTGGAAGACGGCCTTGTCGGGCTTGCCGTAGACCTCGGAACTTGAGGCCAGAAAGACGCGACTTGGTCCGGCGTCGGTGGCGGTTTCGAGGACAAAGCGGAGGAGCGAGCCGGTTTCTTCGACGTTGGTCTCGATGCAGCGGATGGGCTCTTGGACGACCAATCGCACGCCGACGGCGGCGGCGAGGTGGTAGACCTCGTCGAAATGGGCGGCGCGCAGGGCGTTGATCTGCGGGCCGACGCGCCCGCGAAGGAATGCGACGCGACCCTGGGCTTCGGCGAGCGTGGGCAGGTTGCTCTCGCGGCCGGTGGAGAGGTCATCGATGATGGTGACGTGGTCGCCGCGGGCGAGGAGGAGGCGGGTGAGGTGGGAGCCGATGAAGCCAGCGCCGCCGGTGACGAGACAACGACGACGCGACCCCGGTGAAGGAGTCGCGTCGCGCGAGTCTGAGGAGGGATGTCGAACCGGACCGGTCACGCGGCCTCGTTGTTCTGATACTCGTGGGTGGCCTGAATGTTCTTCTTCATGTAGCCGCCGGCGGCTGCCTTGACGCCGTTGACGACGACGCCGAGGAACTCGCCGCGGGCGTCGGCCAGTTCGTTCTTGATGCGGGAGATCATGCCGCGCTTCTCGTTGAAGGTCTTGACGAGGAGGAGCGAGGCGTCGGCACGGTTGGCGATGGAGACGCCGTCGCCGGCGACCATGGCGGGCGCGACATCGATGAGGACGATGTCGAACTTGCCGCGTGCTTCCTTGAGGACATTGCTGAACGCGTCGGTGGAGAGTTGCTCGAAGGCTCGCTTCTCGCGCGTGCCGGCCGAGAGGACGGCGACGCGACCATCACCGGTGCGCTGCACGGCACTGTCGAAGGTGGCCGAGCCGCTGAGCACGTCGGCCAGACCCGGAGCATCGCTCAGAGCGTGAACGCGGTGCATGGCGGGGCGGCGGAAGTTGGCGTCGATGATGAGCACCTTCTGCTCGGCGGCGGCACAGGCCAGCGCGAGGTTGGAGATGATGGTGGTGTTGCCCGAGCCCGGCATGCCGCCGACGACGACGAGCGTGCGATGACCGGCGGTCTGCATGCGCTTGAGGACGCTTGAGCGGAGTTGGCGGAAGTTCTCGGCCATGATGCCGCGCGGGCGATCGCGGAACGCGGTCTCTGCCGCGCCCTGACCGGAGGGATCCTCGATCGCGTCGGGCACCCAACCCAGGAGGCGGGTGCGCGGGAGGAGGTTGATGTCCGACGGGCTCTTGATGCGCTGGTCGATGACTTCGCGGAGAATGATGGTTCCGCTGACGAGGCCCAGAAGCCCGAGCACGCCGGCGGGGAGCATGATGAGCATGCGCGGGAAGGCCATTTCGTCGGGGATGCGCTCGCTCTGGGCGATCACGACGCGGAGGCTCTCGGCGACCTGGCTGAGCACGTTGAGGCGGTCGAGTTTGTCCTGGCTCTTGGCCTTGGCGTCGACGGCGTCATTGACCTGCTTGTCGAGCGTCTCGATCGCGCCGCGCAGACGCGTGAGGTCCTGCTGCTTCTTGACCAGGTCGTCGCGCTGCTTGTTGAGATCGGCGGCCTGAGCCTCGCGCTGATACTGGTTCTGCTGGAGTGTCTCCAACTTGGCATCGAAGGCCTTGCGGAGCAGACGCTCGCGTACATCGTCGCGGTTCTGCTTCACGCCGTCGATCTGCCATGTGACCTGCTTGAACTCGCGGTGCTCGTTGGTCGCGCCGCGGTTGCGAAGGGTCTGGAGTTGGCCCTCGAGACGGGAGATGGTGGTGTTGAGTTCGAGCATGAGCGGGTCGCGTTCGACCTCGGCCCGCAGGTCGTCGCCGAACTTGATGCCGCCGGCGCTGCTGAGCTGTGAGTTCATTTCCTTGATCTGAACCTTGAGGGCCTCCATGTCCTGGACGAGGCGGTTGAGGTCGGTGGAGACGAGGTTGAGGCGCTGGCCGGTGTCGGATTCGCGCTGGTCGAGCGAGTCGACGTTTCCTTCGCGGATCATCTGGTCGCGCTGCTTCTGCAAGGTCGTGATCACGCCCTGCCAGCGGGCGACTTGCTGCTCGAGCAGACGCTTCTGATCGGTGACGCTGAGGCTGGCCTGCTGGGCCAGTTCGGTCATGTACGCTTCCTTCACCAGCTTGAGCATGCCGGTGGCGTCCTTCTTGTTCTTGAAGCTGACGGCGAGTTCGATGAGCGAAGTCTGGGCCAGCACGCGGGCCTTGACGCGGTCCTGGAGTTCCATTTTGGCTTCGGACACGTTCACGGCTTCCTGACCCGTCTGGGGGTCCTGCTCCATGAACTTGCGGATCCAGCTGGGGGCCTCCTGCATCATGCGCGGGTCTTCGACGGCGCGGAGCAGCACGGTGTCGCTCATCATCTGGCGCACCTGCGTCTGCATGAAGCGGTCCATTTCGGCCATGTTGTTTTCGCTGGCCTTGGACATGGTGTCGCCGGGCTCCATCACTGGCGTGATGCAGCGGAAGATCACCACGGGCTTCCACACGGGGTTGAGGTAGGAGAGAGCGAAGTTGCCGATGATGCCGAGGATGCCGCCGACCACGGCGGCGCCGATGAGCAGCCAGATGTGGCGCTGGACCAGTTTCAGCGGGTCGATCGCAACACCACCGCCGCCGCCGGGACCGGGGCCGGCGATGGGACCGGCGGGGCCGGGCATGGGGCGCGCGATCGCTTGAGGAATCGGGGTGCCGGTGTTGCTGATGGTCGTGCTCATGTGCGTTGCCTGTCTTGTTCCGTCGCGGTGTGCATCACGGGTGCGCGGACGCATCGGTCGCGTCAACACTCCGCCGCCGGGTCGCCGAGCGACTCTGGCAGCCTTCAATATCGGCCCAACCGGGCACCGACTGTGACACCCTCAAGCCCGAACGGGGGCGATTGCCGCCGCCGCCGGGAGATGTGTGCTGTCGTGGGCCTGTGCGTGCCGGGTTTCCCCGGCTCGGGTGGCGTCGCCGCACAGGCGGTTCAGATCATCCAGACCGGGCGAACGTCACAGACCAACCTGAGCCCGGAACGCATTGAGGTCGTCGCTCATCTGCTTGCGCTGATCTGGGGGAACCTCGCCCTCCTTCATCTTGGTCAAGAACTCGATGCCATCCTGATACGCCTTCTTGGCGGCATCGAGTTCGCCCGCCTTGAGATGCATTTCGGTCTTGTGGGTCATGATTGTGACGGCCTGGCTCAGGGAGGTGGCCTGGTTCAGCGCCTTCTCGAAGGCGACCTTGGCCTCGGTGTACTTGCCGGTGAGGGAGAGGCAGTAGCCGTAGGTGTCGTACACGTCGCCGTTGGTCAGATTCTGGGCTTCGATCGTCTTGAGGGCTTCCTTGGACTGCTCAAGACCCGCGGCGGGGTTGTTGAGGAACTTGGCATAGGTGAACGCGACGTTGTTGCGCATTTCCCAGTCGTCGGGGAACTGCGTGATGCCCTCAACCCACACATCGACGGCCTTCTGGTACTCGCCCTTGGTGTAGAAGAACGGCCCGAGGGTGCGGAAGGCCCGCTGACGCAGGTCGGCGATCCCCGACTTCATCAGTTCGAGGAGAATCTCGATGCCACGGGCCTCGCCTTCCTTGGTCATCATGAGTTGCTGCGAGCGGAAGAACCTGAGGTAGTCGGGCTTGACCTTCTCACGTTCGAGGCCGTCGATGAGCAATGTGAACTCGGTGGGCTTCATCACGCGACGGAGCTGGCCGAACCAGTTGATGATTTTGGCTGTGTCGTTGTCGGCGATGAGTTTGAAGGCCGACGCGGCGTCGCGACGGGCTTCGAGGTTCTGGTTGCGACGGCTGAGCACCTGGCTGCGGGCCAGGAGCAAAGCCGGATCGCCGGTGATCTTGTCCTTGACGCGATCCAGGATCGCCTCGGCCTTGGCCAGGCCTTCGGGGCTGTTGGCGGGGAGGACGCTGAGGTAGTAGTCGAGAGACTGCAACTGGATCAGCGTCTGGTCGGAGCGCTTGATGGCCATGTCCACGAATGGCGTCGCACGCTGGGTGTCGCCGCGATTGGCGAAAAGCGTGGCGAACGACATCATCAACTGGGTGTCGCTGGGGCGACGCGCGATGGTTTCGTTGGCGATCTCGGCGGCTTCGGCGTTGCGATTTTCACCGATGAGTTTCGCCATCAGGTTGGCGCGCAGTTCATCCGCGTAGAGATCGTTGCGGAGCGACTCGCGCAGGTCCTTGAGGGCCTCTTCCTCGTTGCCTTGCTTGGCGTAGAGCTGAGCGCGGATGCGCAGACCCTGGGCATAGCCGGGGCGCAACTGCAGGGCCTTGTTGATATCGCCCATGGCGTCGTTGACGGGTCCGTTGCGCTTGATCGTGTATTGGGCGCGCTTGGTGTACACCTCGGCCGCGGCAGGGAACGTGGTCACGGCCTTGTCCAGCGTCGACGCCGCCTGCGCGTCGAGCGACTTGGCCTTGGCCTCGTCACCCTTGGCGCGAACGGCATCGGCTTCGCCTTCAAACGAGTCGGCGAGCAGCAGTTGCAGGATCGGATCGGTCTCGCCCGCCGCCCCGAGGGAGCGGATGAGTGAACGCGCTTCCTCAAACTTGCCGGCGCGGCTCGAGGATTCGATGAGTCGCTTGGCGTAGGTGTTCTCGGCGTCGTCGGCCTTGCCCGCGAGCACCCGCTTGAACGGGTCGATCGCCTTGTCGAACATGTTCAGCGACATGTACATGTCGCCCAGCGTGCGATCCGCCGGCAGGGTCTTGGCGTCCTGGAACTTGCGGATTTCATCGATCAGGGCTTCGGATCGCGGCAGTTGGCCGTTGCTCAGGGCCGAGCGCACCAGCGACAGCATCGCCTGCGTCTTGGTGGAGCGATCGGTCTCGCTCTTGGACGGGTCGATCTTGTCGGCGTACTCGCGCAGCACTTGTTCGGCCTTGGCCGCGTCGCCGCCCGAGGCGTGGAAGCGGGCGTCGAGTTGCACGGCGTCCAGATCATCCTTCTCCGCGCGCAACTGATCGATGAGGGGGCGTGCTTTCTCGAAGTCCTTCTGGTCCACATACAACGCCGCGAGCGCGAGTTTGTTGTCGCGATTGTCGGGCGTTGCGCGGAGCATCTTGGTGCGATCGGCGATCGCCTTGCTTGGATCGCCGCTGCGGGCTTCGAGATTCAGGAGCATGTTCTGGAAGCGGGCGCTGCCTCGGGCGAACTTCTCATTCTCGCGCGCGAACTGCAGGGCCTCGTCCATCCGCGTCTCGCCGGGGACGTTCACGAGGGCGGCGACATATTCCTCGATCAGGGCGGTGTCGTTGGGACGGATCGACAGGCCGCGCTTGTACGAGTTGATGGCGTCGGTGAAGCGGCCGGAGCGGAACTGCATGTTGCCCAGCATGCGCCAGGCCTCCACGCCGAAGCCGGCCTGGCTGCTGGCCTGCTGGAGCGTGGTCACGGCGTCGGCGAGTTTGGCGTCGGCCTCGGGGCCCTTGCCCGCTTTGCGCAGGGCCTCGGACTCGGCATCGATGAGTCGCGAGCGGAACGAAGCGCCGCCGATGGTGTCCAGGTTCAGCTTTGCCGCTTCATCCGCGATCTTGCGCCCTTCCTCGAAGTTCTGGCTCGTGATCGCCGCGATGAAGCGGAACTCGATGACGCGCGGCTCGGTGGGGTTGAGTTTGTGGGCTTCTTCGATCTGCTCGCGGATCTTGTCCTCGAAGTTGCCGGGGTTGTTGCGGTAGACGTCGATCTTCGCCATCGCCTTGTCGAACGGCGAAGACGGCGAGGCGTCGATCGCCTTGATCGCGCCGACCACCGGGTCCTTCTCGGCGGCGATGATGACCAGTTGCTTGAACTGCTCGTTGTTGGGGTCGGCGGCGAGGGCGGCCTGGGCCGTCTTCATCGCGGCTTCGTAGTTCTTGGAACGGTACCGCTGGAGCGTGAGTGCGAACGCCAGGCGGACGTCCTTGGGGTTCTTGGCGAACGCGTCGTCCAGCAGTTTGTACATCTCGTCGATCTTGCCAGCGTCGGAGAGTTTCTGGGCCTGATTGAGCAACTGGGTGATCTCATCGCCCGCGCCCGCGTCGCCGCGCTGCATGCGAATCTCGGTCAGCAACTGCTTGGTGAGTTCGTTCTTGGGGTCGGCCTCGAGCAACGCGACGGCATACTTCTCGGCGTCGCCGAAGTTCTGAAGGCGTGCCTCGACGCTGGCGAGCAGGAAGACGGCCTTGGCGTCGTTGCCGTTGACCTGCAGCAGTTGCTGGAGTTTCGTGCGGGCGACGCCGGGCTGGTTGAGACTCAGTGCGATCTGTGCCGAGAGCCAGAGCGCATCGGGGTCGGGGTCTTTGTTGGCCGCTTCGTACGCCGCGATGAGCGACTGGGCGCTGGCGATGTCGTTGTCGCGGAACTTGACCTGGGCGGTGGCGAGGCGACCGCGGGCCGAGTCTTCGGGCTCCCACTTCACGAGGTTGGCGCGGTACTCCTTGGCCTTGTTCATCCACGCCGTGCGCTTGTCCTTGTCGGCGGCGTCGGTGCGGTCGTAGAGGGCGACGGCGCACATGGTCTGGCGGAACGCGCCCTCGGCGCGGAGCACGAACTGGCGCAGACCCGCCATGCCCAGCGGCTTTTGCGGGATCGCCATCATCTTCTCGTACATGTCGATCGCCTGCTCAAACTCGTTGCGATCCTGGTGCGTGCGGCCCAGGGCATAGAGCAGGTCCGCGTCCTGCGGGTTGGCCGCCGACTGCGTCGCGAGGATGTCCAGGGCCCGCGCGCTGTTGGCACCCGGATCGAGCATCGCCTCGTAGGTCTTGAGGATCGAGACGATGTCGAGTCCGGCCTTCTCGATCGGGGCCTTCTTGACGATCGCCGCCACCTCGTCGAGCACCGGCTTGGCGGCGTCGTTCGCTCGCTTGAACGCGGCCTTCTTCGCCTCGCCCGTGAGCGCGTCGCCGATCGCCTTCTGAGCCTCGTTGAGTACCCAGCGGGTCTTGATGAGCATCATCCGCGGCTCGTCGGGATTGGCGGCGAGGAAGTTCTCCACCACCTCGCGACCCTTCACCGTCGCCGCCGTTGCCTCGTCCTCCTGGCCCTTGGAGCGCAGCGACAGGGCCTGGGCGAAGTACCAGTTCTCGATGGCGCTCGCGACTTCGGAGTCCTTGGGGTCGGCGGCGAGGGCGGCGGTGAGATCGGCGAGCGCGGCGTCGCGCTCCTCGTCCTTCACCTCAACGCTGTCGAGCATCATGCGCGTCGTCGCCATCCCGCGGAAGCGCTTGAGCGTCTCCCACGCCCCGGCGGGCTGCTTGTCAAAGAACCGCAGCGCGTCGTTGGTCTGCTTGATGATCTCGTCCGCGGCACGCCGGTTGAACTGGCCCGAGGTCGCCATCTGGTCCCAGACATCGTCGAGGTATTCCTTGTGGGCCGCCACGTCCGTGCGCAGCAGCACCGCCAGCTGACGCTTGGCGGGAATGTAGTTGGTGCGATACTTGTTCTCGAACTCGGTCTGGGTCTTGAGTTCGAGGTTGCGCATGATGTCGATCCACTCGCGCATGTAGCCCGAGTTGGTGCGCTCCTTGGCCACCGCCTTGGACATGAACTTGTCGGCGTTGACGAAGTCGCCCGCCTTCACCTTCTCGGTCGCCAACGTGTGCAGCTGCGACGCGGACTTGAAGAGGATGAAGAAGGCGGTCGCCGCCACGCTGCCGCCCACGATCAAGAGACCGGTGACGAGCAGAACCACGAACTTGGTATTGACACGGGAAGCCATGCGAACTCCTGACGCTGCGTTGCTCTGGCCCGATCGTCCGTCGGCGGGGCGTCCCACGATGCCCGGCGCGGCACGATCAGGCGTTGCTCTTTCTTGGCCCCCGCGCTTTGCAGGGCCTGCTCTTTCTCTGGATCCATTCACTCATCGTGCCGCCGCTCCGTCGGCCTGCGCGATGCTCTTCTTCTTCCGCGGGTTATCCTCGGGATACTCGCCCGTCTGCACCAGCGTCCAGTCGGGCACGCAGCGCATCACCTCGGGCAGCATTTCCCGCATCAGGTCCGCCGCTTGCTCGGCCAGTTCTTGGGCCGAGCCGACGGTGCGACTCGTAAACTGGACCTTGCAGTAGTACGCGTAGTCGTTGCTCAGATCGAAGGCCAGCACGCGGACGTCCTCGGCGGTCGGCGCGATCCCGCCGTTGGCGATGAAAAAGTAGCCCGCGAACAGGCGGAGATTCTCTTGCTTGGGGTTCGCGAACTCCATCACTTTCATGCGCAACTTCTGCGGCTCAAACGGCAGGCGAACCGCCGTGCCCGGAATCTCAGAGACGCCCGGGGCGTAACTGGTGCGCTGACGCATCACCGTGCGCCCCAGCAGGGCGCTGGCGGCCTCGTCCTCAGACCACACGCTCGCGTCGAGTGGAATCTCGACGATGCCCCAGTCCTTCACGATCTGCATGCCGCCGCCGACGAAGCAGCGGTCGGGGACGTGCGGCACGGTGTCGATCATGCCGGTGTAGTACGCGGCGTGGAAATCGAGCACCATCGGCTTCTCGGGGTTGGGCTTGTCGGTGCGCATGAAGAGGCGAGAGACGTAGTTGCTGGTGCCGAGTTCTTCCACGACCTCGGGAGTCTCGATGCGGTCGCTGCCGTAGCGCTCCCACGCGCTGAGTTTGATGGGGAGTTGGTTCAGCGGGCGACCCCCGGGCGGGTAGATCGCGAGTTTCTGGAGGTAGATGCCCGCCGCGTGGATGCCAGCGCTCATCCCCAGACCCACGGACGCCATGAGCGCGACGCAGGTGAGGAACGCGGGGCGGCGGAGCCACGTTGCGGGCAGCGGGGCCGCGGGCACCGGCGCCTTGTGGAACTTCTTGTACTCGTCGCCGTCGGCCACGGCCTTGTTGAGTGCCCACACGATCGCGAGGAACAAGCCCAGGCCAGGGATGAGCAGCAGCGTGCCGATGAACATGTGGAAGTCGCCGCCCGCGAGTTGCGGATCAATGAGCGAAAGCAGGCCGAGCACCGCGACGCGGATGACGTTCATGAACACCGCGACCGGGGCGGCGAGCAACAGCAGTGCGACGCGCTGCCACCAGTGGCGGCATGAGATGAGGGCCACCGCGGCACCGAGCGCGATGAACGCGATGACCATGCGCATGCCCGAGCAGGCCTCTGCGACATTGAGCGGAATCGTCTCGCCGCTGTTGGTCAGCATTTCGAGCGTGTTGCCGTTGACGTCGACGCGATAGCCGAAGAGCGGGCCCAGGAGCGAGAGCAGCACCCACGCGCCCTGGCTGGCGACGAGTTGCAGCTGGAAGGTGATGTTGATCATCACCTTTTCGGCGAGTGTGACGCCAAAGCCCATGAACGCGACGGGCAGGAAGAGCACCCGCATCATCCCCGGCCCAAGCAGCAAGAGCAGCAGGCCAAAGAGGCAGAGGATCATCGAGAACCCCTGCAGCATGTGGTTCTTGATCCCCACCACGCAGAAGAAGTACGAGACCATGCCCAGCATGAAAGGCGCAAGCCCCGGCCAGAATGTGCGGGCCTGGAGTTTGAGCAGTTCATCGCGGCGCATCCAGATCAGGCAGAGGCTGATGAACGGGATGGCGTAGGCGTGGCCCCAGTCTTCGAGTTTACCCGAACTGTGCTGGTGCTGGTTGTAGAACCAGCGCCAGAAGACGCCGACAAACGCCGCGAAAACCAACCCGGCGAAGACGATGCCCATGGGCGAGAAGACCGCGAACTGGCGCAGGCTCATCGGCAGCACGGAAAAGCCGCCCGCGGCCGCTTTGGGCGGTGGGGCGGCGGTCGCGGACTTGTTGGGCAGGGTGGTCAAGCGGATCGTTCCGACACGGGCAGGGGTTCGGGTCTGTCGCGGCGCTCACCCCAGAACACCCGGGCCGAGGGAACCGCGATCGTACGCGCGCCGCCCGGCGTTTCGCTCCACGCCGACCGTCGCCATGGTGCTGTTACCCCTCCAACGCCCGGCGTCGGCAGAGGTTCGCCATCCATGGCTCAACGTCGGCGATTTTCAGCCCTCGCATTGCACAGACCGATCACGCCCACGCCAACCCCAGCTGTCCATACCAAACAAAAACTTTCCATCCGATCGTCCATGGTCGATCAGAACCCGCCGCGGGCCCGCGACTCGGGCGGCACGCCGAAGACGTCCGATCCGAAGTTGCGGTCGAGCAGGAACCCAAAGCCGTAGTTGGTGCGGAAGCCGTTGCGCAGCACCGCCAACGGGAAGGCCCAGAAGTTGGACCCGATGTTGATCATGTCATCCTTCTTGAGCAGGATGTCGGGCTGCGTGCCTTCATACATCGCCCGGAGGTCGATCCGCATCATCGCCTGCTGGTTGTTGCCGACCACGCGCACCAGATCGACGCGCTCGGGGATGGCCTCATCGCCCAGCCCGCCCGCGGCAACAATGGCGCGGGTGACGGTGAACGCGCCGCCCGCCTGCGACAACTGGTAGGAACCAGGGCGCAGAACTTGCCCGGCGACATAGACCTCACCCTCGGGCGGTGGTGGCACGCGGACCACGTCACCCGGGCGGATGACGATGTTCGCCGAACTGTCGCCGCGGAAGAGCGCTTCGAGCGAGACCTTGATGACCTTCTGGGCAAAGAGCGGCCCGGTCGCGACGGCGCCCAGCCCGATGGGCTCATCGCCGCCGAGCAGGGCATCGCCCTCCGTGCCGCTGGTGCCGGGGCGACGAACCTGTACCCAGCGGCCGTTCAAGTAGACCCAACTGGTCTTGCCGCTGGTCGAGGCGCGTGCCGCCGTCGGCGCTGGAGTCGCCTTGCGCGGCTTGGAGGATTCGGGCAGATCAACGGCGGCCTCTGGACCGGTCGGGCGCGCCGGCTGGAGGCTCGGGCGGGTCGCGCCGGGCGTGAGCTGCGGGACGGTCATCGGGCCCGAGCCACGCGGCATGACCTGGGTCGGAAGTTCCGTCGGCGGCGTCATCTCGGCCGCGCCCGCATCGCTGGGCGATCCCCCGGTCGGCGACGTGCCCTGTCCCGTTCCCGATCCAGGAGAGCGCGGCGAGAGTGGCTCGCTGGCGGGACGCTTCAACTTCGCTTCCAAGGCGCGCATCCGGCGCTGACGGGCTTCCTCGCTCTCCGGCGGCGCCATCGACGCCATCATGCCCGGCAGCGGAATCGGCGGCTCAGCCTGATCGGGTGCCTTCTCCGGCGGCTTCTCCGCAGGCTTTTCTGGTGCGGGGGCCGGCTGCGGCGACGGATTCGTCGGCGTCGGCTTCACGGGCGCCGCCATCGCCGGCGGCACCTGCGTCGGCGAAGGGGGCAAGTCGATCGGCGCATCACCCGGCGGCGGGGTCATCGGCTTGGGCTCATCCATCGGTGGAGGCGTCGGTGCCGGTGCATCGGGTGCCGGCGCGGGAGCGCCTTCCTTGGGCTTGGACAAATCCTTCAGAATGTCCATCAAGCCCGGCTCATTCGTCCCGGGCGATTGCTCTTGACCGGCCGGGGTGTCAAAGGGCGAGCCGCCCTTCTTGGGCGCGGGCATCGGCGGCGTGGTGGCCCGCTCGACGCGTTCATCCAGCGGCACCTGGCGGATGATGTACACATCCTGCACTGACGAGGGCATGCGCCCGCCCGCCGTCAGAGCCTCGAGCAGTTTGTAGTCCGGGCTGGGGATGAAGTATGGCCCGGGCTGATCGACCGCGCCCTGGATGACGAACGTCTGCTGGCGCTCGGCCTTGACGTTCACGCCGACCAGCGGCTGATCGACGAGTTTCTTCATTGAGGTGGCGATCGCGTCGCGCACGCCGTCGACGGTCTTGCCGTTGACAAAGACGTCGCCGAGCTGCGGGATGTTGATCATGCCGCGGACGTCGACCTTGCGGGTGTACGGCGTCATGAGCCCGGTCTCGACGATGTCGTAGATTTCAAGGTCGAGTTCGTCGCCGGGGCCGATGCGATACTCGCGCGGGTCGGGGTAGAGGTCTTCGGGGGTCGGCGCGACGGAGTCGACATCCAGTGCGTTCTCATCCTCGATCGCGGCGATGCGGGTGAGGATCGGCACCTTGGTGGCGGTGTTCTCCCAGCGACCCACGACATTGGTGCGGAGATAGGAATCCCACTCGCAGCCGCCCATGAGGGCCGCAATGCTGATCGCGCTGCCGCTGACAAGCACGAGGTGCGCGGTGCGGGACGAGGGACGGGTCACACGGTTTTTCACGGGAATCAACGGGTGGTTCAAGCCCCGCTCCTTGGGGTGATCACAAGACAATCTGCCGAGGCGATTCTCTCGCCGTCGCGCCGGACGCGCGAGCCGACACCGGAATGGTCGGGCACGCCGCCGACAAGTATGACGTGCCTCGGGAGTTTCTGCACGCGGGGCGGCCCTATCAAGCCGACGCCGCCTCCATATACACAATCACGCCCCGCCGTCGGGTGCGTCAACTGGACTTCATCGACCGAGGACGCGCCACAAGGCCAACTTTGCGCTCGTGGTGGGCCGCGCCGCGGTGTGCCACGGCCGTCCGCCGCGGGCCAAAGACGGAACCTCAAAGACGCCAACGCCTTGCGTCGCCCTGAGCCCACCTCTACGCGGCGGCCCTCCCTAAAGTTCACACCAATGACCACGCCGCCGGACCAGAACAGCCCCGCCTCGCCCTCGACCGGGACCAGCCGCACGCTCGCCCGCCACCCGCGCCCGCTGGGCGGCGATCCGCTGCGGCGGATGGAGACGCCGCTGGTCAGCCTCACCGGCATGGTGCTCAATAACCAGAGCGGGACACCCGAGCAACTCACGCTCAAGAAGAAGCCCGACTGGCTCCGGGCCAAGGTCCCCGGCGGTCCCGGCTACACGCAACTCAAAGAAATCATGACCACGCACAAGCTCTTCACGGTCTGTGAAGAGGCCGGCTGCCCGAACATGGGCGAGTGCTGGGCACGCGGCGTGGCGACCATCATGATCCTGGGCGACACCTGCACCCGCGCCTGCGGCTTCTGCAACGTCAAGACCGGTCGCCCGCCGACGCTCGATCGCGACGAGCCGCGCCGCGTCGCCGACAGCCTCGCCCTGATGAACCTCAAGCACGTTGTGATCACCAGTGTGAACCGCGACGAACTCTCCGACGGCGGGGCGGGCATCTGGGCCGAGACCATCATCCGGGCCAAGGAAGCCTGCCCGAAGATGAGCATCGAGGTGCTGATCCCGGACTTTGAGGGCAACTGGCCCGCGCTGCAGATGGTGATCGACGCCGGGCCGCACATCATCAATCACAACCTCGAGACCGTGCGTCGCATGTACCCGGCGGTGCGTCCGAGCGCGAAGTTTGATCGCTCGCTGGAACTGCTCCGCCGCGTGAAGGAACAGGGCGGCGTCGCCAAGACCGGCATCATGGTCGGCATCGGCGAGAAGGACGAGGAAGTGCTATCGCTGATGGATGATGTGCAGAAAGCGACCAAAGTCGAGAGACGAAGGGGTTCGCCGTCGGACGCCGCGCATTCCGTCTCGTCCGACTCCTGCGACATCCTCACGATCGGCCAATACCTCCAGCCGACGCGCAACCACCTGCCGATCGATCGCTGGGTGACGCCGGATCAGTTCGCGATGTTCAAGCGCGAGGGCTTGGCCCGCGGGTTCAAGGTCGTCGAGAGCGGCCCGCTGGTGCGCAGCAGTTATCACGCCGACCATCAGGCGGATGTGCTGACGGACATCATCAGGAAGTGACTCAGCCACGCGCACATGGATATCACGTTGCCAAGATAAACCTCTTCATCGCCCGCAGCGTCGCGTCGCCCACGTGATGCTCGATCCCCTCGGCGTCGATCTCCGCCTGACGCGACGGCACGCCCAGCGCGATCAAAAACTTCAGCACGGTCTCATGGCGAGCGCGGATGTGGGCGGCCAGCGTCCGTCCGTTCCGCGTCAGCCGGAGCGGGCGATACTCGTCCTGCACCACCAGCCCCTCGCGCCGCAGGCGCGTGAGAATCTTGCTGACGGTCACGTGACTCACACCCATCTGCCGCGCCAGATCGACGACGCGGCACTCGCCGTGTTGCTCGATGTGCAGCGCGATGGCCTCGACGTAATCCTGTGCCGTCTCGTCGCGATGCGCATCGCGGACGTGGCGAAACCGAGCGGCGTCACTCGCGTTCGCGCGGGGCTTGGGGACCGAGGATGAACGCGCGGGCGTCGCCAAGGGCGACATCGTAGGTTCTGTTTGACGGATCGTTTTGGTGGCCCGGATCTCCGAGCCGGGCCGTTGGGCATCCGATTTCTCAAGTCGAACGGCACGATTCGGAGACTCGTGCCACCCTGATCCTGATCCATCACACAGAGCCTAGAACCGGCCACGCGACGACATCGCACCCCGCTGCCGCCTACGGCGTGGCGCGCCAACGATCCCCCGCATTCTTCTGGGTCGTGCCCGCTCCACGTCGCGCCGGCATCCGACCGATGAGATCATTCCCCTCGCACCCTTCGCCGCTCACGCGGCACACTCCTCCGGGCGATTCACCATGGCCAAGCAACCTCAGGCAACCAGTTTCCCCAAGGGCAAGATCAAGGCCGTGCTGGTCGAGTCCGTCCACCCCGAGGCCGAGCGCATGCTCGCCGCCGAGGGCTTCCAGGTGCAGTCGCTGCCCAAAGCTCCCGACGAGAAGGCCCTCATCAAACTCGTTGCCGACGCGCACCTGCTCGGCCTGCGCAGCAAGACCGAAGTGACGCCCGCCGTGCTCGCCGCCGCACCGCGTCTGCTCGCCGTCGGCTGCTTCTGCATCGGCACCAATCAGGTCGCGCTGGCCGACGCGCGCGGCCGCGGCGTGCCCGTCTTCAACTCTCCCTTCAGCAACACCCGCAGCGTCGCCGAACTCACCATCGCCGAAGTCATCGCCATGCACCGGCGACTGCTCGACAAGTCGGTGCAGATGCACGCCGGCGGCTGGGACAAAAGCGCCGACGGCAGCCATGAGGTCCGCGGCCGCACCCTCGGGATCATCGGCTACGGCCACATCGGCTCGCAGGTCTCCGTACTCGCCGAAGCACTCGGCATGCGCGTCGTCTTCTTCGACATCATCCCCAAGCTCGCCCTCGGAAACGCGCGCCGCGCCGCCTCGCTCAAGGAAGTCCTGGCCGAGGCCGACGTGCTCACGCTGCACGTCCCCGCCACGCCGCAGACCAAGAACATGATCGGCAAGGCCGAGATCGCCAAGATGAAGCGAGGCTCCTACATCATCAACAACGCGCGCGGCAGCGTCGTCGAGATCGCCGCACTCGCCGCCGGGCTCAAGAGCGGCCAACTCGCCGGAGCCGCCCTCGACGTCTTCCCCGATGAACCCTCCGGCAAGGGCGACGCCTTCGAAAGCCCCGTGCGCGGGCTCGCCAATGTCATCCTCACGCCCCACGTCGGCGGCAGCACCGAGGAGGCCCAGGCCTCCATCGCCCAGGACGTGTGCGAGAAGTGGATCAAGTTCGTCAACGTCGGCACCACCACGGGCGCGGTGAACGTGCCGCAGGTCGAACTGCCCGAGCAAAGCATGATGGAGGCCGCCGGCGCGGCCAAGCCCGCGCGGCGCCATCGCATCCTGCACTTCCACCGCAACGTCCCCGGCGTACTCAGCAAGATGCACGGCATCATCGCGGAACTGGGCGCGAACATCAACGCCGAATACCTCCAGACCAGCGGCGATGTCGGCTACGTTGTGCTCGATGTCGACCCGCTCGACGGAGCGCCCGTACTCGAACGTCTGCGCGCGATTCCAGAGACGATCAGAGCGAGAGAGTTGTGGTGAGCACCATCGTCTCTCCCGCCAGCACCACGATCAATACAACTTCTTCATCCCCGCCCCGGGATAGAACAGTTTGAGCATGGTGTTGTAATCCATGCCGCGTTCGGCCATGCCCTTGGCGCAGTACTGGCACATGCCCACGCCGTGGCCGAAGCCCTTGCCGTAGACGCGCACCTGCGTGCCGAAGAACTGCATTTCCAGGTCGCCGCTGAAGACGCGGTTGTCCTTGGTGATCGCGGGCGAGCCCTCGTAGGGGAAGTTGCACGCGACGCGGAGTTCTTCCGACGTCAGTTCGAACGTGCCGCCGGTGTTGTCGATGAGGCTGTACGTCGCGGGGCGGAGGCCATCTCCTCGCGTCGCGACTTCGACGGCCTTGAGTCGATTGATGTTTTTGACCTTCTTGCCGGCGTCCTTGCCCCACGCGCGGATGCGCTTGGAGAGATCATCGTCGGTGCGCGTCACTTCCCAGCGATAGCGCGGCGCGGTGGTGCAATACCACTCGCGCGTCGTCGCTTGCAGCGGCTTGGCCCGGTTGAACTCAAAGCCCTTGCCTGTCGGCCACACGTCCGCGGCCGAGGTCGGGTGCCCGCCGCAGCAACTGGAGAAGTAGGCCCGCAGCAGCGACCCGCCCTCGCCGCCGGGGTTGGTGAGCACCAGCCCGCGCGTGGTGCGTGTTGCTTCGATCGCCACATTTAGCCCGACGCCGCCGCCGTAGGCCTGGTCGAGTTCGGTCGACTCGACGTCGTACGGCTTGCCCGCGACGCGGGCCCGATCGCGCTCGTGCAGCGCATAGGTGCGCGCCGCGACGGCCTGGGCTTCATACGCCTGTAGCGGCCAGTTGGCGTAGAGCTCCTTGCTCAGCACGCCGGGCAGATACGTCTCGATCGGCTTGACACTGATGATGTCAAACGTGCCCGCGCCCTCGTTCCAGCGCGGCGAGACCCGCGCGAACCCCGCGTACGACGTCCCGCTGATCACCAGCGAATCGCCCGGACGATACAGCGTGCTCGTCGATCTCTCCGCCTCGCTCATCTCACGCGGTACAACCTCGATGTCGCGCCCCGGCACGAACCGCGTCTGCTTGCCCGCGCTGTCGACGACCAGCACCCCCATCGTGTTGCAGGTGACCGTCACCGGCGTCGGCGCGAGGAGAACCGTTGTGCCGCCGATCTCGCGGATCGCGACCCGCGACGGGCCGTCAATGTTGGTCGTGGCGGCGGCCTTGAGCACGCGCACGCGAATCTCAGGCTCGGCCTTGAGCGTCGACGGCGTGGCCGCGTCGTTCATGCCCAGCGTGCCGCGCACCGTCTCGCACGATGCCGCGCTCAGCGCGATCAGACCGGCGAGCGTGCCCAGACAGAGGGTGGCGGCGAGTTGGCGGGCGGCGTTGAGTCGCCGCGTGCGGGTCGTGTTTCGGCGTGTCCTGCGCGTGCTGCCCACGTCCGTGCTCCTTCGATGCGGTCTGCTCGGGCGACTCCGTCGCGCCGAGTCGTCGCGCGGGCGGCCGTCTGCCGCGACGCGACGTGTTGCGATGGCTGGTAGGATACCGCGACCCGGTTCCCCAGTGGTGTATGTGCCTCGTGCGGGCAATCGTCGATGGCGACGACGCACGCAACTCTCGTCCAACAGGGAACATCGGGCCGCCGACGCGACACGCCGCACTTTCCGCGTCGCCGCCGCGGCAGTGTTCGCACGGAGGTCCTTCGAATGCGTTGTGCCCTGGCCGCCCTCTCGCTGACGATCGCCTCGCTCGCCGCCTTGCCCATCGCCGGCTGCACCTCGGCGGTGGAGCCCCCGGATCGCACCAGTGATGCCTTCGTCGGCCCGAGCGTCAGCGTCGACTCCTCCGGCCCGTTGCATGTCATCATTGTGCAGGCACCCACCGCAGGCTGGGACGTGCGCCTCGATCGTCTGCTCGACGGCCCCGGCTACACCGAGGCGTTCATCACCCTCCGCGAACCCAACCCGCTCTTTGTCAATGCCCAGGTCATCGCAGAGCACCGCCTCACGTCCAACATCGCGAGCACGGTGGAATGTCGCGTTTTTGCTCGAATCCGCCCGCACGCCGAAGAGGATTTTGACGGGGCGTACGCCCCCGCAGCGAGTGCCGTCGCCAGGCCCGGCCCGCCGCCCTCGCCCGCGCCCAAGCCCGCGATTTCAAAGTGACTTGCAAGCCGGAACGAGCGGATGCCGACGTCGATTCCCCTCATCGTTTCAGGCGGCGTTCGCAAGTCGCAACCCTTCGACAGTGCAGGGCTTGCGCGGCGACCAGTGATTCCTCGGGGCGAACTTGCCGCAGGATTTTGATAGACATGTTTGGGTATCAACCCTTCCCTTTCAGGTGCCAAATCTGATAGACTGTTGGCGTGGGGCCCACTCCCGCCATCCTCGACCTTCTGCGGCTCACCGCGACGCCCGACCTGGGCCCGGTGCGGATCGCCAAGTTGCTTGCGTTCTTCGGTTCCGCCACCGCCGCCTTGCGGGCCTCCCCGGAGGAAGTCACGCGCGTCTGCGGTGTCGGCGCGCCCAAGGCCCACGCGATCTGTGTCGCCCTCCGCGATTCGCTCGCACTGGCGCATGAAGAACTCGCGCGCTGCGAGGCTGGGGGCGTGGCGTTGGTGGGGCTCGACGACGCGGCGTATCCGACCCTGCTACGCCAGATTCCGGCCGCCCCGCCGCTGCTCTACATGCAGGGCGTGATGCACGAGCGCGATCGCTTCGCGGTGGCGATCGTTGGCTCGCGCCGCTGCACGCAGTACGGCATCGAGCAGGCCGAGCGCTTCGCGGGCGTGCTCGCCCGTGCCGGCATCACCATCATCAGCGGCGGGGCCCGCGGCATCGACACCGCCGCCCATCGCGGCGCGCTCAAGCACGGCGGACGCACCATCGCCGTCATGGGCTGCGGCCTGTCGCACGCCTATCCGCCCGAAAACGCCCCGCTCTACGCCGAGATCGCCAACGGGCGCGGCATGGTCATCAGCGAAATCCCCATGCACGTCGCTCCCGACAACATCAACTTCCCCGCGCGCAACCGCATCATCTCCGGGCTCGCGCTGGGCGTGCTCGTCATCGAAGCCGCCAAGCAGTCCGGCGCGCTCATCACCGCGCGACTCGCGATCGACGAGCACAATCGTGAGGTCTTCGCGCTGCCTGGGCGCGTCGACAGCCCCGCGAGCGAAGGCTCGCTCGAACTGCTCCGCGCGGGCGAGGCCCACGTCGTCGTCACGCCCGATGATGTGATCCGCATCCTCGAAAGCCCGGCACGCAAGGCGGCGGCGGGCGTGCCGCTGACGATGGCGACACACAGCGATGATCCCGCGCCGGAACCCGAATCGGGCGCGACGTCGCAAGGTGCGCCGGGGTTGTTTGACCCGGTGCCGCGACAGGCCGCCCCCGCACCCACCGGCGACGCGGCCAGGATTCTCGATCACCTGGTCGAGCCGCGGACGATGGATGAACTGCTGAACCTGACCGGCTTGGCGGCGAGCGCGCTGCGCACCCAACTGACGCTGCTGGAAGTGCAACGCCGCGTGGTCCGCGACGGCACGCTGCTCAAGCGAGCGCGGTGACGCCGTCAGAAAGCGGTGCGTCGATTACGTTGCGTGCTTGGTTCCCGCCGCCCTCCGCAACACCAGCCCCCCGACGAGCACGGCCGCTGCGCCACCGATCGGGTTGAAGAGCGCGAGCCACGTTGGTTCGCGGCCCACTTCCATGAGTTGCTGCATGGTCATGTCGGGATCGCGCGGGTCGGCGGGGAAGGGCCTTTGCAGCGTGAAGTACGCCGACAGCAGGCCCAGCGCGAGCACGATGCCCGCGAGGACCATCACCGGTCCGCGGCGGCGGCTGAACGTGGCGCACGCCCAGCCGCCGAGCAGTCCGACGACGACGGTGATGGACGGGGCTGCGATGCAGAGGAAAAGCGTGCCCTGAAAACTGCCGGGTTCGAGCAGACGGTTGGGCCCCATACCGAACCACATTCCCATGAATGTGCCCATGATGAGCACGCTCATGACGATGTAGGTGACGACGACGGTGATGATGGACCTGAGCATGCGGGGCTCCGGGCGTGAGTGTTCCACGAGTGGATTGAGGATACCAAGAAGGCCGGGATCGTCGAGCGGGGTGATGCTTTTCGTGTGGAGGCAGGGCACCCGCCGTTGGCGCGGCTCGGCTCTTGTGCGACGTCAATCTCCCTGATCCAGCGGACTCGGCGTGTCGGCGACAAACGGGCGCGTGCCCTCGGCCGGCTCGGGCAGGCGGCGGGTCCATTTCTCAATCGTCGCGTGGCGCGTGAGGTCGTATTGCAGCGGCGTCACGGTGATGCAGCGGCGCATGAGCCAATCGACGTCGGTGCCTTCGTCGGTGTTGTGGAAGTCCAAGCCGTGGCCCGCGGCCCAGTAGTACGTCTCGTTGATCGGGTTGACGCGCTTCTCATAGAGGTCGACCAGGCCGTGAACGTTCTGCGGGCAGACGCGGATCGCAGGCATGGGGCCGACGGCTTCGGTGATCGGGATGTTGATGCTCAGGCACTCGTGACGATCGGGCAGGCCTTGCTTGAGGACCAGATCGATGACGTGACGAGCGCGCGCGGCGGCGATGTCGAAGCGCGGCTTGCCTTTGCCCAGGTGCAGGCTGACGGCGATGGAGGGGACGCCGAGGAACGCGCCTTCAACGGCGGCGGCGACGGTGCCGGAGTAGATGACATTGACGCCGACGTTCGCGCCCGCGTTCATGCCGCTGATGATGAGGTCGGGTCGCGCGCCGTGACCGAAGCGCTCGGGCCAGAGCGTGCTGACGGCGAGTTTGACGCAATCGGCAGGGCGGCCGTCGACGGCGGTGCCGGAGAAGTTGGGCGTGACCTGCATTTCACTCACCATCAGCGGCTTGTGGAAGGTGACGCCGTGGCCGGTGGCGGATTGAACGCGCAGAGGCGCGACGGTGTGAACGGTGGTGTCGCGGCCCAGGACGGGGCCGTTGCCGCGCTGGTCGAGATCGAGCAGCGCGTGGTGCATGGCGATGATGCCCGGCGCGCGGATGCCGTCGTCGTTGGTGAGCAGGATGCGCATGGCGTGAGCATACAGCGCGGGTGAAAAGAAAAACCCGCACGCGAGGGGCGTGCGGGCTTGGAGACTCACCTCAGATGACGTGAATCAGAGAATCGAAACCGATCGTCTTAGCGACGACGACGACCGGCGACGAGGCCGCCCAGCCCGAGCAGCGCGAGGCTGGTCGGGGCGGGGACGACGAGGAAGGTGGTCTGGACGGTGATGGTGTCGCCGTTGGCGATGAAGAGGTTTTGCCACTGCAGCGCGCCCATGGGGTTCTGGCTGTTGACGTTGCCGCTGATGGCGTTGTTGAGGTTGTAGTTGTTGGTGTTGATGATGCTGTTGAGCACGCCGGTGCTGGTGCTGGTGGGGTCCATCTGGAAGCGATTGCTGGCGATGGGGCCGGTGCTCTCGAGCGAAGCGGTGACGAGCGAGCCGACGCTGCTGGGCGTGTTGGTGCCCTGGATACGCGTCGCGCTGCCGCTGACGGCGTTGGCGGCGGGGACAAAGGCGTGGAACTTGGCGAAGTTGTAGAGCTGGAAGGTGATGTCCGCGCCGCTGACGTTGGTCAGCGTCATGGTCTGGACGAGTTTGCCCTGACCGGCGGCGGGCTGGGTGACGGCCATGCTCAGTTTGGCGCTGATGAGCCCGTCGATGTTGAAGTCCCACGACGCGGTGTTGGCGGTGGTGGTCTTGTTGGTGGCGTTGTTGAAGTTGCGGGCGCGGCCGAAGGACGACGTGCGGTAAAACCACATGTTGCCGCCCATCTGGTTCGAGCCCGAGGGGCCGAGGTCGCTGATGGTGAAGTTCTGCGGCGTGGGGCTGGGCAGGATGGCCGCCGCGGTCGCGGTCGGCGTGGTCTGCCAGTCGGCCTGCTTGAAGGTCACCGTGCCGGCGGTGAGGGTGACGCCGCTGCCCGACTGGGCGAGGGCGGCGGAAGCGAACATCGTGCCCGCGAGGGCGGCAATCATCGTGGTCTTCATCTCTGTGTCTCTCCTGAGGTCGATCGATTCAACACGTCTGTCACACCGACGCGCGCACGGAGCGGAAACTCGTGCGCGAGTCACTTGATTCACAGCCCACGGCCACTCGCCGAGGCGACGAACGCGCAGTGCGTCCGTCGTTGCTGCGATTGTTTCCAAAGCCAAGAACGTTGCCTGTCTCTCATCCAACACGCGACGCATCCGGCGGAATGAGTGCGTCGCGGGAGCAGAATATACAGAATCGTGATTGAATACTAGAACAATTCGAGGCAATTTTGATGGGCTGAGCAGGGTTTTGACAGGCATCGTGGTGTTGGGCTGGTGGGGCGGCGGCCGAGAAGGAAGAGTGTGTACTTTATCGGACGTGTTTTCGAAGGGCGGGCTGTGGTGCGGGTTCCGCTTACGGCAACAGCCGCTTGCGCGGCACAGTTCCCGTTACTTCGGGTTCATCGGAGCCCAGCGGTCCGAACGCAAGCGAGTAGCATGAGGCGGGAGGCGCGACGCATGGCCAATCGTCAGACGTGGATATTGCCCGTGGTTCTGGAAGGGGTGTCTGTCCGTCTTGAGCCTCTGGAGCGGAAGCACGCGCCGGACCTGTTCGCGGCCGCGGACCCGGCGTTGTTTGATCACACCCCACAGCACCCGCCGGAGTGGTCGGTCGCTGGGTTTGAGCGCGAGATCGAGAGCGTTCTGGCGATCGAGGACTCGGTGGCGCTGGCGATTGTTCTCAAGAGCGGGCCTCGCGCGGGGCGGGCGATCGGGCGAAGCACATACATGGATATCAAGGCGGCACACCGGGGGGTGGAAGTGGGCCGCACGTGGATCGGGCGTGCGTACCACGGCACGCGGGTGAACCCGGAGATCAAACTGCTGATGCTCGGGCACGCGTTTGAGGGGCTGTCGCCGACGGCGATCCGGGTGCAACTGACGACGGGCGGGACCAACCTGCACAGTCAGGCGGCGATCACGAAGCTGGGGGCGACTCTGGAGGGGCGGCTGCGGCACGCGCGGATCGCGCCATTGCCCGGGGGCGGCACGATGATCCGGGATCAGATGTACTACAGCATTCTGGCGGCGGAATGGCCTCGGGTGCGCGAGGGGCTGGAACGAAGGATCGGGACGTCTGGCGATGCGACGTGATCGTCGCGAGATGAGTGCATCGCGGGCCGAATCGTGAACGTGTGCGCTCTACCATCGGGTCTATGGCCGAGACTCCCACTCCCCCGACCAATCCGACGAATCCCACGCCCGACGCCCCGAACCCCGCCGCACCGTCGCACTTCATCGATCAGATCGTGCAGGCGGACAACGCGAGCGGCAAGTGGGGCGAGTGGAGCGACATCGAGACGGGCGAAGTCGGCCGCGCCGGCAAGCCGCGGGTCCACACGCGCTTTCCCCCCGAGCCCAATGGCTACCTGCACATCGGGCACGCCAAGTCGATCTGCCTGAACTTCGGGCTGGCCAAGAAGTACGACGGCAAGTTCAACCTGCGATTCGACGACACCAACCCGTCGAAAGAGGAGCAGGAGTACGTCGACAGCATCAAGGCGGATGTGAGGTGGCTGGGCGCGGACTTCGAAGGGTCGTGGGGCGGCGGCATCTTCTGGGCCTCCGACTACTTCGATGAGATGTACGAGTTCGCCAAGGAACTCATCAACAAGGGGATGGCGTACGTCTGTCAACTGACCGGCGAGGAAGTGGCGGCGCGGCGCGGCAGCCCGAGCGTGCCCGCGACCAGCCCCTATCGCGATCGCCCGCCGGAGGAGAGCATGCGCCTCTTCCGCGAGATGAAGATCGGCAAGCACGGCGACGGCACGATGACGCTGCGCGCGAAGATCGACCTGGCGAGCCCCAACTTCAATCTGCGCGACCCGGTGATGTATCGCATCTTGCGCGCGACGCACCACAACACCGGCGACAAGTGGTGCATTTATCCAATGTACGACTGGGCTCACGGGCTTGAAGACTCGCTGGAGCGCATCACGCACTCCATCTGCACACTGGAGTTTGAGAACCATCGTCCGCTGTACGACTGGTTCCTCGATGCGATCAACCACGGGCGCACCCGCGACGGCAGCGGGCCGTGGGGCACGATCGTGCAGCACCCGCAGCAGATCGAGTTCGCCAAGTTCCGGCCGACGTACACCGTGCTCAGCAAGCGCAACCTGCTGAAGATGGTGCAGAGCGGCATCGTGAAGGGCTGGGACGATCCACGCATGCCGACGATCAGCGGCCTGCGTCGGCGCGGCTACACGCCCGAGGCGATCCGTAACGTCTGCGAAGAGAGCAGCGCGACCAAGGTGGAGGGCTACGTCGATCTGGCGAAGATCGAGAATGCCGTGCGCGATCATCTGAACAAGATCGCGCCGCGCCGCATGGCCGTGCTCAAGCCGCTGAAGGTCGTGATCGAGAACTTCCCCGAGGGGCACATCGAGAATCTCGACGCGATCAACAACCCCGAGGACCCGGCGGCGGGCTCGCGGGTCGTGCCGTTCACGCGCGAGTTGTTTATTGAGCGCGACGATTTCATGGAGAACCCGCCCAAGAAGTTCTTCCGCCTCGCGCCCGGGGCGGAGGTGCGATTCCGCTGGGCCTACTTCGTCAAGTGTGTGAGCGTGGTGAAGGACGCGAGCGGCGAGGTGACGGAACTCCGCTGCACCTATGACCCCGCGACCCGCGGCGGCGATGCGCCAGACGGACGCAAGGTCAAGGGCACCATCCATTGGGTGAGCGCGAGCCATGCGAAGGATGTCGAAGTGCGGCTGTTTGATCGGCTCTTCACGACCGAGCAACCCGGCGAACGCACGGGCAACTTCGCCGACGATCTGAATCCCAACTCGCTGGAGGTGATCCGCGCCAAGGTGGAGCCGAGTCTGGGCGAGGCGAACGTCGGCGAGCGCTTCCAGTTCGAGCGGCAAGGATATTTCTGCGTCGACAAGGACTCGAGCGCCGGGAACCTGGTGTTCAATCGGACGGCGACGCTGAAGGACACGTTCGCGAAGGAAGTGGGGAAAGACGCGAAAGCGGCCGCTTCAGCCGAGGCAGGCAAGAACGCGTAGGAGGCGTTTATGGGCGCATGGGGTGCGGGTAGCTTTGAGAACGATGACGCGCTGGATTTCGTCGGCGATCTTGTTGATGACGGCGACGCACAACAGGTGCTCGCCGCGTTGGATGCGATCCCATCCGAGGGGTATATCGAAGCATGGAACGCGACCCCTGCGATCGCGGCGGCTGAGATTGTGGCCGCGGCCCACGGACGCCCCGGGCCCGACCTGCCCGAGGATGTCGCCGAGTGGGTGGCGAAGCATCGCGGTTCAATCACCGCGAAGATGCTCACGCTTGCAAGGGTTGCGGTGAAGCGCATCGCAGAAGACGAGCAATCGGAGCTGCGCTCGTGCTGGGAAGAGAGCGATTCGTTGTCCGAGTGGCAAGCCGCCATGGATGACTTATTGAAACGGCTGTGAACAACTGTCCTGCGCGATGGAGAACACTCTACTGACGCAGTCGAGGGCGTGAGCCCATGCGAAAGTCCCGCGTCGCCGAAAATCACTTCGTCAATGAGAGGGAACTCTGGGCGGTGCCGCGACCCAAGGGCGGGTTCTCGCCACTGTGGTCGTGCGGGCGCCGCCGCGAGACATTCGGATCCCGCTGGTGTTGCGCAACGCGATGCTGAGACATCGGACGTCGCGGCGAACGCCGCGTCCTATTCATCTGCCGCGAGGCGTACGACATCTGGATTCAGCAGGCGTCGACAGGTCGGCGATTGGCCGTGCCGATCATCGAGATTCATCGCCAACTGGATTCGGACTTTTTCGCGGGGCGATGGTCGCGGATTACCGATCGCCAGCGCGAACTGCTCATCGTCATCGCGCACCTGGAGTCCGCAGAGGACGAGTTCACCGTTCAAGAGATTGTGGAGCGATCCAAGGACGCGGGCGTTGTGAGCAAGCCCTTCGGCGGCAGCCATGTGAACCAGATTCTGACTTCGCTCAGCGAACTGGGGCTGATCTACAAGAATCGCCACGGGCGGTACTCACTCGCGGCGCCGCTGCTCAATCAGTTCATCCTGAGGCAGTTGCAGGGCTGAGCGTCGAGCGGCGTCGGATGCAAAGAAGGCACCAAGGCATGAGGCACCCGGTATCGAGGCGCGATGCTGGCGCGCTCGAAAGCGATCAAGCACCCGTGAGATCATCAACGCCACGGCCCGCCCTCACACCCGCGGCCCCGCCGCCCGCACATGGTCGGGCAGGTTCATCGTCGCGTCGTTGTCGCGGAAGGCCTTGGCCAGTTTTTTCGCCTGCGCGTCGTACGCCGCCCCGTCCTTCCAGGTGTTGCGCGGGCGCAGCGCCTCGCTCGGCACGCCGGGCACGGCGTCGGGAAGTTGCAGGCCGAAAATCTCATCCGGCGCATACGTCGCGTTCGCCAGCGAGCCGTCGAGGATCGCCGTCACGAACGCCCGCGTGTACGCGAGCTTGAACCGCGCCCCCACGCCGTACGGCCCGCCCGACCACCCCGTGTTGAGCAGCCACACGTTCGCGTTGTGTTTCTTGATCTTCTCCGACAGCATCTGCGCATAGGTGATCGGCGGCCGCGGCAGGAACACCCCGCCGAAGCACGGCGAGAAGTTCGGCTGCGGCTCCGTCACGCCAGCCTCCGTCCCTGCCAGTTTGCTCGTGTACCCGTTCACGAAGTAATACATCGCCTGCTCGGGCGAAAGTTTCGACACCGGCGGCAGCACGCCGTACGCATCCGCCGTCAGGAAGATCACATTCTTCGGATGCCCACACACCGACGGGATCACCGCCCCTTCGATGAAGTCCACCGGATACGTCACCCGCGTGTTCTCGGTGTGCTTGGCCGAGTCATAATCCGGCGTGCGGCTCATCGGGTCGATGACCACGTTCTCCAGCACGCTGCCGAATCGAATCGCGTTCCAGATCTCCGGCTCGCCGGTCTTGGAGAGTTTGATGCACTTGGCGTAGCACCCGCCCTCGAAGTTGAACACGCCGTTGTCCGACCAGCCGTGCTCGTCGTCGCCGATCAGCGCGCGATTGGGGTCGGCGCTCAGCGTGGTCTTGCCCGTGCCCGACAGGCCGAAGAACAGCGCGGCGTTGCCGCCGGTCTCTTTGTCGACGTTCGCCGAGCAGTGCATGGGGAACACGCCCTGCTCGGGCATGTCGTAGTTCATGGCGTAGAAGATGCTCTTTTTGATCTCGCCGGCGTACTCGGTGCCCAGGATCACCACCACGCGCCGCGTGAGTGACTGTGCGATCAGCACCGACCCCGGCACGCCAAGTTTCTTGCTCTCCTCGGCCGTCAGTCGCCGCCGCCCCGCGTTGATGATCGTCCAGTCTGCGTTGAACGGCTTGTCCGCGGGGCCCGCAGCCTTGCTGCCCTGTTTGATGAACAGCGTACTGGCGAACAACGTGTGCCACGCCTGTTCGGTGACGACACGCACGCCGAGGCGATGCGCCTGATCCGCCCCCGCGTACCCCTCAAACGTGAACAGATGCGGGCGCGTGTTCAGATGGTCCACCGCGATATTCATCGCAGCCTCGAACGCCGCCTCGCCGATGGGCATGTTCACCTTGCCCCACCAGATTTTGTCGTGGATCGCCGTCGAGTCTTCAAGGAACTTGTCTTTGGGGCTGCGGCCTGTGCGGTCGCCGGTCATGCACACCAGCGCGCCGTTGTCGGCCAGGCGTCCCTCGCCCAGCGCCAACGCTCGTTCGACCAACTCTGCCGGGTGTGCGTTGCGGAGCACGCGGTGCGGGGAGAGATCGAGACGATCAAGCGGGCTGGGCATGAGTGGCACTCCGAGGTACCGAGAAACGCCGACGACATATGCCGTGTCGAGGGCGTCGGGGCCGCGTCGACAGGGTCGAGATGATAGCGTCCAACACGACAATCCGCAAAAAATGCGGGGTGGGTGAGCCCCAAGCGAAAAGCCCCGCGATCGCTCGCGGGGCTTGGCTTGCCTTCGTTCTTGTCCAATCGACGCGCGTCATCCACTCACGTCGACTGCGCGCCCGCCGCCTGAGGCTTGGTCTCCTCGGGCTTGGGCGGCGGCGGCACATGCCGGGCGTCGAAGAACAGGTGCTCGGCGTCCTTGCCGTCCGAGTCCTGCTTGCGGGTCACGACAATCTTGGCCGGCAGTTCAAACCCGCCCGTCAGCAGCATCTCGCTGAGCGGGTCTTCGATGAACTGACCGATGGCGCGACGCAGCGGACGCGCGCCGAACTCGGGGTTGTACCCGCGATCGACGAGGAAGTCCTTGGCGACCTGATCCAGTTCGATCTCGATCTGCTGGGACTTGAGCCGCTTGCTCACCTTCGCCACCTCGTAGTCGATGATGTTGGTGATGTCGGCCTTCGACAGCGGACGGAAGACGATGATGTCGTCCATGCGGTTGATGAACTCGGGGCGGAAGAACCGCTCGATCTCCTTCATCAGGACGATCTTGATGTTGTCATAGTCCGCCGCCTCGGTCCTCTTCTGGAAGCCAAAGCCGCCGCCGCCCTTGATCAGGTCGGCACCGATGTTGCTGGTCATGATCACGATGGTGTTGCGGAAGTCGACGTTGCGCCCGAAGGAGTCGGTGAGGCGCCCCTCTTCCATGATCTGAAGCAGCATATTGAAGACGTCCGGGTGCGCCTTCTCGACTTCGTCGAGCAGCACGACCGAGTAGGGACGGCGCCGGATGCGCTCGGTGAGCTGGCCGCCTTCCTCGTAGCCGACGTAGCCCGGGGGCGCTCCGACCAGACGCGAGACGTTGTGCTTCTCCATGTACTCCGACATGTCCAGGTGCACGAGAGCCTCTTCGTCGCCGAACATGAACTCGGCCAGAGCCTTGGCGAGCAGCGTCTTGCCCACGCCGGTGGGGCCGACGAAGACGAACGATCCCATCGGGCGCTTGGGGTCCTTCAGACCCGCGCGGGCGCGCCGGATGCTCTTGGAGATGGCCTTGATCGCCTCCTCCTGGCTGATGACGCGCTTGTGCAGTTCCTTTTCGAGTTCCAGCAGGCGCTGGGCCTCGTCCTTCTCCAGGCGCTGCAGCGGCACGCCCGTCATCTTGCTGACGACCTCGGCGATGACTTCCTCATCCACCGTGCCGTCGATCTCGTTGGCCCGGGCTCGCCACTCCTTCTGCATGTCTTCCTTCTTCTTGCGCATCTGCTCCGCCTTGTCGCGGAGTTCCGCCGCCCGCTCATAGTCCGCGGCCTTGACGGCCTCGTCCTTCTCGATGCTCAACCGCTCGATGTCCGCCTCAATTTCGGCGAGGTTCGGCGGCTTGGTCATGCTCTTGATGCGCACCCGCGCGCCCGCCTCGTCGATCACGTCGATCGACTTGTCGGGCTGCACGCGACCGGTGATGTACCGACCCGACAACTCGACGGCGGCCTTGATCGCCGCGTCGGTGATCCGCACGCGGTGGTGGGTCTCATAGCGATCGCGCAGACCCTTGATGATCTCGATCGTCTGCTCGGGGTTCGGCGGGTCGACGGTGATGGCCTGGAAGCGCCGGGCCAGGGCCGCGTCCTTCTCGATGTACTTGCGATACTCGTCAAAGGTCGTCGCGCCGATGCACTGAATCTCGCCGCGGGCCAGCGCGGGCTTGAGCACGTTGGACGCGTCGATCGCGCCCTCCGCGCCGCCGGCGCCCACCAGCGTGTGCAGTTCGTCGATGAAGAGCATCACGTTCTTGGCGCGGCGGACTTCATTCATCACCGCCTTGATGCGCTCCTCGAACTGGCCGCGATACTTCGTACCGGCGACCATCATCGCAAGGTCCAGCACCACGAGCCGCTTGTCGTGCAGAATCTCCGGCACTTCGCCGCTGATGATCCGCTGGGCCAGGCCTTCGACGATCGCCGTCTTGCCCACGCCCGCTTCACCCAGCAGCACCGGGTTGTTCTTGGTGCGGCGGCACAACACCTGCACCACGCGCTCGATCTCGGTCTGACGCCCGATCACCGGATCGAGCGTGCCCTCGCGGGCCAGTTCGGTCAGGTCGCGTCCGAACGAATCGAGCGCCGGTGTCTTGGACTTGCCCTTCGGGCCCGTCGCGCCACTCGCGGGCGCTGCGCCCGCGGCGGCGGCGGCCGATCCACCGGTGCCGCCCTCGGTCTGCTCACTCTGCTCGTTGCCTGCACCGAGGAGGTTGAGCACCTCCTCGCGCACTTCCTCGAGCTTGAGACCAAGGTTCATCAGCACCTGGGCGGCGACGCCGTCGTGCTCGCGCAGCAGGCCGAGCAGCAGATGCTCGGTGCCGACGTAGTTGTGGTTGAGGTTGCGTGCCTCTTCGATGGCGTATTCGATGACCTTCTTGGCGCGGGGCGTCTGGGGCAGCTTGCCCATGGTCACCATTTCGGGCCCGGCCTTGACGAGTTTCTCGACCTCAAGCCGCACCTTGCGGAGATCGACGTCGAGGTTCTTCAGGACGTTGGCGCCGACGCCGCTGCCTTCCTTCACCAGCCCGAGCAGAATGTGCTCGGTGCCGATGTACTCGTGGTTGAAGCGCTGGGCCTCCTGATTGGCCAGAGCCATGACCTTGCGGGCGCGATCGGTGAATCTCTCGAACATCGCTGATCTCCCTTGCCAAGGCGGGTTGGCCGCCGCGGCGTGTACTGATCCGGAGTAGGTCGGCCTTTTTGGGGGGCCGATGTAGACCGAGAACGAACCTCCGCTCAGATGATTCGCTCGCGGCGGGGTGTCGGGTTCTTTTCCCGAAGGCCCACACCATCATCCTCACCCAGCGGAAGAGTTGCAACCCGAGAAACAGTCTGGGGTTGCGACGGAACGCCAACGCAACCGATTGTTTTGGTCGATCGGTCGGCGCGTGGGCCGTCAGGATCATCAAGCGATCGGCGTGCCGGATCGCGCCGGTCGAGTTTCGGGGCCATTTTGCCAGTGGCGGTGTTGCCACGGGGGTTGAACTCGCGCATCTCGACCGAACGTCATGCAAACCGACGCGAGACCCGGGCAGCTCTCTGCCGGTTTGGCAGTGGGGATGTGGCGGGGCAACCAGTACCAGAATGACGAAGCACTCATAAAGAGATGAGGGTGCAAGCCCCCGGCGCGGGCGACACCCTCGGCAAGGACACACTCGCATCGGTCGCTTGCGCGACACGGCTCCTTTCAAGACACAACTCCCCAGAAAGCACGAGGCATCGTCACGCCGCATCAAGCGAACCCCACGGGCGGAGTTCCGAACCAATGCCGTCCATAATTCAGCCCGTCGCCCCATGACTCCTGACGGTTTCTGCGCGTCCAACCGGTTTCTGACGGACGCGCCCCGGTCGCGCATCTAGGTCTGTCGGAGCCACCCATGGACACGTCTTTTGGACATTCTGAACACGCGGGGCAGCCGGACGGCCCGGACCGCGATGTGCTGATCACGCGGGTCGTCGACCAGCGGGCCAGCGACGCGGATTGGAAGGTCATCGAGCAGATCGCCCACGCCGACGCTGGCCTCTGGCGCGAGGTCGCCCTCGCGCAGCGCGACGCGGCGTTGCTCTCAGCCGCGGTGGGCCGCGCGATTGCCGCCGCCGACACCGTTACGCTTGACAAGGTTGAAGCCGGCGTGGTCGGTGCCGACGCGCTCGATCCGATTCCGATTCAGCGTGTGCGCGTCATCAAGCCCGCGGCATGGATGGGCTGGGCCACCGCCGCCGCCGTCGCCCTCGCGTGGTTCGCGGGTTTCCAGCCCGGCGGCAGCAATGCGATCAACCCAATTGGCAACAACGCGGGGCTCATTCCGCAGATCGGCACCGGCAAACTTGTGACCACGCCGACCGAAGCCCTCGACGCGTATCGCACCCTGGGCCAGCAGGAAGGACGCGTCGTCGGCGAAGTGCCGGCAAAGATCCTCGTCAAGTCGACACCCATCGACGAAGGCCGCGGCGGATACGACGTCGTGTACATCCGCCAGATCATCGAACGGGCCCGCGTCGCCGATCCGGTGCGCTTCACCCAGGACGAGGCGGGCAACGCGCAGCCGGTCACCGTGCCGCTGAAGGAGAGCGGCGGGCCGTTGTAAGACAAGGCATCGGGCAACAGGCATTGGGCATTCGGAAAGAAACAAACACGCCGCGTGAGGGGAGCAAATCGCGGCCATGCAGGAGTCTTGAAGATGAACGCGACCACCATGAATGACAGCGTGAACACCATGAAGGACTCAACCAGTCGTATCGGCGGCGGCAGCACGTCCGCACGCATGACGGGCGTGAGCCTGCGTCGCGGCCTGGTGCTCGCCGCGGGCCTTGCGATCGTGCTGAGCGCGACGGGCCGCCACGCCATCGCCAACCTCACGGATGATCCTCCAGCCCAGGAAGACAAGGGCTTCGAGAAGCCCCTCGGCAAGAAGCAGGGCGCGCAGAATGGTGGTGGGGCGGCGGCTGGAGTGGGCTCATCGACGACCACGATGATGAGCGACGACGGCACCAACCGCTACGAACTCTCCATCAAGAACGGCGAGACTTCGGCGAAGGTCAATGGCGAGGCCATCCCCGCCGACCGCGTCGTCAAGACCGACGCGGGTTACGAAATCCGCGACGCCAACGGCAAGACGCTGCACACGTTCCGCGTCGCGGAGCACGGCGGCATCCGCATGATGTGGAACGATGGGGGCGCACACGCACAGCCGCCCGCGGCACCGGCCGTGCCCCGCGCCCCGCGTGCCGCCACCGCACCGCGATTCCGCGCCATCGCGCCGGGTGTGGCCGTCGCCCGTTCGAGCAACCCCAAAGTAATGATGGGGATCAGCATGAGCGAGCCCGAGAAGCGACTGCTCAAGCATCTGGGTGTCGAGGACGGCATCGTCGTCGACTCGGTGACCGACGGGACGCCCGCGGCCAAGGCCGGCCTGCAGGAAGAGGACATCATCGTCGCCGCCGACGATGTGAAGCCGATCTCGCAGGATAAACTGCGCGAGATCAACGGCAAGAAGAAGCCCGGCGACACGCTGAAGCTCGGCATCGTCCGCGAGGGCAAGCCGCAAGACGTGACCCTCACGCTCGAAGCGTGGGATCCGAAGGTGATGGGCGGCATGACGACGTTCAACAGCAACGACCTCTCTCCCTTTGGTGCGGTGGGCCTGGACTCCAGCCAAGTGCGCGAGATGCTCAGCGCCGTGGAGGAGCAACTCCAGAAACTCAAGGACAACCCTGACCTGCAGCCCGACGCGCTCAAGGCCCGCGCCGACGACATCTCCAAGACCATCCAGGACGCGCTGCAGTCAGCGATCGAATCGCTGAAGGAAGCCCACGAGAAGATCGGCCAAGGCGGCCTCAACTGGTCGTTCCCGAACAACTGGGCCGAGGGCCAGGGCCTGACGTTCACGCCCGGCGTGGACGACGCCGAGGCCCGAGAGCGGATGCACGACGCCCTGCAGCAGGCGCTCGAGCGCCAGCAAGAGGCGATGGAACGCGAGCGCGACGCACGCCAGGAAGCCCTGGATCGTCAGCGCGAAACACTGGATCGCCAGCAGGAAGAGATGGAACGCCGCATCGAGAAGATGCAGGAAGAGATCGAGAAAATGCGCGAGCGGGCAGAGAAGGAACGCAACGCCCGCTGATGAAGGTGTGAAATCCCGCGAGCGCGTTTCCCAAGAACTGTTCGCGGCGATCAACACGATTCAGAAGCAGATCGGCGCAGAGTACAGGTTCCACAACTCTCGCGGCGTCATGCGGGCCCGGCGTCACCGAAAGGGACTGCCAATGGGGGTATGACACGCGAGCGGACCACGACCCCGATTCTGACCACACCGGCAGAGTCGGAAACCCCAAGCCCCTCGGGTTCCTCGACCCGGGGGGCTTTTCATTGTGTGAACTCATGCGTGACGCTTTGCGTGAGCCGATCATGAACCGCGCGTAACGTTGGGCATGAGTGCCACCTCTCCCGCGACCACCCGTGCCGTTTCACCGCTCGCCCAAGCCATCGCCGAAGTCGCGCTGCTTCGCGGCAACTTCACGCTGCGATCTGGCAAGACCAGCACGTTCTACCTCGACAAGTACCTCTTCTCCACGAGACCCGAGTTGCTCGCGCAGCTCGCGCCGCTGTTTGCCCAGCGCATCGACGCGATGTGCGCGGCGGCGGGCATCAAGGCCGCCCGACTCGCGGGCGCCGAACTCGGCGGCATCCCGCTCGTCACCGCCGCCAGCCTCAAGACCGGCCTGCCGTGCGTGTTCGTGCGTAACAAGAAGAAGGACTACGGCACGGCGAAGCAACTCGAAGGAGCACTGCACGCTGGTGACGTTGTGATTCTGCTCGAAGACGTCGCGACCACCGGCGGCCAGGCTCTTGAGGCGGTGGCCGCCCTTCGCGAAAGCGGGGCAAAGGTCGTCGGCGTCATCGCGACGATCGATCGGCTCGAAGGCGCGCGCGAGAACGTCGAGAGAGACGGGCTGCGCTTTGACGCGTTGTTCACAGTGAAGGACCTGGGCGTGTGATGCGCGGCGCGTGCCACGGTTCATCCGCCACGCAACGATCGGTGCGAAGTGTCTCTCGTCACAGCGGTCGAGTTCTCCTGCCAGGGGCTTGCGCCCCTCGGCTCTCATGTGCGGCGTGCGATCGCCTTGGTTCAAAAGAGTCGAGCCGCGCGAGCGGCCGGTCGCTGCGCCGCAGTTCCTACCATCCGCTCCCGCCGCGGGCCGCGCTGCCCTTGGCGCGATCCACTGGGAGCCGCCATGACGCTGTCGCCCGATCGCATCGCCCATCTTCGCGCCCTGAGCGCGACCTATCCCACCGCCGACGCCGCCATCAGCGAGGCCGCTGCCCTGCGTGCCAAGCTTACCCTGCCCCGCGGCGTCGTACACGTCATCTCCGATGTCCACGGCGAGGACGCGAAACTCCGCCACGTCATCAACAACGCCAGCGGCTCGCTCCGTCGCATCGTTGATCGCGTGCTCGGTGATCGCCTCGGTCCCGACGAGAAGCAGCGGTTTCTGGCGGTGCTGTACTACCCGCGCGAGGCGATCAACCGCTTCTCACGCGAGATCGTCGTCAGCGGCAAGCGCGTGGAGTGGGCCCAGCGCACGCTCGAGCTGCAGTTCGAAATTGTCCGCGTGCTGCGAGCGACATTCCGGCGCGATCACTTCGAAGAGCTGCTCGAGCCGCACTATCGCGAACTGTTTGTCGAACTCGGCAGCGGCCAACGCCCCGAGTACATCCGCGAACTGATCGCCGGGCTTGCGCGGCATGACCGCGACTTCGGCGCGGTGCGGGCGGGCGCTCGCCTGATCCGCAACCTCGCGTGCGATGAACTGCTGGTGATCGGCGACCTGGGTGATCGCGGGCCGCGGATCGATCGCGTCATCGACACACTGATGCGCCAGCCCAAGGTCAATCTGCTGTGGGGCAACCACGACATGATCTGGCTGGGGGCATACCTCGGCCACGACGCGTGCCTGTGGACCACGATGCGATTCAGCGCGCGGTATCGCCAGGCGGCACAACTCGAAGAGGGTTACGGCATCCTCACGACGCCGCTGGAGCGACTGGTGCGTGAGGTCTACGCCGACGACCCGGCGGAGCGGTTCATCCCCAAGGGTGAGGGACATCGCGACGCGCTGACCGTGGCACGGATGCAGAAGGCGATCGCGATCATGCAGTTCAAGGCCGAGGGCAAGTTGTTCGCTCGCCATCCCGAGTGGGGGCTCGAACACCGGCGACTGCTGCACCGCATCGACTTCTCACGCGGCACGATCGAGATCGACGGCGTCAGGCACCCGCTGCTCGACACACGTTTCCCCACGATCGACCCGAAAAATCCCTACGAGTACAGCCCCGCCGAGCAGGCGTGCTTTGATCGCCTGCGCGAGTCGTTCACGCGATCGCAGCGCCTGCGGCAGCACATGGACTGGATGGTGCGGCGCGGCGGCATGTGGACGCGGCGCGATGAGGCGCTGTTCTTCCACGCGTGCGTGCCGGTCGACGACAAGGGCGAGCCGCTGAGCATGACCGTCGACGGACGCGAAGTGAGCGGGCGCGAACTGATGGACGCGCTGGGGAGCGTGGTGCGCCGTGCAGTGCGGAAGCGATGGTTCGGGCTCGATGAAGACGCCGACTGGATCTATTACATGTGGGGCGGGCCGCGCAGCCCGTTGTTCGGCAAGGATCGGCTCGCGACGTTCGAATCGGCGTTTATCGCCGACAAGGCCACGCACAAGGAACACAAGAACGCGTACTTCGATCTCATCCACGATGCCGCGTTCGTGCGGAAGATCGGACGCATGTTCGGCTGCGGCGACGATGTGCTCATCGTCAATGGCCATGTGCCGGTGAAGATCGAAAAGGGCGAACAGCCCATCAAGCGCGGCGGCAACGCCATCACCATCGACGGCGCGTTCAGTGAGGCTTACGGCGATCGCGGCTACACGCTCGTCATCCGCCCCGAGGGCATCCAACTCGCCGAGCACTCGGCCTTCCGCGGCGTGGAAAGCGTGATCGAGAGCGGCGCGGACATCGTGCCCACGGTCACCGATGTCCGCGCCTTCCCCATGCCCCGCCGCGTCGGCGATACGCAAGACGGCGGGACGATCCGCGGACTCATCGACGACCTCGACGCGCTGGTGCAGGCGTATCAGGAGGGTGTGGTGGCGGAGGCGGAGGGGTGAGTGCTGAGGGCTGGCCCCAACAAAACACGCCCACGCCGGCGGGTGCCCGAGGGACACGGCGTTGGCCGGGTTTGACCCCAGCCGGGGGGCCGCGTAGTGTTCGGGCCCGGCCGGCAGCGGCTGGAAGTTCTTGCTCGCTCGGAGTTTTTGAAGTATGCAACCCACACATCGCGTCAGCTATGGCCGCACCCGTCGTCGTCGCTCGCACCACGCCCTCGTTGGCGTGCTGCCGACGGTCGATCCGCTCTCGGGCATGCCCAAGCAGCATCACCGCGTGTGCAAGGAATCCGGCTACGTTCGCCCGGGCCTGCGCATCAAGGTGCCCAAGCTCGGCATCGGCGTGACCAACAGTTGAGTTGACCGGTGGCGACCGCCACCGAACCGTCGCGGGCTGGTCTACGAGCCCGTTCGCGTCGGGGTCAAAAATCCTGTAGATTGGGCGATCCATTCTGCCCGCTGGAGTTTCGGGGGGGCCCGGTCCGGCGGGCGGTGTCGCAAATGGATGAAGTCGGTTTGGGATGTCCGGGCGCGTTGGAGCACGCGCCACCGACGGGCATCCAGAGCAAGGGACACAGCAAGGGCACGACCTGATGCGCATCGCCGTTGACGTCATGGGCGGAGACCACGCCCCCGATGAAATCCTCAAAGGGTGTATCGCCGCGCTCGCGGACCTGCCGCGCGAGGACACGCTCGTCCTCGTCGGGCCCAAGGACCTCATTGCGGACGTGCTCGCCGACCGCGGCATCAACGACAAGCGCGTCGAGATCTACCACGCTCCCGACGTCATCGCCATGGATGATCCGCCGGCGCTGGCCGTTCGCGGCAAGCCCGAGTCGTCGATCGTCAAGCTCATGCGACTGGGCTCCGAGAAGTCGATGGAAGTGCTCGGCGTGCCGCGCTGCGAAGTGGTCCTCTCCGCGGGCAACACCGGTGCGTGCGTGTCGGCGGCGATCATGCACATGAAGCGGCTGTCGGGCGTGCACCGCCCGGGCATCGCCGTCACCATCCCGACCTTCCACAGCCCGGCGATCATGATCGACTGCGGCGCCAACCCCGAGCCCAAGGCCAGCCACCTGTGGCAGTACGCGGTGATGGCCGAGCAGCAGGCCAAGATTCTGCTGGGCATCCCGCACCCGCGCGTGGCCCAGATGAACATCGGCAGCGAAGAGGCCAAGGGCACGGGCATCATCAAGCAGACGCGCGACCTGCTCAAGGCGACGCCGGGGCTGAACTACACCGGATACATCGAAGGCCGCGAACTGTTCGAGAACGCGGCGGACATCGTGGTGACCGACGGCTTTGTGGGCAACACGCTGCTGAAGATGGCCGAGGGGTTGTACAAGAGCATCTTCAAGGCCCTGGCCGCGGAGATCATCGAGTATGACCCCAACCTGATGACCTCGCTCGATCCGGTCATCCGCAAGATGGTCAAAAAGAATGACTATCACGAACTCGGCGGGGCGCCGCTCCTGGGCGTCAACGGCGCGTGCTTCATCGCGCACGGCAGCAGCGAGGCCCGGACCATTCGGGCCGCGATCCGCAACTGCCGTGCGTTCGTCGCCGCAGGCGTGAACGAAGCGATCGTGCGCCGACTCGAAGAAGTCGCGCCGATGGCGGCCCAGATGGCGGAGTGAGTGCGTGCCACCGGTCGTCGGCGTTGCAGTCCTCGGTGCTGAGTGACCCGTCGTCGCTTTCGCATTCTGCAGCCTCGGACCATGCGTGGTCGATGAATGGTGCGAGCCCGCGAAGGACGCGGGCGGTTGTGCATTGATCGGCATCCCACCATGTCCAACGCCCCGCCGCAGCCCGATGCCGCCCTGCTGACGAGGAACCTTTCCGCCCTCGCGCGATCCAACCCGCGGGTCGCGGAACTGGTCCGAAACGCGGTGCCGAGCGATGAAGTCGCCTTCACCCGTGCCGACGACGGCGCGATTGCGGCCACGCACGGCGTTGGCCCCGCCGCCCGCCAGTTGTGCAGTCGTCGCCGCCCGCTCGATGAAGCCCGCACCTTCGCCGAGGACGTGAACCCGACGCAGACCGCCGTCGGCGTCGTGCTGGGCTTCGGCGTGGGGCATCATGTCGCCGCCCTCGCCGATCGACTCAAGGGCAACGGCCTGGTCATTGTGTACGAACCGGACCTGCGTCTGATGCGGTCGGTGATGGAGCACGTCGACTGCGCGTGGCTGGGGCACGGCCATGTCGCGATCGTCACCGATGCCGGCGACCGCGCGACGCTGTCGCGCCTCACCAGCGGCTTCGAGAACGTCTTCCTCATCGGCACGCGCATCCTCACGCACGCGCCAAGCAAGGCCAGGCTCGGCGATGGTGCTCAGCGATTCGCCGAGGAGTTCACCGGCGTGCTCAAGGCCGTGCGCACGACACTAGTGACCACACTTGTGCAGGCCGACGTGACGCTAGGCAACGCGATGGGCAACGTCGGGCCGTACGCGATGGCCGACGGCATCGAAGACCTGCGCGACGCGGCGCGTGGCAGAGCCGCGATTGTCGTGAGCGGCGGGCCGAGCCTGCGCCGCAACATGCACCTGCTCGCGCAGCCCGGCGTGCGCGATCGCTTCGTCATCATCGCGGTGCAGACGGTGCTCAAGCCGCTGCTGGCGATCGGCGTCAAGCCGCACTTCGTCACCGCGCTGGACTACGCCCAGATCAGCAAGCGATTTTACGAGGGGCTCACCACCCACGATGTCGAGGGCGTGACACTGGTCGCCGAGGCCAAGGGCAACCCGGCGATTGTGCGAGCCTTTCCCGGCGCTGTGCGCTTCCCCGCCGACGAATGGCTCAACACGCTGCTGGGCGATCATCTCGCGCGCGACATGGGACAGATCAAGCCCGGCGCGACGGTTGCCCACCTGGCGTACTACCTCGCTCGGCACCTGGGCTGCGATCCCGTCATCCTCATCGGGCAGGACCTGGGCTACACCGACGGGCAGTATTACGGTTCGGGCGCGGTCATCCACGACACTTGGGCGCCGGAACTCAACGAGTTCCGCTCGCTGGAGATGTTGGAGTGGGAACGCATCGTGCGGGCCCGCCGGATGTTGCGCAAAGCCACCGACCATCTGGGCCGTCCTGTCTACACCGATGAACAACTCGCGACGTACCTTGTGCAGTTCGAGCGCGACTTCCTCGAAGATTCCGGGCGCAACCTGCGGATCATCGATGCGACCGAGGGCGGCGTCGCGAAGGCCCACACCCAGACCATGCCGCTCGCCGAGGCGATTTCGCGATTCGGCGACACAGGGCTGATCGCGCTGCCGTCGACACAACCCTACGCGCTCGAGAGCGCCGCCCGGCGCGACAAGGTGCTCGAGCAGTTGCGCCGCGTGCGCCGCGACGTGTGGCAGATCGGTGAGAACGCCCGGGCCGCCGCTCCGCTGCTGGAAGAGATGCAGCGCGTGTACGACGAAACGGCCCGGCTGAACGTGCTCATTGATCGCGCTCAGGAACTGGCCAGAAAGTCGCACGCGACGAAGACCGCGTACCACCTGGTGCATTACTTGAATCAAACCGGTTCGTTCAATCGCTACAAAGCCGATCGCGCCATCGGCAGCGATGCGAGCCTGAGCGAGGATGAGAAGCAGAAGCGGAGCATCCAGCGCGATCTCGTCAACGTGCGCTGGCTCGCGGACGCGGCCGACGAAGTCGGCAAGATGCTCATGCTCGCCATCGAGCGCGTCGAGGCCGAGGCCGGCGGCAGGTTCGTCGCCCGCGACGACATCCGCATGGTCCGCCACGAAGAGCCGGAAACCTCAGAGAGCGACGCCAACGCGCCCCGCGAGGACATCTCCACAGTCGAGGTGGCCAAGCGCGTGCGAGTGGAAGCGGTGCTGGCCGTCGACACGCGCGTCGGCGGCATGGGCACGGCACGCGATCTTTCTCGCGAGCACTGGCGTGCGCACCTGCCCGCCGGTTCGAACCCGCTTGCGCTGACCATCGCGCGACTGCTGCGAAGCAAGGAACTCGACGGCATCACGCTGCTGACGCACGAGCCGACGCGCGTGCGCGAACTGCTCGGCCAACACGCGAGCAACACGCGCGTGCGCGTGGTCACGACCGACGCGCCGGTGTTCAAGCCGCGTGCCAGCGCGATGCGAGCTCGGCTTTTCAGCCGGGCCGCGTGGCGCGGCGGAGTTGCGAACCTCTCCGTGTTCGACGAGTGTTTCGAACCAGTCTCGCTCGCGCGCGCGATGCACGACCAGGCGATCGAAGCGGCGGTGTTGATCGGCGCGGACTGGCCGCTGGTGGATTCGGTGCTGATCGACGCGGTCATCGCGCGGCATCGCGAGGATGCGAAGAGTCATCGTTGTGTGTTCACGCAGGCCGCCCCGGGGCTGTGCGGCGCGCTGGTGTCACGCGACCTGGCCGATGAACTCGCCCGGAACGCCCGCGGCATGGGCTCGATGTCTTCGCTGGGCGCGATCCTGGGTTACATCCCGGTTTTCCCACAAGTGGATCCGATCGCCAAGCCGTCGTGCGTCAGTGTGCCGACGCCTGTGCGCGATGCGTACCAACGATTCATCGCCGACGAGCCCGGCGGCATTCACGCGATCGGCGCGGCGTTCGCATCGCTCGGTGAACACGCGCTCACTGCGGACGCGCTGACGCTCGTGGGCGCGTCGGGCACTGTCGCCGCGCTGCCCACGCCGCGCGAACTGACCGTCGAGACGACGACGCGCCGCGCCGGGATGCACGACCCCAGCGCGATTCGGAATGCATGGCTGGCCCGCGATGACGATCCGCATTTCGCGACCGAGGAAGTTGATCTGTGCGCTGAGCATCTGGAGCGGGTGCTGGAGACATTGGGCCCCGAGCGGGCGAGCGTCGCGGTGACGTTCGCGGGGCGCGGCGATGCGTTGCTGGCGCGGGAGTTCGTCGCGATGGCCCGCTTGTGTCGCGCTTCGGGCGTGGGTGCGCTGCATGTGCGCACCGACCTGAACCAGGACGAGGCGTGCATCGACGCGCTGCTGGATGAATGCCGCGAGGCACCGGTTGACGTGTTGAGCGTCGATGTGCTCGCCGAGCGTGCGGAGACCTACGCGAGGATCACGGGTGTCGACGCGGCGGCTCGCGTGCAATCGAATCTCTCGCGGTTGATCGGGCTGCGCGGCTTGGTGGAGCACGGATTGCCAACGCCGTGGATCGTGCCGCGGCTGACGCGCTGCGATGCGGTGTATGCGGAGGTCGAGGCCTTCTATGACCGTTGGACGCACGAGGCGGGATGCGCGGTGATCGATCCGCTGCCGCGTTCGATTCACGGGCAGCGCATCGATCCGATCGTCGTCCCCTCGAGGGCGAGGCGGTGGCGCGAGTCGGGCGTGATCAGGCTGCGTGCCGACGGCACGCTGTGCGATGCGCGCGGCGTGAGGTTCGGCCATGCGGGAACGGCGTGCGAGGCGCTGCGAGCATGGTCGGCGGCCTGGATGCTGTCAGAACCCGCACCGATTGACGGCGACATCGCCGCACCGATCGAACCGAAGGCGACGAACGGATGCGCGGCGACGTCAGCAACGGCGGTGGTGCCATGAGCAGTTCGGCGAGCGGCGCGGTGGCGATCGTGTTGGCGCGCGGCGGGTCCAAGGGGTTGCCGCGGAAGAACGCGCTGCCCATCGCGGGCTTGCCGTGCGTGCTGTGGACGCTGCGGGCGGCACGCGCGTCACGACGCGTTGATGTGGCGATGCTGTCGACCGACGACGCGGAACTCACGAGCATCGCGGCGGGAGATGGGTTTGAGACACTGTCGCGTCCCGCGCATCTCGCCAACGACACCGCGCGCGTGGATGATGCGGCCCGCGACGCGCTGATGCAGTACGAGGCGAAGGGCGGCAGGCTCGACGACCGCGCGCCGATCGTGCTGCTGTATGGCAATGCGCCGGTCCGCCCTGCGGACTGCATTGATCGCGCGGTGGCGCTGTTGATCGAGTCCGGCTGCGACAGCGTGCAGTCGTACCAACCGGTGGGCAAGTACCACCCGTGGTGGACGGCGCGGCTCGGCGCGGACGCCAGTGTGTCGCCCTGGGAGGGCGAGGTGCTGAACCACGGCGTGTTTCGGCGCCAAGATCTGCCGCCGGCGTACATTCCTGACGGAGCGGTGATCGTGCTGACGCGGCGGGCGGTGATGCTGGAGATTCCGGGCGTGCAACCCGGGGCGCACGGGTTCTTTGGTCGCGATCGGCGCGGGATCATCAACCCGGAGGGCTCGGTCGTGGACATCGACTCGCGGATCGACATGCTGGTGGCCGAAGCGATCTTGTGTGAACGCGGCACGGGGGCGACATGAGTACGACAACGGATTCCAGCACGGGTGGAATGCGTGCGCGGGCTCGCGAACTCGCGCGCGATGGCGTGCCGTTGATCATCGCCGAACTGGGCGTGAATCACGACGGATCGGCGGCGCGCGCGCTGGAGATGGTGGATGCGGCGGCGGACGCGGGCGCGGATGCGGTGAAGTTTCAGTTGTTCCGTGCTGAATCGCTGATGAGCAAGGCCTCCCGCCTGGCGAAGTATCAGGCCGGCGCGGGAGAGACCGATCCGCTGGCGATGCTGCGCCGGCTCGAGATGCCGATCGAGCAGATGCGACCCGCGGTGGAGCGGGCCCAGGCCCGCGGCGTGCTGGCGATCGTCACTGTGTTCAGTGTCGAACTCGTCCCCGACGCCGAGCAACTCGCGTGGGACATGTATAAATCGGCGAGCCCGGACATCATCAATCGGCCGCTGCTGGAAGCGATGTTCGACACCGGCAAGCCGCTGATCGTGAGCACAGGCGCGGCGGACGAACCGGAAGTGACGCGAGCGGTGTCGTGGTTGCGGGCGCGGTGCGGGCCGGACGAGGAACTGCATCGCCGACTCGGCATCCTGCAGTGCGTGAGCAGTTATCCCACGCCGATCGAGCAGGCGGCGCTCGGCGGCGTACACGCGCTGCGCCGCGCGTACGCCGGTCCGGTGGGGTATTCGGATCACACGGCTGAACTCGATACGGGCGCGCTGGCGGTGATGGCGGGCGCGTCGATCTTGGAGAAGCACTTTACCTACGACCGCAACGCCAAGGGACCGGATCATGCCGCGAGTCTGGATGCGCAGGGGTTCGCACGCTATGTCGCGATCACGCGACGCGCGTTCGCCGCCCGCGGGCCGCTCGTCAAGGCGGCTCAGGCACTGGAGCAAGACGTTCGCCATGTGTCGCGGCAGTCGCTGGTGACGACGGGCGATCTGAAGGCGGGGCGTGTGCTTGGCCTCGGTGATGTGACGATCAAACGGCCGGGGACGGGCTTGCCGCCGTTTGCGCTGGCGGAGACGATCGGGCGGACGTTGGCGCGGGATGTGGCGGCGGACATGCCGCTGACGACGGACGATCTGCGCGCGTAGTCCGCGTCAGTAATCGGCGAGAGGGACCACGCGGTCGGGGCATTGGTCCAGCCGCGGCGGATCGCTCAGATCGATCGGCAGATAGACGCCGCGTTCGTGGTCGCTGGCGAGCACGACTGCGTTGGGCGGCACGAGCGATATGCCGTTGTCGGCCTTTTCATGGCCGAGGATGAAGAGGTTGACGCCCCAGCGTTCGACGAGGTCCTCGAGTTGCTCGCTGTCGTAGCCGCGACCCCAGATCATCTGGTGGGCCGAGCCCGTGCGGGGCTCGTAATCCTCGGCCGTGAGCTGGCGCGAGAGCAGCGTGGGGTCGAAGCGGTTCATCATCGCGGGCCCGGGCAGGCTGTGAGCACAGAGGATGTCCATCGCGTGCCCGTCGCCGCGCAGGCAGTGGCAGCGCAGCGCGATGGGCATGGAGTAGACAAAGCGACCAACCGCTTCGAGTACGCGCGGGCCGTCATCGCCGAAGACATAGGCGACGGCGTCGTTGAACACGTCGACGGAGCGCACGCCGTCCTTGATGATGCCCGCGTTCTGCACCTGCGCGAGTTCGTGGTTGCCCAGCAGCGTGTGGACACGATCGGGAAAGGCGGCCTTGAGTGCGGCCACGCGCGTGAGCGCGCGATACGAGAAATCCATGCCGTTGAGCAGGCGCGGCGAGTGGATGATCTCGTGGAACGTGACATGCGGCAAGGGCAACCCGTCATCGCCGACGTTGCGCCCGTCGTCCACATCGAGCCGGGCGGCACGGACGAGTTTCGAGAGGTGCAGTGGATTGTCGTGCAGGTCGCCGGTGGCGACGAGTCGTCCGGGCGCGGTGATGATGTCGATGGAGCCCCGCCGACACGGCGCCCCGCGATTGGCGGTCGCCCCCGCGTCGAGCAGGCGCACGACCTCGTCGGCGGACTGGAGATTGAGCGAGGCGATGTCCATCGACACTCACGCGGCGATCACGCACGCCCGCGACGCGCGGACGACAACCCGCATTCGGGTCGGGCAGTTTACGAGGTTTTCGCGTTGAGCGTCAGCATCCGGCTTCGAACGCCGCGACGAAGGCGTCGAAGTCGGTGAAGTCGATGAAGCCGTCGGCGTTGAAGTCTGCGCCCGTCGCGCCCGCTTCGAAGGCGGTGACGAAGGCGTCGAAGTCTGTGAAGTCGACGAAGCCGTCGTCGTTGAAGTCGGCGGGGCAGCGCGGGCAGGTGTCAACGAGTTTCTGCTCCAGCAAGTCCCAGAGTTCAGGGCGCGAGCCCTGATACCCCAGGGCCCACATGCCGACGCCCGCGAGGCCGCGCGTGGTGGCGGCGTCGATCTTGCGGCCCAGGCTCATGGTGTCGTCGTACCAGACCTGATTCCATTGCCCGCTGGACTGCCAGCGATAGAGCGGGGTCTGCGAGGCAAGATCAAAGAGGCGGCCGTAGGTGGCGACGTTGGTCTGCGCGGTGGCGAACGTGACGCTGCCAACGTGGCTGATGACGGTCGAGTACGGCGCGTTGGTGGAGGTGATCCACTGGTTGCCGTACCACGGCATGCCGAGGATGAGTTTCTTGGGGTGCTGCGTGACGACCGCGGCATAGTCGTTGTTGAGTGAGTTGGTGATGTTGAACGAGCCGCCGGTGAGGGGCGCGCTGGGGCCGGTGGTCGTGCTGAAGGAGCCGTAGTAGTCGTAGCCCATGAGGAAGAGTTGATCGGCTTGGGCGGCGACGCTGGCGAGCGGCCAGGACGAGTTCCAGTTGACGGCGGGCGTGGCGATGGAGACTTCAAAGTCGGGCTTGACCTGCGCACGCATGGCGGCGCGGAGTTGCTGGATGAAGCCGGGGACGAGGGAGGGCCAGCCATTGGTGCCCGCGCCTTCGAAGTCGAGATTGATGCCGTCGATATTGGCGACGAGCGGGCGGATGTTGTTGATGAAGGCGTTTCGTGCGGTGGTGGAGTTGAGGAAGTTGCGGGTGGTGGTGGGATCGAAACTCGTGACGACCAGATGGATGCGCACGCCATTGGCCTTGGCGGTGTTGATGGTGGCGTTCCACGGCCAGCCAATGGTGTTGCTGACCGTGCCCGAGGCATTGAGGCCGACGCTGAAGCAGGCGAGGTGGGTGAGCAGGTCCCAGCGGATGTTGCTGGTGCTGGACCAGTAGGGGAGATAGCCAAAGACGGTCCAGCAGGGCTTGGCGGCGCGCGGACCGAAGGAAGGCGCGAGTTGGTCGGCCAGCGTCGGACCGGATGCGTGCGCGGAGGCGTCGCGCAAATGAACGGAGTCGGCGAGTTGAGCTCGCGAGGGCGTGGCGAGGCACGCGAGCGCACATGACGCCACGAAAACCGCGAGGTGACGAAAAGCAAAGAGAGGCCGACGAGTCAACCGCATGAAGAACTCCCGGAACGCTTTTGGAAAGCGGGCCGGAGCGTTTCCGCCCCGGCCCGATGTGGTTTCACACTGTCTCGCAAATCGACGCAGAGGTCACAGGCGACGAGTGGTGCGTGACGTTTTCACTCCGTCCCTGTGTCGCTGCGTCCGTTCGCCTCTTTGCGTTCAGCAACCTGCTTCGAACGCCGCGACGTAAGCGTCAAAGTCGGTGAAGTCGATGAAGCCGTCGTTGTTGAAGTCGGCGTTGGAGTCGCCGGCCTCGAAGGCGGCGACGAAGCCGTCGAAGTCGGTGAAGTCGAGGAAGCCGTCGCCGTTGAAGTCGGCGGGGCAGGGGCTCTCGGCCATGCCGGGGTTGGAGCCGACAAGGCGGGTGGGCGCGCCAACGTCACCCTGGGTGGCGCGGACGAAGTAGTAGTACTGCGTGCCGCCGACGGCGGTGAGGTCAACGAACGAGGTCGAGCCGGTGCTGCCGAGCCCGGTCGCGCCGGTCTCGGTGTTGGAGGTGTTGCGGGTGACGGCGTACGCGGTCGCGCCGGGGACGGTCGTCCACGACACGTTCACTTGGCCGGTGACATTGTCGCTGGCGGTGACGCTGGTGGTGGAGAGAGCCTGAACGGTGAGGCGGTAGAGCTGCGACTGCGTGGGGGTGTCGCCCTCGCCGACGACGGCGTAGTACGTGCCGAGGTTGTCCACGAGGATGTCGGACATGACCTCATTGGTGCCGGCGGCGGCGGTGTTGCCGAGTTTGATCGACGTGACGCCGTTGGTGCCGATGAGGCGGATCGTCATGTCGGCCATCGCGGTGGTGTTGATGTTGCTGCCACTGTTGCACGAGCCGTCGCCGCTGTTCTGGGTGGAGCTGTCGTAGGTCTGGCCAGCGGGGGTGATCGTGAAGGTCATGAGCGAAGGCTGCGCGACGGTAAACGCATACCAGTCGGCGTCGCCGTTGGCGTCGATGCTGGTCGTGGCGGTGTTGCTGATCGTGGGCGAGGGGACGGCGCCGATGACGGTGCCGCTGACGCCGACGGGGATGACGCCGATGGGCTCGGAGGCGCCGGCGTTGTCGTTGGGCTCATAGATGTCGCCGTAGTAGCGCTGCGAGGCGCGGACTTCGTCATGGCGGAGCATGTCAAAGCCGGTGTTGAGGAACGGCTCCATCAGTTTGACGCCGATGGCGGGGCAGACGTGGGCGAAGCCCAGGCCGTGGCCGTGCTCGTGGGTGATGACGTTGCGGAGGAATCGGAAGGTGTTGCTGGCGCTGGCCCAGTTCTCGTTGGAGTCCATGACCATGTCGCCGGACTGGGGGAAGTAGTTGTACGCGAGGACGCCGTTGACGCCGTCATACGGGCGCATGCCGATGCGGACATCGCCGCGTGTCGCCGCGCCGCCGGAGCCAAAGGCTGCGCCGTCGTCGGCGTCCGCGTTGCCGCTGGCGTTGGGTCCGGTGACGCGGGTGTACTTCAGGCCAGAAAGCTGGGCGTAGCGGGCGAAGGAGTTGACGAACTGGGCGATCCAGTTCGCGCGGCCGCCCTGAGCGGCGAAGAGCGTGTCCATACGACTGAAGATGATGTTGTTGCCGCCGTCCCACGCGATGGCGTCGGGCGCGAACGACCAGCGGAGGGTGACGGGGTCGCCCTGCACGCCGATGCTCCATCGCGTACCGAGCTGATAGCGCGGGCCGAAGCCGCTGCCCTGCATGGCCGCCATGAGGGCGGCCTGGACTTCCTGCGAGGGAGGATTGTCGGGGCTAAAGCAGAACGCGACCGGGTCCTTGCGCTCCACGAGCATCTCTTCGCGGGCGACGGGGCTGTCCCACTTCTGGAGGAAGGAGATGTCGCCGGTGCGGAGCGACGCCGGGATGGCATTGGCGTCCATAGGGCCGGTGTACTTCAGTTCGCGCGCCGAGGTGCCCTTGTACGCCGCCAGGCCCGCGACCAGCGCCATCGCCGCCGCCGCCCCGACGCACTTGACAAGGACACATCCGCGCACGCTTGCATCATTCCGCTGCGTCATCTCTGTTCTCCAAAGCGAGACCGTTGAATCAACGGCCCGAACACGACCATCGACGGGCGATGCGGCGACCATGCGCCGACACCGATACCGCCGTTCTGCACACTCCGCGCCCCCGCAGAAACTTGATACTGCTCTCTTCTGTCAGACATGCGCCAACGGTTCCACCCCGGGTGAACACCCAGTGAAAAAACCGCAGCCCAACGTAGTGTGACACGCAATCCGCCGCTCTACAACCCGATCAGGACTCGAATCTGGCGTCTGAAGTCCGAAAACCTCGCCGTGTGCGCACGCCTCACGCGCAACCGGCCTCGAACAGGGTGACAAAGGCGTCGAAATCGGTGAAATCGAGGAAGCCGTCGCCGTTGAAGTCGGCCCAGGGGCTTCCTGCCTCGAATTCGGAGACAAACGCGTCAAAGTCGGTGAAGTCGAGGAAGCCGTCGGCGTTGAAGTCGGCGTCGCAGAGTTGGGTGCAATCGTCGGGCGTGCCGTCGGCGTTGCGGTCCCGTGCGGAGCCGCTGGCGATCTCGATGGCGTCGTCGCAGCCGTTGGCGTTGCAGTCGACGAGGGCGACGGTGGAGATGATGCGTCGCACCTCGCCGATGTTTGAGCCGGGATTGGAGATGACGGCGTAGAGCTCACCGCTGTTGTCCTCGCCGAAGGAGACGAGGCCGAAGCCGACGTTGAGGATCTCGGTGCTGGTGTCGGTGGCGGGGTCGTAGGCATGGATCCAACCGGAGCAATAGTCACCGAAGACGTACTTGCCCCAGAGCGAAGGGATCTTGCAGCCGCGATAGACGTAGCCGCCGGTGATGGAGCAGCCGGTGTTGTTGACAGGGGGGATGTTCGCGCCGTGGTCGTAATCGAAGGTGGGATCGACGTATGGGCCGGGGCCAGCATCGGTGGGCGCGGAGAGGCCGGTGGCGTTGAAGCCTTCGCGGACGCGCCAGCCGAAGTTCTTGCCGCCTTGGTAGCCGGCTTGGCCCGGAAGCTTGGAGTCGTCGTGGGCGGCGACGCGATTGACTTCTTCGCGATCGACCTGGCCGACGTCGGCGATCCACATCTCGCCGGTCTGGCGGTCGAAGGAATTGCGCCAAGGGTTGCGCAGGCCAAAGTGCCAGATTTCGTCGTCGCCGGTGACGCCGACGAAGGGGTTGTTGGAGGGAACGGTGTAGAGGCGGGTGCTGTCGGCGGCGAAGCCATCGTCGTCGGCATTGCCCGGGACGTTGTCCGGGCCATCGATATCGAGGCGGAGCATCTTGCCCAGGAGTTGATTGACGATGTCGAGTCCGGCGTTGATGGGGTCGTTGCCCGAGCCGCCGTCGCCTGTTGCGATGTAGAGCATGGCGTCTGGGCCAAAGCCCATCCAGCCGCCGTTGTGGTTGTTGAAGGGTTGGTTGATCTGGAGCACGGAGGCGTTGGTGGAGGTATCGGCGAGGTCAGGGTTGGCGGCATTGACGCGGAAGCGGAAGATGTTGGTCTTGCCCGCGGTGCCGCCGCCGGCGTTGGTGTAGTTGAGGAAGAAGTAGCCGCCGCCCTGGGAGAAGGGGAGGTTGTACTTGGGATGGAAGGCCAGGCCGAGGAGGCCTTGCTCGCTGCTGGTGGTGACGTTGAGAACGGAGATGAATGGAGTGGCGAGGAGGGAACTGGTGGACTGCTTATAGATGCGGACGCGGCCGGTGGTGTTGCTGCGCTGCTCGACGATGAAGAGGCGGTCATTGTCGCCGGGGGCCTGGGTGACAAAGAGCGGGCGCGCGAGCCCGGTGACGAGGGTTTGGGTCGAGACTTGAGCGATCGCTGGGGCGGCGAGGGCGCAAAGGCCGAGGGCCAGGCCGCAGACGGGGGAGTGGGCGTTTGCCCGAGCGGGGCGGTCGAAATGAGTCATGATGGCACTCCTCTGCAAAGGGCACACACCGGTCCCGGAGGGCGTGCGGGCGCAGAGTCCCCGCCATGCCGCCTGGGCGCGTGCCGAGCACCCAATCTAACCGGGCGGCGGGCGGCGTCAACTCCAATTTTGAAGCAAATTTTCGATACAACTGCATCCGCTTTGGAGTAGACTCGGAAGGGACTGTGCCGGCGGCGGCGTCGCGCGATCATTGTCGACGCAGCCCACCATTTTGGTGTCGCCGATCGGGCATCGGTCGTTTCGAGGACGCTCTTTCCTGTTGCACTTTTCTGGGATGCACCTCATGCACACCCGCGCGTTGTCGTCGCTTGCTCTTGCTTTGGTCATGGTCAGTGGCGGGCCGATCGCGCTGGCGCAGGTGGCGCATTCGCACGCGGGCGCGTGTGATGAGCATTTGCACGCGACGAGCCTTGATGAGATGGCTCGCCCGATGGCGACGTGCGGCAAGGCTGAGGCGATGCGGGCACTGTTCCGGGCCGGGATGGCACCGGACGGGAGCAACCCCGCGTTCAGCCCCAGCGGTGGATATGGGCCGCGAGAGGCCGCGACGGACACCGACGTCACGAACTACAACGTTGACTTTGAGATTTTCCCGTCGACGCGACGGATCACGGGCACGGTGGTGATGACGGTGTACGCGGTGAACGCCGTCAACCAGTTCACGTTCGTGCTTTCGGATGCGTTCACGATCACGGCGATCAGCAGCAACGGAGTCGCGCTGAGCAACGTGCAGATCGCCAACGGCTATCAGCGGCGCGTGAATCTGGATCGGACGTACAACCCCGGAGAGACGTTCTCGTTCGTCGTGTCATACTCGGGGATCACGACAGGCAGCGGCTTCGGGTCGATCACGTGGGGGACGCAGGGCGGGCAAAGCGTGGTGTACACACTGAGCCAGCCGTATTACGCGGGCACATGGTGGTGTACGAAGGACGCGCCGATCGGCGGCCCCGGCGACATGAGCGACAAGGCGACTGTGCAGATCGCGATCACCGCGCCCTCGACGATGGTGAGTTTGTCCAACGGGTTGTTGCAGGGGACGGACACGCTGACGGGCAGTCGCAAGCGGTATCGCTGGGCGACGAACTATCCGACCGCGCCGTACCTGGTGTTCTTCGCGAGCACCAACTACAACCAGTGGACGAAGAACTACACCTACACCAAGCCCGATGGCAGCACGGGGACGATGCCGGTGCAGTTCGCGCTGTATCCGGGCAGTGACAACGCGAGCAACCGGGCGGCGTGGGAGAAGTGCATCCAGATGCTCGCGGCGTTCAAACCGGTTTTCGGCGAATATCCGTTCATCAACGAGAAGTACGGCATGTATCAGTTCGGCTTCTCGGGGGGCATGGAGCATCAGACGTTCACGGGTCAGGGCGGCTTCTGGGAAGACATCACGGCGCACGAACTCGGGCACCAGTGGTGGGGCGACAACGTGACGTGCCGCTTCTGGAACGACATCTGGCTCAACGAAGGGTTCGCGACATTCAGCGAGGCGGTGTGGGAGGAGCGCAAGCCCGGCTCGACGGGGTTGCCCGCGTACTTGAGCGCGATGCTCTCGCGCAGGCCGAGCAACCTGGGCGTGGATCGCGCGGTGTATGTGACCAACACCGCGAGCGAGGGCGCGATCTTCAACTCGGACTCGAGTTATCGCAAGGGCGCGTGGGTGGTACACATGCTCCGCCGCGTGCTGGGAGAGACGGCGTTCTGGAATAGTCTCGCGGCGTATCGCGCGATGTATCAGGGTTCGGCGGCGACAACCGACGACTTCCGCGCGGTGTGCGAGACGGTCAGCGGCATGAACCTCGAACGGTTCTTTGATCAATGGGTCTACCTGAGAGGCACGCCGACGTACAACGCGGGGTTTGTCACGCGGACCGTCAACGGCAAGAACTATGTCAAACTGTCGCTGCGCCAAACGCAGGACGTGACCTTCCCGGTGTATCAGATGCCGGTGGACGTGCGCGTCACTCGCACGGGCGGCACGTCGTCGTTTGTCATCAACAACGATCAACTCACGAGCGGCTATGTGCTGCCGATGGGGAGCGCGACCGGCGCGAGCGCGGTGACACTCGACCCCGACGGATGGATTCTGACCAAGGCGAAGAACAGCGAGGCGCATGTGGCGAGCGCGCCCGCGCTGGTGGAGGCGAACCCCGCGATCAACGCGACGCTGGAAGCCGCCAGCGTGAGCAGCGTGAACCTGTGGTTCAGCGATCCGGTGACGCTGGGGTCGGGGGCGTTCACTGTGCTGCGCAACGGCACGACGTCGGTGCCCTTCAGCGTGGTGAACACGCCGGCGCAGAACAAGGTGACGCTGAACTTCTCGGCGACGCTGCGCGGCGGGACGTACAGCGTCATTGCCAACGCGAACCAAGTGACGGCGGGCGGGATCGCCCTCGACGGCGAGACGCCAGGCGGCGCGCTCAAGTCGGGGCTGGTCGCTTCGTTGCCCAGCGGCGACGGTCAGCCGGGCGGCGACGCGGTGGTTTCGTTCTTCCTGAACGGGCCGCCGTGCGAGGCGGACTTCAACGGCGACGGCTTTCTCGACTTCACCGACTTTGACGGCTTTGCGAGCGCGTTCGAAGCGGGAAGCACGAGCGCGGACTTCAACGCCGACGGCTTCCTCGACTTCACCGACTTCGATGCGTTCGTGGCGGCCTTTGAGACCGGGTGCTGACTTTACAACGCCACTTCATGTGTGGTGGCAACAGCTGATCTTCTCAAGGGCGACTCCGCGTTGGCGCAGTCGCCCTTCTCCGCTTTTGGTGTGCGATCGTTTCGAGTCAGCGATGTTCTTCTGGTGGTACTCGATCACCGCGACGAGCCGCTCAAGCACTCGGGAGCTGACGTCGCTTTGGTTCCACGATGCCCGGATCAGCAC
>Ga0164290_1001027_pt1 | contig 57954 bp, 55 predicted proteins | sample Micstemetagenome_FD_108782 | JGI IMG/M metagenome (GOLD analysis project Ga0164290, IMG submission 108782) | Contaminated culture microbial community from soil near Moab, Utah, USA - Microcoleus steenstrupii SON62 (Illumina Assembly) | ecosystem: Environmental > Terrestrial > Soil > Soil crust...
CACCGACTATGTCTACATCTTCCAGGCGGCGGGGATCGTGCTGCTGATCGCCATGATCGGGGCCATCGTCCTGACCCTGCGCCACAAGCCCAACATCAAGCGCCAGAAGCCGCACGACCAGGTGACCCGCGACCGCAATACGGCCGTCGAGGTCAAGGGCGCGGTCACCGGAGCCGGCGTCACCCCCGAGGATCTGGTCTGATGGACATCACCCTGCAGCACTATCTGGCGGTGGGCGCGATCCTGTTCACCATCGGCGTCTTCGGCATCTTCGTGAACCGCAAGAACGTCATCATCATCCTGATGTCGATCGAGCTGATCCTGCTGGCGGTGAACATCAATTTCGTCGCCTTCTCGGCCTATCTGAACGACGTCCAGGGGCAGATCATGGCCATGTTCGTCCTGACCGTGGCCGCGGCCGAGGCCGCCGTAGGGCTGGCCATTCTGGTGACCTTCTTCCGCAACCGCGGCGACATCGCGGTTGACGACGCCTCCGTGATGAAGGGCTGACCGTGGATCTCGCGCTTCTCGTCACCCTCGGCGTCTTCGCCCCGCTGCTCGGCGCGGTGGTCGTCGGCCTGTCCGGCCGGCGGCTTGGCGACCTCGTCTCCAAATCGATCACCACCGGCCTGCTGTTCTTCTCCTGCCTCGTCGCCTGGATCGTGTTCAGCCAGTGGACCTGGGGCGGGCTCGAGGCCTTCACGGTCGAGCTGTTCCCCTTCATCAATGTCGGCGACTTCCAGTCGGTCTGGTCGATCCGCATCGACGCCCTGTCGGCGGTCATGCTGGTCGTGGTCACCAGCGTGTCCTCGCTCGTCCACCTCTATTCGTGGGGGTATATGGCCGAGGATCCCGACAAGCCGCGGTTCTTCGCCTACCTCTCGCTGTTCACCTTCGCCATGCTGGCGCTGGTCACCGCCGCCGACTTCATGCAGCTGTTCTTCGGCTGGGAAGGGGTGGGGCTGGCGTCCTATCTGCTGATCGGCTTCTGGTACAAGAAGTCCACCGCCAGCGCCGCGGCCATCAAGGCCTTCGTGGTCAACCGCGTCGGCGACTTCGGCTTCGCCCTCGGCATCCTGACGGTGTTCTGGATGTTCGGCACCATCCAGTTCGCCGAGCTGTTCCCGATGATCGCGGAACGGGCCGGAACGGGCTGGGTCTTCCTCGGCCACACGTGGTCGGCCCTCGACCTGGCAGGCGCCCTGCTGTTCGTCGGCGCCATGGGCAAGTCGGCCCAGTTCTTCCTGCACACCTGGCTGCCCGACGCCATGGAGGGCCCGACGCCGGTGTCGGCCCTGATCCACGCGGCGACCATGGTGACCGCCGGCGTCTACATGGTCTGCCTGCTGTCGCCGATCTATGAGTACGCGCCCGTCGCCTCGGCGATCATTGCGCTGGTGGGCGCCGTCACGGCCCTGTTCGCCGCCACCGTCGGCCTGGCCCAGAACGACATCAAGCGGGTCATCGCCTATTCGACCTGTTCGCAGCTGGGCTACATGTTCTTCGCGGCGGGCGTCGGCGCCTACCAGGCCGCCATGTTCCACCTGTTCACCCACGCCTTCTTCAAGGCCCTGCTGTTCCTCGGGGCCGGCTCGGTGATCCACGGCATGCATCACGAGCAGGACATGCGGAAGATGGGCGGGCTGTGGAAGCTGCTGCCCGTCACCTATGCGGTGATGACCATCGGCACCATCGCCATCACCGGCCTGGGCATTCCCGGCGTCGGCGGTCTGGCGGGGTTCTATTCCAAGGACTCGATCATCGAGAGCGCCTTCGCCTCGTTCACCAACGGCCATTCGGCCATGGGGCTGTTCGCCTTCCTGGTCGGCATCCTCGCCGCCGGCCTGACGGCCTACTATTCCTGGCGTCTGGTGTTCATGACCTTCCACAACAAGCCGGTGTGGAAGGACGCGCATCACGACGGGCACGCGCATGACGATCATGCCGCACACCCCGCCCAACTCGAGACGCATGACGAGCCGCTGGCCGACGACGGCCACGCCCACGACGATCACGCGCACCACGGCCCGCTGAAGCCGCACGAGAGCCCGCCGGTGATGCTGGTTCCGCTGCTGCTGCTCTCCGTCGGCGCGATCGCCGCAGGCTTCGTCTTCGCCCCCTGGTTCATCGGGCACCACGAACATGACTTCTGGCGCGGCGCCATCTTCGTGGCCGAGGCCAACCATGTCCTGCATGACAGCCACTCGGTTCCGACCTGGGTTAAGTGGTCGCCGCTGGTGCTGACGCTGATCGGCACCTTCGCCGCCTTCTGGCTCTATGTGATGAAAGAGGGCATGGCGCGGCGCATGGCCGATCGCGGCGGCGTCGTGCACGGCTTCCTGTACAACAAATGGTATTTCGACGAGCTGTATGACGTCGTGTTCGTGAAGGGCGCGCGGGCGGTCGGGGACGTGTTCTGGAAGGTCGGCGACGTGAAGATCATCGACGGGGGCGGGCCCAACGGCATGGCCTGGCTGTCACGCAAATTCGCGGGCGGCCTGGCCCGGTTCCAGTCCGGCTATGTCTATTTCTACGCCTTCGTGATGTTGCTCGGCCTCGCCGGCTTCCTCGCCTTCGCCATCTATGCGTGGGGAGCCTGATCTTGCCCCAGATCCCCTACATCCTCAGCATCGTCACCTTCCTGCCGCTGGTCGGCGCGGGCCTGATCCTGCTGGCGCGCCTGCTCAACAAGGGCGGCGCCGACGGCGCCGCGCGCTGGATCGCGCTTGCGACCACGCTGGTCGCCCTGGCCGTGTCGGCCGTGCTGGTCGCGACCTTCGACCCGTCCAGCGCCGCCTATCAGTTCGTCGAGCGTTACGTCTGGTTCGCGGGCGCGCAGTACCACATGGGCGTGGACGGGATTTCGATCCTGTTCGTCCTGCTGACCGCCTTCCTGATGCCGATCTGCATCATCGCCAGCTGGAACACGATCAAGGACCGGGTGGTCGACTATATGATCGCCTTCCTGGTGCTGGAGACGCTGGTCATCGGGGTGTTCACCTCGCTGGACCTGTTCCTGTTCTACATCTTCTTCGAGGGCACCCTGGTGCCGATGTTCATCATCATCGGCGTCTGGGGCGGGGCGAACCGGATCTACGCCGCATACAAATTCTTCCTCTACACCCTGTTGGGGTCGGTGCTGATGCTGCTGGCCATGCTGTGGATGTGGCACACCGCCGGCACCACCAGCATTCCGGCGCTCAAGGAGTACGCCTTCTCCACAGAGGCCCAGACGCTGTTGTGGCTGGCCTTCTTCGCCTCGTTCGCGGTCAAGATGCCGATGTGGCCGGTCCACACCTGGTTGCCGGACGCCCACGTCCAGGCGCCGACGGCGGGGTCGGTCATCCTGGCCGGCATTCTGCTGAAGCTGGGCGGCTACGGCTTCCTGCTGTTCAACCTGCCCATGTTCCCGCAGGCGTCGCAGATGTTCGCGCCGCTGGTGTTCGCCCTGTCGGTGATCGCCATCGTCTACACCTCGCTGGTCGCCTTCCGGCAGACGGACATGAAAAAGCTGATCGCCTATTCGTCGGTGGCGCACATGGGCTTTGTCACCATGGGCATCTTCGCCGGCAACGACCAGGGCGTGCAGGGCGCGGTGTTCCAGATGCTGAGCCACGGCCTGATCTCGGGCGCGCTCTTCCTCTGCGTCGGCGTCGTCTATGACCGGATGCACACCCGCGAGATCGCCCTGTACGGCGGCCTGACGGCCCGGATGCCGTGGTTCGCGGCCATCTTCATGCTGTTCACCATGGCCAACGTCGGCCTGCCGGGCACCTCCGGCTTCATCGGTGAGATCCTGACCATGGTCGGGATCTATGAGGTCTCGACCTGGACGGCCTTCGTCGCCGCCTCCGGGGTGATCCTCTCCGCAGTCTATGCGCTGACGCTGTACCGCAACGTGATGTTCGGGGAGATCACCAATCCGGCGATGAAGGCGATCACCGACGTCGACAAACGCGAGCTGCTGATCTTCGCTCCGCTGATCATCGGCACCCTGTGGCTGGGCGTTCAGCCCGGTCTGGTGCTGGACTACACCGCCGCCTCGGTCGAGGCCCTGACGACTGCCTATCGCGCCGCGATCGGCGGGTGAGACGATGATGCCTGATCTTATCTCCGCCCTGCACCTGTCGGCTCCGGAAGCCACCCTCGCGGTCGGGGGCCTGGTGCTGCTGATGCTCGGCGCCTTCATGGGCGAGAAGAGCGCGCGCCTGATCTCCATCCTGTCGGCGGCCCTGCTGGTCGCGGCCACGGCGGTGACCGTGACGGGCCCGCTCGGTCAGGCCTTCAACGGCGCCTATGTGGCCGATCCGCTGGCCGTCTACGGCAAGGCGGTGATCTTCCTGTCCAGCGCCGTCGCCATCATTCTGGGCGACGGCTGGATGCGCCGCGCCCGCATCGCCAAGTTCGAATATCCGGTCCTGATCGTGCTGGCCTCGGCCGGCATGGGGATGATGGCCTCGTCCGGCGACCTGATCTCGCTCTACGTCGGCATCGAGCTGCATTCGCTGGCCCTCTATGTGCTGGCCGCCTACCACCGCGACGACCTGAAGGCCTCGGAAGCCGGGCTGAAATATTTCGTCCTCGGCGCGTTGTCGTCGGGCCTGCTGCTGTACGGCGCCAGCCTGATCTACGGCTTCACCGGCTCGATGCGGTTCGATGAGATCGCCGCCTATGCCGCGGCCAATGAGTCCACCGGCCTGATCTTCGGTCTGGTGTTCCTGATCTGCGGCCTGGCCTTCAAGGTCTCCGCCGCGCCGTTCCACATGTGGACGCCCGACGTCTACGAGGGCGCGCCGACGCCGGTCGTGGCCCTGTTCGCCACCGCGCCCAAGGTCGCGGCCATGGTGCTGATCGCCCGCACGCTGGAGGGGGCCTTCGCCGGGTCGCATGACCAGTGGGCCCAGGTGCTGATCCTGATCTCCCTCATCTCCTTCGCAGTCGGGGCTTTCGGGGGCCTGGTGCAGAAGGACCTGCAAAGGCTGCTGGCCTATTCGTCGATCGCCAATATCGGCTACGCCCTGCTGGGCATCGCCGCCGGGACCACGCTGGGCGTCCAGGCCATGCTGGTGTTCATGACCCTGTATGTCATCGACCAGTTCGGCTTCTTCGCCATCCTGCTGTCGCTTTCGCGCGGCGGCAGGCCGGTGCGGCGGATCGCCGATCTCGCCGGCCTTCGCAAGGACAAGCCGGTGACGGCCATTGCGCTGACGGTGCTCAGCCTGTCGGTCCTCGGCATGCCGCCGCTGGCGGGCTTCTGGGCGAAATTCTACGTCTTCGGCGCAGCCGCCGACGCCGGCTACTGGATGGTCGGCGCCGCCGGCCTGGTGGCCTCGGTTGTGGCCGGCTTCTACTATCTGCGGATCATCAAGCTGATGTGGTTCGATCCGGCGCCCCAGGGCCTGGCGCCGACCGACGCCTCGCCCGTCGAGGCGAAGACCATCGCCTGGGCTTCGGCGGCCTTTTCCTTCCCGCTGGTCATCGTGGCCATCGGCTGGATCGACCATTTCGCCGCGACCGCCGCGACTGGTTTCGGAGCCGGGTAGGGGCGGATGCCCGCCGCGCCCGTCCTGCTGCTCGACCAGACCGACTCGACCAATGCGGACGCCCGCCGGCGCGCCGAAGCGGGCGAGGCCGGCCCGCTGTGGATCGTCGCGCGGCGGCAGACGGAAGGCCGGGGACGGCGCGGGCGGGCGTGGGACAGCGAAGCGGGCAATCTGTTCGCCACCCTGCTGACCACCACCCGCAGGTCGCCCGCGGAGGCGGCGCAGGTGACCTTCATCGCCGCCCTGGCCGTGGCGGACCTGCTGGACAGCTGGGCACCGGCGTCGCTGGTGACGATCAAATGGCCCAATGACGTGATGCTGGCGGGCGAGAAGGCTGCCGGCGTGCTGGTCGAGTCTGGGGCGCACGAGACCGGCGGCCTGTGGCTGGCGGTCGGGATCGGCGTCAATCTGGTCCATGCCCCGGAGGGGACCGAGCGCCCCGCGACCGCCCTGGCCCATCACCTGCGCGGGGACGCAGCGGCGGCGCCGTCGATAGAGGCGGCGGCTGCGACGCTGGCTGGGGCGTTCGCCGTCTGGATGGACCGGTGGGAGGCGCTGGGGTTCGAGCCGATTCTCGACGCGTGGCAGGCGCGAACGCCGGGGCTGGATGGTCCCGCCGTGGCACGGCTGGGACGCGAGACGGTCGAGGGCAGGGCCGAGGGCGTGGCGCCCGACGGCGCGCTGAAACTGAGGCTGGCGGACGGAAGCCTGCGGCTGATCTCCGCCGGCGACGTCTTCTTCGGGGAGGCCGCGTGATGCTGCTGGCGATCGAGCAAGGCAATACGAACACGCTGTTCGCGGTGCACGACGGAACGGACTGGATCGCCCAGTGGCGCACCGCAACCGAAAGCAGCCGCACGGCCGATGAATACGCCGTCTGGCTGAGCCAGTTGCTGGCCATGCGCGGACTGTCGATCGGGCAGCTGGACGGCTGCATCATCTCCAGCGTGGTGCCGCAGTCGATCTTCAACCTGCGCAACCTGTCGCGCCGCTATCTGTCGGTCGAGCCGCTGGTGATCGGGGACAATGTCGATCTGGGCATGACGGCGCGGATCACCAAGCCGAGCGAGGCGGGCGCCGACCGCCTGGTCAACGCCATCGGAGCGCACCTGGTCTATCCGGGCGATCTGATCGTCATCGACAGCGGCACGGCCACGACCTTTGACGTGATCGCCGCGGACGGGGCCTTCGAAGGCGGTGTGATCGCGCCCGGGATCAACCTGTCGCTGCAGGCCCTGCACGAGGCCGCCGCAATGTTGCCCCGCATCGCCATCCAGAAGCCGGAGCGCGTGATCGGCAAGGACACGGTCTCCAACATGCAATCGGGCGTCTTCTGGGGCTATGTCGCCCTGATCGAAGGCCTGGTCGCGCGCATCAAGGCGGAGTGGGGAAAGCCCATGACCGTGATTGGAACGGGCGGCGTGGCCAGCCTGTTTGAAGGCGCAACAACATCCATCGACCGGTTCGATCCGGACCTGACTATCCGCGGCCTCCTCGAAATCTGGCGGCGGAATACCCACATCAAGGACCTATGAAAAAGAACACCAACGACGAACTCGTCTTCGTACCGCTCGGCGGGTCGGGCGAGATCGGTATGAACCTCAACTGCTACGGCTACGGCCCGGAGGCGAACCGCCAGTGGCTGATCGTCGACGTCGGCGTCACCTTCGGCGATCTGTCGACGCCCGGCGTGGACGTGATCGTGCCCGATCCCGCCTTCCTCGAGGGCGAAAATATCCGCGGCATCGTCCTGACCCACGCGCACGAAGACCACATCGGCGCCCTCGGCTGGCTGTGGCACCGCATCAAGGCGCCGATCTACGCCACGCCCTTCACCGCCTTCCTGGTGCGCGAGAAGCTGCGCGAAGCGGGCATCGTGAACGAGGTGAAGATCATCGAGGTGCCGCTCAGCAGCACGATCGATCTCGGCCCCTTCCAGGTGACGATGATCACCATGACCCATTCGATCGCCGAGCCGAACTCGCTGGCGATCAAGACCCCGCTCGGCACGGTCTTCCACACCGGCGACTGGAAACTGGACCCCAGCCCCGTCATCGGTCAGCCGACCGACATCGCCGCCATCACCAAACTGGGCGACGAAGGCCTTCTGGCCATGGTCTGCGACTCGACCAATGTCTTCGTCGAGGGGCAGGCGGGCTCCGAGCTGGACGCCCAGGCCGGACTGATCGACCTGATCGGCAGCCTCAAGACCGGCCGTATCGCGGTGGGCTGTTTCGCCTCGAACGTCGCGCGGATGGTCAGCGTCATCAAGGCCGCCCAGCTGGCCGGTCGCCGCGTGGCCCTGGCGGGCCGGTCGATGCACCGGATCACGGCGGCGGCGCGCCACGTCGGCCTGTTCAACGACAGCCAGCGCATCCTGACCGAGGAAGAAGCCCGCGTCTGGCCGGCCGACCAGATCCTGTATCTGTGCACCGGCAGCCAGGGGGAGGACCGCGCGGCCCTGTCGCGCGCCGCCCAGGGCACCCACCCCATGATCAAGCTGGGGCTGGGCGACCACTGCATCTTCTCGTCGCGGGTCATCCCCGGCAATGAACTGGCCATCGCCGCCCTGCAGGACAAGCTCGCCGACCGCGGCGTGCGCCTCTACACCGAGAAGGACCATCCGCACGTCCACGTGTCCGGCCACCCTTGCCGGGACGAGATGAAGCAGATGTACGCCTGGGCCCGGCCGCGGATCGCCGTGCCGACCCACGGCATGCGCCGGCACCTGGCCGAGCACGCCAACATGGCCAAGGACCTCGGGGTGCCCGAACAGGTGACGCCGCGCAACGGCGACATGGTGCGTTTGGCTCCCGGTCTGGCGGCCATCATCGACGAGGTTCCCAGCGGCCGGCTGTACGTCGACGGCGGGCGGCTGGTCACCGAACAGGGCGAAGCTCTGCATGAGCGTCGCCACGCCTCGACCAACGGGGTGCTGATCGTCAGCTTCGCCATGGACAAGCGCGGCAAGATCGTCAGCGACATCGACGTGCGCGCCATCGGTCTGCCCGGGGACGCGGAATCGCCGCTGGGCGACGCGCTGGACAATCTGGCGGAACGCGTCGAACAGGCCGTGATGAAGCTGAAGGGCCCGGCGCTGGAGGACGAGATGGTCATCGAACAGGCCGTGTCGCGGGCGCTGAAGAAGGCCAGCCAGCAGATCTGGGACCGCCGCCCGATCGTCGAGACGGTCATCCTTCGGCTCTAGGCCCACGGAGCCCCGCCGATGAACGAGCGCGTGGGCGATCGGTTGAGGGCGCGGGGGCGCGCGACGCTGGAGCATGTCCGGCACGCGCGCCACCCGCTGCACGGCTGGCGCAAATGGAGCCTGATCCTGCTGCAGGCGGTGCTGGGCTTCATCCTGCTGTTCGCGACGGTGAACCTGACACTTAGCCTGACCGCCTTCAGGGGCGCCGATCCGGTCGCGCGCGCGATCCACGAGCTGCGCGGCCTGTGGTTCAGCCCGGCCGACGGCAAGGCGGTGTCGCCGGACGCCTTCGCGGCCCTGTACGGCGATGCGCTGGGCAAGGAGCCTTCGGCGGCGGAAATCCACGACTGGTTCGCCGACGAGGCGGAGCGGGGCGTCTTCCTGCTCGACCACGTGATGGCGGACCACATCCTGCGGCGGTTCGGGAGGATCGACGCACGCACCCTGCCGTCGGGCGTCTATGTCGGCGCCCATGCCCTGGGGCCGGACGGCGATCCCTGGGTCGGGGCGACCAAATGGCCGGCGCATTATCTGATGTTCCCCCGGCACGCCTACATCCTGGTCGTGCCCGAAACGGGCCCGGCGATCGTCTTTTCGGCCAGCCAGAACGCCAAATTCGACCCCGCCCTGCCGGACGGCGACCGGCTGGGCGCGCGGATGGCGACCTATGATCCCGACGCCTACGACTTCCCCAGCTCGGGACAGGCGCTCCACGAGATGACTCTGATCACCGACGATCCCGCCCGCGTGGCCGGGGCGCCGGCGGCGTTGGAACAGGCCCGCCAGGCGCTGGACGCCAGCGGCCTTCGTTACGGTCTGCTGGCGCCGAATTCGAACACGGTGGTGGGCTGTATCCTCGAAGCCTCCGGCGAGATCAGCCGCGCCCAGCGCAGCCGCATCCTCCTGGCCGTGCGAGCCCCCGGAATCGGCGCGGATTGCTGGTAATCTTTGAATCCCGGACGGGGCCTACCTATAAGGAGCCGAATCCGCCGCCCAGGACCGCTTCCATGCCCGACGCCCCGCCCGAGTTTCTCTACAAGCGCGTCCTGCTGAAGGTCTCGGGCGAGGTCCTGATGGGGGACCAGGGCTATGGAATCGACCAGAAGACTGTCGCCGACGTGGCCAAGGCGGTCGCGGATGTCGCCCGAGAGGGGATCGAGATCTGCCTCGTCATCGGCGGCGGCAACATCTTCCGGGGACTGAGCAAGGCCGCCGGCGACATGGAGCGGGCCACCGCCGACTATATGGGTATGCTGGCCACGGTGATGAACGCCCTGGCCATGCAGGCGGCGCTCGAGAAGATCGGCGTCCAGACCCGGGTGCAGAGCGCCCTGACCATGAACGCGGTGGCCGAGCCCTATGTGCGGCGCCGGGCCCTGCGTCACCTCGAAAAGGGTCGGGTGGTGATCTTCGCCGCCGGGGTGGGGGCGCCCTTCTTCACCACTGACTCCGGCGCCGCGTTGCGGGCCGCCGAGATGGGTTGCGACGCCCTGCTGAAGGGCACCAGCGTGGACGGAGTCTATACGGCCGACCCCAAGAAGGATCCGAATGCAACGCGGTACGAGACGCTGACCTATCACGATGTGCTGGCCAAGGACCTGAAGGTCATGGACGCCTCGGCCATCGCGCTCATGCGTGACTCCGGCATTCCGATCGTGGTCTTCTCGATCCGGGAAGACAATTCGCTGCGCCGGACGTTGACGGGGGAGGGGACGTTCACCGTCATCTCGTCCGCCAAGGCCGCCTGAGCCGCAAAAAGACAAGAAAACGCGAGAGAAACGACCATGGCCAAGCCCGATCTGAAGACCTACCGCGAGCGGATGGACAAGTCCGTGTCCGCCCTGAAGGAAGAGTTCAACGGCCTGCGCACCGGCCGCGCCAACGTCGGTCTGCTGGATCCGGTGCAGGTGCAGGCCTACGGCTCCAACGCTCCGCTGAACTCGGTCGCCGCCATCAGCGTGCCGGAGCCGCGCATGATCTCGGTCAATGTCTGGGACAAGTCGATGGTCGGTCCGGTCGAGAAGGCCATCCGCGCCGCCGGTCTGGGCCTGAACCCGATCGTCGACGGCCAGACCCTGCGCATTCCGGTGCCGCCGCTGACCGAGGAACGCCGCAAGGACCTGGCGAAGCTTGCCGGCAAATACACCGAGCAGCAGAAGATCGCCGTCCGAAACGTCCGCCGCGACGCCAATGAGGATCTCAAGAAGGCCGAAAAGGCCGGCGAGATCAGCCAGGACGAGCAGAAGAAGATGGAAGCCGAAGTCCAGAAGGACACCGACGCGGCGATCAAGCGCATCGATGAAGCCTTGAGGACCAAGGAAGTTGAGATCATGCAGGTTTGACGGCGCGAATTGCCCTAGGATACGCCCTGCATGCCCGCCGAGCCCCTTCATCCCGCGCCCACTGACGGCCCGAAGCACGTCGCCCTGATCATGGACGGCAACGGGCGCTGGGCCGAGGCGCGCGGTCTTCCGCGGGCCATGGGGCACCGTGAGGGCGTGCAGGCGCTGAAGCGCACGGTCGAGGCCGCGCCGCGGTTCGGCATACGGTGCCTGACGGTGTTTGGCTTTTCGACGGAAAACTGGAGCCGGCCGGCCGACGAGGTGTCGGACCTGATGGGGCTGGTCCGGTCCTATGTGGTCAGCGACCTCAAGCGGCTGGAGCGCGCGGGCGTGAGGGTCCGGGTGCTGGGCCGCCGCGCAGGCCTGCCGGCCGATATCGTCTCGATCATAGAGCGGGCCGAGGCGTCGACGTCCCGCAACGACAAATTCATCCTCCAGGTCGCCTTCAACTATGGCGGCCGGGCCGACATCGTCGACGCCGTGCTGCGCCACGCCGAGGACGTGCGGGCGGGGCGCGCCTCGGGCCCGCTCGACGAGGAAGCGCTGGGCCTTCGGCTGTCCACCGCCGGCGCGCCGCCGGTCGATGTGATCGTCCGGACCTCGGGCGAGCAGCGGCTGTCCAACTTCCTGCTTTGGGAATCGGCCTACGCCGAACTGGTCTATCAGAACGTGCTCTGGCCCGATTACGGAGCCGAGGGGCTGGCCGACGTGATCGAACAGTACCGCAACCGTGATCGCCGCTTCGGCGGACGGAACACGCCGGTGGACGTCGCCGCACCTGCCCTTGCGGCCGGCTGATGGCGTTCCGGGCCCGCGACATTGGCCTCAGGGCCGCATCGGCCGTCGTGCTGGCCCCGGCCGCGGTTCTGGCGATCTGGGCCGGAGGGCTGTGGTTCCTGGCGCTGATGCTGCTGGCCTGCGGCCTGCTGGCGGTTGAATGGGCCATGATGAGCGCGGCGCGGGCCTGGCGGGTGATGGCCGGCGCCGTCGCCTTTGGCCTCGTCGCCGGGGTGGTCGCGGCTCATGCCGAGCAGCTCTCGCTCGCGCTCGTCATGCTGGTGTTCGGGGCGGTCTCGGCCGGCCTGTTCGCACGCAACCGGGGGCAGGAGGCGCTGGATGCGGCCTACGGGGTGCTCTACCTCGGCTGGCCCGCCGTGCTGCTGATCTGGCTGAGGGACGTTGACACCGCCATCGGCCTGGCCTGGACTGTGTCCGCCTTCGTGATCGCATGGGCCTCGGACATCATGGCCTATCTCGTCGGCAGCCTCGTCGGCGGGCCCAAGCTGTGGCCGCGGTTCTCACCCAACAAGACCTGGTCGGGCTTCATCGGCGGGCTGGCGGCCGGCACGGTCGCGGGCGCCCTTCTGGCGACATTCCTGGATCTCGGCATCGGCCCCGCCTGGGGCGCGGTCCTGGGTCTGGCCGCAGCCCTTGCGACCATGGCGGGCGACCTGTGGGAGTCCGCGCTCAAGCGCCGCTATGGCGTGAAGGACGCCGGTCAGCTGATTCCCGGGCACGGAGGTTTGCTGGACCGGGTCGACGGCTTGATGTTCGCCGTGGTCGTGGTGGCCTGCGGACGGCTGATCGCCGGCATGACGGGCGTCGCCTGATGATCCGCCGGCGCGTGACGGTGCTGGGTTCGACCGGGTCGGTCGGCTGTTCGACGCTGGACCTGATGGACCAGGCCGAGGCCGCCGGCAGCGGGGCCTTTCAGGTCGAAGCCCTGACCGGCGGCGCCAATATCGGGCGACTGGCCGAACAGGCGCGACGCTGGCGGCCGAAGCTGGCGGTCACAGCCGATCCGGCGAGGCTGGGCGAATTGCGGGACGCCCTGGCCGGCACCGGGATCGAGGCTGCGGCCGGCGATCAGGCGGTGATCGAGGCGGCGGCCCGGCCGTCCGACTGGATCATGGCGGCCATCGTCGGGGCCGCGGGTCTGCGCTCGGCATGGGCAGCCGCCTCGACCGGCGCGACCCTGGCGCTGGCCAACAAGGAGAGCCTGGTCTGCTGCGGCCCCGCACTGATCGAGCGGGTCAGGCAGTCCGGAGGCCGGCTTTTGCCCGTCGATTCCGAGCATTCGGCCATCTATCAGGTCTTTCCGCATGACGCCCCGGAGCAGGTCGCGAAACTCATCCTGACCGCCTCGGGCGGGCCGTTCCGGGCGACGCCGCGCGAAGCCCTCGCCGGAATCACCCCTGAACAGGCGGTCGCGCATCCCAACTGGAGCATGGGCGCCAAGATCTCGGTCGACAGCGCCACCATGGCCAACAAGGGACTGGAGGCCATCGAGGCGGCCTATCTGTTCGACATGGCGGCGGACCGGATCGAGGTGGTGGTCCATCCGGAATCCGTCGTGCACAGCATGGTCGAATACGTCGACGGCTCGACCCTGGCCCAGATGGGGCCGCCGGACATGCGCACTCCGATCGCCTACGCCCTGGCGTGGCCCGCCCGGCTCGCCTGGGACGCGCCGCGGCTGGACCTCGCCGCGATGGGCCGCCTGACTTTCGAGGCGCCCGACGAAGACCGGTTCCCGCTCCTGAAACTCGCGCGGCAGGCTTTACGGGCCGGCGGGGTCGCCCCCATCGTGTTCAACGCCGCCAACGAGGTCGCCGCCCTTGCCTTTCTTGACCGTCGGCTGGGCTTTCTCAATATTGCCGCAGTCGTCGCCGACACCTTGTCGCGCGTGACGGCCGCGGGGGTGGATTCCGGTTCGAGCAGCGCCTGCGATGCGGCCCTGGCCGTGGATGAGCAGGCGCGGCGGATGGCGGAATCGATCATCCACGGCATCGCTGCGGCGGCCTGAAAGGCGGAGGACCGATAACGGCATGACGGGATTCCTCGGTCAGGCGCTACTCTACATCGTGCCGTTCCTGCTGGTGCTGACGTTCATCGTCACCATCCATGAACTGGGCCATTTTCTGGTCGCCCGCGCTTTCGGCGTGAAGGTCGACCGGTTCTCCATCGGTTTCGGCAAAACCATCGCCGCGCGTACCGACAAACACGGCGTCGAATGGCGGGTGGCGTGGCTGCCGCTGGGTGGATACGTCAAGTTTTCCGGCGATCTGGACGCCTCCAGCGTGCCGGATCAGGCGGGGCTGGCGGAACTGAAGCAGCGGGTGATCGCCGAGAACGGCGCTGGCGCCGAGCGGGACTATTTCCATTTCAAGCCGATCTGGCAGCGGGCGTTGATCGTCGCGGCCGGACCGGCGGCGAACTTCCTGCTGGCGATGGTCCTGTTCACCGTTCTGTTCAGTGTCGTAGGCGAGCAGATCGTCGCGCCGCGGGTGGCCGCGGTCGTGCCCGGCAGCCCGGCGGCTACGGCCGGTTTCCAGCCGCGCGACCTGATCACGGCCGTGAACGGACGGCCCGTTCAGGAGGGTATGGAGGTCACGCGCACGGTGATCATGAGCGCCGGCGATCCGCTGCGGTTCACCGTGAACCGGGGGGGGCAGCTGGTGAACCTGGTCGCCACGCCCGAGCGCCTGCTGGTCGAGGACGAGCTCGCGGGGCGGGTGCGTATCGCCCGCATCGGTCTGGAAATGCAGCCGTTGCCGCAGGATTTCCACTTCCGGCGCCTGAATCCGGTCGAGGCGGCGGGCAAGGGCGTTGAAATGATCGGATCGACGGTCGCGACGACCGGCACCTACATCGGCCGCATCTTCACCGGCAAGGAATCCGGCGATCTGCTCAACGGGCCGCTGGGAATCGCCAAGGCTGCCGGCGGGGTCACCCGTCAGGCGGTGGCGGCGAATCCGGACCCCGGCTACATGGCCGCCAACCTCGCCCTGACATTTCTTCAGTTCGCCGCCATAGTTTCGATCGGAATTGGCATTGTTAATCTGCTGCCGATTCCGGTTCTGGATGGGGGGCATCTGCTGTTCTACGCCTATGAAGCTGTGGCCCGCAGGCCAGTCCCCGCACGCGTTCAGGAGGTCGGCTACCGTGTCGGTCTTGCTTTGCTGGCGGGATTGATGTTGTTCGCCACCTGGAACGACTTGCAGAAGCTGAGCCTGTTCAAATTCCTCGGCGGGCTCGCATGACGAGCCGACGCCAGCCCCCGATGGTTTCCCGTATGATCCGACAAGATGCGTCCGCCCTTCGTTTCGCCAGGACCCTGAGTCCCAGCCTGCTGGTCCTTGCGGCCGCGGCCGGACTGGCGGGGCCTGCGCTCGCCCAGGGCGCGGCTCCCGCCGCACAGCCCGCGCCGGCCCAGGCAGGTCCGCCCCCCGCCGCCCAGCCTGCGGCGCCGCAGGAACAACGCGTCACCGTCAACCGCATCCTCGTGCGCGGCAACCAGCGGATCGACCAGACGACGGTCCTGTCCTATCTGCCGATCCAGCCGGGCGACGCAGTCGATCCGGTGATTCTGGACGTGGCCGTGCGCACCCTGACCCGCACGCAGCTGTTCGCCGACGTCCAGCTGGGCGTCCAGCCGAACGGCGATCTGGTCGTGGAGATCGTTGAAAACCCGATCATCAACCAGGTGGTGTTCGAGGGGAACGGCGCGGTCAGCGAGGACAAGCTGCGCGAGGAAGTCACCCTGAGGCCCCGCGGCATCTACACGCGCGCCCGGATCCAGGAGGACGTCGGCAAGATCGTCGAACTGTACCGCCTGTCCGGCCGCATTTCGGCGACGGTGACGCCCAAGATCGTCCAGCTCGACCAGAACCGGGTCGATGTGGTGTTCGAGATCAACGAGGGGCCGGAAACCGGCGTCCGCGCGATCACCTTCCTGGGCAATTCGGCCTTCTCGGACAGCGACCTGCGCGAAGTCATGGTCACGCAGCAGTCGGCCTGGTACCGGCTGTTCACCACCAACGACAACTACGACCCCAACCGCCTGGACTACGATCGCGAGCAGCTGCGGAAATTCTACACCAATCGCGGCTACTACGACTTCCGTGTGCTGTCGGCGATTTCCGAACTGGCGCCGGACGACAGCGCCTTCGGCATCACCCTGACCGTTGACGAGGGCGACCGCTATAATTTCGGCGCGGTTGACGTCGTCACCGAGAATGACCGCCTCAACCCCGATTTCCTGAAGCTGCTCCTGCCGATCCGTACGGGCGACCTGTACGAGAGCGACAAGATCGAGTCGGCGGTCGACGCCCTGACCTTCGCGGCCGGCTCGGCGGGCTACGCCTTCGTCGAGATCGAGCCGAGCTATCGCGCCAATCCCGAGACCGACACCGTCGACGTCACCTTCAACGTCAAGGAAGGCCAGCGGGTCTACGTCGACCGGATCAACGTCATCGGCAACACCCGCACCCTCGACAACGTCATCCGGCGCGAGATGATGCTGACCGAAGGCGACGCCTTCAACCGCACCCTGCTGGAGCGTTCCCGCAACAATCTTCGCGCCCTCGGCTTCTTCAAGGACGTCACCGTCGAGGAGGCCCGCGGCACGGCCCCGGACCGGTCGGTGGTCAATGTCACCGTCACGGAACAGCCCACGGGCGAGCTGTCGCTCGGCGCCGGCTTCAGCTCGGTCGACTCCTTCGTCGTCAACGTCGGCATCACCGAACGGAACTTCCGCGGCCGCGGACAGAACTTCGTCGCCCGGGTCGAGTGGGGTTCCCTGCGCCAGCAGGTCGACCTCCGCTTCACCGAACCCAAATTCCTCGGTCGCGACCTGCGCGCCGGCTTCGACGCCTTCCACTCGCGCTACGACCTCAGCGAATACTCCTCATACGACTACCGTTCGACGGGCGGCGGCGTGCGCTTGTCGTACCCGCTGAACGGCTATACCCTGCTCAGCACCCGCTACTTCCTGAAGAGCGACGAGATCATCGTGCCGCAGGGCTATTGCGCCGGCGGCCGCGGCGCCACCGCGCTTTGCGACCAGGTGGGTTCCTTCCTGAACTCCTCCGCCGGCTACACCCTTCTTGTCGACCGTCGGAATGACCCGATCCGCCCGACCCGCGGCTGGACCGGGAGCCTGCGACAGGATTTCGCCGGCATCGGCGGAGACGTCAACTATGTGAAGACCGAGGCGGATATTTCGGCCTACTGGGGCATCACGCCCTCGTGGATCGTCACCGCCACGGCCTCGACGGGCTATATCAGCGGCTGGGGCGGCGACCCCATCCGGATCAACGACCGCTTCTTCAAGGGCGGCAACAGCTTCCGCGGCTTCGAGACCGCCGGACTCGGCCCGCGCGACCTGACCTCTGGCACCAACAACGACGCCCTGGGCGGCAATTTCTACGTCATCGGCACGCTTGAGATGACGGTGCCGAACGGGTTGCCCGAAGAATACGGCATCCGAACCTCGATCTTCACCGATGTCGGCACCCTGGGGGTTCTCGACGACCGCTACACCACGACCACGGGCGGGGTGCCGAACCCCAATATCGTCGATGACCTTGCCCTGCGCGCCTCGGCCGGCGTCAGCATCCACTGGCGCTCCCCGATGGGACCCATCCGGTTCGATCTGAGCCAGATCATCGGCCAGGAAGACTACGACAAAACAGAAACGTTCCGCTTCTCGACTTCCACCCAGTTCTAGCGCGGGCGCTTCGTCCGCATCAAAGGTTCACGATGAAACTCTTCGCAATTGGCGCCTTCGCGCTCGCGTCGCTGGCTGCGGGCTCCGCAGCGGCTCAGGCTCAGGCTCCTGCCAACCCCGGTCCCGTCCTGCCCGGCGTCTGCGTCTTCCATAACGACCGCCTGCTGGCCCAGTCGACCGCGGGACAGTCCGTCCAGGCGGGCATGCAACGCCTGATCGCCGAAGTTCAGGGCGAGCTCGCCCCTTACGGCGCCAGCCTCCAAACCGAGGCCCAGCGGCTGCAAGCGGGCGGTCAGGCGGCGGATCCGGACGGATCGGCCACCCGGGCCTGGCAGACGCGCGCCCAGGAGGCGCAGCAGCTCGAGCAGACCCGTCAGGCCGAACTTCAGTACACCCAGCAGGTCCAGGTCCGGGCCATCGCCCAGGCCGCCGATCCGATCCTGGTCGCCGTCTATCAGGAGCGCGGCTGCGGACTGCTGCTGGACCGCTCTGCGGTCTACATTTTCAACACGGCGATGGATGTGACCGACACGGTCATCCAGCGCCTGAATACGGCCCTGCCGACGTTGAGCTTCAACCGCCTGCCGGTTCCCGTTCAACCGCAGCAGTAGGCGGCCATGCCCGATCCGCGGTTCTTCGAAAGCCTGCCGGCGCTCAGCGTCAGTGAGCTGGCGGAACGGGTCGGAGGCGAAGTAATGCGCGGCGGAGATCAGCAGGTCTCCGCCGTGGCCCCTCTCGCATCCGCAGGAGCGGGCGATGTCGCCTTCATGGGCGACCGCAAGTTTGTCGCCGCGCTCGGCCAGAGCCGGGCGGGCTGCGTGATCCTTCCGGCGTCGGCGCTCGAGGCGGTTTGCGCCGACGCCGCCGTCATCACCACCGATGAACCTCAGGCCGCCTGGGCGCGGGCCTCTATGGCCCTGCACCGCGCGATCCCGCTCACCGGGGCGCCGCATGAGGACGCGGCGGAGGACGATACGGTCGTATTCGAGCCGGGCGCCGTGGTTGGCGCCGGGGCGAGGATCGGGCGCGGCACGCGCATCGGCGCCAACAGCGTCATCGGACCGGGCGTCCAGATCGGCCGTGACTGCGTCATCGGCGCGAATGTCACCGTCGCCTTCGCCCTCGTCGGCGACCGGGTCCGCCTGATGTCCGGCGCCCGCATCGGAGAGGCCGGATTCGGCGCGGCGCGATCAAGGACGGGACCGGTGGACGTGCCGCAGCTCGGCCGGGTGATCCTTCAGGACGGAGTCACGGTCGGAGCCAACTCCTGCATCGACCGGGGAGCCTTCGACGATACGGTGGTCGGCGAGAACACCAAGATCGATAATCTGGTGATGATCGGCCACAACTGCGTCATTGGCCGCAACTGCCTGCTGGCGGCGCATACGGGCATCTCCGGCTCTGTCATCGTCGGCGACGGGGTGATCTTCGGCGGCAAGGCGGGGATTGGCGACCATATCCGCATCGGCGAAGGCGCACGGGTCGCGGCCGGCGCCGGCGTGCTGGCGGACGTTCCTGCGGGCGAGACCTGGTCCGGCTATCCGGCCAAACCCCTGCGTCAGTTCTTGCGCGAAACGATCTGGCTCGCCAAACAGGCGTCTGGAAAGGCGCGGGCATAGCGTCGACGGCGAGGAAGGCCGCAGGATGAGCAGCGACGGCAAGATCGACTACGCCGAGGTGATGCGAAGGCTGCCGCACCGCTACCCCTTCCTGCTCGTCGACAAGGCCGAGGATTTCGTGCCCAACACCTCGATCACGGGCATCAAGAACGTCACCCACAACGAGCCTTTCTTCCCCGGACATTTTCCGATCGATCCCGTCATGCCCGGGGTCATGATCATCGAGGCGATGGCGCAGACGGGCGCGCTTCTGATGTCCAAGTCCATGGACGTCAGCGTCGAGGGCAAGGTGATCATGTTCATGTCGATCGACGGCGTGCGTTTCCGCAAGCCGGCCCGGCCCGGCGATCAGTTGCGGATGCAGGTGGTGGTGACGAAGAGGCGAGGCGACATCTTCAAATTCCGCGGCGAGACCTTCATCGACGGCAAGCTGGCCTCGGAGGCTGATTTCGCCGCCATGATGGTCACCGTCGACAAGCCGGTCGCCGCGTGAGCCGCATCCACCCGACCGCCCTGGTGGACGGCGCCGCCGTCCTCGCCGAGGGCGTCGAGATCGGCCCCTGGAGCGTGGTCGGCCCCGGCGTCGTGCTTGAGGCGGACGTGCGTCTGGCCAGTCACGTCGTCGTCCAGCAGGATACGCGGGTGGGCGCCCGAACGGTGATCCATCCCTTCTGCGTCATCGGCGGCGATCCCCAGCACGGCGGCTACAAGGGCGAGGCGGTCCGGCTGGAAGTCGGCGAGGATTGTCTGGTGCGGGAGCACAGCACTTTCAATCGCGGCACGCCGGTCGGCGGCGGGCTTACCCGGATCGGCAGGGGCTGCATGTTCATGACCGGCGCCCACGTAGGGCACGACGCGATCGTCGGGGACAACGTCACCTTCGCCAACCATGCGACCCTCGGCGGACACGCCGAGATCGGGGACCGGGTGTTCCTGGGCGGCCTTGCGGCGGTGCATCAGTTCGGCCGGGTCGGGCAGGGCGCCATCATCGGCGGGCTGGCGGCGGTCACCCGCGACGTCATCCCCTACGGCTCGGCCTGGGGCAATCACGCACGCCTGCGGGGCCTCAACCTGATCGGTCTCAAGCGCAAGGGCTATGACAAGGCGACGGTCCGCAGGCTGCTCGCCGCCTTCCGGGATCTGTTCGAGGCCGGCGGCGCCTTCGCCGATCGGCTCGACGCCGTCGAGGCCGGTTACGCCGACCTGCCCGAGATCGTGGAGATCACCGGCTTCATCCGCAGCGCCGGCAAGCGGCCCCTGTGCCTGCCGGGCGAATGAGCAAGCTGGGCCTCATAGCCGGTGGGGGCGCCCTGCCGGTCTCGGTGGCGGCGCGATGCGAGGCCGAGGGTCGGCCGGTCTTCCTGGTGCGGCTGGCGGGGTTCGCCGATGCCCATCTGGCGCGCTATCCCGGAGTCGACGCCGGCATGGCCGAGATCGGCAAGGTCCTGTCTGCGCTCAAGAAGGCGGGATGCACCGCCGTCTGTTTCGCAGGCACCGTCAGCCGCCCCGATTTCAGGGCGCTGAGGCCGGACCTGAAGGGGGCGACCCTGCTTCCGGGCATCATTGCGGCCGCGGCCCAGGGCGACGACGCCCTGCTGCGCAAGATTCTGTCGGTATTTGAGGCCGAGGGCTACGCCATCGAGGGGGCCGACGACATCCTCGGCGGAGAAAGCCTGCCGGGTGGACCCCTGGGTGCAGTGTCGCCGACACCGCACGACCTGGCCGATCTGAGAAAGGCGCTTTACGTCGCGGAGAAGGCCGGCGAACTGGATATCGGTCAAGGGGCGGTGGTGTGCGAGGGCCTGGTGTTGGCCGTAGAGGCGCAGGAGGGCACGGACGCCATGCTCGCCCGGGTCGCCAGCCTGCCCGCCGACCTGCGCGGCTCTGCCGGCGCCCGAAGGGGCGCGCTCGGCAAGGCGCCCAAGCCGATCCAGGATCTGCGGGTCGACATGCCGGTGATCGGCGCCCGCACGGTCGAAATGGCCGCCGCGGCGGGCCTGGCCGGCGTGGGCGGGGTCGCCGGCAAGCTGATCCTGATCGACCGCGCCGGACTTGTCGAAGCCGCCGACCGACTGGGCGTGTTCGTCTGGGGCGAGGACCGGTGAGCCGCCCGCTGAAGGTCATGCTGGTCGCCGCCGAGGCCTCGGGAGATTCCCTGGGTGCGGGTCTGGCCGCGGCGCTGAAGAGCCGCCTTGGCCCGGATATCGTGTTCGTCGGGGTCGGGGGCCCCCGAATGGCCGAGCAGGGCGTGGAGAGCCCGTTCGACATTGCCGAGCTTTCGGTGCTGGGATGGCTCGAAGGCCTGAAGGCCTACGGGATCGTCCGGCGGCGGGTGGCCGATACGGCGGCGCTCGCCCGGACGGAGAGGCCCGACGTCGTGGTGCTGATCGACAGCTGGGGCTTCACCATCCGTGTCGCAAAGGCGTTGAGGGCCGCCTTGCCGGGCGTGCCGCTGATCAAATACGTGGGGCCCCAGGTCTGGGCCTCGCGACCGGGGCGGGCGAAGACGCTGGCGGCGACGGTCGACCATCTGCTGGCCCTCTACGCCTTCGACGCGCCGTGGTTCGAGCGTGAAGGTCTGGCGACGACCGTGGTGGGCTCGCAGGCCCTGCATATCGACATGAGCGGGGCCGATCCCGCCGCGTTCCGGGCTTCGCGCGGCGTCGCGGCGGACGCCCCCCTGCTGGTCGTTCTGCCGGGCAGCCGCCCTTCGGAGATCCGGCTGATGACGCCGGTCTACGAGGCCGCCGTCGCCCGTCTGAAGGCCGCGGATCCATCGCTTGAAGTGGCCGTGATCGCCGCCGGGACGGTCACCGTGGATGTGACGGCGCGGGTCGCCACATGGCCGTTCCGCGCGCATGTCATCGGCGAGGACGGGAAATACGCCGCCATGCGCGCCGCCACGGTCGCCCTGGCCACCAGCGGCACCGTCTCGACGGAACTGGCGCTGGCGGGGGTTCCGATGGTGATCGCCTACCGCTTCCAGCCGCTCAGCTATGCGATCATGAAGCCGTTCTTCACGGGCAAATACGCCACCCTGTTCAACCACGCCGCTGACGCGGAAATCGCCCGCGAACTGATCCAGGACGACGCCACGCCGGAGAAGGTGGCGGCGGAAGTCGGGCGGCTGCTGGCCGATCCGGCGGCGCGGGCCGAGCAGGCGGCGCGGCAGACCGCAGCGCTGGACCGGATGGGTCGCGAGGGGCGGGATCCGTCGCAGATCGCGGCCGATGCGGTGCTCCGGTTGATCGCCAACAAGGCGAGGCCGGCCTGATCCCTCGCGTCCGCGGCGGGTAGAGGCGACGATCGCCGGAGCGCCTCGACGAAAAACGCCGGGGTAGGGCCCCGGCGCTTGCCGTGTCACGGTTCCGGTCAGCCGCGCGACTGGATCGGCACGTAGTCCCGTTCGGTCGGGCCGGTGTAGAGCTGGCGCGGGCGGCCGATCTTCTGGCCGGGATCGGCCATCATTTCCTGCCATTGGGCGATCCAGCCGACGGTGCGGGCCAGAGAGAACAGGACGGTGAACATCGAGGTCGGGAAGCCCATCGCCGACAGGGTGATGCCCGAATAGAAGTCGACGTTCGGGAACAGTTTGCGCTCGATGAAATATTCGTCGTTCAGCGCGATCCGCTCCAGCTCCTTGGCGACCTGGAACAGGGGATCGTTGGGATCGCCGACGGCGGCCAGCACCTCGTCGGCGCTCTCCTTCATCACCTTGGCGCGCGGGTCGTAGTTTTTGTACACGCGGTGGCCGAAGCCCATCAGCTTGTATTTCTTGGCCTTCACGCCCTCGATGAACTCCGGGATCTTGTCCGGGGTGCCGATCTCCTTGAGCATGTTCAGCGCCTCTTCATTGGCGCCCCCGTGCGACGGGCCCCACAGGCAGGCGATGCCGGCGGCGATACAGGCGAAGGGATTGGCGCCCGAAGACCCCGCCAGACGGACGGTCGAGGTCGAGGCGTTCTGCTCATGGTCCGCGTGGAGCATGAAGATGCGGTCCATGGCCTTGGCCAGCACGGGATTGACCACATAGTCCTCGGCCGGGACGGCGAAGCACATGCGCAGGAAATTCTCGGCGTAGGTCAGGTCGTTGCGCGGCGAGATGAATGGCTGGCCGATGTGGTATTTGTAGGCGCGGGCCGCGATGGTCGGCATCTTGGCGATCAGGCGAATGGCCGAGATGTTGCGCTGCACCGGATCATGGATGTCGAGGCTGTCGTGATAGAAGGCCGACAGGGCGCCGACGGTGCCGACCATGATCGCCATCGGGTGGGCGTCGCGACGGAAGCCCTCGAAGAAGCGGTCGAACTGCGAATGCAGCATGGTGTGCATGGTGATGCTGCGTTCGAAGGCCTCGTATTCAGAGGCGGTCGGCAGTTCGCCGTGCAGCAGCAGGTGGCAGACCTCGATGAAGTTGGACTTCGACGCCAGCTGATCGATCGGATAGCCGCGGTGCAGCAGGGTGCCGATATCGCCGTCGATGAAGGTCAGGGCGCTTTCGCACGAGGCGGTCGAGGTGAAGCCGGGGTCGTAGGTGAAGGCCTCGGTCGCGCCGTACAGCTTGCGGATATCGATCACGTCGGGGCCGGTCGAGCCGGAGAGCACCGGCAGGTCGACGGACTTGTCGCCGTAGGTGAGCGTCGCCGTGCCGGCGGGTTTTGCTTGTTCGGTCATATCAGCCCCTTGGTTCGGTCGGCGGCCTGTCGCGGGGAGGCGACGGCTGAGTGGTGTCAGTAACGTCAGATAGTCTGTTGCAGCGCATCATCCAAGCGCCCGAGGCTTTCTTCCCGCCCCAGGGCGGCCAGCGTCTTCGCGATATCGGGCGAAACGCCGTCGCCGGTCAGGGCGGCGCGCACCGCGGGTCCAATCTTGCCGAAGCCGACGGCCTCTTCCTCGGCGAAGGCCTTGAGTTCGGCCTCGAGCGCGAACACGTCCCAGCTGGCGAACAGTCCGAGGCGGTCGCGGAGGCGGCCGATCCGCGCGCCCGAGTCGCCGGCCAGCATCGGCAGGGCCTTTTCATAGATGGCCAGCGGCCGGACCTTGAGGGCGAAGGCGGTCTGATCGGCCAGTTCGAGCACGGTCTTCGCCCGATCCTTGATGAACGGCATGGCGCGAAGCAGCCGCGACTCGTCGTCCGGACCGAGGGCGTGACCGCGGGCCAGATGGACGTCCAGCGTCATCTTGGCCAGGCGGTCGTCGTCGGCGAGGCGGATCCAGTGGGCGTTGACGTGGGCCAGCTTGTCGAAGTCCAGCCGGGCGGGGGCCTTGCCGACGCCCGACAGGTCGAACCATTCCATGGCCTGTTTGTCGCCGAACAGCTCGTCGTCGCCGTGGGCCCAGCCCAGCCGCGCCAGATAGTTGCGCATCGCCTCGGGCAGATAGCCCATCTCGGCGTATTCATGCACGGCCTGCGCCCCGTGCCGCTTGGACAGTTTCGCGCCGTCGGGCCCGTGAATCAGCGGGATGTGGGCGAAGCTGGGCCGCGCCCAGCCCAGCGCATCGTAGATCAGGCTCTGGCGGGCGGCGTTGTTCAGATGATCGTCGCCGCGGATGACGTGGGTCACGCCCATGTCGTGGTCGTCGACGACTACGGCCAGGTTGTAGGTCGGGGCGCCGTCGGAGCGGAGCAGGACCAGATCGTCCAGATCCTCATGGGCCCAGCTGACCGCGCCCTGGACCTCGTCCTCGACGGTGACCTTGCCGGGCAGGGGGCGGCGGAAGCGGACGACGTGCGGCTGGCCCAGGTCGTCGACCGTGGGTTCGCGGTCCCGCCACGGCGATTCAAACGTCCGGCGTTCGGCCTTGGCGAGGTCGCGCAGGCGGCCGGTCTCCTCGGCCGAGGTGAAGTCGCGGTAGGCGCCCCCGCGCTCCAGCAGCTCATTGACCACCTCGCGATGGCGGTCGGCGCGGCTGAACTGGAAGACCGGCTCTTCATCCGCGAACAGCTCCAGCCAGCTCAGGCCGTCGAAAATGGCCTTCACCGCCTCGTCGGTCGACCGTTCACGGTCGGTGTCCTCGACCCGGATCAGGAACTTCCCGTTGCGTCCCCTGGCATACAAATAGTTGAAAAGCGCTGTGCGTGCGCCTCCTATGTGCAGGGAACCCGTCGGCGAAGGGGCGAAGCGCGTGACGACAGCGGGCGTGGGATCGGGCCGGGAATCCGTGGGAGAGGTCATGGCGGGCGTTATAGCGCCGGCGCCGGCGAATCCCACCCTTGGCGCGCGCCTGCGCGCCTTCCTGTCCGAACAGGTCGCGGCCCAGACCCTGAGATGGCGGCTGTGGGCGCCCGTGGCCTTCGGCGGCGGCTGCGCCGTCTATTTCTCCCTGAAGGCCGAACCGCCGGTCTGGCCGCTGATCGCCTTCGCTGCGCTGACGGCCTGCCTCTGGCTGGGCGCGCGTCGGCGGGGGCTCGCCAGAATATGGACGCTGGGCTTGATGATGCTGGCCTGCTTGGCGCTCGGCGTCGCCGTGGCCAAGCTGAGGACGGATGCGGTCGCGGCCCCGATCGCGCCCGCCACGGACGAGCCGACCGTGGTCGAGGGCTGGGTCATCGACGTCGACAGCCCGGGGGCGGCAGGCCCGCGGGTGGTGATCGCGCCGGTCCGCATCGAGGGGCTTTCGCCCGAGGCCACGCCCGAGCGGCTGCGGGCCACCGTGCGCGGCGCGGCGCCCGAGCCGGGACAGGCGGTGCGGCTGTTCGCCATCCTCAATCCGCCGCCGGCCCCGGCCAGTCCCGGCGCCTATGATTTCGGTCGCAATGCATATTTCCAGAGCCTGGGCGGGGTCGCCTTTGCGCTCGGCGAGACACGGCCGGCGCATCTTCCGGCGCCGCCCTGGACCGTCCGCGCGGCCATGGCCGTGAACGGCCTGCGTTACGATCTGGCGAAGCGGATTGTGGCGCGGCAGGGCGAGCGGACCGGCGGCGTGGCCGCCGCCATGACCACGGGCCACGAGGCCTGGCTGGACCCGGCCCAGGTCGACGTCATGCGCGATTCCGGCCTGGCGCACATCCTGTCGATCTCGGGACTGCACATGGCGGTGGTGGGCGGCTTCGCCTTTTTCCTCGTGCGTCTGCTGGTGGCTGCCTTTCCGTGGCTGGCGCTGCGCGTGTCCGGCAAGAAGGTCGCGGCCTGGGCGGGGCTGATCGCGGTCGGCGTCTATCTCGTGATCTCGGGGCATCCCCCGCCGGCCGAGCGGGCGGCCATCACGGCCTCGATCGCCTTCATCGCCATCCTGCTGGACCGGCAGGCGATCACCATGCACGCCCTGGCGGTCGCCGCCTTCGCGGTCCTGCTGCTGCAGCCCGAGGCCATCGTCACCCCGGGCTTCCAGATGTCGTTCGCGGCGACGGCCGCCCTGGTCGCGCTGGTCGAGGCCTGGCCGGTCCGGCCGCGCGAGATTTCGGCGCCCCTGCCGATCCTGATCGTGCAGCGGGCGGGCGCCTGGCTGGGTGCGGCCGTTCTGGCCAGTCTGGTGGCGGGGGCGGCGACCGGCCCGTTCGCCATGCAGCATTTCAACCGGACCGCCATGTACGGCCTGCTGGCCAATCTCGCCACGGCGCCGGTGTCCGACTTCATCATCATGCCCGCCCTCGCGCTGGGAGCGCTGCTCGAGCCGCTGGGCCTGGGCGGTCCCTTCCTGTGGCTGGCGGGGCAGGGGATCGGCATGATGCTGGCGATCGGCGAATGGACCGCAGGGCTGCCCCGCGCAGTCAGGACGGTGGCCAGCGCCCCGGGCTTCGTCCTGCCCGTCGCCTTTCTCGGGGTGCTGTTCTGCTGCCTGTGGCGCGGGCCGTTGCGTTGGCTGGGCCTGCCGTTCGCCGCGGCGGTGATGCTCTGGCCGCGCGAGCCGACGCCGGATCTCTGGATCGGGGACGGCGGGACCAATGCGGTCTTCGTCGCGGGCGGGGAGGCGGTGGTGATGCGTTCCGGCGTGCGGCAGTTCGCGGTCGACGTCTGGTCGCGGAGGCGGGGCCAGACTCTGGTCGAGCGAGCCCCCGAGGGGTGGGCGTGCACCCGCTTTTCCTGCGCGCCGGCCAAACCCGGCGCGGGGCCGTTGGCCATGTGGTGGGGCCGACGGACGCCGACGCAGGAAGAGGTCGACGCCCTGTGCAGGTCGGCGCCTGTGGTCAGCGTCCGGGCGACACTCGCCGAACTGCCGCCCGCTTGTCGGAGCCGGCTGGTGCTGGACGGGACGGACTATGCCCGGGGCGGCGCGGTCGAGCTGTGGCGGGACGGCCTGGCGTCAGCCAATCGCTGGCGCGCGGTCTGGGCCGCCGAGGTGCGCGGAGACCGACCCTGGAGCAGGCTCGGCGACCCTGACGTCAGTGATAGCGGCGGATGAGCCCGACCAGCTTGCCCTGGACCTCGACCTGGTCGGGGCCGAAGATGCGGGTCTCATAGTTGCGGTTGGCGGGCTCCAGCGCGATCGAGGCGCCCTTCTTCCGCAGCCGCTTCAGGGTCGCTTCCTCGCCCTCGACCAGGGCCACGACGATCTCGCCGGAGGTGGCGGTGTCGGTCGATTTGATGATCACCATGTCGCCGTTGAGGATGCCGGCCTCGATCATCGAGTCGCCCTCGATCTCCAACAGATAGTGTTCGCCCGCGCCGAGCATCGCCTCGGGCACCGGATAACGGGCGGTTTCGTGTTCGATGGCGGCGATGGGCGTTCCCGCGGCGATCTTGCCCATCAGGGACAGTTCGCGGGTGTCGTTGGCGGGTTCGGCGGCCATGGGGCGTCCGCCGCCCTCAATGACCGAGGGGGCGAAGCCCGCCCGGCCGCGCGGCGCGCCGGCCGTGGCCTGATCCGGCATCTTGGTCACTTCCAGCGCCCGCGCCCGATGCGCCAGACGCCGGATGAAGCCGCGCTCCTCCAGCGCCGTGATCAGCCGGTGGATGCCCGATTTGGACGCCAGATCCAGCGCCTCCTTCATCTCGTCGAACGAGGGGGAGACGCCCGTCTCCTTGATGCGTTCGTGGATGAACATCAGCAGTTCGTGCTGTTTGCGCGTGAGCATGGCGACCTCGAAGGCGAATCCCGTTGCGGGAACGCTAGCGGAACAAACCGCAAACGTCCACAAGGTGTTCCTGTGCTGTTCCGGTTAAGGTCCGGTTACCGGCCCCGAGGCCCGTCAGCGGTCGGGCCAGAGCAGATACAGGTTGTCGACGGTCGCCGAACCCGAAGCTTGCCGAAGGTACCCCAGCGCCACCACGGGATCGCCCGCGTCGCGAACGAAGACGCTCTCTGTGCCGGGGGGCAAGGGATGGATGTTGGCGTTCGCCGGGGTTTCGCCGAGATCGCGGTAACCTGCATCTCGCAGAACGACGCGGGCGTCGGCGACCGTCATGGCCGCGCTGAAAAGGGGCAGACGCCAGATCCGATGGCGGGCGGCGGGCGACGGGCAGAGTCGTGGGCGGATGTCGGGTCTCCCGGCGGCTCCATAGGCCTCTCCGCACGGGCGGCTCAGTCGCTCCATGCTGACCCGGGGACCGTCCATGTCGGCGTTCGGGGGCGGACCGAGCCGCATCGCGAGGCCGTCTGGAGAGCGCGCATCGGCCGCGGCGAGGACATCGACAAGTCTCCGGAAGGCCTCGCGCTCGTCTCCGGCAAGGGGCAGCGGCGCCTCGATCCGGTCGCCGCTGTCCTGCGCGACGCCGGGCGCCGGCGGCGTCGTCCGCCAACTGTTGTCCGGGGCGGGCGCCAGTTCGAGGTGGGCGGGCTGACCCGCGGCGGCGGGCATGTAGACCGCGATGCTGCGCTCGTTCGGATCCGGCGCAAGCCCCGGGGGCAGTTCGGCGCACCCGCCAGCGATGGTCAGGGCGGCCAGGACCGACAGGCGCACGTTCATCATCCGGTGTCCTCGATATCCTGCATCATAGCAGAGACCAGATGCCTCCCGGGTGACGAATCCTGACCGGACGGCGCGAAGACCGCTCAGCGCATCAAGGCCCGCGTCGCCGCCTCGACATTCGCCTGTCGCATCAGGCTTTCGCCTACCAGTACGGCCTGGGCATGGGCGTCCGAAACCCGCCGGACGTCGTCCGGCGTGAAGACGCCGCTCTCGGCCACCAGCAGGGCGCGGACGGGACTGAGGATGGCGAGGCGTTCAGTGACCGCCAGATCGACTTCGAACGTCCGCAGGGAGCGGTTGTTGATGCCCACCAGATCGCCCCCCAGCTTGCAGGCGCGGGCCATCTCCGCCTCGTCGTGGGTCTCGATCAGGGCGTTCATGCCGAACCGCTCCGCCTCGGCCAGCAGGTCGGCGGCGAGGGCGTCGTCGATCATGGCCAGTATGATCAGGATGCAGTCGGCGCCGAGGGCGCGGCTCTCCGCGACCTGCCAGGGATCGACGAGGAAGTCCTTGCGCAGGCAGGGCAGGGCGGTCGCAGCGCGGGCGGCGGCGAGGAAGGCGTCGTCGCCCTGGAAGCTGGGGCCGTCGGTCAGGACCGACAGGCATTGCGCCCCGCCGCGCTCATAGGCGCGGGCGAGGGCGGGCGGGTCGAAATCGGCGCGGATCAGGCCCTTCGACGGGCTGGCCTTCTTGATCTCGGCGATCAGGGCGGGGCGGCCTGTGTTCTCGACATGGCGTTCGAGGGCGGCGCGGAAGCCGCGTGGGGCGGACGCCTGACGGGCCCGCGCCTCGACGGCGTCCTGCGACAGGGCCGCCTTTCGCCGGGCCACGTCCTCGCGCTTGTAGGCGGCGATCGACGCCAGAACGTCGGTCACGCGGGGTCTTCCTCGATAGTGGTGTTGGTGGCCTCGACCAGATCGGCGAGCGCTTTCGCCGCGCGGCCCTCATCAATGACCGCGGCCGCCTGCGCCGCGCCGTCGGCCAGATCAGGGGCGCGGTCGGCGACGACCAGGGCGGCCGCGGCGTTCAGAAGGACGATGTCGCGATAGGCGCCCCTGGCGCCGTCCAGCAGGGCGCGCAGGGCGACGGCGTTCTCTTCCGCGTCGCCGCCGCGCAGGGCGGCGAGGTCGGCGCGAGGCAGGCCGGCGTCCTCGGGCGTGACGGTGAAGCGGCGGACGGCGCCGTCCTTCCATTCCGCCACCTCGGTCTCGCCCGTGGTGGTCAGTTCGTCGAGGCCCTGACCATGAACCGTCCAGGCGCGGGTCGCGCCGAGCCGGCCGAGAACCTCGGCCAAGGGCTCCAGCAGGCGGGGGTCATAGACGCCCATGACCTGACGTTTGGCGCCCGCCGGATTGGACAGCGGGCCCAGCAGGTTGAAGACGGTGCGGAAGCCGATCTCGGCCCGCACCGGTCCGACGTGGCGCATCGCTCCGTGGTAGGCGGGGGCGAACAGGAAGGCGATGCCGGCCTGATCCAGCGAACGGCGCTGCTGTTCCGGCGTCGCCTGCAGATTGACGCCCAGCACGGACAGCACATCCGAGGAGCCGGACTTCGAACTCATGGCCCGGTTGCCGTGTTTGGCGACCTTCAGCCCCGCGCCGGCCAGCACCAGGGCCGCTGCGGTGGAGATGTTGAAGGTGTGCTGGCCGTCGCCGCCGGTGCCGCAGGTGTCGATGGCGTCATACGGATGCTCGAGCGTCCGCGCCGCCTCGCGCATGGCCGTCGCGAAGGCGGCGATCTCCTCCACCGTCTCGCCGCGGATGCGCAGGGCGGTGACGGCGGCGGCGACCTGGGCCGGGGTCGGCTCGCCGCGAAGGCAGGCGGCGAAGAAGGCGTGGGCCTCGTCGGCCGACAGGACGCGGCCGTCGACCAGCCTGGCCAGCAGGGGTTTGAAACCGTCGGCCATCAGACCATGGCCGTGCGTCGGACGTTGGCGAGATCGAGGAAGTTGGCGAGCAGGTCGTGACCGTGTTCGGTGGCGATGGATTCGGGGTGGAATTGGACGCCGTGGATCGGGCGGGTCCGGTGCGCCAGACCCATGATCTCGCCATCGGCGGTCCAGGCGGTGACCTCAAGCACGTCCGGCAGGGTTTCGCGGCGCACGGCCAGCGAGTGGTAGCGCGTCGCCGTGAAGGGTGACGGCAGGCCCTTGAAGACGCTGCGGCCTTCATGCCCGATCGGCGAGGTCTTGCCGTGCATCAGCACCTTGGCCCGGATCACCTCGCCGCCGAAGGCCTGGCCCATGGCCTGATGGCCGAGGCAGACGCCGAAGACCGGCATGTCCTGCGGGGCGGTGTCGAGGATGGCGAGGCAGATCCCGGCCTCATTGGGCGTGCAGGGGCCGGGCGACAGCAGCACCGCCTCGGGCTTCAGGTCCCAGGCCTCGGCGGCGGTCAGGTCGTCATTGCGCACGACACGCGTCTCCGCGCCCAGCTCCGCGAGGTAGTGGACGAGGTTCCAGGTGAAGCTGTCGTAGTTGTCGACGACGAGGATCATGGTCCGGCTTCTAGGGCGTGCGCGGGGCCGCGCCAAGCGCGGCGTGCGTAAGTCTTCGTTAACCAGAATGACCCGAACTGGGACCATCCAGTGGAGGGGCTCCGATGGCCGAAACCAGCATCACCCAGGCGCGCAGCCTGCTGACCCCTTCGGCGGCGCGGCCAAGTCCCTATGCCGCCCTGGGGGCGGCCGCGCTGGCCGCCATGGCGGCGGTGCTCATGGCCGGTGTGATGGTGCTCGGACCGGGCGTCCGCTTCGAGGACCCGGCGGCGATCACGGCCCGGCCCTAGCGATTGCCGAACGGATAGCGCCAGGCGTCTTCGGCGGCGCGCATGGGCGCGCGCGCCTTGGCCTGGGTCTCTGCGTATTCGGCGGCCGGATCGCTGTCGGCGACGACGCCGGCGCCCGCCTGGACATGGATCCTGCCGCCGGCGAACAGGGCGGTGCGCAGCACGATGCAGATGTCGGCCTCTCCGCCCGCGGAGATGTAGCCGACGCCGCCGCCGTAACCGACGCCGCGCTTCTCGCCTTCCAGCTCGTCGATGATTTCCATGGCCCGGACCTTGGGGGCGCCCGACAAGGTGCCGGCGGGCAGGGCGGCCAGAAGCGTGTCGACCGCGTCGAGATCGGGATGGGCGTCGCCCTGGACTTCCGAGACGATGTGCATGACCGAGCTGTAGCGTTCGACGCGGAAGCTCTCGATCACTTCGACCGTGCCGGGCGCGGCCACGCGGCCGACGTCGTTGCGGCCGAGGTCCAGCAGCATCAGGTGCTCGGCCCGCTCCTTGGGGTCGGCGAGCAGTTCCGTCTCAAGCGCCTGGTCGGCTTCGGGCGTTTCGCCGCGCGGACGGGTGCCGGCGAGCGGCCGGATGGTCACGCGGCCGTCCTTGAGCCGGACCAGGATCTCGGGGCTGGAGCCGGCCAGCTGGAAGTCGCCGAAATCGAGATAGAACAGATAGGGCGAGGGGTTTCGCCGCCTCAGCGAGCGGTAGAAGGCGAACGGATCGCCCGTCCACGGCGCCGCGAAGCGGTGGCTGAGGACGACCTGGAAGATGTCGCCGGCGGCGATGTAGTCCTTGGCCCGGGCGACCATGGCGGCGAAATCAGCCTCCGCGACCGGCGAGCGGAAGGGCGCGATGGCCGTCTCGACGGGCGCGGGCAGGGCGGGAAGCGGCGCCCGGAGATCCGCTTCGAAGCGGTCCAGCCGCGCCACCGAGGAGTCAAAGGCGGTTCGCGCATCCTGGCCCGCGTCGGGATAGGCGGTCGAGACCAGAACGATTTCGTGGCTGACGGAATCGAAGATGGCGACCAGCGCGGGTCGGGTCAGGACGGCGTCGGGCAGGTCCATCGGATCGGGATTGGGCGCGCCCAGCGGCTCGAGCAACCGCACCATGTCATAGCCGAACACGCCGAACAGGCCCGCGGCCATGGGCGGCAGACCGGCAGGCAGATCGAAGCGCGAGGCCGCCATCACGGCCCGCAGGGACGTCAGGGCGTCGGCGGTCTCGGGCTCGAATCGTCCCGCTGCAATGGAGTCTCCGCGCGCCAGTTCGGCTGCGCCGTCCCGGCAGCGCCAGACCAGATCCGGCTCACGCGTGATGATCGAATAGCGGCCGTTGACCGCCCCGCCCTCGACCGACTCCAGCAGGAAGGCGTGGGTGCGCCCGTGCCCGACCTTCAGAAAGGCGGAAACCGGCGTCTCGAGATCGTCCACCAGCCGCCGGATCACGACCTGGGGCGTCCCCTGCGACCAACCACGCTGGAAATCGGCGAAGCCGCCTTCGCCGACCTCCGTCATTGCGCTGGCGGCGCGCCGGGGGTGGCGGGAGCGGCCGGCGCTTCCGCCGGCAGCCCCAGAGCGGCGCGGGCGAGGGCCTCGTCATAGGTGGCCTTGCTGCGGGCGGCGGCGGCGGCGATGGCCACCTCGCCCACGGCGTTGACGTGGTCGCCGGCCATCCGCTGGCGGAACTGCTCGGCCATCGGCGCCGCGAGGGCGGGAACCGCGGGGGTGATCCGCTCCGTCCGGCCGATCACATAGGTGCTCTCGCTGTTCTGCTGCGAGAAGGGCTCGCCCCGACCGCTGGTGAAGACGCCGGCGATGACCCCCTGTCCGTTCTGCTCGACGGACTGGCGGCTGAGGCCGGTTCCGGTCTGAAGCGGGGCGCCGACAGAGGCGGCGACCGCGGCCAGGTCCTCGCCGCCGCGCAGGCGTGCGGCCAGGGCGCTGGCCCGGGCGTTCAGCAGACGGGCGTTCTCGCGCAACGTCCACTGGCGGGCGAGCGGTTCCCGGATGCCGGCCAGGGGGGGCAGGGCGGCGGGCATGACGTCGTCCACGCGGACGACGAAATACTGACCCTGGCCCATGTCGACCACTTCGCTCTCCGCGCCTTCGCCGAGGCCCCAGATGGTCTGGAGCAGCTGCGGCGGCAGCGGCGGGTTGATGTCCTGGCCGTTGCGGAGCTTGCCGTCCTGGCGGACCGCCGGGATCTGGATGATCCGAGCCCCGACCTCCCGCACCGCGACGTCGAGAGTCTTGCCTTCCTGACGCGCCTTCTCATAGGCCTCGACCCGGCGATAGACGGCGGCGCGGGCGTCCTCGGCGCGCAGTTCCGCGACCACCTGGTCGCGGACGTCGGCGAGGGTGGCGGAGCGCCCCGGCTGGATGCCGGTCACCTTGGCCACGACGAAGCCCACCCCGGCCTGGACGGGGGCGGAGACCTCATTGGCGGCCAGTCCGAAGACAGCGGCGGCCACGGCCTGGTCGCCGAGGGCGCTGCGCGGGGTGTCGGCGTATTCCGCCGGCTGGATGCCGTTGGAGCGGGCCACGTCGGCGGGCGTCTGTCCGGCGCGCAGGGCGGCGGCGATCCGGTCGGCGGCGGCCCGGTTGGGCGCCGTCAGGGTGACGAAGGTCCGGCGCTCGGGCAGGGACAGGGCGTCGCGACGGAAGTTGAAACGCTCAAGGATGCGCGCCTCCGTCACCTCGGCGGCGGGCGCCGCGCCGTCGTCGAACAGGACGACGGAGGCGGTGCGGGATTCGGGCAGCCGAAGCTGGGCGGCGTTCTCGGCCATGAAGGCGGTCAGCTGGGCGTCCGTCGGAGCGCCCGCGGCGCCCGCCATCGCCTGGGTGACGGTGAACCAGCGCGCGTCGCGGGTCTCCAGCGCCTGGCTGGCGAGGATGGCGCCGTAGATGCGCGGCAGGCGCATGCCGGCGCCGAGGGCGGCGCCGTAGTGTTGGGTCGAATACTGGTCACGCAGTTGCGCCTCGAACATCTCGGGCGTGGCGTTGTTTTCCGCGAGTTTGGACTGGTACTGCTCTTCGCTGAAACGGCCCGTGACGCTGTCGAAGAAGCCGGGCGCCTGGCGAATCTGGCGCAGCACCAGTTCCTTGCCCGGCCGAATGCCCGCGTTCCACGCCCAGCTCAGGAAGCCGAGTTGCTGGGACTTCTGCTCCAGATATTGCCGCAGGCCCCCTTCGCCGATCAGTTCCTCGAAGTCGAGCGCCCGGCCCGCCTGTTGCTGGGCTTGCTCGCGGATCTGGTCCAGTTCGGTGCGGAACTCGGCCTGGCCGAGGTTGCGGTCGCCGGCGGAGACGACGTGGCGCGGCCCCAGATTGGCCAGCACGTCCATCTGCGATCCGCCGGTGACCAGCAGGCCGAGCGCCAGCAGGACCAGCAGGACGATAGCCCATTTCGATTTGGCGAAGGTGCGGAAGGCGGTGAGCATGGTCGGTCCTGGCGGAGCAGCGGCAAGGGTGCTGCTTGGCCTATAGGGGGTCGGCGCCCCGCACGGCAAGACGGAGGCGCCGTCGATCTGGACCAGCTTGGCTTGTGGAAGCGGGCCGCATAGAAGGCCGGTATGATACGCACAATGAAATTGATCGCCGGAAACTGGAAGATGAACGGCCTGGCCGCGAGCCTGGCCGAGGTCGAGACCTTGCGTGCGGCGCTGGCGGAGGCGGCTCCGGCCTGCCGCGTCGCCCTGTGCCCGCCCGCGACCCTGATCGAGCGGATGACCGCCGTCGCGGGGGACGTCATCGCGGTCGGAGGACAGGATTGCCGGGCCGAGACGCACGGGGCGTTCACCGGCGACATCTCGGCGGCCATGCTGAAGGACGCAGGCGCGACGCTGGTCATTCTCGGCCATTCCGAGCGGCGTCAGGGACACGGCGAGACGGACGCCCTGGTGGCCTCCAAGGCGGAGGCCGCGCTGGCCGCCGGCCTCGAGCCCATCGTCTGCGTCGGCGAGACCCTGCAGGAGCGCGAGGCGGGCCGGGCGGTCGAGGTGGTTCGCGGACAGATCATGGGCTCGCTGCCGCAGTCTCTCGCCGGCAACGACTTCGCCGTGGCCTACGAGCCTGTGTGGGCGATCGGCACAGGCCTGACGCCGACCCTGCAGCAGATCGAGGAAGTGCACCGCGCGGTCCGCGCGGCCATGATCGAGCGGCTGGGCATGGCGGCTGCGTCGACACCGATCCTCTACGGCGGTTCGGTCAAGCCGGACAACGCCGGTGAAATCCTCGCCGTGGCCGAAGTCGGCGGGGCGCTCGTCGGCGGCGCCTCGCTCAAGGCGGCGGACTTCCTGGGCATCATCCGCGGGGCGTGAACCGGACGTTTGCTACCGTCCCGCATCAATGTTAGACGCCGCCGCTTGATCGGCGCGGCTTCGCGCCACACATATCGGCTGTCATGCTCCAGACCATTCTCCTCATCGCCATGATCCTCATCTCGGTCGCGCTCGCCGGCGTGATCCTGATTCAGCGTTCCGAGGGCGGCGCTCTCGGCATGGGCGGCGGGCCTTCCGGGTTCATGACCGCGCGGGGCGCCGGCAATCTGCTGACGGTGACCACCTGGTGGCTGGCGGGGGCCTTCTTCGCCTGCGCCGTCGGCCTGACCATTCTGGGCAATGTCGAGCGCGCCAACCGCTCCATCGTCGACGCCGACGCCATTGGCGACCTGGTCGCGCCGACCACATCGGACGCGGCCCCGGCCGCCGATCCGGCCGCTCCCGCCCAGCCCGCCGCGCCGACGCTGCAGAATCTGGAATCCAGCCTGTCCGGGATTTCGGCCGCTCCGGCTCCGGCCCAGCCGGCTCCGGCGAACCAGGAGTGAGCGGGGAGCTTATCCCCGCCTTCCTCTCCCGCCCTCAAAGTCTCCGCAGTACGCCGCTCGAATCAGCGGTAGAGTGATCTCCCATGGCCCGTTACGTGTTCATCACCGGCGGCGTGGTTTCCTCATTGGGAAAAGGCCTCGCTTCCGCCGCTCTCGGCGCGCTGCTGCAAGCGCGCGGCTACAGGGTGCGTCTGCGCAAGCTCGACCCCTATCTGAACGTCGATCCGGGCACGATGAGCCCGTATCAGCACGGCGAGGTCTTCGTCACCGACGACGGCGCTGAAACCGATCTCGACCTGGGCCACTATGAACGCTTCACCGGCGTCTCCGCGGCGAAGTCCGACAACATCACCACCGGCCGGATCTACTCGACCATCCTCGAGAAGGAGCGGCGGGGCGACTATCTGGGCGCGACGGTGCAGGTCATTCCGCACGTCACCGACCAGATCAAATCCTTCTGCCTGACCCCCGCCCTGACGGACGACGGCGAAGAAGTCGACTTCGTGCTGGTCGAGATCGGCGGCACCGTCGGCGACATCGAGGGGCTGCCGTTCTTCGAGGCCATCCGCCAGCTGGGGCAGGACCTGCCGCGCGGCCAGAGTTGCTTCGTGCACCTGACCCTGCTCCCCTTCATCAAGACCGCCGGCGAGATGAAGACCAAGCCGACCCAGCACTCGGTCAAGGAGTTGCGCTCCATCGGCATCCAGCCCGATATCCTGCTGTGCCGCTGTGAATTCCCGATCCCGCCGGAGGAAAAGCGCAAGATCGGCCTGTTCTGCAACGTGCGCGAAAGCGGCGTCATCCAGGCGATGGATTCGAGCGACATCTATGCGGTGCCGCTCGACTACCACAAGGAAGGACTGGACGCCGAAGTTCTGGCCCATTTCGGTATGACGGACGCGCCCGCCCCGGACCTGTCGATGTGGGAAGAGATCGCACGCCGCCGGCTGCACCCCGATGGCGAGGTCACCGTGGCCGTGGTCGGCAAATACACCGTCCTGAAAGACGCCTACAAATCCCTGATCGAGGCGCTGCAGCACGGCGGCGTCGCCAACAACGTCAAGGTCAACATCGACTGGGTCGAGGCCGAGACCTTCGAGGGCGACCGCGAGGCCTGCGACGCGCGCCTGCAGGCCGCCCACGCCATCCTGGTCCCCGGCGGCTTCGGCGAGCGCGGCTCCGAGGGCAAGATCGAGGCGGCCCGCTTCGCCCGCGAGCGCAAGATTCCCTATTTCGGCATCTGTTTCGGCATGCAGATGGCGGTCATCGAGGCGGCCCGGAATCTGGCGGGTTATCCCAAGGCTTCATCGACGGAATTCGGGCCGACCGCCGAGCCGGTCGTGGGGCTGATGACCGAATGGACCCAGGGCAACCAGCGGGTCCTGCGTCAGCAGGGCGGCGACATGGGAGGCACCATGCGGCTGGGCGCCTATGACTCCACGCTGAAGGCGGGGTCCCGGATCGCTGAAATGTACGGCTCGACCACCATCAGCGAGCGCCATCGCCATCGCTATGAGGTCAACATCAACTATCGGGAGGCCATCGAGCAGAAGGGCGGACTCACCTTCGCCGGCCTGTCTCCGGACGGCGTCCTGCCCGAGACCGTAGAGCGCGAGGACCATCCCTGGTTCATCGGGGTGCAGTACCATCCGGAACTGAAGAGCCGGCCCTTCGCGCCGCATCCCCTGTTCGCGGGCTTCATCGAGGCGGCCCTGGTTCAGAGCCGCCTGGTCTGATCCGGAGGCGACGCCGCCTTGGGATCGCCTGTCAGGCCGTCCTGGCCGGTGTCCTGGCCCAGGCCTTCGAATGGCGCCCGCGCCCGGCATCGGACGCAGACCACTGTCCCCGGCTGACTTCGGCTGTCCACGTACAGGTGGCCCTTCAACCGGCACTTCAGCGCCTCAAACATCCCTGGGCCTCACGAAGAATTCTCTGACCTCCCGGAGGAGAGAACGTTGTTACATAAAATGGTGCAACGCAAGATCAAAGCGGCTCCGGCCGCAGCCGGCGCCAACCTCTGCCGTAACAGCGCCTTGATCGGCCAAGGGTTCCTGTGGTCAGGGTTACGCGAGAGTCAGCAAGGCCCGGTCGCTACGGGGCTCTCGCCACATGCTCCCCGGAGGCCCGATCCATGCCGTTCCTGAAAGACGCCTACCCGCTGTACCTGGCGAATGAGGCGCTGACGCCCAATCAGGACCTTGAGGTCACCGACAAATACTCCGGCAAGGTCGCCACGAGGGTCGCCATGGCCGATCCCGCGATGATCGAGCGGGCGATCGGCGCGGCGGTCCAGGCGACTGAGCCGATGGCGCGGATGGCCGCCTATGAGCGACAGGCCGTGCTGGCCCACTGCGTCGGCCGTTTTCAGGAGCGGGCCGAGGAACTGGCCCATGCCCTCTGCATCGAGGCGGGGAAGCCGATCCGGGACTCGCGCGGGGAGGTGACCCGGCTGATAGACACCTTCCGGATTGCGGCAGAGGAATCGGTGAGGATGACCGGGGAGGTGCAGCCGCTGGACATCTCGGCCCGCGCAAGGGGCTACCAGGGGATGTGGAAACGGGTCCCGATCGGGCCATGCTCCTTCATCTCGCCCTTCAACTTCCCGCTCAACCTGGCCGCCCACAAGATCGCCCCGGCGCTGGCGGTCGGCTGCCCCTTCGTGATGAAACCGGCCTCGCGCACGCCGCTGGGCGCGCTGATCATCGGCGAGGTTCTGGCCGAGACCGACCTGCCGAAAGGGGCTTTCTCCATCCTGCCCGCGACCCGCGACGGGTCGGACCTGTTCACCACGGACGACCGGCTGAAACTGCTGTCCTTCACCGGCTCGCCGGACGTCGGCTGGGCTCTCAAGGCCAGGTCCGGCAAGAAGAAGGTGGTGCTGGAGCTGGGGGGCAACGCCGCCGTGATCGTCGACAGCGACACCGATCTGGAGGATGCGGCCGAGCGGATCATCTTCGGCGCCTTCTACCAGTCGGGCCAGTCCTGCATCGGGGTGCAGCGCATTCTGATCCACGACGACATCTATGAGCCGATGCGCGATCTGCTGGTGACGAAGGCGCGCGCCCTGGTGTGCGGCGATCCGCGCGAGGAGACCACCTTCATCGGCCCGATGATCGACGAGAAGGAAGCGGCCCGGCTGGAGGACTGGATCCAGGAGGCGCGAGCGGCGGGGGCCACCCTGCTGTGCGGGGGAAACCGCAGCGGGGCGATGCTGGATGCCACCTTGCTCGAAGGTGTCGGGCGAGGCCTGAAGATCCGCGAGGAGGAGGCGTTCGGTCCGGTCGCGATACTGTCCCGCTTTTCCGACTTCGAGGCGGCCCTGGCCGAGGTCAACGATTCGAAATTCGGCCTGCAGGCGGGCATCTTCAGCCGCGACATCCACAAGGCGATGCGGGCCTGGGATGTGCTGGAGGTGGGAGGGATCCTGATCGGCGACGTGCCCAGCTACCGCGTCGACAACATGCCGTACGGCGGGGTGAAGGACTCGGGTCTGGGCCGGGAAGGGGTGAAGTTCGCGATGGAGGACATGACCGAGATCCGCAATCTGGTCATCCGGCAGCGACCGGTGGAGCAGGGCCGCGTCGCACCATGAACTCTTTGTCACGCGGCGCCCGGTTGTGAGCCGTCGCCAGCTGGGTCATGGTCCGGGGATCGGGATGGACCTGACGGGGGTGAGTTGATGCGTATAGGTGCGATTCTGGCTGGCGTCGCGTCGGCGGGCCTGCTGGCGTTTCCGGCGATGGCGGAGGAGGGCCGCTATGCGCCCCAGCTGACCCGGATCCTGGAGGAAGCCGTCAATGGCAGCTGTCTCGCGGCCCTGATGGCCCCTTCGTTGCTCGACGCCTGCAATGGCCAGATCGCCGGGATGGCGCCGGCCCTTGCGTCCCTGGGCGCCATCGAGACCATAACCTTCGTCAGCGTCCAGGAGACGCCGGACGGTCCGGTGGAGACCTACAGCGTCAAATACGCCGGCGGCCAGACCCTGAACTGGGTCATCGGTCAGGAGCGCGAAGGCAAGTTCAGCACCGTCGGCACGGCGGGTTAATGTCCCTGGGGGCGGGGGCGGCCGTCAGCCTCTTGTCAGCCGGGCTGCTCGCAGTCGCGGCGGGCTCGCAGACGCCGCCGATCTTCCATCCCGGCGCCCCCGGCCAGCCGTCGCGGGTCGTGACGGCGGCCGAGGCCGTGGAACTGGGCCGATCCAGCTTTGTCGCCGCCGACGTCGCCTTCATGCAGCACATGATCGTGCACCATGCGCAGGCGGTGGAGATGGTTGAGCTGCTGGAGACGCGCGGCGCAGACCCGTCCGTAAAGCTGCTGGGCCGACGGATCGCCCTGGGCCAGCAAGCCGAGATGGACCTCATGCGCGGCTGGCTGACCGACCGGGGCCAGCCGCTCCGGATGCCCGGGACGGACGGATCCGCCAGCCACGCCGGGATGGACCACAGCGCCCACGCCGGTATGGATCACGCCGCCCCGGGCGACGACACGCCGGCGATGCCGGGCATGCTGTCGCCGCGACAGATGCGTACCCTTGCCGCCGCCTCCGGCCCCACCTTCGATCGCCTGTTCCTCGAAGGCATGATCCAGCATCACCAGGGCGCGCTGGACATGGTCGACGCCCTGCTGGCCCAGCCGGGCGCCGGCGAGGACACGCTTCTGTCAGACTTCACCACCTCCGTCGTGGCCGACCAGTCGGCCGAGATCCTGCGGATGCAGTACCTTCTATCCGAGCTTTGAACCCGAACCCCTCTTCTGAAAGACCGGCCATGAACGTTCGCAGCACCCTGCTCTCATCCGTCGCCGTGTTCGGCATTCTTGTTTGCGGGACGTCGGCGTCTGCCCAGCAGGCCAGCGGTCCGGGAGTCACCCAGCAGATCGCGACCGACGCGCGCAGCGCCCTGACGCCGGGTCTGAGGGACGCCGGGATCAGCGCTGAAGGCCTGACGCTGGAGCATTCGCTACCGATGGCACCCGGGTTCGCCGATCCGGACATCGGCTTCTCGCCGCCCACCAGCCGCGAGGAGGGCGAGGCCCTCGGCGCCCGCATCCAGAACAACCCCGCCTTCAGCCCGCTGGGCATGGCCAATACGGACATGGCCCTGTCGGACGGCAAGCTGTTCCTAGGCAATTTCAACGGCTTCAACGCCTATGAATTGGGCGAAGGCGCGCCGCGGCTGGTGATGTCGGTGGTCTGTCCGGGAGGCCAGGGCGATGTGTCGGTGCACGGAAACCTGCTGTTCATGTCGGTCGAGGAGAACCGCGGTCGCCTGGACTGCGGCGCGACGACGACAGCCAACGAGATCGACGCCGAGCGTTTCCGCGGCGTGCGCATCTTCGACATCAGCGATCTGAACGCGCCGCGCCAGATCGCCGCCGTCCAGACCTGCCGCGGTTCGCACACGCACACGCTGGTGCCGCATCCGACGGACGCGAATGTGTTGTACGTCTACGGCCAGGGCACCTCGAACGTGCGCAAGACCGAGGAATTGGCCATCTGCACGGACGGCCAGCCTGACTCGAACCCGGAAACGGCGCTGTTCTCGATCGACGTCATCCGGGTTGATCTGAACCGGCCGCAGGACGCAGCCATTGTCAACCGGCCGCGCATCTTCGCCGACGCGACCACGGGACGGGTGGCCGGCCTGTGGCGCGGCGGCCGCGCGGGCATCGCCAGCCAGAACACGGCCCAGACCAACCAGTGCCATGACATCACCGTCTATCCGGAGATCGGCCTGGCCGGCGGCGCCTGCAGCGGCAACGGCATCCTGCTCGATATCTCCGATCCCGAACGCCCGACCCGGGTGTCCGACATCTTCGATCCGGACATGGCCTACTGGCACTCGGCGACCTTCAACAACGCCGGCGACAAGGTGGTCTTCACGGACGAGTGGAGCGGCGGCATCGGGGCGCGCTGCCAGGCCACCGACCCCTCGACCTGGGGCGCCAACATGATCGCCACGATCGAGAACCGGACGCTGAGCGGCAAGAGCTTCCACAAGCTTCCGTCGGCGCAGGGCCCGACCGAGAACTGCGTCGCCCACAACGGCAACATCATTCCGGTCCCCGGCCGCGACCTGATGGTCCAGGCCTGGTATCAGGGCGGCATCTCGATCATGGACTTCACCGATCCGGCGCGTCCGGTCGAGGTCGCCCATTTCGACCGCGGCCCGATCAGCGCCGAGCGCCTGTACGTCGGCGGCTCGTGGTCGGCCTACTGGATGAATGGCCGGATCTATTCGAGCGAGATCGCCCGCGGCCTTGACGTCCTGCGTCTGGCCCCCAGCGACCAGCTCTCGGCGGCCGAGATCGCCGCCGCCGAGGCGGTCATGGCGGAAACCATCAACCCCCAGACCCAGACCCGGATCACCTGGGCGGATACGCCGGATGTGGCGAACGCCTACCTCGACCAGCTGACGCGAGCGAACGGCGTAGAGGCTGATCTGGCGGCGCGCGCCCAGGCCCGGATCGACGGCTGGCGCCAGGGCCGCGCCGACGCGCGGGGCTCCGGAGAGCTCTCCCGGCTGCTCGCCGAAGCCTCGGGCAAGACGACCGGCGTCAACGCGACCCGTCTGAAGGCGCTGGCAGACCTGTTTGGACGACGGGCCGGGTAGCTATCCGCATCCGCTCCGGCGGAGCCGGTCATCCGGCCCATCAAGGGGGCGTCCTGCCGCGCTCGAGGGACAGATAGCCGCGGCCGTCAAGGTATTCGGCGACTGTCGCCCCGGCGGCGTCATTGTCCTGCCAGACGTAGCGCCCGCCCTCGCGGAAATAGGCGGCATGACCGAACCCCCGGATCCGGTTTCGGCGCGCCACAATCCGGTTGTGCGTTTTCTCCGCCGAGTTGGCGTGGAAAACGATCCCGTAACCGGCCCCGCCAACGGACTCCAGGTCGTTCTCTTCCAGCTCGATGCGGCCGACGCGCGCGGTGGTGGAGGTGCTGAGGCCGATCTGGATTCCGGTAGATGTGCGGTTCAGGTCGCGACCGACGTTTCTGCGGATGAGCAGACGATCGTAGGCGGCGTCCGCCTCGACGCCTTCCTCGGAGGTGATCGTCACGCCCCCCGGGGCGTTGGCGACATCGACCAGTATCCCCATGTCCGCACAGCGCGTCCCCTCGATGGTGACGTCGTCGAACGGTCCGTAAAGCCCCACCGCCACCTTTGCTCTCGGAATGGTGTTGTCAGCGACGCGAATGCGGGTCAGCGGCGCGCCCCAGTCGTACGCCATGAGCGAGACCACGACGGCGTGGCGTTTGCCGACATCATCGAAGGTGTTGCCGCTGATCTCGATATCCTGGCACCCCTTCTGGCCGCCGAAGAAGACGGTGCTCTCGACCGAGAAGCCGTTGTAAGCGGGTTCGCACCCGGCGCTCCAACGGACCATGTTCCCCAACAGTCGGCCCCGGGCCGTCGCAGACATTCGCCCGTACTGGGCCATGCAGTGCACACTGACGTTGTTCTCGATCGTGACGTCGACCGCGTCGCCATAGCCGTCGAAGACCCCGAGGCGGTGGGCGCCGGTGTTGTCCCGGCCACAATATTCCGTCCGGCTGTGGCCGATATAGAGCTGGCCGGTAATGCCTGAATAGAAGACGGCGCAATTGCCGATTGCGGGGTTGGCGATCGGTGCGCCGATGAATTGGCAATTGTCGATCCGGACGGGCGCTGCGACGGTCTGAAGGCTGATGCTCTCGAGTTTCTGGGCGGCTGGCGTCCCGTCCTTTGTCTGATTGGACGCCGGGATGTCGAACCGGCTGTTCAGGACGTCCAGCGCGCCTGCCAGCCTCCAGAAGATCGCACTCGTGTACTGGTTGACGAACCTGCATCCATCGACGGTCACAGAGCCACACTCGCGGTTCGCGTAGATGGGGCAGTTGTAATAGCCGGCCGGGAAATCGGCCTCGGTGAACGGGGGCAGCGTCGGCTGCATCTGGTCGAAGGTGAAGCCCTTGAAGACAACGCCTCCGAGCGATCCCTCAAGATTGAAATACGACTGGACCCGGCCGGTCGACGGTCCCCGGATCGTCGCTCCGTAGCCGATCAACTCCACGTCCTTCAGTGCGGCGCAGTCGATTGCATCGCAGACATAGATCCCGCCGCCGGGGAAGAGCAGCCGCTTGCCTGCATGGGCGCCGCCGACCTTTACGCTGTCGATCGCCGCCTGGATCCTGGCCTTGTCGGAATCGGAGGCGTCGCCCCTCACCCCGAACGCCCTGACGCTTACGTACGCCGACGACTGGTCCGCGGCGAGACAGCTCTGGGCCGCGGTTCCGGCCGTGAGCAGGACGACTCCCCGCAGAAAGACCCGCCTGTGGACGCCGTCAGCGCGGTTCAATGACTTGCTCATCGTCAATCCCTATCATCCCGGAGCCCGGGCGCGACGGCGGTGGTGGTCGGGATTCGCCGACCAGGAGCCCGGAAGCGAAACGCCGCGCCCGTGGACACGGGTCCGAAGCGTCCAGGCGCCGCGCCGGCGAAAGACTCGCGCTCCCGAAACGGCGCCGCAGAGCCTCTACGGGATCTTCTGGGTGTACGTCGGGGGAATGGTTGTGATGGTTGGCGTGGGGCCGGTCGGCTGGGTGGTGATGGTCACGGTTGGAACCACGTCATCGATCGTCTGGGCCAGGGTATCGGAGCCGGCTACCTGGTCGACCTCATCCCGGGTCAGGCTGCGGAGCTGGTCCTTGGTAAGATCGTACATCAGTGTGCCTTTCCATTGGCGAAAGGTGGTCGGGACCCTGTGCAGGCGGTGCTCCGGGCGGGAAGTCGTGAAACGCCGGGCGAGCCTACCGGTTCGGTGTCGGCTGACAAGGCCCGGACGACGCTCCGGAGCGGGCGCGGCGAATTGGCTGGCGGACAGGGTGGGATTCGAACCCACGGTAGGCTCTCACCTACGGCGGTTTTCAAGACCGCTGCCTTAAACCACTCGGCCACCTGTCCGGACACATCGAGCGGACTGGCCGCATAGCGCCAAACGGCCCGTTAACCAAAGCAGAATTATCCGGCGTCATCCTGAGGGCCATGAGGGACGGGGCCATGACGGCTGGATTGCCGACTGCACGGATGAGGGCCTGGCTGGCGGCGGGGCTTCTGCTTCTGCTCGCCGCTTGCGCCAGCGGGCCGGACGGCGGCCGTGGACGCGCGCCGGTGGTGACCGATCCGGCGCCGATCGTTTCCGGCACGATGCGGCCCTACCAGATCCGCGGCCGCTGGTACCGGCCGGCGGAACAGCCCGGCTATGACGAGACGGGACTGGCCTCCTGGTATGGCGACCAGTTCAACGGGCGGCCGACCGCCACGGGCGAGCGGTTCGACATGCATGCCCTGACGGCGGCCCACAAGACCCTGCCGTTGCCCGGACTGGTGGAGGTGACGAACACCGCCAACGGCCGCCGGATCGTGGCGCGCGTCAACGATCGCGGGCCGTTCGTCGACAACAGGATCATCGATCTGTCGCGCGGCTCGGCCGACGCCCTCGGCCTGCTGCAGGCGGGGGTGGGCGAGGTCCGGGTGCGCTATCTGGGCCCGGCGCCGCGTCTCGGCGCGGAGCGGAGCCCGCAATACGCCGCCGCGGAACCGGCGCCTTCGCAGCCGGTCTCGCGAGGCGCTTACTGGATCCAGGCCGGGGCCTTCTCCAACCGCCACGCCGCCCGCAGGGTCGCCGAACAGCTGGGCGATCGCGCCACGGTCGACGGGGGCCGCAACGACGGCCTGTTCCGGGTTCTGGTGGGCCCCTGGCCCGATCCCAATGCGGCGGAGCAATCACGCCAGGCCGTGATCGCGCGCGGATACGCCGACGCCCTGTTGATATCGGCGCGCTGAGGCTTGCTTGATCGCCCGGCGCCGCCATTGTGCGCCGGTGACCCAGGGCAGATTCATCACATTCGAAGGCGGCGAGGGGACTGGCAAGTCGACCCAGGCCGCCCGTCTGGTCGAACGACTGCGCGCGCGGGGGCTGGAGGTCGTCCAGACGCGCGAGCCGGGCGGCTCGCCGGGGGCGGAGGATATCCGCGCGATCGCCCTGAACGGCGACGCCGGGCGCTGGTCGCCGGTCACCGAGACCCTTCTCATGTTCGCCGCGCGGTCCGACCATCTGGAGCGGACCATCCGTCCGGCGCTGGAGGCCGGCCGCTGGGTCGTCTGCGACCGCTTCGCCGACTCCAGTCGGGCCTATCAGGGCGTCGGGGGCGGGACGCCGGCGGACTTCATCGAGGCCCTGGACGCCGCCATCGTGCGCGACACCCAGCCGGACCTGACCCTGATCTTCGATCTGCCGGTGGAGGTCGGGCTGGAGCGGGCCTTCGGCCGCGGTCTGTTCGAGACCCGGTTCGAGTCCAAGGGGCTGGAGTTCCACGAACGGCTGCGCCGCGGCTTTCTCGATATCGCCGCCCGCCATCCCCGGCGCTGCATCGTCATCGACGCGGACGGCAATCAGGACGCAGTGGCCGGGCGGGTCTGGGCCGCCATTGAGGCGCGGCTGCCGTGAACGACCATGCCCGCGACCGGTTCGACCTGATCCCGGACGCCGCGGCCGAGGCGGCCTTCCTCGACGCCTTCGACAAGGGGCGGCTGCACCACGCCTGGCTGTTGTGCGGGGTCGAGGGCTCGGGCAAGGCGACCTTCGCCTATCGCGCCGCCCGCCGTCTGCTGGGCGCCGCGCCGGATTCCCGACGGGGACTGCTCGGCGCTTCACCCGACGATCCGGTGTCCCGGCTGATCGCCGCCCGGTCTCATCCCGATCTGCTGGTGCTGGAACGCGCCGTCGAGGGGGGCAAGACGAAGAAATCCATCTCCGTCGATCAGGCCCGCGACCTGCCGGAGTTCTTCTCGAAGAGCCCGTCGCAGGCGCGCTACCGGGTCGCTATTATCGATGCGGCCGACGACCTGAACCTGAACGCCGCCAACGCCTTGCTGAAGGTTCTTGAGGAGCCGCCGGAGCGCGGGGTGCTGTTGCTCGTCACTCACGCGCCGGGCAGGTTGCTGGCGACGATCCGGTCGCGGTGCCGGCGGCTGGCCTTCCCCGTCTGGCCGCTGCATGCGCTGGAGGAGCTGGTCCGCAACCGGACCGGCGTCACCTCGGCTGAGGCGGCGCGCATCGCCGGCATGGCCGCCGGCTCGCCCGGACAGGCGCTGGCCCTGGCCTCGGGCGCGACGCTGGAGGCGGACCAGCTGGCGCAGTCGTGGGTGAACGCCGATTCTGTCGACCGGGCTGAGGCGCTGGCGACGGCCGATAAATTCCGCGGCGCGGAGGGGCAGGAGCGGTTCGAGACCCTGATGGACCGGCTGATCGCCGCCGTGAAGGTGCGGGCGCTGGAGGAGGGGGCGTCCGGCGCCCGCTGGGCGGATCTGTGGAGCCGGCTGTCCGAACTGCCCGACCGGACCGCGGCTATCAATCTGGACCGGGGGGATGTGCTGGCCGGGGCCCTGGCGGACCTGCAACGGGTCAAGGCTGGCGGCGGATGATCATCGACAGCCACGTCAATCTGCACGCGCCCCAGTTCGATGAGGATCGCGACGACGTCATCGCCCGGGCGCGCGCCGCCGGCGTCGGGCTGATGGTGGAGATATCGGACAAGCTGTCGACCTTCGAGGCGACGCACGGTCTGGCCATGGCGCACGACGACATCTGGTGCACGGTCGGCGCCCATCCGCATGAGGCCAGGGATCACGCCGATCTGACCGCAGACCGGCTGGTCGAACTGGCGGGGCGGCCGCGGGTGGTCGGCATCGGCGAGTGCGGCCTGGATTTCCACTACGATCTGAGCCCGCGCGAGGAGCAGGCGGCGGTGTTCCGGACGCATATCGCGGCCGCGCGTCGGACGGGGTTGCCGCTGGTCGTGCATACGCGCGAGGCCGACGACGTCATGAGCCGGATCCTGGCGGAGGAACAGGCCGAGGGACCGTTCCGCTTTCTCATGCATTGCTACACGAGCGGAGCCGAATTGGCGGAGAGAGCGGCGGAAATGGGCGCCTGGTTCTCGGTTTCCGGAATCGCGACCTTCAAGGCCGCCGCCGAGGTGCGCGACACCATCGCCCGCATGCCGCCCGACCGGATCATCGTCGAGACCGACTGCCCCTATCTTGCGCCCGTGCCGCACCGGGGGCGACGCAACGAGCCCGCCTACGTCACCCATGTGCTGGACAGACTGGCGGAAATCCGGGGATGGGGCCGGGACGAGGCGGAGGCCCGCACCACCGACGCCTTCTTCGCCCTGTTCGACCGCATTCCCAGGCCGGAGGGGGCATGAGCGCAGCGGCTGGCGGCCTTGAGATCGTCGTCCTCGGCTGCGGCTCGTCCGGCGGCGTGCCGCGCGGAGACGGCGACTGGGGCGACTGTGATCCCGCAGAGCCGAAAAACTACCGTACGCGCTGTTCGCTGCTGGTCCGGCGTCACGGGCCTGGGGGCGTGACCAGCGTGCTGATCGACACCTCGCCTGACCTGCGCACCCAGATGCTGGCGGCGGGCGTCCAACACGTCGACGCCGTTCTCTATACCCACGATCATGCCGATCAGGCTCACGGCATCGACGATCTGCGGGTGTTCGCGATGCGCAGCCGGCGACGCATACCCGCCTGGATGGACGCCGCGACACGTGAGGCGCTGACGGGGCGATTTCCTTATATCTTCAAAAGTATGGAAGGCTATCCGGCCATACTGGACGAGATGATGATTCCGGCTCACGGACAGTCGTGGTCGATTGATGGACCGGGGGGCGTCGTGCCGGTGGTGACCTTCGACCAGGCGCACGGACCGATCCGCTCGGTCGGATACCGCCTCGGTCCCGTGGCCTATTCCCCCGATGTGTCCGATCTCGACGAGGCCGCGATCGAGGCGGTGCGGGGGTGCGATCTGTGGATTGTGGACGCCCTGCGCTGGACCCCGCACCCGACCCACGCGCATGTAGACAGGACGCTCGGCTGGATCGCCCGCGCCGGGGTGAAGCGGGCTGTGCTGACCAATCTGCACCTCGATCTCGACTACAATGTCCTGAAGGCCGCCGTGCCCGCGAACGTCGACGTCGCCCATGACGGCTGGTCGGCGCGACTTACGCTTGAAACCGGAGCGCCCCCGCCATGAAACGCCTGCTGCCCTTCGCCTGCGGTCTCGCCGCCCTGCTGATCGGCGCGGCCGCCGTCGCCCAGCCCGCGCCGCCCGAGGGCGACTTCAGCGCCGCCGGGTTCGCGCTCGTCTCAGGCCAATCGTTGCCCGAACTGCGGATGCACTACCGGACGCTCGGGGCGCCGCAGCGCGGACCAGATGGCCGCGTTGAGAACGCGGTCCTGTTGCTGCACGGCACCGGCGGGACGGGCGCCCAATTCCTGTCGCCCCAGTTCGCCAATGAGCTCTTCGGCCCCGGCCAGCCGTTGGACGCCGCCCGCTACTACATCATCATGCCGGACAACCTCGGCCACGGCGGTTCCTCGAAGCCGTCCGACGGGCTGCGGGCGCGCTTCCCCGAATACGGCTACGCCGACATGGTCGAGGCCCAGCGGCGGCTGCTCGTCGACGGCCTGGGCGTCGACCGGGTGCGGCTGATGCTGGGGACGTCGATGGGCTGTATGCACATCTTCGTCTGGGCCGAGGCGCATCCGGATTTCGCTGACGCCCTGATGCCGATGGCCTGTCAGCCGACGGCGATCGTTGGCCGCAACCGGCTGTGGCGCACCATGCTGAAGGACGCCATCCGTAGCGATCCGGCCTGGGCTGGCGGCGACTATGCGGCCCAACCGGTCGGGGGGCTGCGCGCGGCGGTTGATCTGCTGCTCCTCGCGGGCGCGGCGCCCATGGCGATGCAGCAGGACCTCGCCACCCCCGCCGCCGTCGACGAATGGCTGGCGGCCCAGCAGGCGCGGCGCATTCCGGCGCTGGACGCCAACGACCTCTGGTATCAGGTCAACGCCTCGCACGACTACGATCCCTCGGCCGGGCTCGAGCGGATCATCGCCTCGATGACCTGGATCAATTCGGCGGACGACTTCATCAATCCGCCCGAACTGGGCCTGTCGGAGCAGTTCGTCCCGCGCATCGCCGGGGTCCGGTACCGGCTCATCCCGAACAGTCCCGGAGGCAAGGGGCACGGGACCCACACCTGGGCGGTGTTCTGGAAGCAGGACCTGATCGAGCTGCTGGCGCGAACCGGGCGCTAGGCGCCCAGCAAGCGCGCCGCCTGCGGGGCGAAATAGGTCAGGACCCCGGCGCATCCCGCGCGCTTGAAGGCGTGCAGGCTTTCGAGGATGGCGCGGTCCTCGTCGAGCCAGCCGTTGGCCATGGCCGCCCGCATCATCGCGTATTCGCCGGACACCTGATAGGCGAAGGTGGGAACTTTGAATGTCTCCCTAACCCGCTGAACGATATCGAGATACAGCATGCCGGGCTTGACCATGACGGCGTCAGCGCCCTCGGCGATGTCCATGGCCACCTCGCGCAGGGCCTCGTCGGAATTGGCGTAGTCCATCTGGTAGGTCTTCTTGTCCCCGGTCAGGGCCTTCGCCGACCCGACGGCGTCGCGATAGGGTCCGTAGAAGGCCGAGGCGTATTTGGCGGCGTAGGACAGGATCAGCACATCGTGGAAGCTGTTGGCTTCCAGCGCCTCGCGGATGGCCTGGACCCGGCCGTCCATCATGTCCGACGGGGCCACCACGTCGGCGCCGGCGTGGGCATGGATGAAGGCCTGCTCGGCCAGCCGTTCGAGACTCGCATCGTTGAGAATGCAGTCGTCCTCGACCACGCCGTCGTGGCCATGGTCGGTGTAGCAGTCCAGGGCGACGTCGGTGATCACGCCGATCTCCGGCGCTGCGTCCTTGATGGCCTTGATGCAGGCGGGGATCAGGCCGTCGGGATCCGTCGCGCCCGTGCCGATGGCGTCCTTGAGCGCGCCGTCTATATTCGGGAACAGGGCGACGGCGGTGATGCCGAGGTCGCGCGCCTCGACGGCGGCGGCGGCGGCGGCCTTCGGCGACAGTCGGAAGACCCCGGGCATGGACGCGACCGGGATCCGGTCCTCCGCCCCGTCATGAACGATCAGGGGCCAGACCAGGTCGGCCGGCGTGAGCACCGTCTCGGCCACCAGACGGCGCACCCACGGGCTGCTGCGCAGGCGCCGCGGGCGGGCGTAAGGGAAGGCGGCGGGGGCGAACGGCTGGGTCATGTGGCGCTCTCTAGCTTCCTTCTCCTGCGGCGAGAAGGTTCAAGACCTCTCCCAATGGGAGGGGGGCTCGGATAGAAGCCCGTGAAAGACTCGAGGAAACGCCCCATGGACTTCGCCCTCACCGACGACCAGCGCGCCATCCAGGACGCGGCCCGGCAGTTCGCCGAGGCTGAGCTGGCCCCGCACAGCGCCGAATGGGACGAAACCAAACATTTCCCCGTCGACGTCATGCGTCACGCCGCGGAGATGGGCTTCTGCGGCATCTACACCGGTGAGGAACACGGCGGCATGGCGCTCGGCCGGGTCGAGGCGGCGCTGATCTTCGAGGAGTTGTCGCGCGGCGACGTGTCGACGGCGGCCTTCATCTCGATCCACAACATGGCGACCTGGATGATCGACAAATTCGGGTCAGACGACCTGCGCGGCCGCTATGTGCCGTCGCTGGTCACGATGGAGAAGATCGCCAGCTACTGTCTCACCGAGCCGGGCTCGGGTTCGGACGCGGCCGGGCTCCGCACCACGGCCAGGCGCGACGGCGAGCATTGGGTCCTGAACGGCTCCAAGGCCTTCATCTCCGGCGCGGGGACCTCGGACGTCTATGTCGTCATGGCCCGCACCGGCGCCGACGGGCCCAAGGGCATTTCGACCTTCGTGGTCGACAAGGACGCCCCGGGCCTGAGCTTCGGGGCGCAGGAAAAGAAGATGGGCTGGAACAGCCAGCCCACGGCCATCGTCGCCTTCGACGACTGCCGCATTCCGGCGGCCAACCTGCTGGGCAGGGAGGGCGACGGCTTCCGCTACGCCATGATGGGCCTGGACGGCGGCCGGCTGAACATCGCCGCCTGTTCGCTGGGCGGAGCGCGGCTGGCGCTGGAGGCCACCCAGGCCTACGTCACAACGCGAAAACAGTTCGGCAAAGCCTTGGCGGACTTCCAGAACACCCAGTTCAAGCTGGCCGATATGGCGACCCAGCTGGAGGCCTGCCGTCTGCTGGTCCTGCGCGGCGCCTGGGCGCTGGATACGCGTCACCCGGAAGCGACCAAATGGTGCGCCATGGCCAAGCGGTTCGCCACCGACGCCTGTTTCCAGATCGCCGACGAAGCCCTGCAACTGCACGGCGGCTATGGCTATCTGAAGGATTATCCGCTGGAGCGAATCGTACGGGACCTGCGGGTGCACCGCATCCTCGAGGGGACCAATGAGATTATGCGGGTCATCACCGCGCGGGAGATGCTGCGGCAGTGATGCCGGCCTCCGGCTGACAACTCTGACGTTCCGTGCTGATTTGCAGGCGACACGGGAGGGACGTCATGCCGAAACTGCTCTGGATCGCATTGGCCGCCGCGGCGATGGCCACCCCGGCCGCCGCCCAGGACGCGGCGAACTACCTCGGATCGGAGGAGATCATCGTCACCGGCTCCCGGGCCATTGAGTGGGACCCGGACGACGTCCCCGTGATCCAGCTGGAGCGGCGGGCCGACAATCTGATCGTGGCCGTGCGGGTGGTGAACGACACACGCGAGGCGACGGGGCGGCGCACCGAGATCACCCAGACCCTGCGCGCCATGGCGCGGGCGGCTGCGGCGCGACCCGACATCGACCTGAGCATCGAGGACGACGGTACGCTGGTTCCCCTGACTGAAGAGATGGTTTCGACCCTGACCCTCGGCATCGATCAGGGCCGGAGCGACACCAGCGTCGCCAGCCTGGTGGTCAAGACGCCGGTCCGCGAGGGCGACACCCTCGACGCTGCCTCCGAGCGGATCGAGGACTTCGTCGACGACATCGCGCCCGTGGGCCGTTCGCTGGCCGACATCAGCGGCGACTGGCAGCTGTCGGTGGTCAATCCGGCCCAGTACCGCGCGCCGATTCTCGCGGCCATCGCCGCAGACGCCCGCACCACAGCCGCGACCTTCGGCGAGGGCTATGCCGTGCAGGTCGAGGGGATGTCGAACCGTGTCACCTGGCGCCAGTCCGGTCCGCTCGATCTGTCCCTGTTCATTCCCTACGACATGACGGTGACGCCGCGCCCTTGAGGCTGGACGGCTCCGCTCCGCGCCCCTAGGTCAGCGCCATGAGTGAGTCCGAAGTCCTGACCCGCGTCGAATCCGGCGTCGGCCGCATCACCCTGAACCGGCCGAAGGCGCTGCACGCCCTGAACCGCGCCATGTGCGAGGCGATGACGGAGGCGCTTCTGGCCTGGCGCGAGGACGGTGCGGTCCAGTCGGTGCTGATCGACCACGCCGGCGAGCGGGGCTTCTGCGCCGGCGGCGACATCCGCATGATCGCCGAGAGCGGGGCAGGGGACGCCGCTGAGGCGAAGGCCTTCTTCAAGGTCGAATACCGGCTGAACCACCTGATGTTCGACTATCCGAAGCCGGTCACGGCGATCGTCGACGGCGTCGTCATGGGCGGCGGCGTCGGAATCTCGGAGCCGGCGGACGTTCGCATCGCCACGGAGCGCACCACCTACGCCATGCCCGAGACCGGCATCGGCCTGTTCCCCGATGTCGGCGGCGGCTGGTTCCTGCCGCGCCTGCCGGGTCAGACCGGCGTCTGGCTGGCGCTGACGGGCGCCCGGCTGAAGGCGGCGGATACGGTGGCGCTGGGGATCCACAGCCATTTCGTCCCGTCCGAGCGCATCGAGGCCCTGAAGACAGCCCTGCTGGCGCATCCCGCGGAGCCGAAGACCGTCGCCGACACCCTGGCCTCCGACGCCGGCCCCGCCCCCGCGGCCGCCCACCGCGAGGCGATCGACAGGCTGTTCGCCTTCGATACGGTCGAGGCCATCTTCGCCGCCCTCGAAGCGGACGGCTCGGACTGGGCCCTGTCCCAGCTGGCGACGCTGAAGACCAAGTCGCCGCAGTCGCTGAAGGTCACCCTGCGTCAGCTGCGGCTCGGCGCGACCCTGCCGTCCTTCGCCGAAAACATGACCATGGAGTACCGGCTCGGGGGGCGCGTCGTCCGCACCCATGACTTCCAGGAGGGCGTCCGCGCCGTCGTGGTCGACAAGGACAATGCGCCGAATTGGTCGCCGGCGGAGCTCTCCGGCGTGTCCGACGCCGAACTGGATCGTCTCTTCGCCCCGTTGGCGCCGGCAGAGGAGTGGCGGCCGCTTTCCTGATCGTTCTCGCGCAAGGGAGGAGGATTCGACCTTGCATACCTTCCCGAACCGGAGCTTGGCTGTCGCCGCTGGTTCAGGAGATGATCATGCTCAAACCGTCTGTTCTCGCCGCTCTTGCCGCCTCAGCGCTCGCCCTGTCGGCCTGCGGCTCCGTCCCCGGCCCAAGCGGCCTCGCCGCCCGGGACGCGGACATGGCCTATGTCCTCGCCGCCGCCAGGATCGCGCAGAACGTTGACCTCCACCACGCCGCGATCGCCGACCCCCTGCGGCCAGCCGACGAAGCGGCCCGCGACGAGTTCCGCCACCCCGCGGCCATGCTGGCCTTCGCCATGCTCGAACCGGGCGACAAGATCGCCGACATCCGTCCCGGCGCCGGCTATTTCACCCGCCTGTTCGCCCGGACGGTCGGTGAGACCGGAAAGGTCTACGCCTTCGTGCCGAACCGCACTGCGGAGCGCGAGAACGGCCGGGCCGACGCCCTCGTGGCCGCCTATCCCAATGTGGTGCGGATCAATGGCGATCTGGACACGATGCGCTTCCCCGAGCCCCTCGACGCCGTGTTCATGAGCCAGGAATATCACGACTTCCACATTCCGGCCTTCAACACCGATGTGGCGCTGATGAACCGGGCGATCTTCGCCGCGCTGAAGCCGGGCGGGGTCTTCATCGTCATCGACCACGCCGGCCGTGAGGGAACGGGGCATACGGAGGTCCAGACCCTGCACCGAATCGAGGGCGCCTCGCTGCGCGCCGAGGTCGAGGCGGCGGGCTTCGTCTTCGACGGCGAGTCGGACGCCGTGGCCAATCCGGCCGACGACCGCACGACCAATGTGTTCGACGCCGCGATCCGCGGCCGCACCGACCAGTTCGTCTATCGATTCCGCAAGCCGGGCTGACGCCGACCGCTGTTCGGTCTAGCCTGTCCGTTCGCGCCCTGTGGCGCGCAAGAGGGTCCTCGATGCGCCGTTCGCTCGTCTTCGTCGCAGCCGCGATCATCGGCTTGTCCGCCTCGGCCTGTATGGGCGGTTCGGCAGTCTCGCCGGCCCCCCTGCCGGCGGACTACGCCGCGGCCCTGGCCGATCCGATACGGCCCGCGGAAGACCGCGCCCGGGACGAGGCGCGCCGGACGGCCGAGACCCTGGCCTTCGCCGGCGTCCGACCGGGACAGACGATCGCCGACATGATCATCGGCGGAGGCTATTTCACCCGCGTCTTCGCCGCCGCCGTCGGTCCGCAGGGCAGGGTGACAGCGTGGCAGCCCGCGGAATTCATCGGCTTCCAGTCCAGCTATGGCGAAAGCCTGACCGCGGTGGATGCACTGGCGAATGTCGACGGCATCCGGTCGCCCATGGCGGCGCCGGATTTCCCGACCGGGCTGGATCTGGTGTTTACGGCGCAGAACTATCACGACCTGCATCTCAACATCGCGCCGCCGGATACGGCCGCGAGGGTCAATACGGCGGTGTTCCGGGCGCTGAAGCCGGGCGGCTTCTATGTGATCGTCGACCATCACGCGGCGGCGGGATCGCCCCTGACCTCGGCCGATACGGTCCACCGGATCGACATCGAGGCGGTCAAGCGCGAGGTGCTGGCCGCTGGCTTCGTTCTGGACGGCGAAAGCGACATCCTAGCCAACGCCGCCGATCCCCTGACGGCCAATGTCTTCGACGCGTCGATCCGGGGACGGACGAGCCAGTTCATGCTCCGGTTCCGCAAGCCGCGCTGAGCAATTCCGCGCGAGGCGCTGGCGACGGCGCGGGCGAGCGGCTAACCCTCCCGCAAATCATTCGGGAGACGACGCCATGACCCTCAAGATCGCCTTCATCGGCCTCGGCAACATGGGCGGCGGCATGGCGGCCAACCAGGCGAAGGCCGGTCACGCCGTCACGGCGTTCGACCTGTCGCAGGCCGCACTGGACCGCGCCGCGGCCGCCGGCTGCACCCCGGCCGGCTCCGTCGCGGAGGCGGTGAAGGACGCCGATGTCGTCATCACCATGCTGCCCGCCGGGCCGCATGTGCTGACGGTCTATTCGGAGCAGATCATCGGCGCGGCGCCGACCTCCGCCCTGCTGCTGGATTGCTCCACCATCGACGTCGACACCGCCCGCAAGGTGGCGGGGCTGGCGAAGGAGGCGGGCTACGCCTTCGCGGACGCCCCCGTTTCGGGCGGCACCATGGCCGCCGACGCCGGCACCCTGGCCTTCATGGTCGGCTGCGACGAGCCCGAGTTCGCCCGCATCGAGGCGGCGCTGGAGCCGATGAGCCGCGCAACCTTCCGCGCCGGCGATCACGGGGCGGGGCAGGCGGCCAAGATCTGCAACAACATGATTCTCGGCATCACCATGCTGGGCACTTGCGAAGCCATCGGCCTGGCCGAGAAGCTGGGGCTGGATCCGGTGAAGATGTTCGACATCGTCGCCAAGTCGTCGGGCCAGAGCTGGTCGACGACCACCTACTATCCCTGGCCCGGCCCGGTCCCGACCGCCCCCTCCAACCGCAACTACGACGGCGGTTTCGCCGCGGCGATGATGCTGAAGGACCTGAAACTGGCCCAGGACGCGGCCGCCAAGGTGGGCGCCTCGACCCCGCTGGGCGCCCAGACCGAAGCCCTGTTCCAGATGTTCAACGGCCTCGGCTACGGCGGCCGGGACTTCTCGGCCATCCTGCAGATGCTGCGCGGCAAGCTGGACGACCTGCCGAAGACTTGATCCATCTCAAGGCGGCGCACGGTTCATTCCCGGATCGTCGCGCATGCGCACGATACAAACTGAGAACCGTTATCAATTAGAAGGTTGCGACGATTTAACAGGCCGCGTCGATAGACTTTCGCGGTCTCCCGGCGCAATTACCCCGCGATCCGAAGAGACCGCGCGAGTGACAGGGTTGTTCGACTACCAGGCCGCATTCGAGACCGCCGTGGAGCAGGTCAAGGGCGAGGGGCGCTATCGCGTCTTCGCCGACCTGAAGCGCGTGCGCGGCCAGTTTCCGAAAGCCATCCGCCGCCG